>Ga0210053_1001007_pt1 | contig 27137 bp, 19 predicted proteins | sample CryGeymeta201512_FD_185467 | JGI IMG/M metagenome (GOLD analysis project Ga0210053, IMG submission 185467) | Groundwater microbial communities from Crystal Geyser aquifers in Utah, USA - Crystal Geyser metaG 2015-12 (SPAdes) (version 2) | ecosystem: Environmental > Aquatic > Deep subsurface >... | reverse complement strand
ACGCTTAAAAGAACTTGCTCATAACCGAAGTTCCATTTTTCTTCGGTGAGTTCTTCAAAAAATCCGGCTGAAGGTCCGCCGCAATTGTTTACGAGAATATCAATCCCGCCGAATTTTTCTTCTGCTTTTTCAACGGCATTTTTTATATCGGAAGGATTATTCAAATCACAAACGATCCAGAATATTTCGTTTTCATGCTTTGCCGAAAGCTCCGCCGCAGTTTTTTCTAATTCATACGCGCTGCGCGAACATATTGCCACGCTGCATTTTTCAGAAGCGAATAATTCAGCCGCCGCTTTACCAATCCCTTTACTTGAAGCGGTTACAAGAACGGTTTTGTTTTGTATTCCTAAGTTCATTTTAGCACTCTAAATAATTTATTATGAAATTAACCGGTTCAAAAATAACAAGAGTTTGGATAAGAAAAATGAGAAATGATAATTCTTAGACAAGATAGATTTGATTAAGAACCCGCCCTCTCCGGTGAACTTGAACTTACGTTACTTTAATTCTCCTTATTTCAGAGCAGAGACAATTTCCGCCGTGTCCATCGCGATTACTAATTCTTCATTTGTTGGGATGCGAAGGACGTGAACTTTACTTCCATCTTTCGAAAGTTCATTTTGTTTTGCTTGATTTTTTTCTTCAACAATTTCAATCCCGAGGAATTCAAGTCCGCTGCAAACTGAACTGCGAACCATGGCAGAGTTTTCACCAATGCCGCCGGTAAAAACGAGAGCGTCAATTCCACCCATCGCCGCTGCATACGCCCCGACATATTTTTTTATGCGATACGTAAAAACATCGAACGCAACTTTAGCTCGCTTGTTGCCTTCGCCAATTGCGGATTCAATTTCGCGCATATCGCTGCTTTCCCCGCTGATGCCGATAAGTCCGCTGTGCTTATTGAGCAATACACCGGCTTCCGAAAGAGATAATCCCTCTTTTCCCATAATGTAAAGAATGACGGAGGGATCAATGTCTCCGGCTCTCGTTCCCATCAGCAATCCTTCAAGCGGAGTGAAACCCATTGATGTGTCAACAGAAATTCCTTTATCAACCGCCGCCATACTGCATCCATTGCCGAGATGTGCGGTAACAATTTTTAATTCGGTAATTGGTTTGCCCAACATTTGAGCGGCGATTTCGGAAACGTAACGATGTGAAGTTCCGTGGAAACCATATCTTCTAATTTTATAGCGTTTATAAAGTTCGTAAGGAATGCCGTACAAATATGCTTTTGATGGCATTTTAATATGAAACGCCGTATCGAAGACAACGCATTGTTTTGTCTCCGGCATTATTCTCGTAACCGCCTGAATACCTTTAATGTTTGGCGGATTATGCAGCGGAGCTAATTCAATATTTTCTTGAAGCACTTTCATCACTTCGTCAGTCATTAAAACAGAACCGGAAAAAGATTCGCCGCCGTGAACGACTCTATGCCCGACAGCGTCAATATCTGATTTATCGTCTATTACTCCGTGGTTTTTACTGAGCATAACAGCAAGCACGTATTCAATTGCCATTGCGTGGTCTAAAATTTCAGCTACAATTCTTACATTGTTTCCGTCGTGTCTTGTATGGCTAAGAACGGCGCCGCTCATACCGATTCGTTCAACAATACCTTTTGCCAGCGCAACTTTTTGTTCGGTGTCTATAAATTGATATTTGATAGATGAACTGCCTGAATTTAAAACTAATACTTTCATTTTATTCTTTCTCGTTAGAATTTAATTTGTAATCTCTCTTTGTTTAACTAAAAAATATTGATTAAAATCATTGAATGGTTGAATGATTGCATAAAAAGCATTCAATTAATCGAAATTTGAGCCATTCATTCATTCATTCACTCATGCTTTGGGAATCAAATTTTACTTCTGATCCTTTGGCAATTTTTATTTAACCAACGTGAGTTAATACACTATCTTTCCGTTCACGTCGTACTGATAAAAACCCTCGCCGGTTTTTTTGCCGAGTTTTCTTTCCCTGACAAGTTTCCGCAAAATAGGGCAAGCCCGGTACCGTGGTTCGCCGAGCGTTTTCCAGAGTGTATCCATCCACGCCAAAACTTCATCCAAGCCCATCATATCAGCCATTTCCAAGGGTCCGTTTTGAAAATTGTAACCGAGCTTCATTGCGGTATCAATATCTTTTGCGGTGGCAATGCCTTCAAGTAAAATGTACATCGCTTCGTTTAGCAAAGGTACGATTGCGCGAGTGGTAACGTAACCAGGATATTCATAGACTTCAATTGCGGTTTTCCCGATCCGTGCAGCAAATTCTTTAACCTTAGCAACAGTTTCGTTGGAAGTGTCTAAAGCTTTTACCAATTCCACCAAAGGCACTTTTGGAACTGGATTTAAGAAATGCATACCGATTATTTTATCCGGTCTTTTAGAAAATCCCGCGATTTTTGTTAAGCTAAGAGTCGAAGTGTTAGAGACAAAAATCGTTTCTTCCTTGGCAATTTTATCAAGTTCCCTAAAAATTGTTTTTTTGAGCTCCATGTTTTCATCAACCGCTTCGATAATTAATTCGCAATCAGCGGCATCGGATAAGTTTAGCGACCATTTAATCCTGCCGAAAATAGCCTTTTTTTCGGAAGTGGTTATTGCCCATCGCTTAATTTCACGGTCAATATCTTCGGATAATCTGTTTTTTCCAGTCTCTAAGTGGTCCGAGTCCTTTTCGATTACTAAGACTTCGATTCCGGCGGCAGCGATAGTTTGCGCAATCCCTTGTCCCATAATTCCGGCGCCGATAATAGCAACTGAATTAACGGCATCGGCATCATTGGAGATTTTGGCTTTTCTAATCAGTTCTTCTATTTCAAATTGATCATTGTTCATTTCTTTTCTCTTATAATTTTTATAGGCATTTTACTTTTACAAATATTATTCCAGCTTTTTCATGGAAAAAATAAACTTATTTAGCCACTCTACTTCTTTTTTCTCAATCAAAAAAAAGATTACCTCAATTATGGCAAACTCAATAGTCTTCTTTCTCAAAGAGATAAAAACCCAAAACAGTTACCACGAGCAAAAAAAGGAACGAACTGAGAAGGATTTGCGGTTCGATGGTTCCTTCATTCAAAGCAAGTATTTTGGGAATATTCTGAATTTCGTGCAGTTTTGGCAGCACAAAATAAAATCCATCAATAATTGATTTCAATGTTTCTTTTCCCTGCAGAAACAAAAACAATTTATCGCGACCCGCCAAGAGAGGGCTAACAAACATCAATAAATAAGCCAGCATCATGCTTATTCCGGGGCTTTTTGTAAGCACTCCAAAAAGAAGAAGCACCCCGTTCAGGATTGCAAAATAAAATAACGAGCTGAGCATTAACGGTAAAAATGAGAGATCCCAGTGCCCAAACTTTATCCCGGCTATGATCCAAATACCGGCAATCAAAACAAAAATGTGGAGAAAAAAGATGAGCACACCGCCGAAATATTTTCCGAGCAACAATTGAGCGCGGCTAATCGGTTTTGAAAGAAATAAATCAATCGTTCCTTTCTCCAATAACGAAGGAATAAAACTTGCGCATGCAAAAATGGAAAGTAAAAAGCCCAAACTAAGTACAGAATTTGCCGTTCCCATTTTAAAGAGGATCATCATTTTATCAGACCCAATTGGATTGTGCTTTAACGTTTCTCCCAAACCTGAAGAAGCGGCAAAATAAACGCCGGCAAGCATTATAAGTACAAAAATTGAAAACGCGATGAATACTTTTTTAGAAATTGATTCCCGCAACGTGAAAACCGTCATCAACCAAATGTTTTTCATAAACGTTTCTCCTCGGCCTGAACCAATGAAATAAAAACATCTTCAAGTGAATTTTTTTCCTGCGCCATTTCTTTAATTGATACGCCTTTACCTCGCAGATGATCAACAAAATCATTCATTGGTCTGCTTTCATCAACGTGAATTAGATATGTTGATGAAGAAATTTTTTGCAGCGCATATTTTTCTTTGATTGCGCCATCAAGAAGATAAGCAAGGTCGGCATCCACAACAATTTTGTATTCTTCTTTTTTGCTCGTTAGTTCGTGAACATTTCCCTCTCTAATTATTTTCCCTTTATGCAAAACTGCAACGCGATCGGTAATCAATTCAACTTCAGAAAGTAAATGGCTGTTTAAAAAAATAGTTTTGCCTTCTTCTTTTAACGCAAGAAGGACATTGCGGATTTCTTTTCGTCCAATAGGATCAACGCCGTCGGTCGGTTCATCAAGGAAAAGGAGATCGGGATTATTCAGCATTGCCTGCGCTAAACCAAGCCGCTGCATCATTCCTTTTGAGTAGGTTTTAATTTTGCTTTTGCTCCACTTTGTCATTTGCACAAGTTCGAGCATTTCATCAATTCGCTTTGTGAGATAAAGGTTTTCCAAACCACTTAGCTTGCCGAAAAAAGTCATCACTTCTTTCCCGGTCATGTAGTTCGGGAATTTATGGTTCTCGGGTAAAAATCCGATTCGCTTTTTTAAATGAAGATTTGTAAAATCTTCGCCAAACATTTTGCAAGAGCCGGAAGTCGGATAGACAATTCCGAGTAAAACTTTGATCAATGTTGTTTTGCCGGCGCCGTTTTGTCCCAGCAATCCGAAGATGGTCCCTTGCTCAACAGATAAATTCACATCGTTAAGTGCCGTTACGGTTTTCTTACCGAAAGTAGTTGAGAAAGTCTTACTAAGATTTTCAATTTCGATTATTTTCATTAGGGATAGTTTCAATTTTGAATAAATACGATAGCAAATTAACAACTTACGCTATGCTAAAAAAACGGGAGTGCATTATAAGTTATAAGATAATGCCTAACGCATGGATGATTGAGTGAATGGCTGAATGGATAAGCATAATTGGATGACTGGTTTATCAGTTAATTCCTTTTATAATTGTCATTCAACCATGCAACCATTCACTCATTCAATTTCAAGTGAGTTCAAAAATATACTCTACCAAATGCCCGTCCAAACGCTATTTCCCTTATATTTGCAGTGCAAATTTATGCTTAAAGTAAACGAAATATATTATACCATTCAAGGCGAAAGCACCAAAGCCGGACTTCCGTGCGTTTTTATCCGCTTAACCTATTGCAACCTGCGCTGCTCATATTGCGATACGGAATATGCCTTTTACGAAGGAAAAAATCTCTCGCTTGAAGAAATTCTCACCGAAGTAAAAAAATACCGGTGCAAGTTAGTTGAAGTTACCGGCGGCGAACCTTTGGTGCAAAGTGAATCGTTGGAGCTGATGAAACTTCTCTGCGATAACAATTACGAAGTGCTTCTCGAAACCGGCGGTAGTCTGCCGATTGAGAAAATAGATCACCGCGTAAAAATAATTATGGATTTGAAATGTCCTTCAAGCAACATGGAGAAAAAAAATCTTTATGAAAATATTCAGTTCCTAAAAAAAAGCGATGAGGTAAAATTTGTCCTCGGTTCTCGTGAAGATTATGAATGGACGAAAGCCAACATTCTTCAATATGATTTACAAAACAAGTGTGATGTCCTTTTCTCTGTTGTTTTCGGAAAACTTCAACCGGTTACCGTTGTAGAATGGATTTTAGAAGATAACTTACAAATAAGATTTCAACTGCAGATGCACAAATTTATTTGGCATCCTGAACAGAAAGGTGTTTAATGAAAATAGCTAAAGTATTCGATTGGGAAATGGGGCACCGGCTTCCGTTTCATAAAGGAAAATGTAAAAATCTGCACGGACACTCGTACAAACTCCGCCTTGAAATTGAAGGGGAACCGGATGGGCGGGGAATGTTAATTGATTTTTACGATGTAAAAAAAATCGTCAATCCGATCATCGAAAACCTTGACCATGCGTTCATGGTTTATAGGGAAGATAAAGATTTGATTGACGCGTTGGATAAATTAAATTCTAAAACAGTGGTTGTAGATTTTCACTCAACCGCAGAAAATATTTGCAACTACTTTGTTGATGAGATAAAGAAAATCTCCCTTCCCGGAAACATCAGAAAAATTACTGCAAGAATTTATGAAACCGAAGACTCGTACGCCGAAATTAATTACGAATTAGGAATTAGGAATTAGGAATGAAGGAGCAGAATGTTCTAAAAGAGAAAAGTTATCAATTCGCAATTCGGATTGTAAAACTTTATCAATTTCTAAAAGACGAAAAGAAGGAATTCACACTTTCTAAACAAATTTTAAGATCGGGGACTTCAATTGGAGCGCAATCGCAAAAAGATTTTTATATGAAATTAAATATTTCTTATAAAGAAGCTCGCGAAACTCATTACTGGCTAAGAATTTTACATGATACAAATTTCATCGATGATAAACAGTTCAAATCTATTTTAAATGATTGCGATGAACTCTTAAAAATTATCGGCACAATTATTAAAACCATGAAATCAAAATTATTTCCTAATTCGTAATTCCTAATTCCTAATTAAAGAGAATCATGTCTAAATTTAAAATGTTTATAGAGTACGACGGCACCCGCTACAGCGGCTGGCAAAAACAGCGCGACAGCAAGACCGTCCAGGGAACGCTGCAACGAATCGCAGAAGATATTTTCAATACCCGCGAAGTTGATATTCAAGGAGCGGGAAGAACCGATGCGGGAGTTCACGCACTGCGGCAAGTTGCTTCTCTTGATGTGAGAACGATGCTCGCCCCCGAAATCATCAAAATAAAGTTTAACGATCTTCTTCCCTACGACATAAATATTATTGAAGTTGAAAAAGCGCATAACAATTTTCACGCGCGCAAAGATGTTGAGATGCGCAGTTATCTTTATCAGATTTCTAAGCGGAGAACCGCGTTCGGCAAGCAGTTCGTTTGGTGGATAAAAGATAAACTCGATACAAAGAAAATGCGATCAACTTTGCAGCTTTTTATCGGCATGCACGACTTTGCTTCCTTTACCGATAAAAACATGGAAGAAAAATCAACAAAAGTTTTAATAAATGATATTACATTAACCGAGGTTGACGATCTGATCCTTATCAGAATTATCGGTTCACATTTTTTGTGGAAGCAAGTCCGCAGAATGATTGGTGTAACCGTGGAAGTTGGACGCAATCATTTAACCGAAAACGATGTGATAAAATATCTCACCTCGCTAAGAAACGAACCGGCAAAGTTCACCGCTCCTCCTTCGGGTTTGTATTTAGAACAAGTTATTTACAAAGGAGAAAAGTTTAAAGAAGAATTTTCTCCGCTGATTAAAATTTCTACGGCAGACAAATCTTTCCTAAAATAGTTGGTTTAATCGCGCCGGTAACGCGCGGAATGTTAGCCGGATTTCCCGCCAAAGTTTCATTTGCCAGCACAGCAAAACAAATTGCTTCTTTCGCGTCTGATGATATACCAAGTTCTTTTACGTTTTTTATTTCAACATGTTTGCCGAAATATTTTTTTAGCGAATTCATTATAAATTTATTTCTTGCACCGCCGCCGCTAACAAACAATTCTGCTATTTCAGTTTCGTTTTTTATAAATTTATCATAATTGCGGTAAACGCCGTAAGCGGTAAAATCAGCAACCGTAGCAAGCAAATCTTCCTTCGGAACGCTGCGGAATTTTTTTAATAAAGGAGATAAAAATTCAGCGCCGTAATATTCGCGTCCTGTTGATTTGGGAATTTTCTTCTCGATATAATTATCGTGTTTCTTTAGCCGGCTAAAAATCTCTTCATTTATCTTTCCGCTTGAGGCGATGTTCCCGTTCTTATCATATTCAACATTAAAATATTTTTTCGCAAGCAGATCAAGTACCATATTGCCGGGACCGGTATCAAAAGCGATGACGGAAGAAGCATCTCCTATCTTATCCAACAAGGTAAGGTTCGCAATTCCTCCGATGTTTAGCAGCGCTCTGTTTTGTTTAGTGGAATGGAACATGAGATAATCAAAATAAGGAACTAACGGAGCGCCTTGTCCGCCAAGCGCAACATCACCGGTTCGGAAATCGCCGATAGTTAAAACTCCGGTTAATTTTGCTATTACGCTCGGATCGCTGATTTGCAATGTTGAGCCGAAAGCAAGCCCACAATAATTTTTCTTCTGCGGAAGATGATGAATGGTTTGTCCGTGCGAACCGATCAGATCAACATCCGACAATTTGAACTTACTTTTATTGCAAAGTTCTTTTACGGCATCAACATAAAGATGTGCGAGCAGAAAATTAAGTTTGCAAATATCCGAAACATTGCCGGAGTTTGGCATTGAGTTCTCAAGCAATTTCTTTTTTAATCCCTGCGGAAAGGGATGCGTGACAAAACCGAGCTGCCTGATCTTCGTTTTTATTCCGCTGCCGGAAACCTCTACCAATACAGCATCAACTCCATCGAGCGAAGTGCCGGACATGAGACCGACAATGTATTTCTTCTTTTTAAGAGCGAATTTTTGTAGTTCGTTGATTTTCATAAAGCAAATATAGAAAATGCCGTGCAATATTGTTGACTTAGGATTTCGTACCCATCAGTTGTAATTTTGTAACAAATATTATTTACAATTATACTAAGGTTCGTCAATGGACATTCAAAACAAAAAAGTTTTAGTTCTCGGCGGCTGGGGCTTAGTCGGTAGTGCAGTTACAAAAAAACTTATCTCCGAAAAACCCAAACAGATTATCCTTACTTCTCTTCGCAAAGAAGAAGCCTTCGAAGCGGTAAACAAACTCAAAAAAGATTATCCGCATCTGCCGAAAAATTATTTTGTGCCCTGGTGGGGAAATATTTTAGTGCGGGAAGAATTTAAAGATAAAGACCGCAACGAACTTCTTGCCGATCCGGCGAAAAGAAAAATCTTAATGCAGGATACGCTTGAAGAACTTGGAGGGGAAATATTAAAAAGTTCAGCTCTTTATAAACTTATTAACAAACACAAACCGCAAATTATTGTTGACTGCATTAACACGGCAACCGGCATAGCTTACCAGGATATTTACACAACATACAAACGGGTAAAGCATAAACTTAGCAACAAGCCAAAGCTGGAAGAAGTTGTTGAGGAAACGGAAAAAATTCTCTGCACAATGTACATTCCGCAGTTAATACGACACATCCAAATTCTTTACAACGCAATGCACGCGGCAAAAACTGAAATCTATTTTAAGATCGGGACAAGCGGAACCGGCGGGATGGGGTTAAACATTCCTTACACACATAGCGAGGAAAAACCGTCCCGCGTTCTACTAAGTAAATCCGCCATTGCAGGCGCCCATACGCTTTTGCTTTGGTTGATGGGCAGAACTCCCGATTCTGCAATTGCAAAAGAGATTAAACCAACAGCGGCAATTGCCTGGAAGAAAATTGAATTTAATACAGTGAAGAAAAAAGGGAAACCGATTGAACTTTATGATATCCCTTTTGAAGATCAAATTCCGTTAAATGATAAATTAAGTTTTCAATTAGATAAACTATATTCGCCAAGCGGAAAAGTTTTGAAATCGGTTTTTATTGATACGGGTGAAAACGGCATTTTTTCCCGCGGTGAGTTTGAAGTAATTACTGCTCAGAAGCAAATGGAATTTGTTACTCCCGAAGAAATTGCAGAGAACATCATCTATGAAATTAAAGGACGGAATACCGGCAGCGATATTATTAATGCACTCGATAATGCGACGTTGAATCCAAGTTACCGCGCCGGTTATCTTCAACATTTTGCGGTTGACATTCTTGCAGACCTTGAAAAGAAACACGACATTCACAGCGTTGCTTTTGAAATGCTTGGTCCTCCGCGTCTTTCCAAGCTTTTGTTTGAAATTCACTTAATAAAAACGGTTGCGGGAATGATGAAAAATGTTCTTACTTTTTCCGCTCAAAAACTTTCACAGTTTTGCACCGATGTAATGAAAAATAATCACAAGCTGCGGAACGAAATGCTGTCAATCGGAATACCGGTTTTATTGCCTGACGGGAAAACTCTTCTACGCGGAGTTGAAATGAAAATCCCCGTCTTTACCGGCGACAAAGAAATTCCTCTCGACAAAACAAAAATTAACCGCTTTGCTTACGAAGGCTGGCTTGATTTGCGCCCTTCAAATATGAGCGCCTGGTTAAAACGGATAAAAGCAATTATGGACGAAGCGATAGCGATAAGTGAAAAAGATACAAGTTCGCGGCATGTGCGCACAAAACAATATTGGAATTATTTTGAAGAGATCAGTATCGGCAGAGTGGTAAGCTGGATTTTCATCCACGAAGAAAAAGGAACAAGAATGAAAGACTGAGGGTTATTGGGAGCCGTCTCGATAATTGTTATGATACGACAAACCATAAGGCGGAAAGCAGCAACGATAAATGCGAAAAGCAGCCCATTGAAGACCGGAAATAATCTCATTGATGAACTGAGTATCGAGTTTTTTCCGGGATAATCGGTTCTATTTTTGCAAAGAAGAATTATTTATCATGCCGCACCTTATAGATTTTAATGATATAACTTGCATTAATAAATAATAGAACTTTCAAACCGTAAACCGATAAATCGGTTTTAAGGGTTTTCTTCTGTTAAATTACCCACAGATGAATCTGTGGGCTGCTGACAGAAAATACCAAAACAAAACAAATTAATTTGCTGTTTGTTTTTCATTTTTTGCTTTAGCTTTTTTCCCAAGCAGCGTCTTGGGAAAAATGTAGGCACTTAGAGAATCGCTATCGCTAACATGTTAACGATAATTAAATATCGAATATTGAACAAGGAATAATGAATTTCGAAGTGAATGCAATCCGTATTTTAACTTCATCATTCGAAATTCCTTGTTCGATATTCATTATTCATTTTTTCCTTTAGCTTTTTTCCCAAGCATGGTCTTGGGAAAAACGTAGTACCTTATCGCTCAAACTTGAGTAGTATCAGGCAGAAAAAATAAAAGACAAATCCCAAATGACAAATAAGTCCCAAATTCAAAATTGTAAAGATTCAAAAGAGTTTTGTTTTTGGGTAATTGTTTTTTGTGATTTCCGGTTTACCCGGGTTAAGATTAAGAAAAATTAAAAATGGCACAAGAAAAAAACGAAGACGAAATACTTGGCAAAGCGTACGACGCAAAGTTAATGAAACGGCTTTTGACGTTCATTAAGCCGTATAAGCGCTATGTCATTTTTGCAATATTGCTAAACATCATTGTTGCAGCGTTAGGACCACTGCGCCCTTACTTAACAAAAATTGCAATTGATAATTATATTGTGAATAAAAACTTTACCGGTTTACTTTGGATAACGATCGCTCTTTTTGCAACGTTGTTTTTTCAGTCGGCAATTCAATATTTGTTAACCTACTATACGCAGTATCTCGGACAAAAAACTATTTACGATATCCGAATGAAATTATTTTCGCATACGCAAAGACTTGCAATAAAATTTTTTGATAAGACACCGATCGGCAGACTTGTTACGCGTGTAACCAATGATATTGAATCGCTGAACGAACTTTTCTCCTCCGGCATTATCATGATCTTCAGCGATGTATTTATTATTCTTTGGATACTTGGATTTATGTTTTTTATGGATTGGAAGTTATCGCTTGTTTCGCTTTCAATATTACCGGTGCTTATTTACGGCACATTTCTTTTTAGAAGGAAAGTCCGCGATAACTACCGTGATGTCCGGTTTCATCTTGCGAGATTAAATTCCTACATGCAGGAACACATTACCGGTATTTCGGTAATGCAGCTTTTTCATAAAGAGAAGGAAGAATTGCAAAAATTTTCCGGCATTAACGGCGATCATAAAAAAGCCAATATCGAATCAATTTTTTATTACGCGGTTTTTTATCCTGCTGTGGAATTTATCAGCGCCATAGCTTTGGCTTTGATTATTTGGTACGGCGGCGGTGAAGTTGTCCATAACGTACTTACGCTTGGGACCCTCTTCGCGTTTCTTCAATACACAGAAATGTTTTTCCGCCCGATACGCGATCTCTCGGAAAAATATAATATTATGCAGACGGCAATGGCTTCTTCTGAAAGAGTTTTTAAATTGCTCGATGATAAGACGTTTATTAAAAATCCGGACGACCCAAAATTTCTCAATTCGGTTAAAGGATCAATTTCTTTTGAAAATGTTTCCTTCGCTTACAACAAAGACGAATATGTTCTAAAAAATATTTCGTTGGATGTGAATCCCGGCGAAACCGTTGCCATTGTAGGCGCTACCGGTGCGGGCAAAACGAGCATCATTAATATCCTTACACGGTTTTATGATATTAACAGCGGATGCATTCGCGTTGATGGAATTGATATTCGCGAAGTTGATAAACGCGATCTGCGGAAGCAAATATCTATTGTTCTGCAAGATGTTTTTCTTTTTTCGGGAACAATTAAATCGAATATCGGGATGAATAATCCGAAGATTGCCGACGAACAAATTCATCGCGCGGCAGAACTTGTGGGAGCAGATAAATTTATTCAACTGCTACCGATGAAATATGATGAAGAAGTAAAAGAACGCGGAGCTACATTAAGCGTAGGACAAAAACAATTAATTTCTTTTGCGCGTGCTTTGGCGTTTAATCCGCAAATCTTAATTTTAGATGAAGCAACCTCAAGCGTTGATACGGAAACGGAAATTCTTATTCAACAGGCGATAGAAAAATTGCTTGTTGGAAGAACGGCGATCGTTATTGCTCACCGGCTTTCTACAATACAGAACGCAGACAAAATACTTGTTATGCACAAAGGTGAAATAAAAGAAACCGGGAATCACCAGGAACTCCTTGCAAAACGAGGAATCTATTACAGACTTTATCAACTACAATACAAAGATCAAGAAATAAGCAAAGTCATCTAACCAAAAGAAGGAGACGTTATGGAAAAAATTCGCTTTATGACGTTAGAGCGTCATATCATTGAGGGAGAACGGCAGCACCCGGAAGCAACGGGAGAACTCTCCGCGCTTCTTTCCAACCTTGCGCTTGCCGCAAAAGTAATTTCACGTGAAGTAAACAAAGCGGGACTCGTAGATATTCTCGGTTTTACGGGAGATGAAAACGTTCACGGCGAAAAGGTGAAAAAACTTGATATCTACGCCAACGACATGATGATAAAAGCGATGGACCACGGCGGACACCTTTGCGCAATGGCTTCCGAAGAGGAAGAAGATATTATTCACATTCCAACTCAACATCGCGTAGGAAAATATGTTATTCTTTTTGATCCGCTCGATGGTTCATCCAACATTGATGCGAACATAAGCATCGGAACGATCTTTTCAATTTATAAAAGATTATCACCCGACGGAACTCCGGGAACGATGGAAGATTGTTTGCAGCCGGGAATTAATCAAGTTGCCGCGGGGTATGTAGTTTACGGCTCAAGCACAATACTTGTTTACACAACCGGGGCTGATCACGGTGTGCATGGCTTTACGCTTGATCCTTCCATCGGCGAATTTTTACTTTCGCATGAAAATATTACAACTCCGAAGAAAGGAAAAATCTACAGCATTAACGAAGGGAATTATTTGTACTGGCATCCGGGATTAAAAAAATATATTAAATATTTGCAGGAAGAAGATGCAGCAACCGCCCGCCCATATTCTACGCGTTATATCGGTTCAATGGTCGCCGATATTCACCGCAATATGTTGTATGGAGGAATTTTTATGTATCCCGCCGATTCCAGAAGTCCCAACGGAAAATTACGCTTGATGTATGAATGCAATCCGATGGCAATGGTAATCGAAGCCGCAGGCGGACGAGCAATTGACGGCAAACAAAGAATCATGGAAATTGTTCCAACTTCTTTGCATCAACGCATTCCTATTTTTATCGGCAGTGCGGATGATGTTACAACAGTTGAGGGGTTTATGGCGAAAGAAGAGAATGGATGAAAGAATGTTGAATGATCTTGGTTTATACACCTAAGATTTTTAAATCTTTGGAGGTCTCTTTTTAGTTTTGTTTTAATAAAACATTATTTTATTTTTGTTCCCAACAACCGCATTTAAAAGACAATTTTAAAGGCGGGGTTAAAATCAACATTATGGAGGTTCTGTTTGATTAACGGTAGAACCAAAATTACTAACTGTAAGAACAAGTACAGTTAAGTAGAGAACTAATTGCAGAAGCCGATACTCCCGCAAAAATACGCTTTCAGCAAGGGGCAGTAAGTTCTTAACCCAAACCCAATAAATCAAAATAAATTATTCTAATTAACTGAACCACTCTTCGTGTTCCTTCGTGCAATCCTTCGTGGTTCTTCGTGCAAGGATTTTAGTCCTTACACGAAGTTCTCGAAGAAAGCAAAAAAGGAAATAAACGAAGATAGACTTCTTGATGTCTTTTTTAGAGGGAAGCGAACTAAGATTTGCTCCTTGCTATCTTAGTTTGATAAGAAGTGAATTAGGTTTGACTCTTAGCTATCTTAGTTTGCTATGAATCAAAACGATATGAAAAGGAGCAAAAGTTCAATTTTAACAAAAAAACATGGCGTTCTCTTAAATTGATGCTCGATTTACAATAATCTATGAGTTCACTCTAAAAAGGCGATAATAATTTCACAACAATGTTTATATGAGTAGATTTTTAAATAAATTCCTAAAAGCAAAATCACTCATTTAGCAGTAAAAACAATCTTTAAAATTAAGACAAGACATACACAATCCAGCATCCTTGGATTCACCAATAGGGTATCTCCGAAGATGGAAAAAGAACTTCAAACATCGGAAGTCCGCCAATGGCGGATTATGAACTTATCTTCTGCAATATATAAGCAGACTTTTCTTGTTTATATTCAGAGATAGATAGTCGTCCTAATATACCGGTCAATTGTCTGGTTTCTGCAATCTTATTGCAGCACAGACAGAAATTAACTTACGAAAAATTATTGAATAACATAAAATTTAATTTATTGACCAAAACGGCTCTTGGGTTGCAAACCTTAGACGAAGTTCCATTCTCCGAAGCATCTCTTTTTAATTTTCAGAATAAGTTTACTACTTATTTCATTGAGACCGGAATAAATCTTCTTGAAAAAGTTTTTGACCATTTAACAGAACAACCGCTAAAAGAACTGAAGATAAAAACCGATATTCAAAGAACAGATGAATAAATGTAAAAACTCAATAAAAAAAAATTACCCAACATTTTTGGGAATTAATTAGCCCAAGAAAATAATCAACAGTTTTTTTAACAAAAAAGCATCGAATTTAGAAATTTGCTTTTTAGAGTGGGCTCATCACCTAATTCCTAATGCTACCGAACTATCGTCCAAAAATCCTTATATTTGCAACGTTAAAAATGAAAAGGATTATATGGACTTCCTCGAGAAATTGAGAAAAATAAAAGAAAAATTTGATAGAATAAACGATCACCTCTCCGACCCCGATATTGTAAAAAACACTGACAAATTAATTTCACTGAGTAAAGAACGAAGTGAATTAACTCCGATTATTACCGTGTATGATGAATATTCAAAAACGATTTCCGACATTGAAGGGAACAAAGAAATTATTGATGCCGGCTTAGACAAAGAACTTGCCGAACTTGCCGAATCAGAACTTGATGAGCTCAAAATCAAAAAAGAAAAATTAGAAGACGGGATAAAAGTTCTCCTCCTGCCAAAAGATCCGAATGACGACAAAGATGTAATTGTGGAAATCCGTGCCGGTACCGGCGGCGATGAAGCGGCTCTTTTTGCAGGTGATTTATTCAGAATGTATTCCCGCTATGCGGAAACTCGCAGTTGGAAACTTGAACTGATTGACATAAACGATACCGCCGGACTTGGCGGAATAAAAGAAGTAATTTTTTCCGTAACCGGCACAAGCGTTTTCGGCGACCTAAAATTTGAAAGCGGTGTCCACCGTGTGCAGCGTGTCCCCGCAACCGAAGCAAGCGGGCGTGTACATACTTCAGCCGCATCAGTGGCGGTTCTTCCTGAGGTGGAAGATGTGCAGGTTGATATCAATCCAAGCGAATTAAAAATTGATGTTTACCGCAGCGGCGGCGCAGGAGGACAAAACGTAAATAAAGTTGAAACCGCTATCCGCATTACTCACCTTCCTTCGGGTTTGGTTGTGCAGTGTCAGGACGAACGTTCTCAATTAAAAAACCGGCAAAAAGCGATGAAGGTTTTAAAAGCCCGTCTGTTCGATCTGAAACAGCGGGAACAAAATAAAGAAATTGCGGCTGTACGGAAATCTATGGTTGGCAGCGGTGATAGAAGCGATAAAATCCGCACTTACAATTATCCGCAAAACCGGATTACCGACCACCGCATTGGATTAACACTTTACAATCTCTCCGGCATAATGGAAGGCGATTTGACCGAACTAATCAATCAAATTAAAATGGCGGATAGAACGGAAAAACTTCAAGCGGAAATGGAGTGAGATGATTTTAGTTGTAAGTTATCAGCAAAAAAATAAAACTAGGTTTACCACAAGCATTTGCAGAAATGATTTGTTAAATTAGAGCATGATTAAAACCGCAGAAATATTTCCGTCCGAAAGGAAAAAACTATTTGATCGACTTGAAAACAAGTTAGAGACAGCATATAACTTAAATAGAAAAGTTGTCAGTTTTCAAGCCAACAAAGATGAACCAGTATATCGTTGGTTTAAATACAAAGAAGGATTCTCTTCTGCTTTAGTAAAATACTTTTTAACAAAATATGCCCCTAAACCGGGGAAAGTTTTGGACCCATTTGCGGGAGCGGGGACAACTCTGTTTGCTGGACAGGAATTGGGATGGCAATCTTATGGAGTTGAGCTTTTACCTGTCGGGACTTTCGTTATGCAGACACGCCAAGTTTTAGACAAATTAGATGTTGAAAAACTAACAATAATTGAAAAAGGACTTTGGTCAGAAATTACTAAATTAAAGGACTTTAAAAACCACATAAACCATATTTCCATTACTAAAGATGCCTTCCCAGACGAAACAGAAGAATATTTAAATAAATATTTATCGTACTGTTCTAAAATCAAGGACAAACATATTGAAACGATATTAAGGTTTGCCGCTTTCACGGTTTTAGAAGAAATCAGTTACACAAGAAAAGACGGACAATATTTGCGTTGGGACTATCGTTCAAAAAGAGTTTTACCTGGTAAATCTTTTAACAAAGGTAGAATTTCAACTTTTAAAGAGGCGCTAAAATCAAAGTTAAACAAAATTATACATGACCTTTCACCAACTCAGATAAGCTCATTGTTTGAACAATTCGAAAAAACAAACTCTGAAAAAAAACCAGTTAAAATAATTGAAGGTTCATGTCTTGAAGAATTACCAAAATTTGAAAACGATTTTTTTGATTTTATTATTACCTCCCCTCCGTATTGTAATAGGTACGATTACACAAGAACATACGCCTTGGAGTTGGTTTATTTAGGTTACAACAATGAGCAAGTTCGAGACTTGCGTCAATCGATGCTTTCATGTACCGTTGAGAACAAAGAAAAAATTGAATTTCTAAGTAAGTTTTATACTTCTATTGGAAAGAGTGAAGTTTTTGAGGAAGTTCTCCATGTTTACAATCGTTCAAACGCAATGATGGAAGTAAACGCAATTCTTGATGAACTCAATAAATTAGAAAAGCTGAATAACAGCAATATTGCACGAATGGTTAAAAATTATTTTCTGGAATTATGTTTTGTTACTTATGAAATGGCAAGAATTACAAAGAGTGGTGGGTATTGCGTTATGGTTAATGACAATGTTCGATATGGTGGCGAAGAAATTCCAGTTGATTTAATTTTGTCAGAGTTTGCGGAGAATTTTGGTTTCGAAATCAATAAAATTTTTGTTTTACCCAAGGGAAAAGGGAACAGCAGTCAACAAATGGGCAACTATGGACGAACTGAAGTCCGGAAATGTGTTTACTTATGGCAAAAAAAATAAGAGCGAATAGTTTAATAAAAGCGGCAAGCGATTTAGTTACTTCTCGTGAGAAAACCAGAGCTGGTTTTATTGCAATGGCATTGGAGAAAAATTATATCGCTTCTCCGTATATCGAAGAAGCAAAGGCTTTAAAATCTCTTGCAAATCAGATCAAGGAACCTAAAGACCTATTAAAAGTGACTGATTTAAGAATTGGTTTATTAACAGCTTCGGGTCTCTCTGACAAATCATTGAACTATTTAACCGAAGAGGATAAGACGCTTGCAATAAAAGGACTAATCGAGGAATTTTTAGAACCCGCTGGAGTAAGCTTTATTGACGAACTTGTTTATCGCTATCTACTAACAAAAGGTGATGCGTTGGGTGGAAAGGCAAGAAACTTAGCAGGCTCATTAGGTGAACGAAAGTTTCTTCGTTCTCTTTTATCCGTTTTAAATCTTGCTGGCATTAACTACCAGTGGAAAGACGATGACACAAATTCTTGGCTCGACAGGCCTAAAGACGACAACGGAATTGAAAAAAGAATAAAAGCTCTATACTGGAAAAAAGAAAAAGTTGATAGGGTATTGGTTATGAATATCAATGTTCCGCTTGTTAGTAAAAATGTTGACCTTTCAATCCTAAATGGAACAACTGAAGACTTAAATTCGAGTAAACAATCCATTATTTATAGTCACGATAAATACATCGCTTTGGGTGAATTAAAAGGTGGTATTGATCCGGCTGGAGCCGATGAACATTGGAAAACTGCGAACTCTGCATTAAATAGGATAAGATCCTGTTTCGCTAAAGATAAGTTAAAACCACAGACTTTTTTTGTCGGTGCAGCAATTGAAAACAGTATGGCAACAGAAATTTTTAAACAGCTTAAGACCGGGGCGCTGAACAATGCAGCAAACTTAACTGATGACGACCAATTAACGGCAATTTGCAACTGGATAGTTCACCTGTAGAGCAAGATTAATTTTTACATCCACACATTTGTTAATACTAATCGCTGACGACTGAAATCTAATTACTGAAAACTGACGACTGAAAACTTTTTCTTATATTTCTTCAAATGAAAATCTACAATAATTTTTTCCCGGAGAACGGACAATGATAAAATCTTCCGTTAAGTTTTTACTTTATTTTGTTCTGCTTTTTTCTTATGAACTGCTCCCACAACCAAAAGAATTAACGGTTGAATTGATCCAAACCAACAAAGATTTTTTCGGAAAGAACTTAAGCGGTGTACAGTGGTTTTCCGGTGGAGAAAAGTTTTCTTTTTTGAAAAGAGATTCCGAAACAAAAGCAACTGCAATATATGAGCACGATGTCAAAACCGGAGATGAAAAAATTCTTGTATCCGGAAATGATTTGAAATTGAAACCCGGAGATAAACCGTTCGGCATACAAAATTACGAGTGGCTCCCGAACGAAAAATATATTTTGTTTACGGGAACACTTCCGGCGCGTTCGCTAAAGACCGGCGGTGCGTTCTACATTTATGAAATTGCAAAGAAGAAGTTTTTTGAACTTGCCTCTTCAGAAAAAACTCAACAAAACGCATCCTTTTCTCCCGACGGTGAAAAGTTGGCTTTCGTTCGTGATAACAATGTTTTTGTCGTTGACATCCAATCGAAGAAAGAAACGCAAATTACTTTTGATGGAAGTGAAACTCTTCTAAATGGAAATTTTGATTGGGTGTATGAAGAAGAATTCAGCATTATCAACGGGATTGAATGGTCGCCCGACAGTAAACGAATAGCTTTCTGGCAGCTTGATCAGTCGCAAGTACCGGAGATACACATCGCAAAATGGGATTCGCTCTATCTTAATTTTCTTGATATGCGCTATCCGAAAGCGGGAACACGCGGCTCATCAGTAAAAATAGGAATTGCGGAAATTGCATCTCCTAAAATTACCTGGGTTGATCTTGGTAAAGAATCTGATATTTATATTCCCCGCATAAAATTTACAGCCGATGCAAATCTCCTTGCTGTGCAAAGGTTGAATCGGTTGCAGAACAAATTGGATCTTCTTTTTGCCGATGCAGCAACCGGCAAGACAAAAACCGTTTTTACGGAAAATGATTCGTGCTGGATAGACATTAACGATAACTTGAATTTCTTAAAAGATAAAAAACATTTTGTTTGGACTTCCGCTAAAGACGGCTTTGAACATATTTATCTTTTCGATTATAACGGAAAACAGATCAAACAACTTACAAAAGGAAATTTTGAAGTTGATAAAATTCTCGGCGTTGATGAAACGAACAAGGAAATCTATTTTACATCGAACGAAAGAAGCACGGTAAATAGTGATTTGTACTCGGTCAATTATGAAAGCAGTAAACGAAACCGTATCACAGAAACCAAGGGCTCACACAAAATCGATCTTTCTTCAAATCAAAAATATTTTATTGATCGTTACTCAAACGCAAATCTAATTGCTTCATCTTATCTTTATAATACGAGTGGTGATAAAATCCGTGACCTTGTTGTTAACGATATGGCGGCATTTAAAGATTATAATCTTTCGCCGGTTGAGTTTTTCCGTTTCAAAACTACCGACGGAGTTGAACTTGACGCATCAATAATTAAACCGGCAAACTTCGATCCCTCAAAAAAATATCCGGTGCTGGTAAATAATTACAGCGGACCCGGTTCAAAAACCGTTACGGATGCTTGGGGAAGTCTCTGGTTCCAAATGCTTGCACAAAAAGGTTACATCATCTTTGCGCTTGATAACAGAGGCACCGGTGGACGCGGTGAAGCTTTTGAAAAAATGGTTTACAAAAATTTAGGTTATTGGGAAGTGAATGACCAAATTGAAGGAGCAAAATATCTTGCTTCGCTACCGTATGTTGACGCAAATAGAATTGGCATTTGGGGCTGGAGTTACGGCGGTTATGCTTCAGCTTTAACTTTAGCCAAAGCTCCCGATTACTTTAAAGCTGCCATTGCCGTTGCTCCGGTAACCGATTGGAGATATTATGATAACATTTATACCGAACGATATATGTCAACTCCGCAGTTAAATCCCAAAGGATATGAAACAAGTTCGGTAATGACGTACGCCGATCAACTGAGAGGAAAGCTGCTTCTCATTCACGGCACTGCGGATGACAACGTTCATTTTGAAAACTCCGTTGCTTTGGCGGCTAAATTAGTTGCGGAAAATAAACCGTTCCAATCAATGTTTTATCCCGAAAAGAATCATGGTATTTTTGGCGGTAAGACTCGTTTGCATCTGTATCAATTAATGACGGAATTTATATTAAATAATCTTTAGAAGTTGAAAGTGAAAAGTAGAAAGTAGAAAGTTTTTACTACTTTCCACTTTCCACTTTCCACTTGCTACTTTATACTTTCTACTGTAAAAGGAATTTATGAAAAGAGAACTAATCGAAAACAAATATTTACGCTGGCTTTTTCTTGCCTTGGGATTTTTCTTCTTAGGTCTTGGCATTCTAGGAATAATTCTGCCGGTCATGCCGGGAGTAGTTTTTGTTGTTATTTCCGGGTATTTTTTTTCGAGAAGTTCGCATAAATTTCACGACATACTTATCAACAATAAATATGTCGGCAAGTATATCCGCGACTATTACGCGGGTGTTCCGATGCCTTTACGCGCAAAAATTCTTGCGGTTCTTTTCATGCTCATTTCGGTTGTAGTTGGTATTTGTTTATTATGAGACAAAAATGAACATTCAAATCTTTGGTACAAAAAAATGCAGGGAAACGCAGAAAGCTGAACGTTACTTTAAGGAAAGAAAAATTCCTTTTCACTTCCGTGATCTGACTGAAAAGGGAATAAGCAAGGGTGAACTTGATAATATTTCTTCCGTTATTCCGCTTGAAGAATTGATTGACCGCGAAGGAAAACAATTTGAAAAACGGAATTTGAAATTCATGAAGTTTGATGTTGAAGAAGAACTATTAAGCGATCCCATCCTCTTAAAAACTCCCGTTGTACGGAACGGCAGACAAGTTACCGTTGGCAACAAACCGGAAATCTGGAAAACCTGGAATTAAAAAAATAAAAATATTTTAAAACCTCTTGACTTTCTTATTTATTCTCTATAATCTGAACTCAGAAAAAAATAAATTATTCTTACTTGTTCCTTTTATTTAGTTCGATGGGCTTAGGTTTTTGTGTTTAAATAACTCATTATTCTTAATTTATAACTAACGTAAAGGGGTTATATGATAACCTTTTTTAGAACTGTTCAAAATAATTTTTCCTTCTTCGTTTATTTACAACTTGTAATTTTTTACTTGTTTCTGTTTCACTATAATTTCCCCTCGCTACCTATTTTACCTTTAGCTACGAAATCATTATGAAGAAACACACATTGGTTTATTTCATTTCCCTTACGTTACTTTTAACTATTAACGACATTTATGGACAGTGGAGTAACGACCCAAACCAAAACTTACGTATCTCTAACTTTGGTTATTTTGTTGATGCTTGTGAGGATGGAATGGGAGGAGCTTTTGTTGGATGGAAAACAGGTAATACAGAATACCCTACAGTCTGGTTACAGTGGATAGATAAGTATGGTTATATAAAATGGAACCAACCAATTAATATAAAATCTAACGGGGAATCTCAAGCATCCTTTAAATTAATAAAAGCTGAAGATGGGAGAGTTATTATAGCATTTATTGATCATAAAGTTATCGGCCCACCAATCCCACCAAATCCCCTACCACAAATTAAATCTTCAATAATGCTGCAGAAAGTTGATACTACATCTGCTTTACTGTGGAGTGAAAAAGGAGTAAATGTAACAACAGACACATTAAGTTTGGGAGGTGATTTAGCTGTTGTTCCTGATCGTTGCGGCGGAGTCTTTATTTCTTGGAAAAAAAGTTTTGGTGAATTCAATGATGACTCAACGATCACAAGAATACAGAGGATAAACTATGATGGGCAAAGACTATGGGGAGATGAAGGAAAATATATAGCTACATGGTATGGTGCAAATCCACCTTTCCCTTCAGTTGGAGAAAGAAAACCAGATGGAGTTTTTTTGCTTTACAGTAAACCGAATTTTTTACCTACCGTAGTAAGTATAAATGCTGATATGAGTGTAAAATGGGAAAAGACGAATAAAGGGTACCCATATGTAAAATTAGAACCGGATGAAAATGGTGGGGCTGCATGGGCTAGAACTGTTGCCCCAGTAGTTTGGGATTCAGGTTACACTTTAATAGCAAACAGAATGAATGCTAATGGTGAATTGCTCTGGAGTGACAGTGGGATTGCAATTCAACAAAAATTATTAGGACCTAGCACGCCAATACAAAAACTTTTAGTGAATGATACATTTTTTATTCTATTTTCTAATTATTTGCAAATGATAAATAAGAATGGGGAGTTGATAAACACAGAGAAGTTTTTCTATGGAGACACTTCAAAAAAGATTGATGGGCTTGACATATTACCAAGTGATTCTACAAATTTCATTTTGGTGTGGTTGGAAAATGATGACAACTCTTACCGATATAAATGTCAGAAATACAGTGAAACTCTTAAAAAAATGTGGGATACGAGTGTAACTTATTCGCAATCATTACATATGGACAACGCACAGATAACCGATGGTAGAGGTGGTTTTATAGATGTTTTTTGTTTCTACTACCCAGATACACCAGGAATTTTGGCTCAGCAAGTGAGTGGCAATGGTGTATTAGGTGAAGTTCTTACAACCGTTGATAAGGAGGATATTTCTACGAGTAAAGATTTTCATTTATACCAAAATTACCCAAATCCATTCAATCTCTCAACCGTAATCAGTTATAAGTTGTCGACTATCGGTTTTGTGACTTTAAAGGTCTATGATATACTTGGTAACGTAGTAACAGTCTTAGTAGATGAAGAAAAAAAGGTGGGAAATTACCAAGTTGTTTTCTCAGCCAATGGAAAAAGTAACCAGCAACAGTTATCCAGTGGGATTTATTTTATTGAACTTAAAATCAACCATTATAAAAGAGAACTTATTAAATGTGTATTACTTAAATAAGAACAAAGGAGCGCTAAATGAAAAGATCGTTGTTCGTATTCGTTTTTCTGTTTTTATCAATAAAATTAATTCCCGCTCCTTTTGATAGCGGGATGATATCGTGGACACAACCTGATGGGACATTTTTTATTGCTCAACTTATCCGGGATGAGTTTACATTAACATTTACAACAAACGATGGCTATGAAATAAGAGAAGGTACAGATGGGTGGTTTTATTATGCTACGAAGGATAATAATGGTAAAATTATCCCTGGTGATTTAAAAGTTGGGAAAGGAATTTTTCCAACTCTTCCACAGGACTTAACATTGGGCGCTACAGCGCAATATGAAATAGATCAACGGAAGTTGGATTTTCAACAGGGATTATTAGATGCAGAGGCCTGGTATAGCCAAAAGATAGTGGAAGCAAACGGAGAACTTGTAAAAATACATGTAGGGGTTATTTTGGTGGATTTTGCAGATCATCGACACTACACGGGTCTGGATTACCCTAATGGTTATCCGACTCATTATTTTAACAATATGCTTTTTTCGCAAAACACATATATAGACCTTGAGGGTGGACATGATATACATCCGGATAAAGAACCAGTTTTTGGATCAATGCGTGATTATTTGAATCAACAATCATGTGGAAAATTAGATATTACTGGGAAAAAAGTGGATGGATTGGATGTTTATACTAATGAAATTCTAAATCCTTCTGATCCGAGCGGTTTTCCGCAATGGTTATACCTAAATGGATCAAAAGATTATTGGGACACGGTTGTTGATGGAGGAGTTACGAAGATTCCGTATGATCAACTTACTCAACTGGTGAAGCAACAATTAAATGTTGATTTAATTGTGGGTAATAAAAAAGTGTACGATAAATTAATCTTAATTTATGCCGGTGATGTGGGACGGAAACAACTGTGGCCTGCAACAACAAACGGTCAAATATCGCAAATAGGAGAACAATATGAGAATTTTATCGATGAACCACCTCGATTTACACACATTGGGACCTACTGCCACGAATTTGGGCACCTTCTTGGCGCACCTGACGAAGGTCTGGGGAATGTGCGTCTGGGGTACTGGGATTTAATGGATATTGGCACATGGAATGGACCGGAACGGAAGGGTGAATGTCCAGCCGGGTATGATCCATATTATAAAATAAAGTGGAAGTGGGTAACACCAAATTATTTTAACGAAAGTCCGTCAAACCAAACCCAAACAGTTCAGTATAATTACAATTCTCCAAAATATTATAAATTAGATTCTCCTATCGATCCACTAGAATATTTTCTAATTGAAAATAGGGGAAGAAATGGTTTTGATAGATATACACCAAATAATTTCAACTATACACCACCAAATAATGTTGATGTCAATAGTAATTTAGGAGGATTAATGATTTGGACTATTGATGGGGATGGTAGAACATCAGACTATAGTGATATTGTTGGATTAAAGTCAGCGATGACAGGTGTAGTCTCTAACTTATTTGGTACTGAAAATAATTTCGGTGCTTCAGATCCATTCCCATATTCGGACGGTCAAGACATAACACAAAATACCTTTCCTAATAATAGTATAAGAAATGTGCTGGACTCTAAAGTAAAGCTTGAGAATATTACGTGGGAATCTAATGGTAGTATTTTGGTTGATATTTCTCGTACTTCGCAGAATGATATTGAGCTAGTAACAGGTATTCAGGAATGGACAACAAATAGAACTATCACTAAAGATATAATTCTATTAGGAGGAGCTACATTAACACTTGGTAGTGGTGTAAAATTAGAATTTTATCAAAATAAAAAGATAAAAATATTTGATAATGCTACTCTAATAATTGAATCAGGTGCAAATCCTGTTATACTAACAAATTATAATAACGGTGGTAAATGGGGCGGTATCGAAATGCTTGGAGAACACTCCCGGTTACTAGCTTCGAATCTTATTATTCAATATGCTGTGAAGTGTCTTTCCTTTTCAGGATTAAAAAGTGTTTTAGTGAATAGTATTACTTTTAATAATAATGATACATTTTGTGATCTAAATGGGGCTACAAATATCGAGATAAGTTCGTGTAGATTTAACAGCACAAAAATTGATCTTGGGTATTATAATAATAGTAGTATTTCAATAAAGTTTAGTAACAATGTTTTTCTTTTTTCATCAATTTCTATGCTGGGTCAAATAGATTTCGATTTTATAAATAATGATTTTAGAACGCCATATGGTACCCCAACTTCATTTAAATTTCCTGGTGGTAATAATATTATTAAGAATAATATCTTTTTAAATTCCGACATATTAAATACTTCTCTAGGCAATTCGATAATTACATACAACTGTGTATATCCAGCGCCATCTTCAACTGTGGCGACTTTATTTTCCTCAGAAGGTAATTTTTCCGCTGATCCATTATTTGCAGATCCTGGTAATCTTGAATCTCAATCATTACAACAAAGTTCTCCATGTATAGATATGGGTGACCCGACTATGGATTATAATAATGAGCCTGGAAGCAATGGCGGAAGAATAAATATTGGTTCATTAGGTAATACTACCCTTGCTACAGTAGTTGCTCCAAATACATCTCGCAATTTATCTGCAATAAGTATGCTTGGAAATCTCAGTTTATCTCAATCAAGCACCTGGTGTGTAAATAGTGCCACTCCTTATAGCATTGGGGTAAATAAAACACTGGAAATTCCAAATCTAACAGTGAATAGCGGTAGTACATTAAATATAAGTAATGGAGCAACATTAAATTGTTTAAATGGAGGTTCACTATTTGTTAACGGGACACTCAATGCAAACGGCACTTCTTCTAATAAAGTATGTTTTGATTTCAAGCAAATTGATTGGACGACACAGAATGGTTTGAAAATACTATCGGGTGGTTTAGCAAATATTAGTAATGCAATTATTAAGAACGCGAAATACGGTGTTTATAACTATGAAGGAATAAGTAATATATCCGGTAGTGAAATCTTAAGTTGTTTTTACGGCATTTATCTTTATAAAAACAACTATGCAAGTGTGCAATCACAAATAATCAATAACAATATCCATAATAATTGTCCAGGCATTCATATGTATGCCTCATCCCCTGATATAAGGAATAATACAATTTATAATAATTATTATGGCGTTTATTGTTGGAATTACTCGTCTCCTTATTTAGGGAACTATGAATTGACCGGCGATAACAACATTCATAATAACTATATTGGTTTCTATGCAACGGATCATTGTTTCCCATTTCTTGGTAGAACTTCTTGTCTTTTTTATGGTG
>Ga0210053_1000990_pt1 | contig 27354 bp, 32 predicted proteins | sample CryGeymeta201512_FD_185467 | JGI IMG/M metagenome (GOLD analysis project Ga0210053, IMG submission 185467) | Groundwater microbial communities from Crystal Geyser aquifers in Utah, USA - Crystal Geyser metaG 2015-12 (SPAdes) (version 2) | ecosystem: Environmental > Aquatic > Deep subsurface >... | reverse complement strand
ATTTTCAAACCTTGTACAATCACCTGGTTTTTTCCTCATCTCCCCTAAAAGAAAATTATTCTTCATTTCCTCTTGGCTTGATTTTTCTCCTGATTCTATCATAATACACCATTTTACTTCTTCTTCTTCTTCTTCTTGTCAAGCGATTTTGGCAACCGTGTAAATCAAAGCAGTTTTTTGAGTTCTTTTTCGATTAAGGGGGCGATGGAAATTTCTTCCAATTTAGAGAATTTTTGTTCCGGTTTTAAGGCAATGGTATTACTCATAAATATTTTTTCAATCGGACCATTAGAAAGAATTTTTTCCGCATTTGGCGAGAAGTCATGATGAACAACACAGGCAAGTACCCGTTTAGCCCCTCGTTTAAGACAAAACTCGGCCGCATGAACTAATGTTCCCCCGGATGTAATAATGTCGTCAACGATGATACAAGTTTTATTTTTTACTTCTCCATACAGATTAAGAGCCTTTGATTGGTGTATTTTGTCTAAATTTCGGCGCTTTTCAATCACCGCGATATCAACATTATTAGTGTGAAAAAAATTTTCTGCGAAAGTTTGGGCCCTTTCCACTCCACCTTGATCAGGGGAAACGATTGCCACTTCCTCAGTATTTTTATTATTCTTCAAATAATGAGCGACTTCTCTTCCCAATATGGAAAAAGTTGAAATATTTTTAAATGGAATTGAAAAAATGCCTTCAGTGCCTTCATCATGAAGGTCAAAAGTATAAGCTTGGTTAAAACCAATGGTTTCAAAAAAACGAATAACAACGTTAACGGAAACGGACTCACCAGTTCTATGACCCCGATTCTGCCTTGCATAACCAAAATATGGAATAAAAGCAATGATTTTTTTGGCCTGCATTCGCTTTAATGCATCGGCAAAAAAGAATAATTCCATTAAATGTGTATCAGTTGGATTGGCAGTTGATTGGAGAATGACGCATACGTCATCTTTTACTTTTTCCTGAATGGTCACTTTTATTTCTGAATTATCAAAGCGAGTGACCTCGGATTTTGAAATAGGAACATTAAGTAATTTTGATACCTCATTAGACAGCTTTGGATTAGCAGAACCTGAAAATAATTTAAACATATAATTTTTAACCTTGCTGTTGTTGGCTCGATATTTCTATTAATTTTTTTGCTGCCAATTCTTGAGTTTTTTTTACGGCCTCATTAACAACTTCAGCAATTCTATTTTCGACAATTCCATCTACTTCAATCGATTCGATTATTTGATCTCCTCGTATAACCACTTTAACCCCATTCTTTTCTACCACTACTTCCTCTTGCTGCAAAGCTACCTGCATCTTCTGTGCTTGCTGTTGTAATTTCTGTAGATCTCCCAACGCTCCAAAGGGATTTAACATATGATGAATAAAAAAATTTAATTTCTAATTAATTTTTAATTTTTTTCCTTCTACTTTATTGTAGAACTCAATCAGGGCAATTTCAACTGGTAAAGAATCAATCGGCGTATTTCGTAAATTTTGATAGGCTTCAATTAATAATTTCATTAACAAAGAAATTTCAATTAAAGTTAAAGTTATTTTTTTGTTTTCATTTTCTATAACGTCGTTTTTAATCAAAAGTTGAGAGTGCAATTGATTTAGAATATCTTCAATAAGATTTTTAAAATCACCGCCATTTTGAGAAAACTCATTTATCCATAAAAGAGTATTTTTTAAATTTTTTTTCTCGATAATTTCAATTAAATCATTTCTTCCTCTGATTCCTAAAAATTTTTCTGTTTCCTCAACTGACTCAATTTTTTGAAGAGTAACTTCTTCTAAAATTTTCGCGCCGTCTCGAAATGAATTCTCACTATGATTAGCAATTAATCTTAATAAATCATCTTTTAAATTAATATTTTCATTTTTTGAAATTCTCTTTAACATTGAAAAAATATCTGTAGTATTAGCTTTTCCAAAATTTATTTTTAGACAACGGGAAATAATTGTTTTAGGAAGTTTCTCCAAGTTAGTAGTAGCCAAAACAAATATTGCAGACTTTGGAGGCTCTTCCAAAGTTTTTAACAGTGCATTAAAACCTTCATTTGTTATCATGTGTGCCTCATCAATAATAAAAACCCGGTAACCGCCTGACATAGGAAGAAATGAAGTTTCACGGATTAAATTTTTAATTTCTTCAATTCCACGGTTAGAGGCCGCGTCCATTTCAATGACATCCGTAAAAGAAGAAAGTCCAATACTTTGACAGTTAGCACATTTATTACAGGGTTCATAGGATTTAGAGTGGGGAGAATTTGTAGAAAATTTATTATTAAGACAGTTAACGGCTTTGGCAAGAATTCTTGCTGTTGATGTTTTTCCAGTCCCTTTTTGTCCAACAAAAATAAATGCATGGGGTAAAGTATCGGACTCCAATATCTTACCCATCATTTTTTTAGCGTGCAAATTGTCAATTTCTTCAATTGTTTTTGGACGATACTTTAGGTAGAACATATTATTTTAATAGGTTTTCGATTCCGTGCTTTAACAACTCATTTATCATCTCGTCTACTCGTTTATTACGTTCAGCGGCTAATAAAATAACTAGAGGAAAACAAATAACTATTTCACCCAGCAAAACTTCTTTTTCTCCAACATCTTCGTTATATTTAAAAGATAAAATCGGTAAGGTTTCTTTTTCGTTTTTATATTTTTCGGTAAAGACCTTCATCTTATTTTTACCCACAAAAACAACATTCAAGGAAAATTCAGGATTAATTTGCTCTTTCTCAAAAACATTATTTGCAAAAACCTTTATCTTCTGACGATTAATCTTATATCGGGATGACGAAACGATATTTATCATACCCTTTTAAATACTTTTTTAAAGACTACTTTTCTACGTTTCAATGATCTGTTCTTCATTCTTTCTTTTTCCTCTTCTTTTCTTTTTAAAGAAGGTTTTTTATAAAACATTTTTTTTCTTAATGTATCGACAATTTTTTCATCAATAAAAGAACGAGTAAATTTCCGGAACATGCTATCTTTTGTTTCGCCTTTTCTTTTTGTTACAAAAACCATAAATAAATACGCCTCCTCCCTTTAGGAATGATCCTAATCTACTAATTTATACTAATCTACAAATATTAGTAGAATTCGGATACATTTGTAGATTGGAATAATATTTATTCTATTATACACTCTTAATTATTTCAATAATCTTATTCAAGGACAGTGGCGTTGGAATAAGTTTTGGATTTCCCGATGATCCGTTAAGTAACATGTGCTCTGAAATGTGAAAAAACCAACTGCCTTTTTTATCTATTTTTAAAATATTTTCATAAACTTTTTTCAAACTAAACTTTTTATTAGGTAAAGTTTTGATTCTTGTGAAACCTACTTCAGGGTGACGTCTTATGACAAGCGAAAATCCTTTTTTGAGGGCGAGTTTTACAGCTTCCTCATTTTTACTTTCAATTGCAAGTGATTTGCCCAAGTATGACTGAAAAACAAAACCATTCTTAATTTCTTCCTCAGCGGACACTTTATTTTTAAAAACAATTAAGACGGCTTCTAACAATTGAAAAATAATTTCAATAAGTTTTGTCTCTTCGCGATTAATTACTTTTAACCCGTCAACAAGTTGGCGGATCATAAAATCATACCGGTCATCCGCTGGGTCAGGATAAAATACTTCAGCAAAATGATCAGTTAAATTTACATATTCAACAATTTTTTCTAAAGCCTTAATTTCTTTTTCCTCAATTAAATCGCGGCCAATCAAATATTTATATACAAGTTTTGTAGCTGATGTATAGTCATTGGTTTGATGATGGTCAAAATGTCCAAGTCCTGTATCGACATGAATAATATTTTTATTATCATCGGGTAATTCATCATTTAATGTTGTCCCCGCAGGAACCAACTTTATTTCAGCGCTATCCCAATCGGGTAGATATTTTTTGATAAGCCAAACAGAAGCTATGGCGTCAAGGTCAGGAGAAAGATGAGTGACAATGGTTTTCATAATAAATATCAAATATCAAAGATCAAAGTGCAAAAATAAGTTCAAAGTAAAAGATTTGAGGTTTTAACTTGGCTTTGATTTTTGATCTTTAATCTTTGAAATAATTTCATCTAGATTATATAAATTAGAATTTTTCTCATTTCTCTTCTTATACTCCACCTTCTCCCCTGTCCTCTTTGACACAACTAATCTGACAGGAATTCCAATAAGATCAGCATCGGAGAATTTATTTCCCGCCGTTGCATCAGTTCGGTCATCGAACAATACTTCAATATTATTTTCTTGAAGAACTTTATAAACTTTATTAGCTTTAGAATTAATCTCCTCATCCTTTAAATCTAACCCAACTAAATGAACCTGAAAAGGGGCTACCGATTCAGGCCAAATTATTCCTTTTTCGTCATGAAGTTTTTCAACAATTATTCCCATGATTCGGGAAGGTCCAATTCCATAACATCCCATGTATATTGGCTTTTGTTTTCCGTCCTGGTCTGTAAATTTGTAATTAAATGCGTCTGTAAATTTGGTGTAAAGAGGAAAAATATTACCGATTTCAGCCGCTTTTTTAACTTCATACCTTTCATTAGTTTCAGGATCAACATCTCCGTCTCGAGCAACTTTTATATCGTAAAATTCTTTTGGTAATGGGAGGTCTCTTCCGAAATTGACGTTAACTGAATGATAATCGGTTTTGTTAGCTCCGCACTCAAAATTTAAGCGATTATTTACCGATTCATCGATATAAACATTAACTTCTTTTGGTAAGTTGAGAATCCCTGCATAACCGACTTCGGCGCCAGTGACTTTTTTTACTATTTTGGCCGACGCTAGTTTTAAAGCTTTACATTTTACAATTTTTCTTAATTTATCTTCATTAACATCATAACCTCCTCGAACCGCAACGGCGATTACTTTATTATCGTCAGTTTCAAAAATTAAAGTTTTGGTAGTTTTTTCAACTGGAATTTTTAAATAGTCAGCCAATTCTTGAACACCAATAATTCCCTTACCCAGAACATCTTTTTTTGGAAGCATTTCCTTATCTTTTTCGATAATTCTTGGAGCAGTACTTGGAGCAACCTCTCGATTATAATAAATATTTTTGCTTTTGGCATAAAATATCACATCTTCCCCAGTCTCACAGAAGGTTTGAAATTCATGAGAATAATCATCAGTAAAAGAACCGCCTGAAGCCAGCACGATCACCGTGTCATCTTTTAAACCTAATCTTTCAAATACTTTAAAATAAACTTTTTTAGAAATTTCATAATATTTTTTAAAATCTTCTATAGTCGTATGAAAGCTGTATAAATCCTTCATTCGGAATTCTCTACCCCGCAATAATCCTGATTTAACCCTCGGTTCATTCCTAAATTTTGTTTGAATTTGATATAAAGCAAAAGGAAAATCTTTATAACTTAAGTTAAATTTTTGACCTAGCGGGGTAACTACTTCTTCATGGGTTGGATTTAAAACGTATTGGGCCGCATTTTTAGCTTCGGCAAATTTATTTGCAGCGGTAGTTTTCATTAAGATGTCAACGGTTCCAAGTCTTCCGGTTTTTTCCCAAGCTGATTGCGGAGCAAGCGAAGGCATAAATACCTCGTTGCTTATTTTGTTCATTTCTTCGCGGATAATATTTTCAATTTTGTTTAAAACCCTTAAACCTAAGGGTAAATAAGTATAGACTCCAGCCATTACCTGGTCGATAAAACCACCCTTTTGCAAAAAAGTAGCATTAGCCGAATCGTATTTTTTTGAATCCTTTTTAGTTTTCCCAAAAAGTTTTGAGTAAAGCATATTAAAAGTAATTATAATACAAAAAAATTAAAGAAGTTATTTTATTATTGTAGTAGCCGACTTAAACCAACGATACCAGCACAAAATAAGGTAGATCCCAAGGCTAAACCTGTCCAAAATATAGGTTCAGTAACCCTTAATTTGCATTTTCCTACTTCTACCGTTATCACCGATTGCCTTTTCGTTTCATATCCCGTATATGTATATTGGGGTAAAGTATATCCAGTAAAAATTGAATACCTCTCATTTGATTGTTTTATTCTTATTGGTGATTTCATTCGACGATTCTAATACTATTACTACTACTTGTCAAGGGATTTATGGTTGTAACAATCTAAAATGGCGATTTTGTAGGTTATAAGCGGTTGACAAAAATTTTATTACAAAATACATTTTATTTGAATAAGTATTTAAACCTATTTATGACGGCCGCCACATATAGGCATTGTATTAAGAAGAAAAAATATGAGTAAAAAATTTAAAAAAGGAGAAATTACAAAAATGGTTTTAGCAACATTAGGAATTGGAGCACTTTTAGGTGGAACAGTATTGATTACTCCAAATTTTCCAATAATAATTGGTACTTTTATTAAATTGATTGAGGAAATAAAAGGTATCAAGCTACCAAAGAAAAAAGTAAAGCGGGCTCTACAACAATTAGAAAAAAGGAAAATGTTAAATTTGGAGGTAAAAGATAATGAAGTTTATGTTGAAGTGGAAGATATTTGGAATAAGGAAATTATAAAATATTCTATTCAAAGTCTTCTTGAATTAAAACAAAAAACTAAATGGTCAGGAAAATGGTTTTTAGTGATGTTTGATGTTCCAGAAATAGAGAGGAACAAACGATATTATTTAAGAAATTTTTTGAAGATAATCGGTTTTTATCAATATCAACAAAGCGTTTATGTCTTTCCATATGAATGTGAAAAAGAAGTTACCTTAATTAAGAAAATTATTGAAGGTGGCAAATATCTAAGTTATATTATTGCAGAAAAAATCGAATATGAAAATAAACTAAAAATTTATTTTGGTTTACCTATTTGAAACGGCCGTTGGAGATAGGTTAGGTTTGGTTGTAATGAATTTAAGAAAAATTATTTTGAAGGAACAAAAGAAACCGTAGCTTTGAAAGGCAAACCTGCTCCTGTTTGAGCAGTTATTTCTAAAGAACTAACTAATTCATCTCTAATTCCCTTAACACCCGGAGGCACTAATAAAGTTTCATAGAATTTATTAGCTGGAATGGAAAAAACTTCAATGACACTTTGGATCACTGGTTCTTGATGTATATTTACTCTATCTCTAGGAATAGATAAATTTACTGTTTTAACTTCAATCAGACTTCTATCAACGACAATATTACAGTATCCTCTACCTCCACTTCTAAAAGCAATTATTGGCAAAGGTCCATTTTTCTTTCTTTGTTGTTCGATATATTTTTCTTCATCACCATGTTCCTCCATTTTGAGAGCAGGAATATTGGAAACCTGAGAAAGTAAACCACCTTCATGAATCGCAAGAGAGAAATAACCAAACCCAACTTGATTTTCTATATGTTCAAACCTACGAGCTTCCTTCATTGTGCCTAATTTTACTTCTTCTTCTTCTTGTCAAGGGATTTTAAGATTCGAGTTGTCAGATGATAAATGTTACCGAACCTTGAAGAATAGTAGGGAGTTGCCAGATATATAATTATCACTCAATATTTCGAATATTTGCAATTATGTAGATCTAATAATGCTTTAAAAATTGTCATTCCCGCGTAGGCGGGAATCCAAGCTAAATATTCTTCTTTAAAAAATGTGATTATAGTCTGGATCCCCGTCTTCACGGAGATGACAGGAAAGTAACAGTTTATTATTTGACAAGCCCTATGAGAATCCTACCGTTCGGTCACATAATTAAATCTGGCAACACGAAGATAATCCACAAAATTGGGATAATGACAGAAATAATTTATTTCAATGAGTTTAAAACCTTTTTAATAACATCTTGTGAAGAAATGTTTGAGGTATCAATAATCAGGTCATAATTTTTTGGGTCCATAAAATCGTTACGCTTATAGATTTTTTTTAACTTGCTAAGCCAATTATTTTGGCGCTCATCAACTCGAATCTTTGCTTCGTCTAAATTGATTTTTTCCCTATTGGCAAATCTTTTGTAGCGAATAGTGTCTTCACAAATAAGTAAAACTTTCAAAACATTGGAAAAATTATTAGCCATTATTCCTGACATCCAGCCATCAACAATTAAATTTCCCGGCTGTTTTATCAGATTTCGAACCTGATAATCAATTTTTTTTGTAAGCGCTTCACTCTGCTCTTCAACATGTTCCAAATTCAATCTATTTTTTTTTACATATTCACGAAACAATTGTCCGGTCATAAAGACGGGCCAATTCAATTCTTTTTGGAGACTTTTTAAAAGAGTAGATTTACCTGTGCAGATTTTACCTGAAATAGTTATTTTATTAATTGTCATACCCAATTTGATCTAACACTTTTCCAAGTGTTTCCAAAGGCCCTGTTTTATAAGTATTAATTACCAGATCAAAATATTTTGGGTCCCAAAAATTATATTCCCCATACAACCGTTTCCATTTATCGGTATTTTCATTCTCTCTTTGCTTAATCCAATGTTTTGCCTCTTCAACTGACACATTGTCTCTGTTGGCAACCCGATCAACCCTGATATCATCATGAGAGCAGATAAGAAGTACTTTAAGAACATCCTTATAAGAGCGGGCAAAAAATCCGGTAAGCCAACCCTCATAAATTATTTCTTTTTCAACTTTAAGCATTTGTTGTGTTATCGCATCAATCTTTTTTTCATGATCATCGGTACGGGATAAAGCACCCATTTCGTTTTCTTTAAACTTACACCTACGATCATGATTACGTTGGATTGCCCCAATATTAATATGCTTCCAATGGAGAGAATTTACAAGATTCTTTGTTAAAGTTGTAGTTCCAACAGCGATTTTACCAGAAATAGTTATTAAGCGAAATTTAGAATTTAACATTTATTTTTTAAATAGTTTGACCACATCATTAACCGTTATTATTGCTGCCAGTGATAGTAACATTATAAATCCAATTAAGTTCGTATATTTTTCAAAATTTTTATTTGGCCGCTTTTTGGTTATTCCTTCATAGAGCACAAAGACTAACCTTCCGCCGTCTAAAGCGGGAAAAGGGAGAATATTCATAATAGCTAAATTTAAAGATAATAGAGCTAAAAATTCTAGAAATGCATTTTTACCAAATTTAACTGCCTGTCCTGCTAAATTTGCTATCCCGATCGGACCGGCCACATCAACATTTTGCTTATGAAAAGTGACCAAATTATAAAGCATTTTTCCCAGTTCTGAAGAAATTTTAGCAGTAATATTAAATGCTTCAATTAAGCCGTAGTAAGGAGCAGTATACCAGGGATATTTTTTTTCTATAAAGGAAGTGATAGCGATTCCCAAAGGCCCTTCGCCTTTAGGTGGATTGACTCTAGGAACAAGATCAACAGTCAATTGTTGGTGACCCCTTTGAACCAAGAGCTTTACATTTTTTTCGGCATATTTTTGAGTTAAGGTAATTAGGGAAGTTGAAGAAGTAAGGGGGATTGGGGACATTGGGGATATTGGGGGAACGAACTTAAGAATGACATCTTTTTCTTTAAGGCCGGCCATGGATGCAGGAGAGTTTTTAGTAACTTTCTCTACAATAACATTATTTGTTGGTACTGGGACTCCCTGTGTAACCAAATATGAAAAGATAAACCATCCTAACAAAAAATTTCCAAGAACGCCCCCTAAAACGATTAATGTTTTTTGCCATGGTTTTTTATTGACAAATGTCCGATTTTTATCAAGGGCAAGTGGGGTACTATATTCCTCACCAAATAATTTAACAAATCCACCAATTGGTAATAAATTAACACTATATAAAGTCTCGCCTTTTTTTATTCCAAATAGCTTTGGTGGTAGGCCAATCCCAAACTCCTCAACTTTAACACCCATTTTTTTAGCCATTAAAAAATGGCCAAGCTCATGGACGAGAACGAGGATAGATAAAGTCAGAATGAAAATAAGTATTGTCATTTTATTAAACTTCCATTATTTCTTTTTCTTTACTTTCCTTAATAATATTTATTTCTTCCATAAATTTGATGGACTGAGCGTCAATTTCTTTTTCCAGCCGATATTTTTCGTCTTCACTCATTTCTTTTTTTTCGAAAGCATTTTTTATAGTTTTTCGTGAATCATCCCGATGATTTCTTATTGTCACTTTTTTTTCCTCAACTTTTTCCGCAACAACTTTGATATATTTTTCCCTTTGTTCGGTATTAAGAGATGGTATTCTAATAACAATTTTTGCTCCAAGTGTTGTTGGGGTTAATCCTAACGGTGACTTTAAAATTGCTTTTTCAATATCCTGGATAACAGACGGATCATAAGGACTAATCGAAATAGACGATGCACCTTCGGTCATAATAGTTGCAAGTTCTAATAATCTAAGTTTTGTAGTACCCCCATAAGTTTCAACGGTTAAATTTTCAACCAAAGATGGTGAGGCGCGACCGGTTCGGATTGATTTGAGATCTTCTTTGAGGGACGCAATTGTTTTGAGTGTTTGATTGGAAAAAGTAGAAACAGTATCCATAAATTTTATTATACACTCCATCGCACAAACTTTACTAGTTTAATATTTTCCCCGAATTTTAAAACAGCTTCCTTTATTAAGTCACTTACTTTTTTTGATGGGTCTCTAATATATTCCTGATTAAGAAATTCTTCATTGGTTTCGGTGCGGATAGAAGCAACTTGCATTGCTAATTCTTGACCTAATGATTGAAAATCTTTATTTCCTGAGACAAAATCAGTTTCACAAGCGAGTTGAATTAAAGAGGCGACTTTTTTATTGTGATGGACGTAGGAAAAAATTATACCTGTGCCAGTATTACGGCCGGATTTATCTTGCGCTTTAGCTATCCCCCATTTATTTAGTAATTTCTTTGAGGCTTCAATATTGTTTTTAGATTCTTCAAGAGCTTTTTTGCAAAGGGAAAAAGAGACTCCTGTTTCTTCACGAAGTTGTTTTAGTTTTTTAATATCGTACATAATTAATTATTAAAGATTAAATATTAAAGGTTAAAGAAATATTAAACATTTAAATATTAAAAAGTTTTATTGTTTAACTGTTTAATCTTTAACAGTTTATTTAACCTTTAACCGTTTAAGATTTAACATTTAAGATTTGTTTTTAGAAGTTTCTTTAGCCTTTGCTTCTTGTCCTTTAAGATAAGATGATGCGTATGCTTCAATTATTTCCTTCAAAAAATATTCAATAGACGTAAGAGAGTCGTCATTACCAGGAATAGGATAGTTTATTGGATCAGGATTAGCATTAGTATCGGTCACGGCAACCGTTACGATTTTCATTTCTCCCGATTCTTTGACAGAATTTTTCTCCTTTTTTATATCAATAATAAAAAGAGCGTCAGGTAATTTTTTGAGATTTGCGATTCCTCCATAAAATTTTTCTAACTTATTTAGATCTTTGTCCAATTTGACCTGCTCATGTTTAACAAATTTACTCCATTCTCCTTTTTCCTTTTCTTCTTTCATTGAATTTAGTTTTTTTACATTTTTTATAATCATTTCAAAATTAGTCAATAATCCTGCTGGCCATTTGGTATTTATAAACGGCAGATTGTTTTTTTCGCACAATTCTTTAGTTAAACTTGAAGCAATCTTTTTAGTACACACAACAAGAAGAACTTTTCCGTTTGTTCCTAGTTCAGAAACAAACTTTTTTGCTTTTTCAAGATAATTGGCTGTTTTAGTCAAATCAATTATAGAAACCCCGTTTTCAAACGAATATATGTATTTATTAGTTTTTGGATGTACTCTGTTAGATTTATGTCCAAGATGGATTCCTGCAGCAAAAAGCTCTTCTACTTTTTTATCATTATCATTCATAAGTATACATTTTATCAATATGCCTAAGATATTGCAATTAGATTTTGAGTGATTTTATGAAGGTTTTGAATTCCCCATTCATTTCTTCGTGCTCTAAAGCAAATTCGATTACTGTTTTTAAATATTCAAACTTATCTCCCGTGTCATAATATTTTCCATTCTCAATCACAACGGTATAGATAGGGATTCCTTCTTTCATTAGTAAATTGATAGCATCAACCAACCAAATCTCTCCACCTCTTCCAGGCTGGGTTTTTTTTAAAGCCGAAAAAATTTCCGGAGGTAAAATATAACCTCCATGAGTAGCAATATCTGAAGGCGCCTTATCAGGCTCGGGCTTTTCAACTATTTTATTTATTTTGTAAACATTATTTTCTACGTGGGTTATGTCAGCAATTCCATATTTTTTCAAATCTTCTTTATTTTCTATCTTTACGCCAGATATAACAATTCCTCCAAATTTTTCATAAACTTTGATCATCTGTGCCAACCTAGGTGGCTTAGAATAAATGAATTCATCACCCCAAAGGACAGCGAAAGGCTCATCTTCTATGGCCGGTTCTGCTGTTAAAACCGGGGTGCCATTTCCATAAGGACCTTTTTGACGAATATAAATAAAATTGGCCATGTTGGAGATTCTTTGGATCTCTTTAAGTAGATGTTCTTTTTTCCCTTGTATTAAATTTTTAACTAAATCCTCAGAAGGCGCATCAAAATGATCTTCAATCGCCCGTTTGTTAGAACCAGTAATAATAATAATATTCTTAACATTAGAATCGATTGCTTCTTCAACCACATATTGAATAACAGGTTTATCGACGACCGGAAGCATCTCTTTAGGCATGGCCTTAGTTTGAGGAAGAAACCTTGTCCCAAAACCAGCCGCGGGAATTACAACTTTAGTAATTTTTTTCATTCAAATTTTACAGTAACTTTTTGGCTGATTTGAGTATTCCCATTAACAAAAGCAGTTAGTTCCGCTATTCCTATGGAATCAGAAGATAAAATAAAACTGACTTTTCCGGTTTTATCCGATTCAAGTGTTGACTCCTGAGCTCCATTAATCAACCCTAAATTAGTAACCAATCTTACAGGCTTTTTATCTAAAGGAAGATTATTGACATTTCTTATAAAAACATTTACGTCGACTTTATTACCAACTTTAGTGGTTAGTGGCCAAGCAAAGATCAATGAGGTTTTAGAAGAAGGATCGGTTTTCGTAGATGCCCTAGCAAAACCAATCTGCTTGTTAAACAACGTAGTTGTAATAAAAACCCCAAAAACAATAAAAAACAATATCATCAAAGCAATAAACTTTTTATCCATATGCCACCAGCTTATCAAGAAAGAGATAGTTTGTCAATAATTTTTTTGTGTATTATTTCTGGCGAAAGGATTTCATTGTTTTCCACACAGTCAATTTTAATCCAACTTTTGTTAGTTTTTACAATCTCTAAATACATATTCTCTACTTTTTTAAGATACTTTGCATCTTTTTCATACTGATCTTTATTTTTTTTAACAATCAATGTTTGAGCTAAAATAAGAGGAACATAAAGAAAAATTACTAAACTGGGTCGTGGAATGGCAAAAATTTCATATTCAAGTATTTCTACCCAATCTAAAAATTTTTTTCTTTGCGACGTTTTAATCTTAGCTGCCTGATAAATTGAAGAAGGAGTGTAACGATTACAGACAACAAGTTTTCCTTCATTAATCGCTTGCCAAATTTTATCTTTTACCTGCCAACGATCGGCCGCGTAAGGAAAAGAGGCAAGATAAGGATTAATCCGGCTGAAATGGCCGAACTCACCGTTAAGAAATCGGCCGGCAAAATCACCAAAAAATGTTTTTCCATATTGGGGAAAATCAAATGAGGCGTATTTAATTGATTTATCATTTAAATAACTAAGTAATAATTTAAGCTGAGTAAGTTTTCCGGAACCATCAATACCTTCAATTACAATAAGTTTACCCATGTATTTATACATTAATTGTTTCCCCTGGTTTGGTTTTACCTTCAAAAATAAATTTTGCAATTTTGTCTTCGATTTCATCTCTAATCGTTCTCTCAAGGTTTCTGGCGCCAAATTTCGGATCAAATCCTTTTTTAGAAACCAAATCAATTGTTTTTTCAGAAACAAACACTTTTACTTTATATAATTTGAAAATATCCAATGATATTTTGGCAATAATTTTTTTTGCCAAAATATTGATAGATTCTCGATTCAAAGATTCAAACTTTATTATGCCATCAAAGCGGTTAAGAAATTCCAGAGAAAAAACATTTTCACTTTGAGCGTTTGAAGTTGCAATGATCACTAAGTTTTTACAGTCAACCTTTTTTCCTAACCCATCGATAAAATAACCCTCGTCCGTGATTGTTAAAAAAATATTTATCAAATCACGATCTGCTTTTTCAACTTCATCTAGCAATAGTACGCCATAACCTTGTTTTCGAATAGCACTAGTAAGAAGACCTGGGTCATTACTATCACCTATTAGTTTTGGAATATCATATTTTGATTGAAATTCAGACATGTCAAAACGGAGTAGAGACGGGGCATGCCCCGTCTGTACATCTATATCGTTTGAAAAAAATACATCAGCAATTGCTTTGGCAGTCTCAGTTTTTCCTACCCCAGTTGGGCCCAAAAATAAAAACGATGCTAATGGTTTCTTCCTTTTTCCAATAAGTAGAAATGAACGTCTTAATGCTGAAGATAATTTTTTTACTGCTTCATCTTGTTGAATAATTTTGGAAAATAATAACGTCTCCAGATTCAAAAGCTTTTCTTTTATTTGTTTACTTATGGTGGTTGGAATATGAGTTTTTTCTGTAAGAACAATATTGATAATTTCAGGGGTGACTATTTTTTGCTTCGCATATACGCAAGCGGAATCTAAAAGATCAACGGCTTTTTCCGGAAAAGGTATAGAAGTTAGATAAAATTCGCTTTTTTCAACCACTTCCTTGATGGTTTCATAAGGAATAAAAACGTCATAAAGGAGTTCAAAAGAATAAACTGCATCGAGTAAAATATTTTCAGCCTCCTCAAAAGAAATCTCATAAACATCAACTTTATTAAAAATGCGATTTATTTTTTCATTTGAATAAACAAAATTTTGATAGGCAGAAGGAGTTGTCACTCCAATCACTTGAATCAAATTACTTTTGGTAAATTTTTCAATGGAATTAGTAAGATCAACATATTTGTCAATGTTGTCAATAAATAGAATGATATTTTTCGCTTGTTCAGCCTCTTTTAGCAAATCTTCAAAATTTTTCTCTCCAAAGACCTTTTCCATATTCATTTTTAAAATTCTCCGATACATAAGAGTAGTGTTGGTTTTACCTAAATAAATTTTTTTCGCTAAAGCATCAATTATTGTGTGCTTGCCAACCCCCTCTTCGCCTACAACAATGACATTGCTTTCGACAGACTTAGTTAAAATTTGTTCAATTTCCGTAATTTCTTTTTTACGGTCGACAATATTTTTAATATGATGAAGGTAAGAGGGAGTAGCCAAATCAACGGTATATTGATCAAGAATTGGAGTATAACCAACTGCCCAGTCACGGGCTAAAGGAGGATAAGAAAACAAATTTTGCAATTTCCACCATGTCATTTTTCTAATATGTTGCTTATAATATTCTTCAAACCATTTTTCAACTTGAGATAGATTTTCGTTATTGATCAAATGATTTTCAATAAACCTTTTTTTGAAAATATCTTTTTCTTCTTGAACAGTTTTTTGGGTTAGGGAAAATAAATAAAAAATCGGAGTAAAAAGAAAAAAAGATAATGCAATAAAAGGCAAAACAATCATTGACATTGTCTGGAGAATGAAATAAAAAGCAATGATAAAAAGTCTCATAATTGCACCGATGGAACGGGAAATAATATTAAAGGCAAAGCGATTGGCCCAATCAGAAAATGAAAAACCGACAAAAGTTTTTTTTACAATTAAGTTTTTCCAAGGTTGAAATAAGGTTTTGAGCAACGTTGAAACGGAAAAAAAATAAGGGAGAAAAATAAAGATATTAATGAGCGCTTCACCAAAATTATGAAGACTATCCCGATAGTATTGCCAAAAACTTTTGCGCATATATTTAGTATAAAGGATTAATTGTTAATTGTTAATAGCTAGTCAAATACTTTTCGATCCTGATGGTATATATTCTCAAAAATATATTATCACAACAGTCCAAACACACACTTTTGTAGGTTATAAGCGGTAGACAACAAAACGAGCCTTATGTAAAGTTAATTGATTAGTTAATTAGTTAAATACAATGCACAATCGATTAAACGACTATACAAATTGCACTATTGATTAATCGATTATACATATGGTGAATCTATCAAAAATACAGATTGATGATAAAAAATTAGTCAAGGTTTATCAATTAATGTTTGAGATATTAAACGAAGCCGATGATAAAGACGACTTTCTTGGAATAATAAAAGACATTCTTTCCCCACCCGAACAATTGATGGTAGCTAAAAGAATCGCTATTATTTATCTTTTACTCAAGGGAATTGATCAAAGTACAATTGCAAAATATTTAAAAAGTTCAAGGGCAACGGTTGCCAAATTTTCTTTATTATTTTATGACAAAGAATCAAAATTAATCGGTATAATTGGTGAATTATTAAATAGAGAGACAATTAGTAATTTTTTTGAAGATCTATTTGCAGATATATTTATTTCTCCAGGGCTTAAAATTGGTCACTGGCAAATGCACTGGGATCATAAAAGAAGACAAAAAGAAAGAACGATGATTGACGCTTAACTGGGCACTGGTCGATTAATCGGTAATACAAAATGCTCAATTGATTAATCGATTGTACACATAAAAACCAAAAAGACCGATGATATTAATTTTTTTATTGAATATTTTAATTAACATTTCCTAATAATGGACTTTGAAGAGGTTTAAACTTCATACCATAAGTTCGATGAAGATTTATAAAAGCAAGCTCTCTTACTAATAAGAGTGCAAATTGATTATGAGCAATTCCGTACAAGGAAGTTAGTTTTTCTCTAAGTTTTGGAGAATCAAAGGGTTGGTCTATTAATATAGAGCCAGAATCTTGATCGCTATTTAACGTTGCTGGACCTGCATTGCGATCAATTATCCTTCGTGCTAATTCTCTACCTGCATTAATATAACCTTTTCTTGCTTCTGCCATATTGATTTGTATTGTACTTCTTCTTCTTCTTGTCAAGACTGAGGAGCGTGATACAACGCTCCTCAAGGTGATTTTAGTCTGGATTCCCGCCTCCGCGGGAATGACAAGATCACTCATACTTAAAAATATCGCTTGACTTTCTATAAAAATACGCAATAATTTTGTTATTCACGAACCATGAAAAAAATGAAAAGACGAACTAGTAAAAAACCTCCCTCAAGAAAAAAAGAATTAATTATCTACATTTACAATGTTGTTGAAGATGAATGGTCATTTTTATCGTCGATCCAACCAGTCGAAAAACGGTATGAAATGATAAATGATTGCAACTCTTCCTCTGAGTGTTATCTTTTTTCAAATGCCGGTGAAAGCGAATTTATTTATATATCCCCGATTGAAATCTCTAATACTTTTAAAAACTATTTTCAATCAATTACAAATAATAAAAAAGTAGATATATATGTTCCTCAAATGAAAACATCGCTTATCTGTAAAGATTTTTATACAGACAAACAGTTATTTGGAGACATTATTACAAAAGCGAAAAAATACCATAAAGTTACTTTGATTAGTTACGCTACTTCTCCGGAGTTTTTAGAATTAAAGGAAAGAATGATTCAACTTGGAATAAACGTGGTTACTCCGGAATCACCAGAACTTGAAAATGCCTGGACGGTAAATTTTTTTGGTAGTAAATCAGGAATAAGACAATTAGCTCAACAAAGCCGGGCCGCCGAGCCTGATTTTATAATGCCCGATGGCGTAATTTGTGTAGGAAAACTAGATGCCGCCAAAATTGCCGCTAATCGTTATATAAAAGAAAAGGGAGTGGTTTTAAAAACAAATAAAGGTAGTGGCGGACAAGGTGTGCTGATCTTTCGTGATGGTGAACTACCCAAAGATTATAAATCATGTGAAAAAAGAATATATGAGCTATTGAGCGAGGACGGATATTGGGAAAGATTTCCGATCATCATTGAAGAGTTGATCAACGTCAATTATGCAACTCCCGGCGCCTTTCCAAATATAGAGTTCAAGATCCATAAAAGCGGTAAGATAGAAATGCTTTATTATTGTGTAATGATGGTTACCAAAGAAGGAAGATATTATGGACTGGATATTCATGAAGATGTAATTAATGAAAGGACCGCCGCCAGAATTATTGACACCGGGTATTATATTGCAGAACAATATGCGGAGGCCGGTTATCGTGGACACTTTGATATAGACATGATTGCTTCAAATAATAAGCATATTTATGTTGACGAATCAAATACCAGAAACACTGGTGGTACTGACATTTATAAGTTAGTTTATGATTTATATGGGGAAGATTTTATGTCAGATGTTTACGTTTTAAATCGTAATAATTATAAATTTAACAATCAAGAAACGGTCAGTTTTAGAAAAATAATTGATACTCTCAAGCCAATTTTTTATGATAAAAAGAAGAAAGAAGGCGTGATTCTATCTTCTTCCGCTTCCCTACAATCTAATCAACTGTTGTATACAGTTTTAGGCAAAAACAAAAAACGAGCTTATGAACTTCAGGAAAATTTTTACGAATTATTAAAGACCTTCGGCCAGCCGAAATTCTAACTTTTAAATATGAATATCGCATTTTTATATAATGTTCGTCATCGATATCCTGACCCAAAAAAACCTAAGACTTTAAGGGAAGCCGATTTTGATGATCCTGAAACAACAGAATTACAAATAAAATATTTGAAAAAACTTGGTTATAAAATATTTCCAATCGAAGCTAATGAACAGGCTTATTTTAAGCTTTACCGGCTGAAAAACAAAATAGATCTAGTTTTTAATGTTTCTGAAGGTTTACACGGAAATGACCGAGAAGCACAGATTCCAGCCATGTTGGAGATGTTACAGATTCCATACACTGGTTCCCCTCCCTTGACGCAAGCAATTATTTTGAATAAATCAAAAACAAAGGAGATTTTGATTGCTAACAAAATCCCAACTTTACGATATCAGTTGTTAACGAACAAGAACGATAAACTAAATAAATTTTTAAAGTATCCCCTAATGGTAAAACCGGTTTCAGAAGGATCATCGGCAGGTATTACTAATAAGAGTGTTGTTTATAGCGAAGTAGAGCTATACAAACAGGTTGATTACATTTTTAAAACTTTTAACGAACAAGCGATGGTTGAGCCTTACCTTGCTGGAAGAGAATTTTCAGTAGCCATGCTTGGAAATCCGCCACAAGTTCTTCCAATTTTAGAATCCGACCATTCAATTTTACCAAAAAAGTATATGCCTTTTGATTCACTTGAAGTAAAATGGTTTTACGAATTGGCCACAGGCGGAAAACATTTGAAGTGTCCCGCAAAAATTACTTTTGTTTTAGAAAAAAAAATTAATAAAATTTGTCTAGAATTATGGGATGTTCTTGGAATAAGAGATTGGTGTCGTATCGACATTCGTTGTGATGAAAAGGATAACCCCTATGTTCTTGAGGTCAATTCTCCTCCAGGCTGCACACCGCCAGAACATGATCCAGCATCTTATTTTCCTCTCATTGCTCGATCAATTGGGATTGATTATGAAAATTTATTAAAAAAAATTATCGAAACTGCCTTGAAAAGGTATAAGAAATAGTTTGTGGACTTGGAGGGATTTGAACCCCCAACATCTTCGATGTAAACGAAGCGCTCTACCGTTGAGCTACAAGTCCTTTTGATTAATTATACAATAAGAGTTTATTTCTCTTTAAAAATCGGGCAGATCTGTTGATAGTCACAATAATTACATAAAGAATTTCGTTTTGGTTTTAGATCAACGTCGCTATTTATTGTTTCAGCAATATCTAATATTTCATTTTCCACTTCATTCAAGTCGTCACTCGTTTCATATTTATCAATCTTATTTTCTTTTAAATAGAAAAGTATTTTCTTATCCACTTTATATTCTGTATATTTTTTGTAAGTAAATATTCATAAAAGTTAAGTTGAAATTCAAAATTGCTTTGTCCGTCTTCTTTATATTTTCCTGTTTTATAATCTATCAGTATTAATTTATCATCAACTAAATCGACTCTGTCAAATTTCCCTCCGAGTTCAAGTTCGGGATTAATCTGATATTTTGGGAAATCTTCAGTCACCAGTGGTTCTCCTTTTGAAAGTTTATTTTTTAGAAAAGTTTTAAATTGTTTTTTTGATTCCTCCACATATCTAATAATTGTTTCCTTATTTTTAAATACTTTATTATGTTTTGCAAAACTATATTTGAATTTTGTCTCAAATAATTTTCGGAGCGTCTCAAAATTTCTATCTTCCTTTTTTGTTCTTTTGTAGAAATCGTTAAGACATCCGTGAATTAAATTTCCAAAGACTAAGTCAGGAGTATCTTTTCTATAGGCAAGTCTTGTTTGTGTATCTATTTCGCATTTGTATTTAAAAGGGCATTGTTTATAGGTGGCTATTTTACTTGGAGATAATTTAAGCATGACTAGTTGAGATGTATAAATTCTTTTGAAAATTAAAGAAGGTTGCTCTTATTTTTTCAACTCCGCCAAGAATAGTTTCTGCATCAGAAATCGCATGGTATTTTAAATTAAGAAGAATTGGTAGCTTTTCTTCATCAAGTTCTTCAATTCCTTTTTCAACATAATTTTCAAGAACGAATCCAATAAAAGTTTTTTCCTTCTCATCTAAGCTCTCAAAAATAATATTTTTATTTTGTTCTACTCGTTTTTCTCTTGTAATTGGTTTGGTTGCAAAAGAAATATAAGATAATACATCGTATAAGTCACTATCTTCAGCATTAATTAATTTTTGTAAAGTTTCAAGTTCGTCTATTCCATATCCCACCTCTGCTATTTTTAAAAGAAATGCTTTTCGAGTAATTGGGTTTGACCAAATTTTTCGTAATTCTTCTTCACTCTTGAAAAACTTGGGCAAGGTGCCAAAAATATTACGTAAAAATTCTTCTGATGAAATTGGTTTACCATCGGCACTCCAGAAAGAAGTCGAGATCATATGTTGAATTTCTCTCTCTTTTCCATCAGCCAGTTTTATTTTAATCTTTTTCTTTGGCTCAATAATTTCTTCATCTTTTAGCATCATATTTTTTACCTTTAATTTGGTATATAAATTTTTTTCATCTTTTCCCTCTGTTGTTAAATCAATCGGTTCGCCATCCCATTCTTTATCTGAAAAATGATGATAAGCATCAACAAAATCGATAATAGTAAAATATTCTTTACCGTCGAAAAGCCTTGTTCCCCGGCCAATGATTTGTTTAAATTCAATCATAGTATTGATTGATCGCATCAAAACAATATTGCGAATATTTCTAGCATCAACTCCGGTTGAAAGTTTTTGAGATGTAGTTAAAATTGTAGGAATAGTTTTTTCATTATCCTGAAATTCTCGTAAATATTGATCTCCACGAGCACCGTCATTTGCCGTTACCCGAACACAGTAGAAAGGATTGGTATTTTTTTTAAATCTATTTATTAAATCACGAACTAAAAGAGCGTGCCCTTGATTGGCACAAAAAATAATCGTCTTCTCATTTTCATTAATTTCCTCAAGTACTACTTTTACTCGTTTGGCTTCACGTTCTTCGATCTCAATCGTTCTATTAAAATCCGGTTCTGTATAAATTTTTCCTTCTTCAACTTCACCTTCAATAATTTGGTCGTCAGAAGTATAGACATAATCATCAAGAGTTGTCTTGATTCTTTTTACTTTGAAAGGTGTGAGGAATCCATCATTAACTCCCTCTTTTAGTGAATAAATATAAACCGGTTCGCCAAAATATTTATAAGTATCAATATTATCTTTTCTTTTTGGAGTAGCTGTCAAACCAAGTTGGACGGCTGGAGAAAAGTATTCTAAAATCCCTCGCCAATTACCTTCGTCATTGGCTCCACCCCGATGGCATTCGTCAACGATAATAAAGTCAAAAAAATCTTTTGGATAATCACCATAATAAGAAGTATTATTTGTTCCACTCATAAAAGTCTGAAAGATAGTAAAAAAGACACTACCATTGGTTGGGACATTGCCTTTCTTTCTAATATCTAACGGGTTAATACGAACAAGAGCATCTTCTGGAAATGGAGAAAAATAATTAAAAGCTTGGTCGGCTAAAATATTTCGATCAGCTAAAAATAAAATCCTTGGTTGTCTGACTCCGTCATGTTTTAAATTCCATCTTGTTTGAAAAAGTTTCCAGGCAATTTGAAAGGCAATAAAAGTTTTTCCTGTTCCGGTTGCTAGTGTTAAAAGTATTCTTTGTTTATTTTCAGCAATTGCGCTGAGCGAATTATTAACGGCTATCTCTTGATAGTAGCGCATCTTCTTGGTTCCTCCAATATCCTCATATGGTACTGCAGAGTATTTTTCTTTCCATTCGTTTTGATCAGAAAAAACTTTATTCCATAATTCCTCTGGAGTTGGAAAGTCCAAGACATCTTTTTCTTTACCTGTCTTCATATCGACCTGATAGATTTCTTTTCCGTTAGTTGAATAAGCAAATTGAATTTGAAGTTTAGTTGAATAATCTTTTGCTTGTCCAAGTCCTTCGGTTTTTGAAGATTCTAATTTTTTTGCCTCAATGACAGCGAGTTTTTGATTTTTATAAACTAATATATAGTCGGCAATCTCCGGTTTTGACCTTGTGCCACCAACCTGAATACGTCCTTCAGTAATTCGATATTCTCGAAGTATCTTTGACCCTTCAACTTCTCCCCATCCACTGGCCTTGAGTTTTGGATCAATATATTCCGCCCTAGTTTCTGCTTCATTCATATTAATGCAAATATGAAATAATACTTGTTTTTAATTTTTTTACGGTATCAAACGTTTTTATAACTGTGGTTTTATTATATGAATTATCAACAACGTCTAATGTACTTAAATGTATTTTGTTTCTCGTTTTTCTTATAGTAGTTAATTCTGTTTCAAGTGTTGAATCAATAATTTTCGAATGAATTGCCGCTCTTATTAGTTGTTTAAATTGCATATGCTGTGGGTCAATGAGTTTTACTGTTTTAATAACTCCACCAACTATTTCTTTAGAATTAATTTCATATAATTCTATAAAATTTTTATACTTATCTTCATCGTGTATATCCATAATTTCAAGAGAAGTTTTTTTCTTATCAATTCCTTTAGCAAGAACATAACATAACATTGCTTCAGCAATGCTTGCCGTTTGAATTATCATATCTTTATAAATCAGATAACTAATTGCACCAGGTAATGAATGGTTTTCGTCTAATGCCACTAGAAATAACAAGTACTGAAAAATAATTGCAATATTTTTTCGAAGTAATAAATTATCTATATACTCAAAATGAAGCGTCAAAGAATCTATTTTTAGAATATGTTCAAGACAAGGTAATTTAGTTTTTTTTACTGTCATGAAATATAAGATCAGCCAAAGAAGAATAGCCGACTTTTTTTAGCCATACTGCAGTACCTTTAGTATCAGTTACATTGGTATCTCCACCATATCTTTCGATGATGTTTTTGAGTTTATTCAGATTTTTTTTCTGCAACTCAATGTTTTTCTTTGTCATATTTCCAGTATAGCAAATTTATAACTATGTCTATACCTTTTTATTATAACACTGACTGTCATTCCCGCGGAGGCGGGAATCCAGTCCTATAAATTTCCTTCAAACGCTTTCTTAAGTATCGACTTTTTCAACTCCTCCAAATCCGCCAGTTTTTGTTTGTAAATCTCTTTCAACTTCTTTGTCTTCTCACTCAACTCATCCAATTTTTTGACAATGATTTTTTGTTCTAAAAGAGGTTTTGGGTAAGAGATTACTCGATTTCTAACATCTCTATCAGTCACCGCAGGATAACTTGCCCCTTTTTGCAATTTTTCCATTTGCTTAAAAAACTCTTTTGTTTGAAGAAAATAAAATAACAACTTATTATTAAGTACTTCCTTTGTTCTCAAAACAAAATAACCGGTACTACAAATTTGTCCATCAAGCTTTTCTGAAATAATCGCAATTCGTCGCAAAGTAGGTCTAACAGTTGCAAAGATAACATCATCTGTTTTAATAAGCTTTCTTGCTCGACTAGGTGCATTTTTTCCCTTGATTAAAGTTGTATTTTCAATAGTAAAATTTTCTTTATTAACACTAGACACATCTATGTAAAAAAATTCTTTTTCTGGATTATTCAAAGGATTTATTGTTTCAGTTTTTTGAATAACCTCTCCCAAACTCTTCTGTTCCCAATCATTACCTTGTTGAAAAAAAATATTTTGCAAATATGATTCAAAAAGTTCTTTGGAGTTTTTTAAATTCTTTTCCGTATTTTCCTTCGCCTTCTCAATCACCCTAAAAACTTTATCTAATTTTTTGACTATACTATGTTGTTCTGATCGTGGAGGGATGGGGATATCTATTATGCCTAAATTATTTCTGCTAATTCTTTTCCTAGTTGTTCCACTCGTCATCGACTCAACATTATTTAAGTAATTATTTGATTGTGAAAAATAATTAAAAAAACTTGAAATAATATCTTTATTAAATCTTAAAATACTACAATCAACAGCCGTAATCATTCTTTCTCCAGTATCAGGAATAATACATGCCCTCCCAACTGGATCTGGCAAGCGAGACACTAAAACATCATTTTCAAAAATTTCTCTACAATTTAATCTTTTAAATGTTTTTTCTGAAATGTATCGAGCTTTTTCTCCTCGATCTTTAAAATAACCTTGCCCTATGTTTCCTGTTTGAATAAGGCGAATACCATCTGAAGATTGATCTTTACTTTCTATCCAATTTCCATCAGTAAAAACGTCGCAAACTTCGCTAAGTTTTTTTGTTTGCCAGTTAGTTTTCATTTAAGTTTTAAGAAAATAAGTATTAAATTTAAATTTTTCCAAGCTTGTGAATAATCAATCGCTAAATAAGTTACCATTGTCCCAAATACTATTAGGATAATTTTATTTTTATTCCATAACCATTCCATGAAAAAATAAATACCAACAATCAATTGCAATAAAATCCAAAATGGATTTAATATATTCCAAGCATTTTTGTCTAAGGAAGTTAGACGATACAGAAAATATTTTTTGTAGAATAGTGGCTCAATTTTTATTGAAACTTCATAATAATCCTCATTATTACGAATTTTTATAACCCCTTCTTTTTCTAATTTTTTTAAAATTATTTTTTCCTCATCGACGTATAAAGTTTCTGGAGAAACAATATTATTAAATTTGAATCTGATCAAATTATGATCGGGGCTTATTTCAGACTCTTGCATTATATGTTCTAAAACTTGAGATATCTTTTGTCTTCCTGTCATAATTTTTTTTGTTTGCCAGTTAGTTTTCATTTTTATAAGTTATTTTAATTCAGTTTTGATCATTGCTTTAGTTATAAAAAAGCTAACTGGTAACCATTTAGTAATACATTCATAAAAATTATTAAACCTATCTGATGTTTGCTTTAATAAACCGCTCTTTGTTAAATTAAAGTGGGCAAGATTATTTCTTAATTTTTCTTCTATTTGATTATGAATATAACTAAACTCCTTACCACAAAATTCTTTTAATACCTCTATAGAATCAATAGTTATTATTTCACTTTTTTTATCACTTTTTATTAAGCGAATTTTCTTATAAATTCCTTCTCTAATTCGATGAAGTAAAAATACTTGATAAAAGGGTGAAATAGCCAAATTAATTGCTTCGCGATATAAACTTAATAGTGATAGTGATTCTAGTTTTGAAAATACAATATTTTGTGTGTTTGTATCAATTGGCCACATCCTTGTTTTTCCATCTGTTAATGCAAAAAATCTAAATGATCCCGTTTTTTTCATTTTTGCTTTTAAGGCAACAATAATCATTGGAATATCTAATAAAAATGACCAATGACTAAGAAATGGCATTATAGTTGAATATGCTTTATCAATAGAATCTTTAAAATTATTAGACTCAAGATCTATGATTATTTGAGATAATCTTCCCGACTTATTTGATTGAAGTATTGCTTGAATACCATTATTAAAATCTAATTTTAATTTTGTAATAGTTGTTTTAGGGTCACTAGTGTCTAACCTAATATGAAGATACGAATCGGGTTCTGGATTTGGTTGATCAATATGTAAGTTGTTTGATACACAAAGTCCTTGTGAATAATTTGTAAGCCATAAACTTACTTCATAAGTATCTTTTTCCCCTTTCGGCAAATTGAACTCTCCTTTCAATCCAACTGGTACCATTGTTAATTCTTGCCAAGAAGGGTAATCAGGTTTTTTAAATTTAAAACTTGGATCATTCATACGTTAAACCTCAAAAAAATTTTAACAATGATTATTTTGTATATAAATACAAAACAAAGCCAATAATTCCAACAACAGCACTAATCAACATGATTAATTGAATCCAATTGTTTTCCCACCATTTTTTCTTTGTAAACGAAACTCCTCCCTTTGTAGACACTTTTCCAGTAAATTTGTTATCTTCTGAAACGATTGTTACTTTTCCACCCCTTCCTCCAATACTTCCTATACCACCATCGGAAACAATTTCGCCATTCCCTTTAATTGTTTTGCCAAAAATAAATATTTCTCCTCCATCTCCACCTTTATTTACCATTTTTATTTACTTGACAAATATTAATATTTAACTGGTATAATACTATTGACTTGAAAAAGTCAAAATTCATTGGCTTAAGGGCTCTTCACAGAGTCCTTTTTGCTTTTATAGCCCTCTAATCTCTTTTTAGCCTCATTTGAAATTTCTTTGTTCCAACAAATAAAATCCTTTATTTTCCATATCTCAAAAATCAAAACACCGGTTGCATCCAACTCCGGACTAATACGTCTTGCGGTGGCAAAGATACTTACATTTTTTCCATCTTTTAACAATTGATTGACTGGATCTGCAAAATCGCTATCACCACTCCATAAAGCAAAATGCTCAATTTTTTTATGCTCGTGGTCAATAAGCATATCTCTTCCCATCTCTACATCAAAATTACATTTCCAGTGTTCTATATATTTCAAACCGCGATTATTTAAATCTTCAAGTTGTGTATTTAAATATTCGATGGTTTCAATTGAAAATTTATTAAGAAGTGCTCGCTTAATAAAACCTTGAAGAATACTAGGAGAGTTTTTAGGAATTCCACTGACATCTATTGATAGATGCATTTTTTTTACCGGTTTAGTGGTTACGATATAACCTAATTTTTTTGCATTATCTATTATGCTTACTGAATCTTCGTTGTCATCAAGAACTCCATTATAAAAATGAATGTACTTAATTGAATCAAAAGAATTAAATAGTTGTTTGAGACGTTTTATATCTATATGCCACTTTAGTTTTTTTGACCAATGTATAACATTGGCAAAGTCAATATAGACAGCTGTAGATTTTTGAAAAAG
>Ga0210053_1000950_pt1 | contig 27875 bp, 18 predicted proteins | sample CryGeymeta201512_FD_185467 | JGI IMG/M metagenome (GOLD analysis project Ga0210053, IMG submission 185467) | Groundwater microbial communities from Crystal Geyser aquifers in Utah, USA - Crystal Geyser metaG 2015-12 (SPAdes) (version 2) | ecosystem: Environmental > Aquatic > Deep subsurface >... | reverse complement strand
ACTTTTTTGCGCATTCCACACAGGAGAATACTGTGGGCTTGATCGATCCCCTGCAACCACTCGCCAAAGGATTCTTCATCACGGGCCGCCACATACAGATCGAGGGCTTGAAGCTGATCGGCATCAAAAGCCACCAGGGTTTCAGCGTGCAGGCAGCGCGCCAGGGAATTGAGGCTGATTTTCACCCGCCGCATCTCGTCAGGGCGGGTCGGCAGCAGAAAGAGTTCGGTCATTTCCTTGAGCAGTAACAACCCCAGGGGGCGTTGCTCGGCGTCAATCACCGGCAACATCCGGATATTATGCCGATGATAAAGTTCAAGGGCTGCAACCAGGGGTTGGTGCTGATCAATCGCCACCGGTTGGCCCTCCAGCACGTCCCCCACTCGCGGATAAACATCCGCCAAACGTCGCGGTGGCTCTTGACCAAGAGCTTCAAGAACAAATTCGGTCTGTTGATTCAGATTGCCCGCGCGCGCCGCCTCAATGTTCTGCCGTCCCTGCAAACGCAGCAATTCAGCATAAGCCAATGCACTGCAAACCGAATCAGTATCAGGATTGCGATGACCGATAACGTAAGTTTTAATCGGGTTCATGAACCTCATCTTTCCAGCTATGGTTAAAAACATCTTCTCCAGACCATAAAGCAGCGGCATTGTAAACAGAATTCAAAAACTTTGCAGCAGGAGATACACATGAAAACCAGAGCTTCTCCCTCAGCGAACGCAGTTAAAGCCGTGCGCAACCTGGCCCGCTGATTTCGCTGCGTCCGCCGGTACGCGGCAGCACCTGAATACGGGTAGCGACGCGTTCTTTCAACTGGGGCACGTGGGAAATAATGCCGATCAACTTGCCGCTCTGCTGTAATCCGGCCAGGGTTTCCAGCGCGGTGTCCAGCGCTGCCTCATCAAGCGTACCGAAGCCTTCGTCGAGGAAGAGGGAATCGACCCGCACCTTCTTGCTCGCCATCTGCGACAGGCCCAAAGCCAGGGCCAGACTGACGATAAAACTTTCTCCACCCGACAGATTTTTGGTCGAGCGGATTTCACCCGCCTGATAATTGTCGATCACGTTCAGCTCCAACGGCTGACCGGCCGCACGCAACAACAGATAGCGGTCACTCATCTTCTGCAACTGCTGGTTGGCCTGCGCGATCATCACCTCAAAGGTCAGGCCCTGGGCAAAATTGCGGAATTTTTTGCCGTCGGCTGAACCGATCAAGGCGTGCAGATTCTCCCAGCGGCGGCACTCGGCTTTTTGCGCATCGATAACCGCCTGCTTCTCCTTGATCCGCTCTTTGGCGGCGGCATTCTCAGTCAACTGGTGTTTAAGACCGGCAACGATGTCGCGCAATGCCTTGAGGGCGTCGTCGTATGCCTTGAATCGGGGTTCGAGCTCCGACAAAGACTGGTCGGTCACCTTCCTGGACATTTCCAGTTCCAAGCGTGATTGTCGATCCTTGTGTCTGGCCTTGAGATCCGTTTGGCGCTCATCCAATTCCCTGGCCCTGGTCGTGAGCTCGGCCCGCTGCCCGCTGGTCAGTCGAGCCGCCAGAAAATCTTCTTCATGGGTGAAACCTGCCGCCGCAAGGGCTGAGGAAAACGCCTCTTCCAGCCTTGTCAGTTCCGGCTCGCGCTGGTCGATACCTTTGCGCAGGGTTTCGATATGGGCTTTTGCGGTGTGCCATTGTTGCTGCATTTCATGGTGAAGATCTCTGGCCTGTTTTTCGGCACTTTCGGCCGCAACAATCGCCTGATGCAGGCGGAGTTCCTCATCATCGGGGCGCTTGGCGCCGTACAATGCCTGGCGCTCGTCCCTTGCGGCGGTGAACTGTTCTTTCAAGCTTGCCAGACGCTCCCGCTTTTCCGCCAGGGAGCCGCGCTGGGTTTCGATGACGGCATCCAACCGCTTTATGTTGCTGTCATGATCCGCTAGCTGTTTCTCGGTTTCAGCTTTTTTCTTCACCTGAGTCAGCCAGGCATTCTGCCGTGCCCCGAGGGACGCAAGCAGAGGTGCAACATCGGCGGCGGGAAGCTCGCTAATACCAAGGGGGAGCAGCCTTTTCGCTACCGCCTGTCGGCGTTCACGAGAATCGGCACGGAGTCTTGCCAGGGTTGCTGTCACCTCGGCCAGAGTCTTTTCGGCAGTCTGTTTGTCATTGGCGGCGGCGATCTGCTGCTTTTCGGCCTCGCTCAGGTTTTTGCGGGCCAGGTTTTCCGTTTCTTCACATTTTTTGATGACGGCTTCCTGATCCTCGGCTGCACTGATCAAACGGGCCAGGGCTGCAATCTGCTGTTCGGTAGCATCGGCGACGGGGACATTGCCCCGGGCGAAGGGGTGCTCGGTGGCACCACAGAGGGGACAGGGTTGATCATCTTCCAATTTGGCGCGGTGATCTTCTAACTCCGCAATTTTCGCCATAAAGGCCATTTCACGCAGCAGGGTTTCTTTCTGGGTACGGTATTCACGCAACAGCCGCCCTTCAAGCAACTGGCCCAAGACATCTTTGCCGTACTGAAGTCTTCTGGTGGCGTCGTCCAGTTCCTGCTGGCGAATGCGCCATTGTCTCTGGCCGCTATCAAGTGCCTCTTTCGTCTTTTTCAGCAGGCTCTCGGCCTTTGCTTGATCGGTCTCTTTATGCTGAATTTCTTTCTGGGTAGCAAGCAAGCCGCCACACTGTTCTTCGACCCCGGCCAGACCGCTGATCAGCCATTCATCCTGTGCCTGTTCCCTCAGATAACCATCGACCAGTTCAAGATTTTTTTGGGCCACAGACCATTTTTTCTGCTCCTTCATGCGGGCCTGAATGTCCGCCTCAATTTTGGTCGCATCCTTTTGGCAGCTCAATTCACCTTCATCAAGGCTCTTTTTCTGGTCGGCAAGTTGCTGATCGAGAAAACGCACCTTCCGCAAGGTCGGTGCCGCCGCTTGCAGCGCTTTTTTGCTTTGTGCGCTCTGTTGCTCGACTGCCTTGAGTTCCTCCGCTTGCTTCATGGCGGAGAATTCCAGACCAGGAAGGGCATCTTCCCCGGCTGTCAATGCAACCCGATCCTCTCTGTGCTGCTTACGGGTGGCGGCGAGAGTTGCGTAATCGCCCTCCAAAGCGGCAGCGCCTAGAGCCCGCGTAAGTTTTTCATGATCCGGCTGAAAACCCTCAATATCCGTTTGCAGTCGGCCCGCCTCCCGGGTCAGCTCAAAGATTTCCTGCTGCAAGCCATTTATGGTCGTCAGCCAGGCAATGGCCTGGCCGGTCTCAACCGATGTGATGCTGAGACTTGCCTCTTCCTGCTGTTTTTCCTCAAGGATCTGGCTGATCTCTTTTTCCTGTTTCGGATTCAGGATCAGGATGCCGGCGGTTTCAGCCTGCAACAGATCGAGCTTTGCGCGTTCTTCACGCTGGCGCTCGTGGACGCAGATGGAAATTTGGCTATAGATTTCGGTGCCGGTGATCTGTTCCAGAATCGGTGCCCGTTCATCGGCGGCGGCCTGCAAAAAAACGGCAAAATCCCCCTGCGCCAGCAGCATTGAGCGGGTAAAGCGCTCAAAGTTCATGCCGGTACAGGTTTCTATTTGGTGGGCAACTTCACTGCGGCGGGTTTCAAGCAGCGCGCCCGAAACTGCATCGGCAATTTCGTGCTTGGCCGCCTGCAAGTCACCATCGGGGCTGCGCCGCGCGCGATGCTGACTCCAGTGGCAACGAAAGCGCCCCGCCGGGGTCGCAAAGGTCACTTCGGCAAAACATTCACCGGTCTGGCGGGACATGATCTGGTTGTCGCCAGCAGTAACGCGACTCAAGCGCGGGGTACGGCCATAAAGCGCCAGACATATGGCATCAAGAATCGTGGTTTTGCCGGCGCCGGTCGGCCCGGTAATGGCGAAAATACCGTCACAAGCAAAGTCGGCATGGGTCAGATCAATCTGCCATTCACCCACCAGCGAATTGAGATTTTTAAAGCGAATCTGTTCAATTTTCATGACGGTTGCCCCTGTCCATCGGCGTGACGATCCTCTTCATAAAACCCGTTCAGCACCAGCTGATAGCAGGCAAGAAGTTCGGCTCTTTGACTTTCGGGCACCTGGTGTTCTGCCAGGCAGCGGGCAAAAACCTGCTGGACATCGAGATCGTCAAGGGTTTCTTCCCGGGACTGCTGACCAAGCACCCGCTCCAGCACGCGCTTATTCTTGATGCGCAGAATTTCAAGGGTGCTGCCGGCAATCACGTCATCGAGTCGCTCACGCAGATCTGTCATAACTTCGCTGCCCGTATAAACAATTTCAAGCCAGGCGTCAGAACCACCGGCCACCAGTTCCAGAAGACGACGGCTGATCTGCCCCCAATCACCGCAGATCGATTCCAGCGACCGAAAAACCGGAACCTTGAGTTGCGCGACCTGCGCCCTGCGCCCGTCAAAATCGATCAGGCACACCGACTTCTGCTGGCGCGCCTCACCAAAACCCATGGGTAAGGGTGAACCGCTGTATCTCATGGTCGCCTGCCCCTTGAGCTGCTGGGGAAGGTGCAAATGACCCAGGGCCAGATAATCAATCTCCGGCGGAAAGATGCCAGCGGAGATATGGGCCAGGGAACCAACATAGAGTTCGCGCACCCCGTCGCCTTCAACGGTCTGCCCACCCGCGGCGAAGAGATGGCCCATGGCCACCAGGGGGATTTCCGTTGCCAGCTGCTGACGGCGCGAGGCGGCAATGGCCACCACTTCGGCGTAATGTCGGCGGATGGCGGCGAGTAATTTGGTTTCCTTGGCGGCGATGCTTTCCCCCGCTTCAGCGCTGCGCATATCACGATCGCGCAAATAAGGCACCGCACACACCAGCAGCTCAGGCTGTCCGTCGGTGGTGAGCAGTTCCAACACTTCTGCGCCGGGGTCTTCCTCGGCCTGGGTCAACACATGCACATTCAGATGGCGCAGCAATTCGCGCGGTGCGGCCAGAAATGACGGCGAATCGTGGTTCCCGGCGGTTATGACCACATGGCGGCAACCGGTTTGCGCCACCTGGCATAAGAAGCGGTAATAAAGCTGCTGGGCGCGGTTGCTCGGCGTGGTGGTGTCGAAAATATCCCCGGCAACCAGCAAAACCTCAACTTGCTGCGCTTGCAGGGTTTTCAGCAACCAGGTCAAAAAGGCCTCAAATTCGGCGGTGCGTTGCTGACCGAAAAGAGTGCGGCCCAGGTGCCAGTCGGAGGTGTGGAGTATTTTCATTGGCCCTGTCCTTCGGGTTCGGGGTGAAATTTTTGATAAATTGTTTGCGCGATATTTTCTGGTAAGCCGGGCATCTGCTGTAATTCTGCCAGGCTGGCAGCGTGAATTTTTTTCAGGCTGCCGAAATAACGCAGCAGGGCCTTGCGCCGCACCGGGCCGACCCCGGCAATTTCGTCAAGACTCGACCGCAAAGTCGCCTTGCTGCGCAGTTTGCGGTGATAGGTAATGGCGAAACGGTGAGTTTCATCACGCAGACGCTCCAGCATGTAAAGAACCGGTGAGCCGCCGCGCAAGAGGAGAGGATTCAAGCGTCCGGGCAGAAAAAAACGCTCAACGGTCTTTTCTACCGCCTTGCCGCGCACATTGGATTTCACCCGACTTTTGGCCATGCCCACCATGCCGATACGGTCGTGCAGGCCAAGTTCCGTCAGGACCATCTCAAGCACTGCCAGCTGACCCTTACCGCCGTCGATGACAATCAGCTGCGGCAGACAATTTTCCTTTATCCCCCGCGCCAGACGGCGGCGCAAGACTTCGGCCAGGGAAGCGTAATCGTCGGCACCGACCACGGTTTTAATCTGGTAATGGCGATACTCGGCGGTGGCGGCTTCGCCATCGAGCAACACCGCCATACTGCCGACACTGTGCTGGCCCTGCACGTTGGAGATATCAAAACATTCCATCCGACGCGGCAATGCGGCCAGCCCAAAACGCTGCTGAATTTCGGCCAGAATGCGCTCGCGCGATTCTCTTTGGCTACCGCGCTGGCGTTTGGACTCGGCGGCATTGCGACTCGCCATCAGCACCATACGTTTTTTTTCGCCACGCTGCGGAGTGAGAATATTAACGCGTCGGCCACGCAATTCGCTGAGCCATTCACTCAGTAACTGCTGGTCTTCAATCGCTTCCGGCAGCAGCACCTGGTCGGGAATAATCACCCCGCTGCTGTAATAATTACGCAAAAAATCACAAATCAGCTCGTCCACATCCAGACGCCACTCCACCACCCAGCTGCGTTTGCCGAGCAATTTACCCTGACGCACAAACAACAGGGTGATTTCCACTTCGCCCCCTTCACGGTGCAAGCCCAGCACATCCTGTTCACCGCCCCCCAGATCAGTCACCAGCTGGCGCTCGACACTGCGCTGCAGGGCCTGAATTTGATCACGCAGGCGCGCCGCTTCTTCATAGCGCAGGGCCAATGCTGCGACGGCCATGCGGCCCTGCAACACCTTGATCACCTCGGGGTCACGTCCGGACAGCAAGGCCACCACGCCCTGAACCAGCAGGGCATAATCGGCCCGGCTGATACGGCCATGGCAGGGCCCGCTGCACTGACCGATCTGGTAAAACAGACAGGGCCGCCCCCTTTTGCGACAGCGTTCAATGGGCGAATGCCGCAGGGGAAACAGGCGATAGATTTCTTTCAAGGTCTGGCGAATCGCGCCCGCCGAAGCATAGGGCCCAAAATAGAGCGCGCCATCATTGCGCACCTGACGCACCACCTGCAAAGTGGGAAAATCTTCGCGGGGATCAATACGTACCGACACATAGGTTTTGTCATCGCGCAGATCGATATTGTAACGCGGGCGATGTTTTTTAATCAGATTATTTTCGAGGAGCAGGGCTTCTTTTTCGGTGTCGGTCAGAATCACCTCAAGGGCATCGACCCGCGCCAGCAGCAGTGGAATCTGCGCCCGGCCATCGCCGCCGGCAACAAAATAGTTGCGCAAGCGCGCCCGCAAATTACGCGCCTTGCCAATATACAAAATCAGCCCGGCGGCATCCTTCATCAGATAAACACCGGGGCTGGTGGGGTAGTGCGAGGGATCAATAATTTTCACGCTATCTCAATCGGGTAAGGAATGATCTCGAAGATGTCTGGCCTCAGATGAGGTTAGGTTGGAACGCAGGGAAAATCAAGCCATATAGCTTTGCAGCCCTGCAAATTTAAATCCGAGAATCAAGCGCTTGTCGCTCTGCGCATTTCCCGCTATGCTGCACGTAAATGAAACCCCATGTCCAAGAACTGTCATGACCGAAAAACCGATTCATCAACGTGGCCCCCTGGTCTGCCTGCTGCTCTTCTGCGTTGGGCTGCTGACGCTGTTGGGGGTTTTTCAGGTGTGGCGACTGGATGTCGGTAACTACAAGCAACAACTGGCCAATAAATTGGAAAGGACTCTGGGCCAACCGGTACGACTGGGAGATATTTCCCTCGGCTACCACCATGGTTTGACCCTGCATTTAAATAACCTGCAAATTGGCAGCGGTGAAGATTTTCGCCTTGATGTTCCGCGGGCAAGTGCCCTGATCGACCTGGTTGCACTCTTTGATCGCCGCCTGAGCATTAAACAGCTGGTGCTTGACTATCCCACCCTGAAACTGACCTCCAGAACCCTGGAGGTCACAACGAAAAATCCCGAGCTGGAGCGCCTGCAAATCAAAACCCTGCAAATCCGCAAGGGGAATTTAACCCTGATTAACCCCGACAATCCCCGGCGCACCCTGCGCCTCGAAGATTTTAATCTCATCGTGCATAACCCCTGGCAAAGTCTGGTGACCCAACTGACCGCCGGCACTAACCTTTTTTACAATCATCAACGCGCCAGAGTGCAGGCAACTCTGAACCTGCAGCGCCAAAAACTCGACCAACCCTGGCAACAGGCCAGGGTGCAGGGCCAGCTGAATTTCACCAATCTGCAACGCCAGATGCTGGCCGACTGGCAATTCAAGCAGCTACCGGCCCAGGGGAATCTGCAAGTCAACGTACAGGGCATACCCGCTAAAGGGGCGCGAGTAACCGCACTCCTAACCGACCCCCGTGATCAGCATCCCCTGGTAAGCCTGACCGGTGACTGGCAAACAACCCCCACCCTCGACAGCTTGAAAAAACTTGCCCTCGGTGTCGATCGGGTGCCCCTAGCGGGAGAGCTTTTTCTCGATCACAGCACCTCAGACCCCAAGCTGCGCGGCTATTTACGCCTGCAAAACACCAGACTGGCCGATATTCTTGCTGCCAGCTACCAACAGACCTCAAAACTCAAAGGCTTCATAGATCTTGCCCAACTCAATTTCGATGGCCCCCTGTATCCCACCGCGGCAAACCCCTTTGCGCCCATCCGCGATGCCAAGTTAACTCTCAAAGACCTCAATGCCGAGCTCTCTCCGAACCTGACCCTTGACGCGGGTGAAGGCCAGGTGCTGCTGACGAACAATCAGTTGCAGCTGCATGGCCAAGCCCGCTTGAACGAGATGCTGATTAAGATTCAGGGCCAGAGTTCCCCCCTGGGCCTGCAGCGCCAATTTGCCGTCAATCTCAACCTTGATGCAGAACTTGCGCTCGAAAAACTTGCAGAACTTCTCCCCGGCCCTTTCTGGCAAAATAAAACCCTCCGCGGCCCGGCGACCTTAAGTCTTGAAGTGTCAGGCCCCCCAGAGCAGCTCCAGGTGCAGGGTCTGGCCGATCTGAGCGCGAGCCAGCTGGATTTAGGCTGGCTGTTTGAAAAACCGGCCCAGGTTCCCCTGCTCGTGCAACTCAACGGGCGGCTGACCCCCACCAGCCTGCAGCAAGCGCAGCTCGGCCTGCAACTTGGCGATCAACAGCTCCAAGTTGCGGGTCGTCTGCAGCACCGCGCTCCAGGCTGGCAGCTTGATGCCCGGATGCAAGCCTTTGACTTTATCCCCCTGCAATCTTTCTCACGAATTCTCCGCAACTTGCACTTGCGCGGCGGACTGGCAGGTGGCGAGCTGCATTTTTCAGCAGGAACCGACTGGCAGATGCAGTTGACCCTCAAGGACGCCGGGGTTCACCTCACCCAGGTTCTCGCCGACCCCAACCAGCTCACGGGTGTGGTGCGGCTAAGCCCCAGAGGCCTGGTTTTTAACCAACTTACAGGACAACTCGGCCAATCGGCGGTGCAGATCAGCGGCGATATGAGGAACTGGCGCTCGCCCCTGCTCGCCCTCCATGTCACCAGTCCGCAAATCCGCGCCCGTGATCTGATCTTTCGTTATTCCGACTTGCAAATGTCTGACCTTGATGGTCATTTACTCATAACCGCCGGCGGCATTGTGTTTGAAGATGTCCGTGTCTCCCTTGAAAATCGAACCCATGCCAGGGTGACCGGTCAATTATTGAACTTCAGGGCGCCTTTCACCGATTTGCAGATCCGTGCCACTGAAGCCGATATACTTGATGTCATAAAATTGTTTGGCGCGCCACCAGCCGACGAACCCTTCACCCCGCCTTCAGCCGCCGCCCAAAATTCCAAAGTCAACATTGTTGCCCAGGTAGAGCGCGGCCAACTGGGGGATTTTAAATTTGAAGCCGCCGACGGAACCATTAGTTACCAGCGCGAATTGCTGACCATTGCTCCCCTCAGATTCAATATTGGTGATGGTGAGGCCAGGGGCCGGGTTGAAATCGACGGCAAACGCAAGCACCTGCTGAAAATTTCGGGACAGGCGATTAACTGCAACGCCGATCGGGTGTACAGCTCGCTGTTGGGTAAAAAAGGGATTTTTCGCGGCACTCTCAATGGAGATTTTTATCTTGAGGGGGAAGAGATTGGGCGCAGATTCTGGCAAACGGCACACGGGGGAGCGCATTTGCAAATCACCGACGGAGCCATGCGCGGGCTGAAAACCTTTGCGCGCATTTTCAGCCTGCTGAATGTTTCGCAGTTGTTCACCTTTCAACTGCCCGATATGGACAAAGAAGGCTTACCGATTCAAAAATTGGAGGTCAGTGGGCGCATAGATCAAGGCGTGATCGCTTATGAAAATTTTCGCATCACCAGCCCGGCGATAAATATTTCGTCCGTCGGCAAAATCGACATTCTGGCAGGCACCATCGACAGCACTGTCGGCATCAAGCCCCTGCGCACAGTTGATATAATTTTAAGCCGGGTGCCCCTGTTTGGCTGGATTCTCACCGGCGAAGAAGAGGCGCTGATTACGGCACTTTTCAACATCAATGGCACCACCGACAATCCCCAGGTTACCGCTGCCCCTACCACCAGCGTCGCCAAAACGGCCCTGGGCATTATTCTGCGCACCCTGGGGCTGCCTTTTCATCTGCTGGATAAAACCAATAAATTGCTCACAACCCCACCACGCCCGTCGGAAATCCCCCCCGATGAAGCGCCCTAAACCAAAAACAACTGAAAACCTCAGGCGCGCTCTCCCACATAAACGCTGGCAATCCCCCAGGTTAAATCCGTAAAAGAGACGGCTTCGAAACCAGCAGTAGTCATCAGGGCGCAAAACGCTTCCTGGGGTGGAAATTCAAGCACGGAATCGGGCAAATACTGATAGGCGCTGCGCTGAGAAAAAAGCCCGCCAATCGTCGGCAGCAGGCGCCGAAAATAAAAATAGTAGAGCTGACGAAATAAACGACTGCGCGGATTGGAAAATTCCAGAATCACCACCCGCCCCCCCGGCTTTAAGACCCGCCACATCTCCCTTAACCCCTTGTCACGCTCCACCACGTTGCGAATGCCGAAGGCAATGGTAATTGCATCAAAACAACCATCAGGGTGAGGAATTTCTTCGCAGGGCGCATTTACCAGCAGAATACGTTGCCCCAGAGGCGAGCGATCAAGCTTGCGCTGGCCCTGCACCAGCATCCCCTGGGTAAAATCTTCGCCGACAATTTTAACCGATTCAGGAGTGCGGTCGGCAATTTCCAAGGCCAGATCGCAGGTACCGGTGGCAATATCCAGCACCCGGCCTCCCGCCGGAATGCGCAACTGCGACACCGCAAAACGCCGCCACCGGCGATCGATCCCCAACGAAAGCAACCGGTTGAGCAAATCATAACGCGGTGCTATGCTGTCGAACATGCTACGCACCCCACGGCCCTTGTCGGACAATTTAAACATAAACAGCTTATCTCCCATAAAAAAACGAAAATTTCTGTTTTTTTTACCATAGACGCTTACCACAGGCCACAAAAAGATCATGCCCGGAATATGCACTCCACGAAATTTTCCCCTGCTGGTCAGCGCAGCGGTCATTAGTGAAAAGGGCCAGGTGCTGCTGACCAAACGCCCAGCGCACAAACCCATGGGCGGTTTCTGGGAATTTCCCGGGGGGAAACTCACCCCCGGAGAATCTCCCGCCGCGGCCCTGAAACGCGAAATAGAAGAAGAGCTGGGCGCCCTGATTCAGGTCGATACCATTATCGAGGTGCTCTTCCACTCCTACCCCTGGGGCAATGTGTTGATCATGGCCTATGCCTGCACCCGCTTGAACCAGCGGTTGGAAAACCTTGACGTCGCCGAGCATCGCTGGGTTTCCCTGGCAGATCTCCATCGCTACCAAATCTTACCCGCAGACCTTCCCCTGATCGCCAAATTGCAAACCCGTGGATAACCACCTCTCGCAGCCGTATTTATTTTAAGGCGCGCCCTAAAAAATCACCGTCACCCCTTGCATTTTTCATTTCACCTGTTAAACCTTAACTGACTTCAGTAGAACAGCGGTCACAGATCCAGAACACTATTCGTCTCAATGGCTACGCAGTCAACATATTGAACCCATCGTCACCTCGGTAGACAGGCGATTCAAATATGACCAACTGCATCATAAATTCTTACCAATCATCGCACTTTCATCCCAACCTTACGGCTATAACAGTTTTCACAAAATGCGCTGTCATTTCACTTTTCACCCGCATAATATCTGTTTTACTCATTCGTTTCATAGCAATAAAAAAACACGATTATCATTGTAATATGCTGTTTTTATAGTTTTTTTAAAAAGATAATATTTTTCGAAAATTATTTTATTGACATAAATAAAACGCCGTATTAGTTTCTTGCGGAAAGCAATATGAACGTATGTTTTATAAAAACACAAAAATCAGTTTACGACGGAGCTCTTGCCTTGCCGCCACGCCAGAAAGAATCTTACTCCATTCAATCGGTCGACAACGCTCTCGACCTGTTGGAGGCCTTGTGTGAAGAGGGCGAAGAGGTGCGGATCTCCCAGCTCAGCCAACGTCTGGGCATGAACAAGACCAGCATCTTCCGCCTGCTGGCAACTTTTGAAAATCGAGGTTATGTCGAAAAAGAACAGCATTCGGGGAAATATCGCCTGGGGCTGACAGCTTATGAAATGGGACAGAAATTCCTCTCGCGCATGGGGCTGTTGAGCAAGGCCAAGCCGGTGATTGAGAGGCTGGCGCGTGAAAGCAATGAGGCGCTTTATCTGGTGGTGCCCCGCGGTAATGAAATTCTCATGCTGGATATGGTTGACACCATGCAGCAGGTTAAAATTGTTCCCCTGGTCGGCAACCGTTACCCCATGACGTCATCGGCCGCCGGGCTGGTAATTTTGGCCCACAGCGAAACGCACCGTGCCGCGGTAGCGCGCGAAACCCTGTCGGCCCTGCAAACCGATTTGCGTCAGATTCGCGCCACCGGTGGCCATCAAGATCAAGGGGTTCTGGGAGAAGGTATTGCCTCCCTGGCGACACCGCTGATCGACGCCCAGGGCAATGTCCCTGGTTGTCTGTGCATGATCGGGCCAGCGTTTCGTCTGACCAGCGAACTGGTCAAAACCAAATTGCTGCCGCGTTTAATTGAAACCGGCGTGGTCATCTCATCGAAGCTTGGCTACGTCGGTCACTATATTAGTAAGGGTCATTAGCAGAAGAACAACAGAATTTCCGGACGGACAGGTTTTCCCAAATTAACCATTTGATGGAAAGGAGACAAACGAGGCATCAGATTGAACACCCGGCCTGATTTTTCGGGCCAAAAGTTTTGTTCAGCAGAAGTCTTGACCCAGGTCAACACCATTGTTCCCCCAAGAGAGAGAGGAGACATCCATGCAACACGATCACGAACACACTCATGATGAAAAAGGTTATTGGAAAGCAACTCTAGGGCTAATCAGAAACGTTCTGATTGTCTGGTTTGTTGTATCCTATGGCTTCGGCATTATTTTGGCGCCCATGCTCAACAGTATTAAACTCGGTGGCTACCCACTTGGTTTCTGGTTTGCCCATCAGGGCTCAATGTATATTTTCGTCGCACTGATCTTCATCTACGCCAAGTTGATGGGAAATCTCGATGAAAAATTCGGCGTCAGCGAAAAATAAGGGAGGTATATCATTATGAGTCTTCAAGCACTTACTTATCTGGTCGTTGGGCTTACATTTGCCATCTACATCGGCATTGCCGTCTGGGCCCGCGCCGGAAGCACCAAAGAATTCTACGTCGCCGGCGGTTCGGTTCACCCGGTTCTTAACGGTATGGCCACCGGTGCCGACTGGATGTCAGCCGCCTCATTTATTTCCATGGCCGGTCTTATTTCCAACATGGGCTATGGCGGCGGTCTTTTCCTCATGGGCTGGACAGGTGGCTACGTTCTGCTCGCCATGCTCCTGGCCCCCTATTTGCGCAAATTCGGCAAATTTACCGTGCCCCAGTTTTTCGGTACCCGCTACTACTCCAAAGGTGCCAGCACGGTGGCGGTTATGTGTCTGCTGATGGCCTCGACCACCTACATCATCGGTCAGATGACGGGTGTCGGCGTTGCCTTCTCGCGTTTCCTTGGTGTTTCCAACTCCACCGGTATTTACATCGGGATGGGCATCGTCTTTATGTACGCGGTGTTCGGCGGCATGAAAGGCATCACTTACACTCAGGTTGCCCAGTACTGTGTTTTGATTTTAGCTTATACGGTTCCGGCCATTTTCATTTCGCTGCACCTGACCGGCAACCCGATCCCGCAACTGGGTCTGGGTTCTGACATGGTTGGTTCGAGCGTTTCGCTGCTGGCCAAACTCGATGCTATTTCCACCGATCTAGGTTTTGCCCAGTACACCACCAGCACCCGCATCAGCCAGTTCAACACCTTCATCTACACCATTTCTCTGATGATCGGTACCGCCGGTCTGCCCCACGTTATCGTGCGTTTCTTCACGGTGCCTAAGGTTAAGGACGCGCGTTCCTCCGCTGGTTGGGCTCTGGTTTTCATCGCGCTTCTGTACACCACCGCGCCGGCCGTGGCGGCCATGGCCCGCATGAACCTGCTTAAAACCATCAATCCGACCATCATGACCAATCCCGATGTCACAGCACCGGATGCCCAGCTTGTTTACACTGAGCGTCCTGATTGGATGAAGCGCTGGGAAGTCACCGGCTTACTCAAATTTGAAGACAAAAACGGCGACGGTCGCATCCAGTACTACAACGACAAGAGCAAAGATCCCAAATTTGCGGCTGCCGGCTGGAAAGGCAGCGAGCTGAAGGTTAACGCCGATATTATCGTGCTCGCTAACCCCGAAATCGCGCTGCTGCCCAACTGGGTTATCGCCCTGGTGGCTGCCGGTGGTCTGGCTGCGGCTCTTTCAACTGCGGCTGGTCTGCTGCTGGCTATTTCTTCGGCCATTTCTCATGACTTGCTCAAAGAAAAATTCATGCCTGACCTGACTGAAAAAGGTGAGCTCATGGCCGGTAAAATTTCCATGGCCGGCGCGATTGTGATCGCTGGTTATCTGGGTCTGAACCCGCCTGGCTTCGCGGCCGGTACCGTGGCCATTGCCTTCGGTCTGGCGGCGAGCTCTATCTTCCCGGCCCTGATGATGGGAATTTTCAGCAAAACCATGAACAAGCATGGCGCGATTGCCGGCATGCTCGCCGGTATCGGCATCACCATGTTCTACGTTTTTGCTCACAAAGGCATCTTCTTCGTCAAGGGTACTGAGTTTTTGGTCGGCTCCCTGGGCCAGAACTTCTTCTTGGGCATTGAGCCTAACGCCTTTGGTACTATCGGTGCGATCGTCAACTTCGCTGTCGCCTTCGCGGTCAAAAACATGACCGCGCCGGTTCCTGCGCATATCGCCAAAATGGTTGAAGAAGTCCGTATTCCTAAAGGTTCCAAAGCTGTGGATGGCGCGCATTAATCTTTCGCCATGACATCAGGGCTGCAAAAACCCTGCGGGCCCCGCCGGCAAATCCGGCGGGGCTTTTTTTCAACAAGCCCTTGCCCTCATCCATAGAAATCGAGTAAAAACACCCCTCAACCGTTAGCGCAGCAGGAGTCGTTTCATGGTTTTTGATATCAGTATTGTCATGACATGGATTTTATTCATCGCCCTTTTTCCCATGACATTTTTCTGGCTGCGGCGTGCTTATCGCATTTTTATTCAGAAAGACTATTCGGAAGTCGCCCTGAAACGGGGCGAATCCCCGCCCAATCCCAAAAAATGGGCTCCGGCCACCGGGTTGGTGAATTTGATTGCGGGGGGAGTCACCCTGGCGGCCATCTTCGGCGTCGTCTTTGCCCTTTTGCCTTATCGCACCTGGAGCACCATGGCCGGCATGACCCTGTGGGGCAAAATTTTTGCCGATTTCATTGTCAGTCGCCAGGCCCACCCCTTTACCTTGGGCAAAAAATCTCCCAAAGAGACCACGCCCACCTCAAAAGACAACTCCTGACGTTCAGTCGTTAACAAGAAAAATGGCTGTTTTTCATCAGTCGAGGTAAAGACCTTGCCACTTGACGCGGTTTTTCTGCTATTCTTGCTCAATGTCTGCGGCCAGGCTGTGTACAGACCTGCGGCCTGCCGGGCAGCAACTTAAAAAATGCGTTATCCCAGGGGTTTTTGATGGGTCTGAGTCACACACTGCAACAGTTAGAACCTTTCAATCAGCTTCCCGCCGATGTTGTTGAAAATTTATCGCAGGCGATCGAAGTCAAAAAATTCCCCCCTCATGTGCATATTTTCAACCAGAATGACGCTCCCAGCGGCTTTTTGTATGTCGTTAAAGAGGGGCTGATTGACATTGTCGCTACCAGCCCCGGTGGCATGGAGATGGTGGTTGATCAACGCAGCAAGGGTTCGTTTGTGGGTGGTACGCCGATTTTCACCAATCAGCCCTATACTGCCGGTGCGCGCACCGTTAAAGAAACGGAATGCTACCTGATCCCGGCGGCACGCCTGATCGCCTTGTCGCGCAAATACCCCCAGGTGACCCGCCAGTTTAATCGCAGTTTCTTTTCCCGAGTCAGACGCTTGTATGCTGATCTGGTCAGGGAGCAGGGTCAACAGGCCCAGGCTCAGGTTGAGGCCTATCCCTTTCAGAAGAAACTGCCGGAAATCATGTCCAGTCCGGTCGAAACCTGTCTTCCCAGCGCAAGGGTTAAAGACATTGCGCGGCAGATGACCGCACGGGGGTTGGGGGCGGTTGTGGTGTGTGACCAGAATCGAAATCTGCGCGGAATCGTTACCGAACGCGATCTGGTGGCAAAAGTCATGGCCGTTCAAGGGCTTGACGTGCAGCAGATGACCGCAGCCCAGGTTATGTCCAGCGAACTACTGACCTTAGCTTCCGACACCTATATGTATGAAGCCACCAGTTTTATGGTGTCGCACAAAATCAAGCATCTGCCCCTGGTCGACGACAACCAGCTGGTTGGTATTGTTTCCCTCAGCGACCTGATGCGTTATCGCAGTCAGAAATCCATGTTGCTGATCGGCAGAATCAAAAAAGCGACCCATATCGCCCAACTGAAGGAAGCCCGCGCCGAGCTGGTGAAAATTGCGCGCGTCTTGCTGAATGAGTCGCGTTCGCCTATAGAAATCATGGAGATTCTCTCTTACCTGCATCACTCTATTCTCAAGCGCGGCTATGAAATTGTGCTGGAGCAGATTAAACAAGAAGGCGTGCGACCACCCGAGCTTGATTTCTGTTTTATTATCATGGGCAGTGGTGGCCGCCGCGAAATGCTGCTGGGCCCGGATCAGGATAACGGCTTCATCTATGCGGATCATCCCGACAGCGAGAAGGACAAGATCGAAAAGTTTTTTGATTTCTTTGGTGCGCGGCTGGTTGACGCCTTTGCCGACATTGGTTATCCGCGCTGTAACGGCGGCGTTATGGCCAGCAATTCCTTCTGGCGCGGGTGTCTGAAAGACTGGAACGAACGAGTTTACGACTGGGTGCACACGCCGGAGCCGAAAAAAGTTATGTATTCGACGATTTTTTTCGATTTCATGCCCTTGGCAGGCGACGCCGGCCTTTGCCAATCCCTGCGCGATATTGTTTACCAACAGATACGCGAATTTCCGTTGTTTCTTTATCACATGATGGAACAAGACTTTAAACACAAGGTTCCCCTGGGCATGCTGGGGCGCTTCATCGTTGAACGCGAAGAGGCCCATCAGGGGATGCTGTCACTTAAGCAGGCGGGCAGCGTTTTTATTGTCGATTGTATCCGCATGTATCTGCTTGAAAACCAGCTGGATGCCGTCACCACCATTGAACGCCTTGATCGACTCGTGGAGGCTGGAATTTTTAACCAGGATACCTCCGAGCACATTAAAGCAGCCTTTGAAGCCTTTACTTTTCTGCGTCTGCGTAATGAAATTGCCCTGATTGAACAGGGTAAGTTTCCGTCGCACTATCTCAACCCCCATGAACTGACGCGTAACGAACAGGAGCTGCTCAAAGAAGCCTTCCGTGCGGCCAGCAAACTGCAAGATTCAGCGCGGCGCCATTTCAATGTGGGTTAAAACGTCTCCAGATGAATTTAGTGGCCTTGAATTTTATGTCTCTTTCCGTACGCAGGAGACCCGATGACAGAAGAAAAGCCCCCCATCTATATAAATTTTTTTAAACCCTCAACGGCGGCTATCCGCGCCGAGGTTTCCATTGCCCGCTGCGTTCTCTTATTCTGGTTTTTCCTCAGCTATGCCATCCCCGGCCTTATCTGGCTCGCCGGACAGGGTGATCCGCGCGGCATGGGAGAATCCTTCATCACCCATGCCCGTTTTCTCGGGTTTCCCCTGCACTACTGGCTCCTCGCCCAGGGATGCACCCTGGGTTATATTCTGTTGTGCAAACTCTATTGCGAATTGTGGGATCGCAAACTTCGTCAGCAGGATAAGGAGGCGAAGCGATGAAGAGTTTGTTCTGCCGTCGATCAGCAGCAGCACAATGGCTTGCAGCGCTAGTGCTGTTGCCGGCGCTTTTTGTCAGCGGGGTCACCCCGGCTCTGGCGGTCGGTGAGGAAATTTTTCAGGTACAGCAGGGTTTTAAACTGGTGCCGGCCATTATCATGGTCGCCCTGCTGTGTATCTACATTGGGGTCGGCTTTCTCTCCAAGGTGTCCAGCACCTCGGGCTACTGGGTGGCAGGCCAGGGAATCGGCAAATGGGGCAACGGCGCGGCCATTGCCTCTGACTGGATGTCGGCGGCATCCTTCATGGGCGTTGCCGGATTGCTATACCTCAAGGGTTGGTTCGGCCTGGGCTACATTATTGGCTGGACCGGCGGCTATGTGCTGCTGCTCTGCCTGATCGCCGCGCAACTGCGTCGCTTCGGCAAATACACCATCCCGGAATTTCTTGGTGATCGTTTCAACAGCAATGGCGTGCGGCTGATTGCCGCCGGAGTCACGGTGCTGATTGCCATTACTTACGCCACCGCCCAGTTCAAGGGAATCGGCCTGATTTGCGGCTGGATTTTCGGCATGAGTTACACCGCCAGCGTCTTTTTTGCCGCCGGCGTCGTTTGTACCTACATGCTGATTTCCGGCATGACCGGCGTCACGCGTAATCAGCAGATTCAATATGTGGTGCTGATTTCAGCTTTTTTAATTCCCCTCTGGCTACTGATGCGCAAGGCTGGCGGCACGGGGCTGCTGCCCCAGCTTGAATACGGCAGCATTATTTCCGACCTGATGAGCGGAAAAACCGCCGCAGGCCAACTTGATCCCGCTGCCACTGCCAGGCTGCGTGACACCTATCTCCCCTGGGGTCAGGGAGATTTTTATCATTTTATCGCCCTGGTTTTCACTTTAATGGTCGGTACTGCGGGCCTGCCCCATATTATGATCCGTTTTTATACGGTCAAAAATGAGGACGTCGCGCGCCGTTCCGTGCTCTGGGGGCTGTTTTTCATCGGTCTGCTCTACTGGTCGTCGCCGGTCTACGCCGCCATGGGACAATTCTGGAATCCGGGCGGGGGTAAAATGGTTGCCGACGTCATCATTCTGTCGGCGCCGGAACGCGCAGGGCTGGGGAGCACCTTTATTGGTTATCTGGCCTCCGGAGCCCTAGCGGCGGGGCTTTCAACCGTTGCCGGCCTGCTGGTCGCCGGGGCCTCGGCCATTGCGCACGATTGGTACGCCACCATCTACCGACCCACGTGTACCGATCGTCAGGCCCTGCGGGTCGGACGGATCTTTACCGCCCTGCTCTGCGCGGTGGTGATCATTTTCGCGTTAAATCCACCGGCTTTAATCGCGCAAATTGTCGCCATGGCCTTTGCCATTGCCGGCAATACCATCTTTCCCGCTGTAGTTCTGGGTATCTGGTATTCCGGTTCCAATAAATACGGTACCCTGGCGGGAATGATTTTCGGCCTGGGCATGACCCTGCTGGCGATGCTCGGCTGGATCTTTAAAATACCCATGTTCAGCGGCGACGGGATTTTACCCGCCACCTCCAGCGCCCTGATCGTCTGCCCGCTGGTTTTTCTCATTAATATTCTGGTCTCCAAGGCGATGCAAGACAAGCTCGACAAAGAATCAAGCCGCCGCGGTGACAATATTTTACGCAAAATGCACAACCTGCCGGGCTATATTGAAGAACAACAGGCCCCCGGCAAAAGCGCCACCGCCTATTGAAAGCGGCCTGACGGAGTTTTTTTTGAAAAGCAAAATTCTGACTCGACGGCGAATGTCTCAATGCTGTGCAGCCTTGGCCGTGGTCCTGATGGTGGTTGACCTGCTGGTGACCGGCAGTTTTTTCGTGCACAGTGCCGAGCTGATGACTGCCAGCGTCGGCTGCTTTATTGCCGCCCTGTTACTTGACAAAAACTCCCGTTCGTAAACCGTGGTTCGTAGCTCACCACAGTTTACTTACCCCTTAGCGAGAAAGCCCCATGGGACTCAGCCATCTAAAAGACACGCCTCCCTTCGATATTTTACCCGAAGAGATTGTAAAAAAGTTCCGCGATTGCGCCACCGAGCAGACCTTTGCGGCGGATAGCTATATTTTTAGGCAGAATGCCCCTCCCACGGGTTTCCTTTACGTTATTCAGCAGGGCATGGTCGAAATCACCGCAACTGTGCCCGGCGGTCAGGAAATGGTGGTTGACTACCGCAAACCAGGCCAGTTTTTTGGTGCCACGCCCATTTTTACCGAAGAACCCTACACCGGTGGCGCGCGGGCGGTTACCGCGACCAGCTGTTTTCTCATCCCACGTGATATTTTAGTCAAGACCGCCGACGATTATCCGCAACTGCACGGATATTTCAGCCGCATCATTTTAAGCCGGGTGCGCAGCCTGTATAGTGAAATTGTTAAGGAAAACAGCGTCAACGCCTTAACCCAGATGGAAGCCTATCCCTTCCGCAAGCGGCTTTCCGAAATCATGCATTCGCCGGTTGCTACCTGCGAACTCAGCACCACTGCCCATCAAATTGCCCGCATCATGACAGAAAAAAAAATCAGCTCCCTGGTCGTCGTCGATGAACAAGATAACCCCTGCGGCATCATTACGGAAAAAGATCTGGTCAGTAAGGTGCTGGCAACGGATCAGGGCCATTGTGAAACCAGCACCGCCGCCGGACTCATGTCCAATCACCAGCATGCCATGAGCCCGTCAGCCTACATGTATGAAGCCCTCAACTACATGACCGTGAACGGAATTAAACACTTGCCGGTCATTGATGCCGGGCAACTCGTCGGTATCATCACCCTGCCCGATCTCATGCGTTTCCGTAGCCAGAAAGCCATGCTCATGGTCGGCTCGATTGGCGATGTCAACAATTTTGAAGAACTGGCACGGATCAAATGTGAAATTCTGACCGTCGCGCGTGCCCTGCTGACGGAAACCCACTCAACCCCCGAAGTGCTCGAAATTATTTCTTATATTCACACCAGCATTTTGAAAAAAATCTACGCCCTCTGTTTTGATCAACTGCTGGCGAGCGGGCTCAAACCACCTAAGGTCGATTATGCTTTTCTTTTAATGGGCAGCGGAGGGCGGCACGAAATGCTGCTCAACCCCGATCAGGATCACGGCTTTGTTTTCGAAGATTATCCCGACCACCTCCAGCCGGAAGTTGATGCCTTTTTTGGCCCCTTCAGTCAGAAGCTGGTTGACGCCTGCGCCTACGTCGGCTATCCCCTCTGTCATGGTTTGGTGATGGCCAACAATCCGGCGTGGCGTGGACGCTTGCGCGACTGGCAGCTTCGTATTCAGGACTGGATCAACAATCCCGAACCGCAAAAGGTGCGTTACTCGTCAATTTTTTTCGATTTTATCGGCCTTGAGGGTAACACTAAGCTGGTTGATAGCCTGCACCAGCTGGTTTTCGCCCAGATTCGTGACTACCGGCGTTTTCTCTATCACATGATGACCCTGGATCAAAATTATCGGGTTCCCCTGGGCCTGTTGGGCCGTTTTCTCCTCGAAAAGGAAGGCGAACACAAGGGCCAGCTTTCCATCAAACAGGGTGGCACTCTCTTCATTGTCGATTGCATTCGTATGTTTGCCCTCGAAAAAGAGTTGACCCAAACCTCTACCCTGGCACGGCTGGCAGCCCTCACCGACCAGCGAGTTTTTGAAATTGAAACCGCCGAGCACATCAAAGCCGCCTTTGAGGCCCTGACGTTTTTACGTTTGCGCCAGGAGATTTCCCTGCTTGAGCAGGGCCAATCCGGCAGTCATTATCTCGACCCCCATCAACTGACCAAGGGAGAACAGGAATTGCTGAAAGAATCCTTTAATGCGGTCAGTAAATTACAAGATGCCACCAAGCGGCACTTTACGAAATCGTTTATCTGATGATAACTCTTCACCATGCGTAAACCCGTGGCCGCCATAGAACCGGTCGCTGTCGCCCGGATAGCGACAGCTAAGTGCAAGGGAGGAATTCATGCAGCCCGTGGAATGGGGGGCTCAGGCTCGGTGTCTACGGAGCTAAGGAGAACCCCCCGATGACGACCTGGCGCTTTTCCGGTTTGAGCATTTTAGGCCTTGCGCTTGTCTTTCTGAGCGCTTGCAGTGACGCGCCTTACTATTATCAAGCCGCCAAGGGGCAGCTTGAAATTCTGCGTAAACGCGAGCCCATCGAAAAGCTCCTCACGTCTGATCAGCTGCCCGAAGTTCAGCGCCGCCAGTTGGAACGGGCTCTGCAAATTCGCGACTTTGCCTCACAACAACTGATGCTGCCCCACAACAACAGTTATCGCACCTATGTCGAGCTGGATCGCGACTACGCCTTGTGGAATGTGGTCGCTGCGCCTGAATTCTCCTTGAACGCCAAAACCTGGTGTTTTCCCATCGCGGGCTGCGTCAGTTATCGGGGCTATTTTTCCGAAACAGAGGCGCAAGATTATGCGCTAAAACTGCAAGAGCAAGGGTATGAAACCCTGGTGCGGGGAGTTCCGGCCTATTCAACCCTGCAATGGTTCGATGATCCGGTTCTCAGCTGTTTCAGCACCTGGGACAGCCTGGCCTTCGCACGCTTGATTTTTCATGAATTAGCCCATCAGCAGCTCTATCTCGCCAACGATTCCAGCTTCAGTGAAGCCTTTGCCACCAGCGTTGAACTGGCAGGTGTTCGCCGCTGGCTGGAAAGCCAGGGCAGCCCGCAGCAACAGCAGCTCTTTGCAACACAGCTAGAGCGCGAAGCAGATTTTTCCGTCTGGACGGCCAAAATACACCGCCAACTTGCCAGGCTTTACGCGACAGATCTTGATCTCAGCGTCAAACGTCAACGCAAAGCCGACATTCTGACCCAGGCCAAAACATCTTACCTGGAACTCAAAGCCCGCTGGAACGGCTACCGGGGCTATGATGCCTGGGTCACCAGCCTCAATAATGCCTACCTGGCTTCCCGGCAAACCTATCGCGGGCTGATTCCGGCATTTACGGCCTTGCTGGAACAGAGTGGCGGCGATCTCCAGGCCTTTTACCGGGCCAGTCAAACATTAGCCGATCTCCCCCCCAAAGAACGTCAACAAAAATTGGAACAATTAATGCTTAAACCCCAGGTGAGCTGGTTTGGCAAGCATTAACCTGACTTTTAAATTCATGAAAACAACGCCCCAAAATGCCGACCAGAGGCCGCGCCACGCTTTTATAGTGAAATTTTCCGTTGCAGCTGGCAGAAAAACAATTATACTACGGGAAAAATGAGGGGGTGGAGGGTCAAGTGCTGAAACTGGAACAACAATTTGGACTTTATGTCATTTTAGAGCCCCTGAAAACCGGGCGCAATCGCGCATCGGTGCGCGCCGAAGATCCCTTCTTTGCCCGCGATGTCACGCTGAAGCTTATCGGCCCTGGGGCCATTGGCGGCAAAGACAATCTGGCCACGCTCGAAAAACAGCTCGAAGCCCTTTCGGGGCTCGAACACCCCGCAATTGCACCGCTTTATGACTGCGGCACCGAAACCGGTTATTGTTATTTCACCACCACCTACTTCCCCGCGGGCAATCTTGCTGAACAACTCACTGAAAGCTGTTCGCCCGAACGGGCCCTGGGCATTTTATTCCAGATCAGCCAGGGTTTGGCCTATGCCTACGGCGAAGGCTTTGAGCAAGGCAAACTGACACTCAAAGACATCTTTATTACCGATGAAGGTCAAGCACAAATTGGTGACTTTGGTCTTAATGCCAGCCTGAAACATCTGAACAAAAGCACCAGCCAGGCGAAAAATCCCGCCGCGGTCATCGACCTGACCCAGGAAACCCTTTTGAGTCTTGGCGAAATTCTGATCAAGTTAGTTCTTGGTGCCGGGGCCAAGGGGGACAAAGTCTCGTTGGCGCTCCTTGAGCAGACACAGTTTAAACATCTGGCTGAGTTAGCCGCCGATCTCCTCGGCAAAAGTGAACAACCCGTCACCAGTTTTAGCCAACTGGTTGATCGGCTGCAGCCCCTGGTTGCAACCGACCAAGCGTTGCCCCCTGACGAAAGCAAACAGAGCAGGCCGGCAATTGCGGCACCATCCCCCACAAAATCAGAAAATTCAAGCGGCTCGCAACGGCAACGCGAAATAAAAGAAGCTGTTTATGCCAGGGCCGAGGTTAGACGGCTGGTCGAAGACAAATGTAAACTTCAGGAAAAACTGAAACGCGCGGTTTACTATAAAAAAATAACCGACCAGAAAATGGCGGAGCAGCAACAGGCCTTGGTTAGAGCGCAAAAAGATACAGAAAAAGCGCGGCTTGAGGCCGATGAAGCCTGGAAGTTAACCGTCGCACAAGGTTCACGCCAAAGGCCGGTCATCTGGCTGGCGGGGGGGATGCTCGCAGGCATTCTGCTGAGTAGCGGCATCGGCTATTTCCAGTACAGCTGGCAGGCACCACCCCAGCAACTGGCCAGTCTGCAAACCCCCGCGCCGCAAACGCAGGCAAAGCCTGCTCCCGTGGCAAGCGATGCACAACCGACCACCGCTGGAGATAGCAGCCCGCAAGCGACTATCGAGCTGCCCCTTGCAGAGCTGCCTGAAGTACAAGCCGCAGAATCCTGGTGGCCTCGCGGGCAAGAATTTAATCCGGGAATGGTTGTTTCAACCGCCTGCGCCGAAGCGGCCGGGCTGGCCGAAAGCATCAATCAGAACCTTGATCAGGCCTCAGTGCTCCCTGCGACCATGAAGCAGGCGCAACCCGCGCAAAAGATTGTTGCAGCGGTCGCCAGCCGTTTGTGGTGGCCCGCCGGAAGTGAATTTGATCAGCAGGCGGCAATGCCGCTGGAATCCCAGAGGACAGCGGCTGCCGACGAACACGCAAAGGTGCTGGCCGTCGTCAAAAACTGGGCAACAGCCTGGTCAAACCAGGATCTCGAACAGTATTTCTCCAATTATAGCTCCAATTATCGTCCCGAACCAGGTTACAGCCGGGATGAATGGCAGGAAAGGCGGCGCTCACGCTTGGAGCGTCCGGCATGGATTCACGTTTTCTACAATGATTTGCGCCTTAATTTTGTCAGCGAAAACCATGTGCAGATCAAACTCAAGCAGACCTACCAATCGGATGTCTACCAAGATGAAATTCGGAAATCATTGAATCTGTACAAAGAAGAGGGCCAGTGGCGCATCGTTATGGAACGCTCCCTTGGCCCGGTGAAGAGTTGAACCCTGACCTGAGATCGGAATCTTGCTTTGGCGTAAGTCTTCACCCTGTAGAGCCCGAGGTCGCAAAGGAACGGGCGCGGTGACGGCGGAGCTAAAGAGTTACCTTTTGCCTGACGTTTCTCACCTGACGGGATTATAGCCCCAAATAGGCTTGTTTGACCGCCGCGTTTTCGAGCAGAGCCGCAGCTTTGTCGACCAGGGTAATCTGACCGTTTTCCATAACGTAGCCACGATTGGCGAGCTTCAGGGCCTGGTTGGCATTCTGCTCTACCAGAAAGATCGTGGTACCGTTTTCGCGGTTAATTTTTTTAATAATTTCAAAAATCTGCTGAATAATCAGCGGAGCCAGGCCAAGGGATGGCTCATCAAGTAGCAGCATGCGTGGCCGGGCCATAAGTGCCCGGGAAATCGCCAGCATCTGCTGTTCACCGCCCGACAAGGTTCCGCCAGGCTGGCTGCGGCGCTGCTCAAGAATAGGGAACAAACCAAAGACCATCTCCAGGTCTTTTTTAATTTCAGCCGTATCATTACGCAGAAAAGCCCCCATATCGAGATTTTCAACCACGGTCATGTCAGGAAAAATCCGCCGGCCCTCCGGAACCTGACAAATTCCGAGTTTGACAATTTCTTCAGGTTTGCGGTGGGCGATGGGCTCGCCCATAAAAAAAACCTCGCCCTTACGCGGCGGGGTGATGCCACAGATGGACATGAGGGTTGTGGTTTTGCCCGCGCCATTGGCGCCGATGAGCGTAACTATTTCACCCTGCTCGATATGAATACTAATCCCCTTAAGCGCCTGAATATTACCGTAATAGGTTTGAATATGCTGAAGTTTAAGCATCGGTCTCTTCTCCAAGGTAGGCCTCAATCACCTGCGGATTGTCCTTGATCTGCTGCGGGCTGCCTTCAGCAATTTTTTTGCCGTATTCCATAACGAAGATAGGATTGGAAATATTCATCACCAGTTTCATATCGTGTTCTATCAACAGAATGGCAATCCGGTCATCGGCACTGATGCGGCAGATCAGGTGATCCAAATCGGCGGTTTCCTGTGGATTCATGCCTGCTGCCGGTTCATCGAGCAACAGCAAAAAGGGCTCAGTCGCCAGGGCACGGGCGATTTCAAGGCGACGCTGGGCACCATAGGGCAGATTTTTGGCAAACTCATTGGCGAAGGGGCCAAGACCGACCTTCTGCAAGAGCTGATAGCTGGTTTCGACGATTTCCTGTTCTTCGATACGGGTGGCTTTGGTTCGCAGAATGGAGCGAAAAATACCAGCTTGAGTGCGACAGGTACGCCCAATCATGACATTTTCCAGCACGGTCATATCGGAAAAAAGTCGAATATTCTGGAATGTCCGGGCCAAGCCCATTTCCGTGACCCGATTGGGCTTGAGGCCATTCAACCGCCGAGTTTTAAGGCCTTTGGGATGCAACAGAATATCCCCCCTGGTCGGGGCGTAGATTCCGGTCACGCAGTTAAAAAAGGTGGTTTTCCCCGCGCCGTTGGGGCCAATCAGAGCCGCAATCTCACCTTCACAGACCTGGAGAGTGACGCCGTCAACGGCACGCAGACCGCCGAAATCCATGGTCAGTTGATTGACTTCGAGAAGCTTGTGTTTTTCAGCCATGTTCGGTTTCTTCCTTCAAACCCTTATATTCGTATTTTTGACGAATATTCGTGATAATTCCCTGTGGGCGGAAAATCATCATCAAAACCATCGCGGCACCAAAGGCCAGCATGCGATATTCTGAAAAAGCGCGCAGATATTCGGGCATCAGAATCAGAATAAACGCCCCCAGAATGACGCCCAGAATCGACCCCATACCGCCGAGCACAACGATCGACAGAATAATGGCTGATTCCATAAAGGTGAAACTGGCCGGGTTGATAAAGGTTGTTTTGGCCGCAAAGAGAACCCCGACCATCCCCGCCCAGTAAGCGCCAAGGGCGTAAGCCGAAAGCTTGGTGCGCGCCATATCAATGCCCATGGCAACACAGGCAATTTCATCTTCGCGCAGAGCAATCCAGGCCCGACCAATACGGCTATTGCGTAAGCGGGTGGTCACGAAAACCGTAAAAATCACCAGCGCAATGGCAATGTAGTAAATGTAGGTCGTCGCAGCATCAATATCCATCGCAAGCCCGAAGAGGCCGGGCTTATCAATATTGGCGATCCCACTGGGACCAAAGGAGAATTCACTCCAGTTTTCCAGCACAACCTTGATAATCATGCCAAACCCAAGGGTCACAATCGCCAGATAATCGCCGCGCAGGCGCAGAATGGGAAAACCAAGAATTACGCCAAACAGACAGCTGAGTAGCCCCCCAACCGGCAAAACAGTCCAGAACCCCAGGCCAAAGTGGTGATTAAGTAAGGCGTAAGCATAGGCGCCCACCGCAAAAAATGCGACATAACCAAGATCTAGTAAACCGGCCAAGCCAACAGTGATATTCAAACCAAGGCCAAGAATCACGTAGATCAGCGCCGAAATCATGATGGTTGTCTGGTAGGTATCAAAAGTCCAAGGGAAGATCAGGGCAAA
>Ga0210053_1000947_pt1 | contig 27931 bp, 31 predicted proteins | sample CryGeymeta201512_FD_185467 | JGI IMG/M metagenome (GOLD analysis project Ga0210053, IMG submission 185467) | Groundwater microbial communities from Crystal Geyser aquifers in Utah, USA - Crystal Geyser metaG 2015-12 (SPAdes) (version 2) | ecosystem: Environmental > Aquatic > Deep subsurface >... | reverse complement strand
CTGTCTAGTCTTTGCATAGCTTTAAGGCTATGCAAATTAGTCTTATACCACAAGGCTTTGATATGCATATTGGAAACTCCTTAGTTATTTGCAGGAGTCTCAAATGTTTCGTAACTTATTCACCATTCTTAATCCAAGCCTTGTCACCGTCTGATTGTATATTGATACTACCCGCTCTATCAGTTCTAAATACTTTGATTCCTTTTTGGTCTAAAATGTCCAATGTCTCTTTATGTGGGTGACCATATTGGTTTTCGCCTACGGGAATAATTGCATATTGAGGTTTTACTTTATCCAAAAAACCTTTAACATTCTGAGCTCCATTTTTACTGCCTTGATGCGCTACCTTAAGCACATCTGCCCTTAAATCAAGGCCACTCTTTAATAACTTCTGCCCCACTTCACTTTCTGCATCGCCCATGAAAAGAAAACTATTTTTACCATATCTTGCTTTAAAAACAATTGAACTATTATTAAGGCTTGCTACTTTCTTTCCAGCCAAGGATTCAAAGGGATAATAAACCTCTATTTCCAAATCGCCGTATCTTAAAACCTCTCCCTGTTCAGCAGGGGTAAAATCTATTTTTTTTGTTTTAACCTTTTCCAAAAAATTTATATAATAGTCGCCTGTATGAATTACGCCCGTTCCAAATACTTTTTTAACATCATATCTTTCAAGAATATTTAATGCCCCGAGAACATGATCCTGATGAGGATGGGTTAGTATAAGTAAATCAATACTTCTATCAATCGGGCCGAGATTATTTCCAAGATGATTTAAAACTTTATTGCTTGGACCTCCGTCAATCATAATTTTAAAATTATCCGGCGTTCGAATTAATATTGCATCCCCTGATCCAACGTCCAAAAAACTAACCGTTAGAAATTTTGGGGGAGCAGAAAAATATAACCCCCAGACAGAAGCTCCAATAAAGAAAAGTATTAGTATTAAAGACTTAATTAATTGCGGTGGCTTTTTCATTCTTTATTTTTGATAATATAATTTTCTTAAAAATTAATGGCAATGCCAATAATAAGTAATATAAATAGATAAAAATAGTTGGCGTTTTTATTGATATAGAAGCGTATTTAAAGCGGGAGAAAAAAATAGAAAGACTAATAATATAAGAAACCATAAGAGACGACAAGTAAGATAAAAGCCTAGCAACCCCGATATCAATAAAACCTATCAAGGTAATAACAAAGGTGCTAAACATTATTAAAGGAACAATAGGTAAAACTAAGATATTAACTACAGGTGAAACAATAGATAGTCGGTTGAAATATAAAATAATTATCGGAATTATAAATAGCTGGGCAGCTAAAGTTGAAGCAAGCGCTTCAGAAATGATATGTGGTATTTTTACTTTTTTGAAATAGCCTAGAAGCTTATCAGAAATTAAAACCAAACCTAATGTTGATAAAACTGATAACTGAAAGCTGGGATCAAATCTAATCAGTAACGGGTTAGCAATAGACATTACAAAGGCCGCGAACAAAACCATAAAAACACCGTTAGCTTTTCTTCCTTCTTTTTTGGCAAATAATAAGATAGAAGCCATAATAGCAGCTCTTAAAACTGGTGGCTCAGCGCCGACAAAAAGCGTAAAAATAATTATTGCAAATAAAGGAATCCAAAAAGAAAGTTTTCTGGAAAATCCGTTAAATATTTTTTTAAAAAAATCTGCAACAATAGATATATTATAGCCAGAAATAACAATTATATGAGAGATAGCAACAAGATTAAAGATATCCATAATTTCCTTTGGCATCTTTTTAACCCCAAGCATAATACCAAGAATCATTGAAGAAGATGGTTCAATAAAAACTTGTTCAACTTTATTTTCAAAAGCGTTTTTTAACTTGAACAAATATCGATAAAAAATATTTCCTGAATAACCATTCTGCTCTCCCACCACCGGATAAATAATCATAGAATAAGCTCCTTTTGATGCAAAAAATCCAGCTAAGCTCGACTCTTCTGAATCACCTATGCCCTGCAATAGTCCTTCTATTTTAATATTTTTTCCATATTCTAATTCTTTCAGCTCGGAAGTCATAACATAAACCTTTCCGTTAACATCTTGCCACTCTTTATCTAGTCTCGCTTTTGCAACCTGAATGAAAAATGTTTTACTGGTATCTTTCTCCTGAGGATAGCTTGCAATAAAACCCTGGATTTCAACATTTTTATTATTAAAAAAAGATATATGGTTTTTTCCAATCTCTGGCATAAAATTATAAAAATGCCAAATTCCAAATATTAAAAATATCCCGCTAAAAGTTGCAACTTTAACAATAGAGTTATTTCTGTATATAAAAAATAGAGAAAATAACAAAAGAAAAGTAACAAAGAAAATTCTGTCATCATAAGGAAAATAGGAGGCAATAAATAGCCCGGCTAAAAAAGCAATTATATAAATAGTAAATGCCTTATTTTTTGACATCAAATTATTATTGCAGAGTTAGCCCTTATTTGCAAAAATAAAAACCGCTTTTGTGGTTTGTGATGTATTAATCGTATTTAAAGTTAGGCTAGCTGCTTTTCTTTTTGGGATTTTTTAGGTTTCATTGGCGAGAAAAATATCTGCATATCTATATCAGTATCTTTTATTAATTTATTAACCATCTTAATTGTTTCAATTATAGCCACTGGCTTTTCAGAATCAAAAATAAGTTCGTGACCAAATTTATCTATTTTTTCCTCAATGACAGCACCATTTTGATGTATTTTTTGAATAATCATTGTTAAAAAATCGGTTTTATGCTGTTCCGCGTCATGACAGGAAATTAAAATAGATAATGGTATTTCCCCTAAACGATATGCTACTGTTCCGCTACCAAAACTTATCCTACCAAATCGTCCTTTGGCAATAAAATATTTTATAGATTTCTTATTACCATTAAACTGTTTTTCTATAATTATGCCTTTCACCTCAAAGACTCTAAATTTTGTAATAAGCATTAGAGTAGCTTCTCCTGTCGCTATATCATTAATAGTTGATATCTGATCAGTAATCATATTCTTCACCTCCGTTAGTCAACTGAATTAAAGTCCGCTTCAGACATACAACAAAATCCAGACATTTCGTCATCAATAGAGTTGGTAAATCCTCCAGCCAAAATACTATATAGCCCGTAATCATCTTTCAAAAATATTGTTCTTGGGCTAAAACTTATTTACTTACCATTTTTATCTTCCGCAATAAAATACTTCTCTGCTCCTTTTTTAATGACCTCACCCTCTAACTTGATAATAACCTTATTATCATATTGATGAATAAAACCTTTTTTTGTTAAAAGAAACAACGATTCCTTTCCCTCCTGTAACTCTGATATTCTTCCAATATCTGACCGTACCATCTTTACCACTCCCTTTTAAAGTTCGAACATATCTGAATAAACTACATTAAAAACAGGTGTATGTCAACAGATCCTTGGAAGAATTTCACCGTGTGGTTTACTAATTATTCTCTCTCCGCCAATACGGGTTTTAATCGAAACGACACCTCTGCCACGACCTTTAATCTTGCCGATAGCCACAGCATGTTTAGAAATAGAATTATTTTTTAGTACATTTAAAATATTTTGAGCTTTATTAGCAGGAATAACTGCTATAAATTTCCCTTCATTGGCGAGTGTTAAAGGATCAAAACCTAATAAATCGCAAAAAGAGCTAACTTGCTTTTTAATAGGTATCTTAATTTCATCAATCTCTATATCTATATTAAATTTCTCAGCCAGTTCATTTAAAACCATAGCAATCCCGCCCCTGGTTGCATCTCTGATAAAAGGAATATCAGAAGTAACTTTAATCATACTGCTGATCGGCTTATAAAGAGAGCAGCAATCACTCTTTATATTAGTCTTAATTTTAAAATCATCTCTTGCAGAAATAATAGCCAAGGCGTGATCAGCTATACTACCGGATAATAAAATTAAATCTCCTTTCTTAGGCTTGTAGTTTGTTTCTATGATAACTTCACCTATTCCGGAAGAAGTTATAAAAATACCATCAGCTTTCCCCTTTTCCACTACCTTAGTATCTCCGGTAACAATCTTCACATTAGATTCCTTAGCTGCTTTTTTGATAGATTGAACAATCTTTTTTAGTTTTGAAAATTGTAGCCCCTCTTCAATAATGAAAGCTAAAGAAATATACAAGGGCTTTGCTTTCATCACGGATAGATCATTAACTGTGCCGTAAATAGCTAGCTTACCAATATCTCCTCCGGGGAAAAAGAGAGGACTAACAACAAAAGAATCAGTGGTAAAAACCAATCTATTAAATTTTTCTTTTATCAATGCAGAATCATTAAGCTTGTTAAGTTCTGCATTACCAAATTCTTTTATGAAGAGATCTTTAATAAGCCTCTCAGTAAGGATACCACCGCTTCCATGCCCTAGAGTAATCTTACTTTCCATATACTTTTATCCATGCCGCTATAGCTTTTAAATTCTGAGGAAACGCAAATTTATTAGGAAGCTTTTTAGGATTAAATGATTTCACTTCTATAACATCACTGCCAGACCTTAATTCTCCTGATATTGCCTTAGCGGCAAAACAAAAACCTATCACATTAGATTTAAAAGGCTTACCAAACATATGTATACCAATTAGATCTCTTATTTTTACTTTAAGCCCTGTTTCTTCTTCTGTCTCTCTAATCGCTGCCACTTCAGGAGATTCATCATACTCAACAAAACCTCCGGGCAGTGCCCAATAACCCTTGCAATGATCTACACCTCTTTTTACCATAACTATTTTATTATCAAGTTCTACAATGGCAGCTGCTCCGGGCAACGGATTTCTAAAAATGACGTAACCGCAACTGCTACAAATTAATCTTTTTCTATCATCTAAACCGATTTGTTTCTTTTCGAATTTTCCGGCACACTTAGGACAATACTTTAATTGACCGTATTCATACATCATAACCTCCGTATTTATAAAAAGCTGCGCATGTCCCTTCGGAAGAAACCATACAAGGACCAATTGGTTTTTCTGGTGTACAATTTTTTGAGAATAATAAACAATCTTTTGGCTGCTTTAATCCCTGAATAATTTCTCCACACTTACATGCTAAATTTTCTTTTGCTTTTGGTAAGCTAATTTTGAAAAAATTATCTACAGAAAATTGAACATATTTTTTGTTCAATTTTAAACCGCTTTTTCGAATAATACCTAACCCTCTCCATTCTGCATTTGTTCTTTCAAATATTTTGTTCATTATTCTTTGTGCTTCTATATTACCCTTACTGGTAACTACTTTCTTATATTGATTTATAATGCTTGGTTTTTTTTCTTTAAACATTTTTAATAAAAGTAATATTGATTCTAAAATTTCCTCAGCCTCAAATCCAGAAACCACTGCTGGCTTGTTATATTCATCAGAAATAAATTTATATGGCTTTAGGCTGCCTATTACAGTACTAACATGGCCGGGAAGTATAAAACCATCAATCATAATTTTAGGGTTTTTTAATAATGCCAACAATGCCTCGGGTACAGTTTTATGCAAAGAAAGAACTAATAAATTTTTAACCTTTTTCTGGTAAACTTCTTCAACAAGAGCTGCCGTAGTTGGAGCTGTGGTTTCAAAACCTACTGCTATAAATATAATTTTTTTTTCTGGATTATCATTAGCGACTTTGATTGAATCTAAAACAGAGTATATGATCCTTACATCATGACCTTCGGATCTTACTCTTTCTAAACTTTCTTTTTCTCCTGGCACCCTAAAAAGATCACCATACGTTAAAGTAATAACATTTTTTTGCTTCGCTAAAAAAATAATCTTATTTAAATCATTAACAGATGTTACGCAGACAGGACACCCGGGTCCAGATATCAAATTAATATTTTTAGGCAATAAAGATTTGATACCTAAACGATGGATAGCCATTGTATGAGTACCGCAAACCTCCATAATATTAATTTGCTTTTGACTATCTGATATTTTTTCTATACTTTCAACTATATTTTTTAACTTCATCTATAATCTCTGCTATTAATTTGTCATTCTCTTTTGCCTGTGCTTCATCTGCTATTGCTATAGCAAAACCGGCATGAACTAAAATATAATTACCTACTTTTGCTTGAGGTAATAATCTTAATGAAACAGATCTTGAATTACCTGAAAAATCAACAATAGCTTCAGAATATTTTATTTTTTTAATTTTCCCTATGGTTCCTAAACACATTACTTTACCCTTAAAGCTGCAATAATAGCTTGCCCTAAAGACACTCCACTATCATTTGTTGGTACTTTCTTATTTATAAAAATCTTAAAACCTGCTTTTTCTAATTCTATCATTGTTCTCTCTAAAAGATAACTATTCTGAAATACACCGCCAGACAAACAAACAGAATTAGCTGCTGAATAATGTTTTGTTAAATATCTGCATACTTCTAAGATCATTTTTGCTGTACCATGATGGAATTTTGCAGAAATAACAGATTTGCTTATTCCCTTTTTTATATCATGAATTATCTGTTCTATCACTGGATGCCAATTAATAATGAAGTGTTTTCCTCTTCTAAAAGAATATTTATAATATTTGCGCTCTATTTTATTAATAATAGATTCTAATTTCATCGCTGCCTCGCCCTCATAGGTATTTTCTTGCGCTATATTTAAAATCGATGAAACAGCATCAAACAACCTACCCATTGATGAAGACTCCATTGAATTAATATTTGCCCCAAGCTGCATTGAGATAATATTTAATTTTTTTTGATCTATCGGCAAAACATTAGCTAATTCATTAATTCTACCAATATCTTTCAGCATTGAAGCAGCAACCCTCCATGGATCCTTAGCGGCTAAATCTCCACCGGGTAATTTAATATATTCAAGGTGAGCAATTCTTTTAAAATTAGGAGGATTACCGTAAAAAAACTCTCCTCCCCAAATCTTATTATCCTCACCATCACTCAAACCCGTCCCGTCGAATGCTACACCAATAACTTTCCCTCTTAATCTATTTTCCGCATAAACACTTGCAACATGAGCGTGATGATGTTGAATTTTAAATAAAGATTTTGGATCCTTAGATAAATCTTCGGCAAGCTTTGTAGAAAAATAACAGGGGTGCAAATCACTGGCTAATATTTCTGGTTTTACTCTAAACAATTTTTTATAATTATCCAGTATCTTTTTAAATCTTTTAATATTAGATAAATTTTCTAAATCACCTAGATATTGGCTAACAATCGCTTTATTGTCTTTTAATAAGCAGAAGGTATTTTTAAAATCTGTACCAAAAGCCAAAAGATCTCTATTTGGTTTAACAGATAAATCTAAAGTGATAGGTGATACACCCCTTCCTGATCGAATTATCTGCATATCATTTCTTTTGCCTATTAGCGAAACAATACTATCATCATAGCCAGATAAAATCTCTCGATTATACAGTAAAAAATAATCAGCTATTCCACTAAGTTTTTCTAAAGCTTCCTTATTGTCAGTAATTATCGGCTCACCTGAAACATTGCCAGAAGTCATAATCAATGGCTTTGATTTTTTAAGATAATAGAAAAGTAATAAATGTAGCGGCGTGTAAGGAAGCATAACGCCTAGCTTATTAAGACCTGGCGCTATGTCATTTAAAAGATTAAATTTCTTGGCTTTTAACAAAACTATTGGGGATTTAGAAGATTTTAGAACTTTTTCTTCTTCTTTTGAAACAAGACAATACTTTTGGATAGTGCTTATGCTATCCATCATTAAAGCAAAAGGTTTTTGTGGTCTATTTTTTTTCTTTCTTATTTTATCAACTGCCTTCTTACTATTTGCATCACAAGCTAAATGAAAACCTCCAAGTCCTTTTATTACTACTATTCCACCCTTTTTAATAATATTCGCGGCTTCTTTAATCGCATCATTACCTTTAAATGTTTTGTTGTTTGTTATTTGTTGTTTGTTATTTGTTGTTTTACCCTGCACAGCTGGTCCGCAATTTGGGCAAGATATTGGCTGAGCATAAAAACGGCGATCCATAGGATCATCATATTCTTCTTTACACTTTTGACACATCTTAAATTCAGCCATTGAAGTATTTTTTCTATCATAAGGAATATTTTTTATAATAGTAAATCTTGGTCCGCAATTAGTGCAATTAATAAAAGGGTGCAAAAAACGGCGATTGTTTTTATCAAATAGTTCTTTTTTGCAATCCTCACAAATAGCTAGATCTGAAGAAATACTTTGTGATCCTTTAGTTGATTTACTTTTTTTTATTAAAAAATTACTTTCTTTCCTGTTTACTTTTAGCTGTTTACTGTCTACTTCTTCAATAACTGCTGCTTTTGGTGCTTTATTAATTATTAATTTATTAAACTTATCCAACGTCTCTCCTGTACCCTGAACTTCAATTGTTACTCCTTTTGAATGATTAAAAATAAAACCAGTCAAATTCAATAATTTTGCTAAATTAAAAATAAAAGGCCTAAAACCAACGCCTTGTACTGTACCAAAAATTTCTAATTTAATTCTCTTTTGCATATTATTCCCACTCAATAGTTCCGGGAGGTTTGGAAGTTATATCATATACAACGCGGTTTATTCCTCTAACTTCATTCACTATCCTATTAGAAATAGATTGAAGAATATTATAAGATAGATTGGTCCAATTAGCAGTCATGCCATCAAAAGATTCTACACATCTTAGTGCTAAAACATTTCCATAAGTTCTATTATCACCCATTACCCCTACAGTCTTTAATGGAAGCAATACTCCAAAAGCCTGCCAGATCTTAGAATATATCCCGGCTTTTTTAATTTCCTGCAAGATGATCTCATCAGCCTCCTGAAGTACAACAATAGCTTCTTTTGTAACTGATCCTAATATCCTTATTGCTAAACCTGGCCCTGGAAAAGGATGTCTCTCAATAAGTTCTTTGGGTAAGTTTAGCTCTAATCCTAACTTTCTAACTTCATCCTTGAATAAGAAATTTAAAGGTTCAATAAGTTTAAGGTTCATTTTCTTCGGCAAACCGCCAACATTATGATGTGATTTTATAATAGAAGATGGCCCAGAAACAGAAATACTCTCTATTACATCAGGATAAAGAGTGCCTTGTACCAAATATTTTACGCCTTTAATCTTTTTAGCTTCTTCTTCAAATATTTTTATAAATTCTCTACCAATGATTTTACGTTTTTTCTCAGGATTAGAAACACCTTTTAACTCATTTAAAAAACGTTCTCTTGCATCTATAACTTTAAGGTTAAGCCCTGTATTTTTTGTTAAAAATTCCTTTACTTTTCTCGCTTCACCTTTTCGTAAAAGACCATTGTCAACAAACACACAATAAAGATTCTTTCCAATTGCCTTGTCAACAACAGTTGCAGCAACCGCTGAATCTACACCACCAGATATTGCACAAAGAGATTTCTCTTTTCCAACTTTATCTCTAATATTTATAATTTCTTGTTCTATATAATTTTCGAGGATCCAAGATTTTTTAATTTTGGCAATGCCTATTAGAAAATTTTTTAGAATCATTTTTCCATTATCAGTATGAGTTACCTCCGGATGAAATTGAACACAATAAATGTTCTTTTTCTCATTAGTAATAGCGGCGTTCGGAATATCAATTGTTGAGGCAATTCCCTTGAACCCTTTTGGTAATCTTGAAACTGAATCTCCATGGCTCATCCAACAAGAAAAATGATTAGGCATATGATTAAAAATTTTTGATTTATCTTTAATGAATAATTTAGCATGACCATATTCTCTTTTAGGAGAACTAACAACTTTGCCCCCTAAAATATGGGCGATTGATTGCATACCATAACAAATCCCTAAAACAGGAATTCCTAGTTTAAATATTTTTTTATCTGGCAGAATAGTAGAACTTTGCGAAACAAAATGCGGACCGCCAGATAATATGATTGCTTTAGAATTATATGATTGTATGTCTTTAAAACTGCTGTTTCCCGGAATTATGAAAGCATTAATTCCCAACTCTCTTGACCGCCGAACAATGAGCTGACTATATTGAGAACCAAAATCTAAAATTAATACACCTTCCATAAACAGATTATATCAGTAAACGAAAAACAGTAAACATATAATAGCTTAAAGTAAGAATACGATAATAAAGAAACCCAGCAAAAGCTAGGTCGCCCTTATAATATTACCTACCGATTCTTTTACACACCTTTTGAGGCTCTGGGATCCATGGATTGCCGTGTTTTATCCATTTACCCGTACGATAATCACACGACCAATCGCCATTTCTTCCAAAAAGATTAAAAAACAGAATAATCAAAAGTATACCAAAAATAGAGAATATCATTATTTTTCTTAAATTTATTTGCAGCACGATTACTCCTATTAATTAAACTACGACCAATTCTCTTTTAAACAATAGACATAGGAATCATCACACATTCCGTCGCTAGACCCGTCGTTATAAATCATATATGTTCCCTTACTCCCATGTAATTCTGGGTGTGGCAAATCCAAGAAAGCTACAATAACATAACCATAATTTGTACCATCATAATTAGGATTAGCACAAGTAGGCTTACATGAATAAGGCCCCCAATAAGTAGGATCCCAATTACCAGGAGAATAGGTATCAGTAAATATGGTTGGGGTATAATTTAAAGGATCCATTGGGATAGAATTTACATCAGAAACAAAACCAGGGATTACGGCTCCAGTATCACCATCAATATTAGACCAACAATCCTCGCCCTTTGTTAAACACTCTCCAAACCGATACCAACCCTCATCAAAAGTGTCAGTGGTTCCAACTTGATCAACGGCAGGATAACGACCATATTTGATTTTAAACTTTTCAAGAGCATCACTTACCTGATTAAGAGAAGCTATTCGCTTAGCATCTCTTGCTCCTTGAGAAATACTATTTAACCTTACTATCATTAAAGTTGCCAAAATACCAAGAATAGCAATAACTACTAGCAATTCAATTATCGTAAACCCCTTTTGATTATTTCTTATAATCAATAGTTCCCCTATTTAAGGATATTTTATATAAGTGCAAATAAAATAGCAATCGACCTAAGTTGATTACCGAACAAGAACTTAACAAAATATTATGATTTAATAGTTTGGCGGTTTCTCAGTCATTGTTACATCATGAACATGACTTTCTGACAATCCAGCGGCAGTGATTCTGACAAACATGGCTTTTGCTTGAAGATCATTAATCGTTAAAGCACCGCTATAGCCCATCCCCGACCTTAGTCCCCCAATCAATTGATGAATAATGTCTGAAACTGAACCCTTGTATTCAATCTTTGCTTCTACTCCCTCCGGAATTATTTTCTTTACATCTGTAGTATTTTTCTGAAAATATCTGTCCCCTCCGTTAGCTTTCATAACACCAAGCGAACCCATACCCCGATAACATTTATATTTTTTATCTTTACCAATTAGTTCTCCTGGACTTTCGTCTGTACCAGCAAATAAACTTCCGAGCATAACCGATGAAGCACCGGCTGCTATTGCCTTTGTGATATCCCCTGAATATCTTATACCACCATCAGCAATAACAGGTATATTAAATTTTTTAGCAGCCCTTGATACATCCAAAATAGCAGTTATTTGAGGAACGCCTACACCCGAAACAATCCTGGTTGTACAGATTGAGCCTGGCCCAACGCCAATTTTTAAACCATCTGCGCCCATATTTATTAAATCCCTTGCGGCATCAAAGGTAGCTATATTGCCAACCAGCAAAGGAATATTAGAATATCGTTTTTTTGTTTCTTTAACTTTGTTTAAAACCATTCTTGAATGGCCGTGCGCAGTATCTATTACTAAAACATCTATACCGGCTTCAATTAGTTTATCAATTCTCTCATTTGCATCCGTTCCAACACCAGCAGCAGCAGCCACCATTAGCCTGCCGTCTTTGTCTTTAAGAGAGTTAGAGTAAAAACTTCCGCCATAATGTTTAACTCTTTTTACTTCTTCTATTTGTCTATCAACTGATAAAGCTCTATGGATTACACCAATTCCGCCTAATTGAGCCAAAGCTATTGCCATATCTGATTCTGTAACAGTGTCCATGGCCGCGCTTAATAAAGGTATATTTAATTTTATATCTTTTGTTATATATGTTTCTAATTGAGCTTCCGCGGGCAGAACTTCCGAGTATTGAGGTATCAACAAAACATCGTCAAATGTTAAACCTTCGCTTGACACTTATCCTCCCGAATCCTCAGAATATTTATTCCCACCGGGCAGAGCCTTACTGAGGATGAGGCCCTCCAAAAACTGTAAGTGAGGGTAGGCAACTATTAGTTAATTGTTTAATAATTCCGTCCTTATTTAAAAAAATGAAATATTAAAACTAGTTAATCAAACAATAAGTAGGTTGTCAATATTGAAAAAATTGACTAGGTAATTAGTCAATTTTTTAACCCCCTGTTACATCTATTTATTACCAAGACTTTTTTATTTCTCTCCGTATAGTTCTTCTTTCATAAGTTTAATAACTTCTGGCGGTACAACGCTGGACTTTACTAGATAATATTTAGCACCTAAGTCAAAGGCCTTATCTCTTATATCGTCATCGTCTAAAACCGTGAGCATAAAAACCGGAATATCAGCAGTGGTGGGATCTTTTTTAATCTCTTCTAAAACTTCCATTCCATTTTTGCCAGGCATCATAATATCTAACAATACCAAATCCGGCTTTTCTTTTCAAATTTTTTCCAGAGCCTCGTCACCATCTTTGGCAAATACAGAATCAAAAACTTCATCTTTAAATCTTAATTCGTATATTTCTCTTAACCCTTCTTCATCATCTGCAAATAAAATTTTTTTCTTAGGATTTTTAGTCATAATTATTCTTATTATAGCATAGTAAAAAATCTCATTAAAATTATGTGAACACTTTACATAAAAGAGGTTGACTATTTACATATTGCATGTTAATTTAAAAATATGGAAAAACAAATCACCCCAAAACAACAAAGAGTTCTAAGTTTTATCCGCGAGTATTTCAGAACAAATAATGAAATGCCTACCTATGAAGAAATAGCTGATTCGCTCAGCATAAGATATTTTAATTCTATCCGACAATACCTTCAAATCTTAAAATTAAAAGGGTTTCTTGATATAGAAGAACACAAAAGCCGCGGCATAAAACTAAACGATGAAATTATAGAAACCATAAACATTCCCCTAGTAGGCTCCGTATCTTGCGAAACACCAATACTTGCTACAGAAAATATTGAAGGATACGTTCCTGTACAAAAAAGTTTCGTAAGTAATCCTTATAAACAATATTTTTTCTTGAAAGCACAAGGTGATTCTATGAATGAAGCGGGTATTGAAGACGGCGATTTATTATTGATAGAAAAAAAAGAAACTGCAAGCCCTGGCGAAATGGTATTAGCATTAATTGGTGACGAAGCTACTGTAAAATTTTACAAGCTAGGCAATGGCTATGCGGTGCTTTTACCAAAATCACGCAATCCAGAACATAAACCTATTATAGTTAAAGATAACTTATCTATTCAGGGCATTATTGTAGAGGTGATAAAAGCTAGGGACCTAAAAGCATAACTAATCAGTCTGATTCTTGTTATTAGTAAATAAATTACTTATTATAATAAGAGCATAATAATTGAGATTAAATATGGTCTACTTAATAACCACCATAATATCAGTAATTGGGAATCTGGTTCTTGGTGCTTTAGTCTTCTCAAAAGATAAGAAAAATTTCTTGAATATCCAGTTTCTTATTTTCACTTTACTTTTAGCAGCTTATATTGCAACAAGCTATATTTCAATGCCTTTGCAAAGCACTGAAATAGCCAAAATATCCTTCTTTTTAAGCCCCGTTCTAAAAGGTAGCGCTTTTGCGTGGATTATCTCTCTATGTATCGGCCCTAAGCCAAAGATAACTATTTCGATTTATATCATTGGAATAATATTGGGAGGCTTAAATCTTATTAGTAATCTAGGAATTAAAGATTTAATAGTCACTAATACAGATTTTCAATACTCTCCCGGCCTACTATCTCCAATTTACTTTATGTATACTCTAGGAATTGTTTTAATAGGGTCTTATTTATTAATCAAATCAGCTATTTCAGTAAAAGGTGCAATAAGAAGAAAATTCATTATTATAATAACTGGATTAATAAGCTACGCAGTAATAGCCTTTGTGACCGGGACTTTTCTACCCACAATAGGAATAAAAAATTTTGCGCTTTTTGATATTCCCGGATCATTGATTTTTATTGGATCAACTACTTACGCAATGATTAAATACAAAAAGACTGATAATTGATATAATTAATATTAATTTTATAATCCTCGGGGAAATAAATATTCCAACATCTAAAAATTAATCTTTCCACTTATCTTGAACTGAAGCAATAACATTGTCAGAATTACTTAGAGATATTATTAAGTAAGAATAAGGACTGTCTTTCTCAATAAAAAATTTATAAGGAGCGTCTGGGTTTACATCTTGAGGAAACTTTCCTCCTGACATAAAATCGTTAGGCAATTTGCCTCCTGGTGTTCTTACTAAAACCTGATCGGCTTCCATCGTAGCAATAGTGCTATCAGAAAGATTATACCATTGATTGGTTGCACAACTGGGATCAATGCATTGTATAAGACCACCTGCAATTATAAACTGATCAAATGCTTTCTTTATTTCATGCACATCTGTATTCCTTCTAGCGATTCTAGCGTCTTTCATTGTAGATGTTATTCTAATAATGACCAAAGAAGCTATTATTGCGATTACCGCAATAACAACAAGCAATTCTATTAATGTAAATCCTCTTTTACTAATTTCTCGTTTATTCATTAATTAGTCCTTATAATCACTAAATAGTGTGTCTTGTTTTTGCTTGGGTAATTTATCAGCCTCTGACCAGATTTTTACTTTACCAAATACACCATCATAACCTGGAGCAATAGATATTTGTCCTTCTCTTATCTTCTTAATACCTTCGGCAAGTTTTTCATCTTCTCTTTTGATATTTTCTAACGGTTCATCAAGAAGAACATTAAATTCATTTTTAAATCTAGAAATTATCTTTAAATAATCGCCTCTAACTTTTTTAGATTCTGCGCCTAAATTTTGACTTTCAGCGATTATTTCAATAAGCGGAACTAAACTTTTAAAAAACGGCCGCTTTTCATCTTTAAAATCAAGCGGCTTATCGGCAATTTCTTCTACTCTATGCATAACCCCAACTGTAAGTTTCCTGCCGCAAACAGGACAAATAGCGCCTTTTTTCTTTGTCTCTTCCTGTGACTGAACAATATTACAATTTCTATGGCCGGTGTAATGATATTTGCCTTCTTCAGGATAAAACTCAATTGTATATAAAATTTCTTCACCTTTTTTGGGATTTTTCATGGCATTTCTTAAAGATATAAAATTTGGATCAATATCAAATACTGTTGCTTCCCTACCAAGTTTCGACGGAGAATGAGCATCTGAACAAGAAATAATAGACATTCTATCCAACTGAGACAAACGCCAATTCATTTGCGGATCAGAAGAAAGTCCTGTTTCAACTGCAAAAATCTCTTTTGATATTTCATCAAAACATTCTTGAACTGAATCGAATCCGGAGTTCGCTCCAAATAAAGAAAACCAAGGTGTCCAAATATGAGCGGGAATTATAATAGCATCTGGGGCTATATCTAAAATTATTTTTGCAAGTTCTTTTGCATCCATTCCTAAAATAGGACGACCATCAGAAAAAAGATTTCCCCTGCCTGTTAGCGTAGTGTTAATTTTACGAACAGCGTTTAATGACGGGGCCAAAATAACTAAATGAATTTTTCTAACCCTGTTATTCTTTGAATAAATACAGCTTATCTCTGAACTTAAAATAAAATAGGGGCTGTCTTCTTTGTCTTTTAATTTATACAAACCCTCTTCTACCGACTCCAGCTTTTGTTCAATCTCGCCAAACCATATAGGATGTGTAAAATCACCGGTTCCTAATAAATTTATACCCTTAAACCGTGACCAAAGAAACAGAGCCTCTAAATTCATTTCCCGACTGGTGGCTCTTGAATATTTAGAATGTATATGCAAATCCGCAACTAGTTTCATATATTATAATTAAACCTCAAATATTTTACTCCAATAAAGAAGAACAATCATCATGATAAATACGGCTAGCATAAATATAACTAAAACAATTAAATCTGCTTGATTCATGTTTGGACCAAACATTCTTGTTTTTCCAACATTTCCAGATCCGTCCTTATCAAGATTTAATAATCGACTACTAAAGCGCTTAAAAGGAGAAAATGACTTGATGGACATTAAAATGTAAGTTTCCAGAAAATTAGAGAACTTAGGTAGTTTATTATAGTATCGAATTATCTCATAAAAAGCATTTATGAAATTAAATATTATAAAAAGTAATGAAGCAATAATGATAATTAGATAATAGAATGGGATACTTGATAATAAATCAAAAAAATCATAAGACGACCCCATAAAGTGAAAAACTCCAAAACAAAATATCAGTATGGCGGTAAAAATAAAAATAACAAAATGCTTAGTAATTGGCTGGATTGGTTTATTTAGAGTCATATAAATATTTTAACTCTTTACATCAAATAAACAAAATTATATATCCCTTATTCAAATCGGAAAAATTTCAAGATAATATTCATTATTAAAAAAACGCGGCTGAAAAGCCGCGTTTTTTAGAAACTAGAAACCGTTTATATCCTCGGTTTAGCTACGTTTACTTTTAGGTTTCTTCCCTGAATTTCTTTTCCGTCTAATTCTCTTACTGCTTTGTCTGCGTCTTCATCATTTGCAAAAGTAACAAATCCAAATCCTTTTGATTTGTTTGTTAATCTATCCATGATTACTGTAGCTTCTTTAATTTCACCGTACTCAGAAAACATGCTGGAAAGTCTTTCATTATCTATATCATAAGAAAGATTGCCTACATAAAGTTTATTCTTTTGATCCATTTTTTTATCCTTATTTTTTTTAATTATTTATATCGACCCCGGCTTGCGATCTTCGGGGCACTAATATAATTAATACTCACTACGATTCACCAAACGGTAAATTCATTGTACCAGATTTTAAAATAAATGCAATAGTCATATTCAATAAAATCGATTGCTAGAAATCCATCCCCAAAATAGTAGTAAATCTTCCTTCCTTGATTTTTTGATCCTGAGATTTTCTATAAGAAAAATAATCCAAACTAGTATAAGTATTTATGGAGCTTATAGTTATATTTTCTTTTAGAACTCCTAAATCAGTAAACTGTTTTATATTTTCAGCCGCTAAATCTATCATGTAAGATTCTTTATGGATATAAGGTCCGAATTGACTGACTATGCCTTTGGGATTAGCACCAAAATTTTCTGCTAGAAGATTGATTACTTTCTTTGCTAGATTACGGGAGGTGGTTTTTTTACTCAAATGAACCAATGCAACGACTTTTTTAAATGGATCATATAAGCTGGCTGGCAAACAGTCGGCAGTTAGAAGCATTAAACAAATATTTGGCTTATTTGTAATTAATGCATCTACTTTGGGTGCATTTCCCAAATCGAATATGCCTTTACCTAAATTCTCTTCTTTAACAATTAATATATCATCTTCATGATTTATAACATTCATGCAAACAGTGCTTTGCATATCTACCTTAATTTTCTGAAAATATTTTTTCCTGTTATTTAAGACCGCTTGTTTATTGTCAAACCTAAAATCCAAATTCCCATCTTTAGCATTAGAAACAAAATATTTAATTTCTTTAAAATCACTTAGCGTCATAATTCTACCAATCTTTTTTCATGGCCTCGGCTTTTAATTTTTTGAGCAACATAAACCGCTAAATTATTAAATTGCCAAACCAGCTCTATATTTAAAAAAGACGCTTTGGTAAGCAGGTCAAACTGCCCAGATAAAGACATTGGCATATCTTCTTTAAAAGCATGCTTAAGCCAAACCTCAAGCTCTCCACCTGATAGATTTTTTCTTAAGTAATTTTCATATATCTTGCTATATTGTTCGGTTATTTCAGATTCTTCCCCTTTTATAAAATCAGCATTAACAAATATGCCGCCATCCTTTAAAGAACCGTAGATCTTTTGAAACAATTTTGCTTTTTCTTGGTGATTAATATTATGAATAGCGATAGCAGACACAATAGCATCATAATCGTTGTCAAAATCTATTTTATTAAAATCATCTTCAATCAATTTAATTCTGTCATTATAGCCTTTAAGCTTTTCTCTTGAGTTGGTAATCATCTTATGGGAAAAATCAATACCTGTGACTTTAGCATTTAGAAATTTTTTAAGCATTAAGAACATACCATGACCAGTGCCGGAACCTAAATCAAGAATCTTTAATTTTGATTTTGAACCAAAATTAAGAGCATTCACCATTACTTTATGCAACTCATTATTTCGCATTACAACTTTATCCGCTACATAGTCATAGTCATCTACGCTTTTGGCAAAATGATTATATATCTTTTCGTTATCCATGCTTTTATTCTAAGCCCCAGTTGCTCTCTTTATACTTATCTTCTTTTAATAATTCTTCGATTACTCTTTGAATCTCTGTAATATCGTCATCATCCATCGGCTTGGCATTATCATAAAAACCAGTTTCCCTATGGGGAAAATGTAATGAATCTCCATATTTTTGCTTAGGCGCGCTTTTCGCTCTTCCATATAAATGAATATGAAGATATGAACCCTGGGGTGAAAAAACACTCCAGTTTCCATTATCCTGATAATTGATTCTCCCGATATCTATCCCCCGATTATTCAAACCTTTCACCATTGCCTCACCAGCTAACATTATTAGTCTTGCCATTTCAGTCGCTTCTTTTGGAGAAAGAGCTGTTCTATCTACAACTCTCCTCTTGGGAACTATTCTGATATGGCCGCCATCTTCTCTACTAACGTGGGGTTCGCTAACAGCTTCAGCTATAAAATTTTTTGTCTCGTAAATTAATTTATTTTCCATTTACTTATTTTACTCCAAATTCATATAATAATTATATTTTTATCTTTATTAAATGGAAGTTTTTGCCATTAAGTCCCTTGATATCAACCGACTCTTTTTGAAACTTATTTTGATCTAACTGATTTGGCGATAATACAAGCATATGATAATTTTCATTGTCTTTTTCTAAAACGCCTGCGCCAACCCAAAACTTTGCAATAGATCTTTTGGTAGTACCTACTGCCACAGAATTTGGTAAAGGCTTTGTGATTATAAAAATCTTATCTGGGGTTCGATAGTAAGGACGCCTTTTGGAAACTATAGAGTATCCTTCATGAACAAGAAAAACTTTTTCCCGCCACTCAGAATCATTATCATAACCTGGTTTTAATTTAACATTTAAATCTACAAGACGTATTTGCTCTGGTGTTAATTTTGGAAGGCCATTTAACTCCTCTTTTACTTTTTCTATATTACCAAATAATTCTTCTTTGAAAGCATCGTAACTTGCATACTGATCCCCAACTCTATTTAGGGTAAATTTTAGATTTTCTGGGATATAAGATTTAATAAAATCCAATAACTTTCTAAAACTTTGGATATATCTTTCAGTATCTTCCTTGGGTACATTGTCCATTAGCTCGAGGATTACATCATCAGAATAAAAATCAAACCATACGCCAGGTTTATAAATAGAAGCAATCGGTTTTAGCCAATTAGCATAATAGATAAGACTAAACAGCTCAGCCCAATCAACCTCTGGTGCTTCCTCAAGTCTCCATAATTTATAACCACCAAAACCAATGTAAGTTTAACAGGCTCATCCTTATCAACGCTTGTTGAAATGGCTTGGCGAATATGCTCTAAATATTCAATATTTACGGCGTACTTACGAAACTTCTTAGACATCAAAAGCCTGAAGATTTCAGCTTTAAGTTCGTCTTTGGCAGAGATTTTTTTTACTCTATCTTCTTTATTTAGCTCTTCTAATTTTGAATTAATGTAATCTTGTATCTTCATAATAAAAATGGAGATGCGGGATGGGCACGATTCCATCGTATATAGCCTTGCGGGCTATCACCTTTTCTCGGTCACCGCATCAGTAATATTTTACCATTTTTAACTAATTAATGTAAAAAGGATCTTTTGACATTTGTGGACGCTTACAAGATAATTTATTTAAAGAGTTAAGTATGACTGATAATAATCAATCCAAAAAATGGTATAGGCAAAATCGATTTATAATCCTTGCTCTTTTTATTTTCTCACCGCTAGGCGTCTTCTTGATGTGGAGATACAGCGACTGGCCAATTGCTCGAAAGTGGCTTTATACTCTTTATGCCGGCTTAGGTCTGTTAGTACTTCCAATTTTATTTTGGCTTTTAAGCAATTATTAATCACGGGGCATAATCTCTATTTCTTTTTACAGAGCGTATTCATCTAAATTAATTCAATCAAAAAACAGAAATAATCAAAAAAAATAGCTAAAACTTGGATGTTTTGATAAATATCTTCGCTGTTATTTATTTTAAAATAAAATTAATAACAAATAAGGAGGGTATATGGAAGAAGACATGAAAAGCAAAATGATGATGGAAGCGGATAATATGATGAACTCTATGGAAAAAATTGAGGAAATGTCGGCAGGAATGGAAATGGATGAAGAAACAACAGACAAAATGATGAAAATGAAAGAAATGATCGTTAGCATGAAAAACATGATGATGAATATGTAATTATTTCTGCTTTGGAAGCCAAAAAAGGAGCCTGAGACTCCTTTTTTGGCTCTTGAGTTTGCTCCAGTCGGCCGGCTCTCCGCCATTTTTTTCATGCCATTTTTATCTTCATCTCATTCTTCCTTGAAACAATATATTCCAAATATTGATGCGTTAACCTATGTATCTATCTAAACCGTCTGTAAGATTTTTAAAACGTGCTAATGTTTGCTCTTTGCTAAATGCAGGTTCTGAATAAATGCTAAATATTTTCGATATTAATTTCTCTTTAATTAATATCGAAAAATTAGTAACTGTAATTTCTGAATTTTCTTTTAGCTCTAAGTATTCAAGAATTTTCTGATCTAGCAATTTATTTAATTCATTTTTTGATCTGTTATTTTCTAGTACATCAATACATTTTCCATCCTTATTAAACCTACAAGGCTTGCAAATATCATCTTCTTCAATGCTTAGAACAAGATTAGCCTGCTTATTTCTTAAAATATTGTTTCCTATTCTATAAAAATCATGACCATATTTCTCATCTGGCTTAAATTCATCAATTCCAGAACCGTATAATTTAATTATATCTAAAAAATGGTGGGGTTTGATTTTCATAAACTAATATTAACGTAGAATAACCACAAAACCAAAAAACGGAAAATCATTAGAAATTAGATCTGTTTTTTATATTTTTCTCAATAAAATCCTTTATAAGCTCAACTATCCCCCGTTTAAGCTTCGGGGAACTTTTAGCCACGTCAACCGCCATTTCATAAATCTCCTCATTGGTTACAGAAAGCCACTTTTTATTAAATAAAAGGAAAACCAACAAACTCGTAACAGCAATCCTCTTGTTCCCATTAAGAAAAGGGTGATTTTTAATCATTAAATAAAACAAAATAGAAGCCTTATCAATCAAACTAGGGTAAAGCTCTTTTTTGGCATATGTTTGAAATGCTGTAGCCAGACAGCTCTCGAGTTTACCGGGATAACGAGTGCCGAAATCAGGAATCGGCTCATCCCAACCCATCTGTTCTTTAGCGAGCCGATGAGCAATTCGTTCAACCTCTTCGACAGTAATCTGTTTCATCATTCCTTTCCTAATTTTTTCAAAGCGGGCTTAAATTCTTTAATTACTTTATCAACTGCCCGCTTTACCTCTTTTTCTTCTTTGGGTGTTATTTTCTTAAAAATACCGCCCAAAGAATCTCTATCCACTACATAATTACGGCCAATTTTTTTAGCCTTAATTTTTCCGGAACGAATTCTTTTAAAAACACCTATTCGACTAATACCTAAAATTTCGGCGGCTTCGGATGTTGATATTAACTCTGATTTATTTTGCATGTTAACCTCTTTATTCTAAATTAACATATGTTAACCGACGCGTCAATGGTTAACGTAAAATAACCACGGAAACAAAAAACGGAAAATCATCCGCCCTCCGCTTTACTTTCTCTTCTTATATGAAATTATTAAGATCTAATAACTTTTTCTCAACATCTGGATATAACTTATCGATTTCTTTTTGTATTTCAATAGTAGACTTAATTGCAAATACTATTTGAGAATATTTTTTACTCTCATCAACACTTAATCTTTTCCCCTTCCTGTCTTTAAGCCATTTTGAAAGAACTTGATAGCCACCGATATAATAATTCCAAATTTCTTCGGAGACGTGTGTAAACTTCTGATCATTATTAATCCATATTTCATTAATTTTCCATCCAACTTTTTCAACTCGGCTATCCTCCCTACCCTCAAATATAGTTTTATCCTTTGAATCAGTAGAAATTGATTTTAATAAATGAAGATTGATAAGTCTTTGCCCCCAATTAGATAATTTCAAAAAAAGCTTTTTATCTTTTACAAATGGTATTCTCGGAAAATCAACCTTCAAAAATTCCTGATATTTTTTGCGGTAAATCTTTGAGTACAAAATAACATAAATATAGGCAAAAATTTCTTCAGCGCTTGTTTTATCGCCTAATGCATCTCTTAGTGTTTGATAAAACTTCGGGTCAAAATTTACTTCCTTACCCCTGCTAATTCTTAGAGTATTTTGGGTTCCCTCTATATCTAGCTTTTCCCTATCGAAAAATGTTTGTTGTCCAATTCTATCATTGTTTTTGTAAAGATAAAGTGGAAAATAATTACCTGAACCATATCTCCCTGCCGTTCCAGTAAGATTAAATTCACCAATTGTTTCAGTAGTAAATACATGCCGCCAGTTATCAGTACATTGTCTTGCAACAACCATGCTAATATTATCAGTTTTCAAAAGGTGCCTCATTACGTGATCTCGTGACCTTTCAACTAATGCAGGATGCTTATAAATCCACCGCTTATCAAAAGGTCTATACTCTATTTGTTCAAAATAATCTTCCCATTCTTTATCATCCTGAATAACTTTTCTTGCTTCGCTTAAATACCATTTTGAAGCAGGTTTATCTTTTAACCCATAACTCTGTTTTATAAAATCGTCGCTATTTGATTTATCTCTTAATATCCTGATTCTTCGCTCTAACGCACTCTTATCGCTATCAATTACAAATTCATCTCGGCCAGTTACAATACCAACACTATTTATGGGGAATATATCAGTTATCTTAGAAAAGGTTTGATACTTCTCAAAACCAATCTCATTCTTAGGAACAAAAAACCAATAAGGATCTTTTGGAATCAGTTCTTCCCAATCAGTTTTAAAAAGATCATTTCTTTCAAGCCATTTGTATTTTTCTTCTCTTTTTCCTAGCCTTTCTGAATAAAATACCTTTTTTGTTTTCATGTCTGGATTTTTTACAAGTAAGACAATTGCTACACCGGTCTGAATATCAAAAACATTTTCATCATCGCCAACAAGTTTTCTCAGAGTACTTCCGTGTAAATTAAGAATATAAATCTCATTAAAGGTCTTTAGGATAGAATAGCGCATGCCGCGAAAAGTTGGATTATCAAGCCAGGCATGATTTGTAACGAATCCAACTACCCCTTGCCCAGTTTTTTCAATTTTCCATTGTGCAAATCTAAAGAATTTTACATAGTCATTCTGTATCCACTTAGAATTTCGTTCACCGAGTGATTTTCCATCGATCTTCTTATAATCATTTATTAAATTTAAAATCCATTTCCCTTTATTTTCTGATTGTCCTGAATATGGCGGATTGCCCATAACTACCATAATCGGAGTACTCTCTTTAATTTTATAAGCTTTTTCTGATTCGTCAGAAATCTCATTAGCCAAAAGCATTGGGATTGCTTTAACTTTTTCCATCTCTAATGTATTTGTTAAGTAAAGTTTAAACTTGTCATTCTCAGAAAATTTATACCCTAATTCATCTAAAAGAAGAGAAATTTTTAAATGCCCTATAGCATAAGGCGCCATTAAAATTTCAAAGGCATAAAAATCTTTTAAAATATGTTCCCCAACTAAGCTTTTCCAATTTCCATCACCATATTTTTTTACATAATTATCCTTTGCAAGAGAAATTGCTTCAACCGGGAATGTTAGAGTACCGGCCGCAGGATCAAGAATTTTTATATCTTTATCTGCAAATCCATCAATTTTCTTAAAATTTTTCTTAAGAATATCGTTTATCGATCGCACAATATATGAAACTACAGGCTGAGGCGTATAATATACGCCTCTTCTTTCTCTAAGCTTTGCATCATATTTAGAAAGAAATGTCTCATAAAAATGAATGATCGGATCTCTTTTTTTACCTTCTGAAAAAAATTCATTTTTAATCTTTTGGATGTTTGTATTTGCAAGAATTTCGGCAATTTCATCTACGTGCCATTCAATATGTTGTGGCAGATCTTGTCCTGAAACTAAGGAAAAAAGGCGCTTTAGAAGAGGAATAGTTTTGGGAATATATTTATATGCTTTTTCACGAATAAACTCATCTTCTGGATTTTTTACACGCGCTACAAATAGACCAAAAGTAATTGTTTGAGCATACATATCCGCAAATTCTTCTGGAGTTATGTTATGTATGAGTGTTTTCTTAAAAACATCAAGCAATTCTTCTGTTTGAGTAGTTATATTGTCCACAAGGTTGATTTCTTCAAGTATAAGCCCCTTCAAAACATGTGTTTTGTGAGCAAGAAGCTCAGAAAGCTTTTTTGAAGTATAGATTTGAGGAATAGTCGATGAAAAAAATCTTTCTAAGAGCGCTTCAAGTTCAGCTTCTTTCTGTAGAACAAGATTTTTTAATTTAACAGTAATAGGCTGGGAGATTTCAACTTTTTGTACAAGCTCATTATTCTCATAAAGCCTGAATTCAATAAAGTTGGTTAAAATGACTTTAGGATAATCAGCAAGATATTTTTTGACTTGTTCTAAGTCAATCTTATCTAAATCTTTATCAATGTCTTTAGCTTCGATGTAACCAAAGAGTTTATTGCCAGAAGTTATCTTAAAGTCAGGAATACCAACATTAGTATTCTTTGGTTCAATGGTTACGGTAAGCTTCCTGTCTGTTCTTTTAGAATATTTATCAAGAAAGTTTTCAAGCACAGGATAATAGGTACGCTCACTTGCATCACCTGCTTGAAGCTTTTTATTAAGTTTGTTTAAATATTTTTGAATCATACTTAAATTTTACAGCTTAAAGGTCAACCAGGCAAACAAAAAGAATATTAGCCCTGATCCTATTGTGTTCTCATTTTCACCAACTGTTTACTTAATCTCATTAAGGCATTATGAAAATTCTTAGTAAATTCATAATAAGCAACAAAATATCGGGCCGTTTCTTGTTTAGAAACACAATCAATGAACGAAAAATCCCGATAATTTGATCTTAATCTCATGTAATAAGGAAAATCGAAAATTGAAACAACAAACTTATTTAGAAATCTTTCGTACTTTATCTTATCCATAGACTTTCTTAAATTAATTTTTTGAGTCCTTTTCCACTCATCCTTCTTATATTTAGAAATCTTTTTCATGACTAACTTATACATTAAGTCTTTGCTAGTTCTCGTGCTTAAATTTGATCCGGTAGGAAACTTTAACTCAAAAATTCTTCTATCATAAACCTCATTTAATAAAGGCTCACTGAATTGGATTTCTCCAAGCTGAAGTTTATTTGTGAATTCACCGACTAAGAAATAATGACTTGAATTATAAACCTTAATATCATTCTTAATAATATATTCAATGGTTAATAATAAATTAAATAATAAATAATAAGATTTGACAGGCAACCAAGAAGTAGACGCATAGGAATACTCATTATCCTTTTGAACTATTTTATATTCATCCTGTAAAGATCTTACTGTTAAATCTATTAAACTTTTTTCTTTCCAAGCGCTAATAGCTTCTTCTTATTCAATTTACAACTAAAACTAATTTCGGCATTGGAAAAAAGTTCTTGGAGACAAAGAATATAATTAAAATGAGTATCAAATTATTGTCTTTCTACTGAGAGTTCCATACTCTTATTTTAGTTCTTAACTACTATTTTTCCAACATCCAAAGGGAAAATTATTTTATCTTTGCAAACATCGATGAAAAGTCGTATAGAAAATTATTTTTTCTGAAGCAGTCTCGATAGAGACAAGGACTTGCTAAGTTGAGCGAGAATCGTGATAACAGATTCGAGCGAAACCACTTCTTAGTGTTCAAATCCGAAAGCTTTATAAAAAATAATTTTTAGACTTTTTGAGTAGTTTGCGATTTTTGGTTACTTTTTCTAAAAAAGTAACAGAACAATTTAACCCAAGAAATAAAAAAAACTAACAAAGTTTTGTCAGTGTGAAATAAAGTGTGAAATAAGTAAAGTAATTAAGGATTCATAGCTGGCCAAAGGAAATAATAATCCTTTATTTTTATTCCCGTTGCTTCTGTCTCGGCTATTTTAAACCCTATTGGATCAAATTGGCTTTTACATTGAAATATAAGATTTCCGTCAGAATTATAATGAAATTCTTCTATTTCCAATTTTCCATCAGAGTTAGAACCATCTGAGAATAAACGGGCTTCAGCAACCAATATTTTATTTTCTTTAGTACAAGCACCGATAACAGATTCATTAGATTCGTCAGAAACAAAAAAGTTGACGAACCCGCCAAAATCATAATATAAAGGCAGTGCTCGGTTACTTAATATACCTCCGTCTTCATAGGGTGCCTTTCCTGGCGCATAAATAACGTCGTATTTAAAAGGCATGGGGCCCTCATAAAACTTAGGCTTTAATTCAATCGTTCTTTCGTAATGAGCCATCTCTGCGTTTTCCTCTGATTCATTTATAACCTTTGCAGCCGCTAAATCTTTGTCTGCCCAAATAGGAGTATTTTGTTGCACTACAGCCTCTTCTGAATCATCAGCATTTTCTAAATCGTTATAATTGGGTCGGCCCATCTGTTCTTTTTCTTCAATGGTAAGCGTGTGCCCTTGTGGCTGCTTAGCGCAACCGATTAAAGTAAAGCTAAGGATAAACAATATAAGTAAAGCAATTAATACTGCTTTTTTACCATATAGTCACTTCAAAGCAACTCCCTCCTTATTAAGAAATATTTCAAGTTGCGATAACATATTATGCTAGTATCCAACTGGCCACAGCCAATAAAAATCTCCTAGCTTTTCGCCCCATTGATCATATTCTCTTACTTTATGTCCATCCCAATATTCGCTTTTACATTTAAATACAAGTTTTCCGTTTAGTTCCCTAAAATATATATCCTTTATCTTTTTGTAAGATCCTTCTGTGCCGGAATTTGGTATATACTGGAATTCTTCAACCTCTATTTTACCCTGATCGATTTGACTGATATAACGAGCTTCGGCTATCACAAGACCATGTTTATCATATGTCCGTGCACCTTTAGCTATCATAGAATCATTATCATAAATAAAAACATCTCTGAATAAATGCGTGTCATTTAATCCTTGATCAAAAGTATAACAAAGAACATTTTTTATTTCAGGATAAGTTAATTCTCCGTTGTACCAAATAAAATAGATAAGAGTTTCCGGTCCATTATAGAGTGGAATAGTATCTTTTGGGTTCATTAGTTCAATCTGTTCTGTTTTAGCATTATTCATATTATCGAAAGTCCCTTCAAAGTCTTCTTCTGTCCACATTTGTGAATCCGATTGCACTGTAGTATCTTCGGTGGTCTCTTCTGTATCTTCAGCATTTTCTAAATCGTTATAATTGGGTCGGCCCATCTGTTCTTTTTCTTCAATGGTAAGCGTGTGCCCTTGTGGCTGCTTAGCGCAACCGATTAAAACAGTAATTGA
>Ga0210053_1000945_pt1 | contig 27938 bp, 33 predicted proteins | sample CryGeymeta201512_FD_185467 | JGI IMG/M metagenome (GOLD analysis project Ga0210053, IMG submission 185467) | Groundwater microbial communities from Crystal Geyser aquifers in Utah, USA - Crystal Geyser metaG 2015-12 (SPAdes) (version 2) | ecosystem: Environmental > Aquatic > Deep subsurface >... | reverse complement strand
GTTCAATATTCGATATTTAATTATCGTTAACATGTTAGCGATAGCGATTCTCTAAGTGCTTAATCTTAATCTTAATCTTATTCCTAATCTTAATCCTAATCTTAATCCGCTTTAAATACTGCGTAACCTATACTAATAACTATCTTTTGTTAGAATAACTTTACCTCTGAAAATACGATAGATGACAATTGTATAAGCCAAGACAATCGGCACGCCTATCAGCGCAATGATCAGCATTGTCTCAAGCGTTCTTTGTGTTGATGACGCGTTGTAAATAGTTAAACTATAATTTGCTAAATCGATGCTGGAAGGAACAAGTCTTGGGAATAGACTTAAGGCGAATAATCCAACGATTGATGCAATGTTAATTGCCGAAGCAAGAAAAGTATAGCCAAACCTCTTCGCTTTTAACCCAACCGGGATATAAACTATTGAGAGAAGCAGCAAGATGAACAATGTCCAGAATAATGGATTCTTTAACATTCCGTTAAATAAATAAGGAGCGACAAAAAACGTCGATAGAGTTGAAATAACATAAAGGACAATAAATCCCATCCACGTTTTGTTCGCCCAATTAATCATTTTTTGTTGATGGTTGCCTTCCGTCTTCATCGTTAAATAAATTGCCCCGTGCATTGTGAACATCACCAAGCCTAAGATGCCAATCAAGAGAGAGTAAGGATTCAATATTCCGAGGAAGGTAATGTTGGATACAATTTTACCATCAATAATTTCAATGGGTAAACCGCGCATTATGTTTCCGATAGCAACCCCAAAGAGTAACGCCGGGCCAAAGCTTCCGATCGCAAACGCTAAATCCCATCTTCTTTTTGCTTCCGGAGATTCGGAAAACTTTCTGAACTCAAATGAAACAGCGCGGAAAACCAAAAAATAAAGGAGAAGCATAAATGCTATATAGAATCCGCTGAATACCGTTGCATAAACAATTGGGAACGCAGCAAATAAAGCTCCACCACCGGTTAAAAGCCATACTTCGTTTCCGTCCCAAACCGGTCCGATCGAATTGATATTCACTTTCCGTTCATTTTCATCTTTTGTGAAAAGTTGAATAACTCCAACTCCAAGATCGAATCCATCAAGTACCGCATAACCAATAATCAAAACCCCAACTAATACAAACCAAATTATATTTAAGTCAATCATTGCAATGCCTCCTTCGCTATTGGTTCGGGACCATGTTTAATTTTCTTAAAAAGTAAGACGAGAAAAATTGAACCTAACAAAATATAAATTAATGCAAAGAGAATGATGGAGAACAGCAATTCACCTGTGCCGACGGTAAAAGAGACAGCGTCTTTGGTTTTCATTAAATGATAAACAATCCATGGCTGGCGACCAACTTCTGCTGCAATCCAACCGAGTTGAATTGCGATTAGCGGAAGAGGAACCGACCACTTGAGAACCGTAAGAATTTTTTTATTCTCAAATAATTTTTTCTTGTACAAGAGATAACTCGCAATTGCCATAATTAAAATGAAGTACATCCCGAGCACAACCATATTGTGGTAGGAAACAAATGTTAAAAATAACGGCGGAATATTTTCCCGCGGGAACTCATTAATCCCTTTTATTTTTGCTTTGAAATCTCCGAAAGCCATCCAGCTAAGTAATCCGGGAATTTCGATGGGAACTTTTAATGTCGGCGGATGATCTGTTGGAAAAGCGAATATTGCTATCGGAGCCCCTTCTTGTGATGTATACAGTCCCTGCGTTGCTGCAAATTTTTCCGGTTGTGTTTCGGCAACTTGTTTTGCGTGTTCATGACCAAAAGGAAATACTTCCAAAACAGATACGATCAAACCAAAAACAATTGCAAAGCGAAGTGAGGTTTTCGCAACTTCCGTATGTTTATTTTTTATTAAATAATATGCCGACACCCCGGCGACAAAAAATGCGGCGGAAATAAGTGCTGCGTCAATTGTATGATAAAATCGCGGCATAGTAGAAGGATTAAAAACAGAAGCCCAAAAATCGGTTAATTCGGCACGACCATTTCGTACAACATATCCGGCAGGAGTTTGCTGCCAGGAATTTGCAACTAAAATCCAGAATCCGGAAATTGTTGAACCAACTGCAACCATAAAAATTGAAAACCAGTGAGTTCCTTTAGAAACTTTTTCCCTTCCAAAAATATAAAGACCGAGAAAAGTTGATTCAAGGAAAAAAGCGAAAACACCTTCGGCAGCTAGAGGCGCTCCAAAAATATCACCGACAAATTTGGAATACTCAGCCCAGTTAGTGCCAAACTGAAATTCCATAACAATTCCGGATGCAACACCAACCGCAAAAATTAAACCTAATATTTTCCCAAAAAATTTTCCGATGGCAGCATAAACCTCATCTTTCTTTTTCCATCCGATCGCTTCGAATATCACAAGCATCCATGCCAGTCCGATTGTAAGCGGAGGGAAAATAAAATGGAATCCGATTGTCATCGCAAATTGTATACGAGCGAGTAGAACTTGATCCATAGTAACTCCTTTTTAAAAATAGATTACATCAAATTTAAATATTCAGTTAATAAATTTTTACGATCAACATATCAAACAATACAATTTCAATTAGTTATTTACATCCAAAAGTGATTTCGAAGTATTGCCTCAAGCTTTACTCTGATCTAACATCTTCTCCGGCATTTGTACCGCAACCACTTTCCCGCGTGCGCTAATTTCACCATTTGCCGAAACAGTAATTTCCGATATCACTTTTCTTCCTTTTAGTTCCAGTACTTTGCCTCGCAGCTCAAGTTCAGTTCCAAGTGGAGTTGGGCGAAGAAAATCTACTTGAAGAGATGCGGTGACAAATCGAAACGGCGGGAATGTATCCGGTTCTCTTCCTTCAGCACGATAAGAAGCAAGGGCGGCTGTTCCGGTTCCGTGACAATCAATCAATGAGGCGATCAATCCGCCATAAACATAACCGGGAATTGCAATATGATATGGCTTTGGTGTAAAGCGGGTAATCGTTTCATCACCATCCCAATAACTTTTTATTTGATGTCCGTGTTCATTTAGTCTTCCACAACCGTAACAGTAACTTAGATCATCAGGATAAAAATCTTGAATCGCTTTTAAATTCATAAGCATCTTTCTTATAATTATTTCATCAACATTACTAAATGATTAGTTGATGGGTGATTTTTAATTTCAGTAATTATCTTAAAACCTGCTTTGTTTGCTAAATAATAAATGCCGCCATTTGCATTATAATTTTTATAATTTCGATAATGTTCAGAACCGGCAACAAACTCAACAATCTCATTTAATCCACTCCAAAAGCCTTTTGGTTTAGGGACAAGATAATCGCCAATAATAATTTTATCGGCAACTTGTGCTGTTTCCTTTAAGAGGTTCACTCTTTTTTCTTCATCCACTTCATGAATAACATACGTCATCACTGCGTAATCAAATTGTTCTTTCCCCTCTGCAATAATCTCATTTACACTTTTATTTTGAAACGTAATTTTATCATTTGGATTTTGGGAAAGTATTAAGTTCGCTCTTTCAATATTTCGTGTTGATAGATCAATCCCCAAAACGGATTTACACTTATCCGAAACGGAAAAAGAAAAACGACCTGTCCCGCAGCCCACATCAATTATGTTTGAGTTTGGTTCGATCAGATCTTTTATTTGTCCGAATAATCGGTCCTGATTTGGCGCTATAAACTTATCGTAAAACCATCCGTCATACCAGTGAGTTTTGTTCTGGTTTGACAAGTTATAATCCTACCATATAAAATATTAATCCGACGGTTAAGCCGATAACAAAATTGAAAGCTTTAAGTTTGATTGAATCTTTAAGTGAATAAGAAAGCATCGGTAACATTCCGTGCCCGTCTTGCACCATTGAACTTGTTAACAATACAGAAAAAGGAACAAGCCCTTGAGCAAATAAAGTAACAAAAATTAAATGCGGACCAGACTCCGGGATTAATCCAACCAAAGCGCCAACCAATAAAAAAACAATTTTATACTGTGAAGTGAATTGCTCGAGATGTAAATATTTAAGACCGAATTCAACAACGAGTAATGCTCCAAACGTCCAGAGAAAAGTTTTCCAGAGATGTTTTTTTATGATATGCCCGTAAATATGCTCAGTAACGTAATGTTTGAAACTTCTTTCATGAGGATGTGTGACCATTTCTTTGCAATTGGTGCATGTAGATATTTTATATTTTTTTATAATGATATCTATCAGCCAGCCGCTACAAATTCCGATCACAAAAAGAATAGTAAAAAGAATCAATGCTTGCTTCGGGAACATCGCGAGCATTACAAATGCCTCATCACCGGAAACCGCGATCATCGAACCGGCAAGAGCGCCAAAGCTTATTAATCCATGCATATAAAGAGAAACATTTGTAAATCCACCAATGCATCCGGGAACAGTTCCAATCAAGGAAGCTAAGATGTACTGTTTAAATTTTCTGGCATTAATAAAAAATTTTTCGATCTTTTGTTTGGTAAGTACATTCAGCAAATCGACTGAGATCATCATGACTGCAACGAGCAAAGAAATCTCAATCGACTCTTTTACAAGTCTTAATATTATGTCAAACAATTTCTCACCATAAATAAATTCATCTTTTCTGTTGTATTAGATACAGAATAGGGCGATGCGATTCCTTCAACAAACTGAAAAGACTTGTCTTGCCAAGAGATTGGCAACTCGAAAATTAATCTTAAATAAGCCGTTGTTCATTTTACAATCTTTAAGACTTCTCTAATGCTTGATTTAAATCTGCGATAATATCATTAACATCCTCAATCCCAACAGATAAACGAACAAGATCATCACTAATCCCGGCTTTGAGTTTATCTTCTTTACTCACGGCTGCATGAGTCATGGATGCCGGGTGTTGAATAAGCGTTTCAACTCCGCCTAATGAAACCGCCAACGTTGCCAAATGAACGCTGTCCATCAATTTTCTACCGGCTTCTAATCCTCCTTTAACACCAAAACTAATCATTGAACCGGTGCCGCTCATTTGTTGCTTTGCTAACTCAAATTGCGGATGAGATTCAAGTCCCGGATATTTTATCCATGCAATCTTTGGATGAGTCTCTAAAAAGTGAGCAACCTTAACAGCATTTTCTTGATTACGTTCTACACGAAGAGCCAGTGTTTTTAATCCACGAATAACCAAGAAAGCTTGATGTGGATCCATATTGCATCCCATATAAACCATTGCATGGCGAATTTTTTCATATAAACTTTTTTCTTTTGTAACAACAATTCCGCCTACAATATCAGCATGACCGTTAATAAATTTTGTAACGGAATGAAGAACAACATCGGCGCCAAGATCAAGAGGTTTTTGTAAATATGGCGTTGCGAAAGTATTATCGACTACTAAAATAAGATTGTGTTTCCTGGCTATTTCGGCACAAGCTTTAATGTCGGTTATTTCCATAGTAGGATTAGCGGGAGTCTCAATGTAGAGAACTTTTGTGTTAGCTTTTATGGCGGAGATAATATTGTTAACATCGGACGTACTTACAAAATCAGCTTCAACGCCAAATCGCGAGAAATCTTTTTCCAATACACCTCTCGCCGGACCATATACAGACGCTGTACTAACGATATGACTGCCGGAACCCAATAGCGCCATATAAACACTTGTTATTGCTGACATGCCGGAACTTGTGGCAACTCCATCGAAACCATTTTCCAACTCTGCCACGTTTTTCTCAAGAACGCGGATCGTAGGATTACCGATTCTCGTATAAATGTATCCATCACTTGCGCCTGAAAAACAATCTGCACCTTCCTGCGCATTCTTGAATTTAAATGTTGATGTTTGATAAATGGGAACGGCAGCGCTCCCGAATTGATCTTCAAAGCTGCCGCTGTGAATCACCTTAGTGTTAAATCCCAGATTCTTGGTATTCATATTTTACTCTTTTCGTTATTAAGTTATTGTAAAAAAAAAGATACTTGTATTAAATTTTTAATCTCGTTCGACAAGGTCATTAATATTACCGGTGAACATTTTATTTTCATTCAAATTCAAAAGCACACATTTTTGTGTTGCGATAAAAGCAAGGTGATCTTCGATTTTGATTTCAGCTTTAAGAACAAACATGCCATGCGAATAGCTTTGTACGAACATTTTCCCAACCGGCTTATCGAAAAGTTTAATTTGTTTTCGATATTTTATTTCGCTTGATACGACAACAAGATGATGATTGCTCTCAAGTAATTTTTCCATCGGATAGATTTGCATGAATAATATGTTGCGCATATCTTCAAGCCAGCGGACGTATACTATATTATTAACATGCCCCGCAACATCGATATCATATGTATTTACCAACAAGGGAACTTCGATAAACAGCGGGTTTGTTTTACTTGATAGCAACACTTCGTCAACTCTCATTTCTGTTTCCACCGGCAATAAATCCTCTATTTAGTTTTGTGTTGATTTCTTTTATAGCAGAGTAATTATCAACAAGAATATTTTTTATCTCCCCGGAAGAGATTTTGCCCCTTGAATGCAGTTCACCTTTTCTAACTGTGTGAAGTTTATCCATTACATCAAAACCTAAGGAATTAAAATCCGCCATTAATAGCTTCCCTTTAGGGGAATGAACACGGATAATTTCGCTGAGACATAAGAAAGGATTATTAAGTTCGTGCATCGTATTTATGCAGACAATATTATCAACTGTACTATCCGCAAATGGGATTTTTTCCAGATTTAACCGGATATACTTTACTTTATCCAAATATGCTTCTGTAATTCTTCTTTCACTTTCAATCTTAGAATCAAGATTGTAATCGCCTGTAATGACGGAGTGCCCCAATCTCGTTAATGTTGAGGCGGCTCTTCCGGTTCCGGTGGCAACATCAAGAATTAAAGAATTGGGCGGAAAATTTGCAGCAGAAATCATCCGGAAATATTCTTCCATTAGATCGTATCCCCAATCAAAAAGCAATAGATCGCTTTCGGATTTTGGAATTGATTTGTCATCAATCATCAAGATTCTATTAAGTGTTTTATAAGTCCAAACATCAATTTAAAAATAAGGTAAATAATTTTATTCTCCATGAATCATTCCACAGACAATTGAAAAAGCACAAAACGAGATTATCTCCTACTGTAGTCCAATAAAAATCTCGCCGAAGAAATTTCAACCGGAAGATTTAGAGAAGATTTATTTTACAGGATCAACGTCATCAATATTCATTTACCACCTCTTAGAGAAAGGATGGATGATTTTCCCTTATTAGTAAATCATTTTATTGAAAGTTTCAACAAGAAATTCAATAAACATATCAAACAATTTTCATCATCTGCTTATGATTTAGTGATGGATTATAACTGGCCCGGGAACATTAGAGAACTGGAAAATGTTATTGAACATTGTTTCGTTTTATGTAACGGAGATATCATCCAGGTTGAGTGTCTTCCAAAAAGATTGAGAGAACCCGGTAAAAAAACTATAGTATTGAATAATCCCGATGTACAAAAAGGATTTAAAGAGACAGAAAAAGAATTGATCATTTCTGTTTTAAAAAAGAATAATTATAGCCGGGCTGAAGCTGCAAAAGAATTGAATATCAATCCCTCAACTCTTTGGAGAAAAATGAAGAAGCTTGGTATTGAACTTTGAAGATCAATTAATGCAGCTAATACAAAAGTTCATTTGAGATTATTATACTAATTTTGGGGTATCACACTTATCACATTCAAATTGAAGCGTAGTATGATTTATTTCATACCGCTCGTGAAGTTCTTGCTCAATCAGCTTCTGAATGTCTATCGTTTTGCTAACTACCATATCTTCAACTTCAATATGCGCTTCAAAGTGAGTATCGTTGTCGTTTAATTTCCAGAGATGGACATGATGAATATTAATGACGCCCGGAATTCCTTCCACCAAAATTTTTAATTCATCTAAATTAATCCCTGCCGGAGACGACATCATAATCACATCAAGCGCTTCTTTTACTAATTCATAAGTTTCTTTTAAGATGTAAATGGAAATTAAAATTGTTAAGAGCGGATCAATCCAGTAAATTTTATAGAAGATGATAAACACTGCGCCAATTATTACTGCAAGGCTTGAAACCGCATCGCTCAACAAATGGAAATATGCGGCACGTATATTAAGATTACCTTCAGAACCTTTTTTTAGAAGCAGTGTTCCGATTACATTTGCGACTAATCCTAATGCAGCTACAATCAGCATCAAGCTTCCGGTAATTGGCGAAGGATTATAAAACCGTTCAATCGCTTCTTTGATTAAGAAAAAACTGATGATGATCAGCGTGCTTGCATTTATTATTGCCGCGATTATCTCGGCTCTTTTTAGACCAAAAGTATATTTAAATGTCCTCGGTTTTTTGCTCAAGCGCATCGCAATGTACGTGATGATAATCGCGATACCGTCACTGAAATTATGCAGGGCATCAGAAATAAGAGACAAACTACCCGAAAGAAAACCGCCTATAACTTCGGCTATTGTTATACTAAAATTCAGAGCCATGGTGATGAACAGATTTTTCTCTGAGGTGCTTTCCGCGCTATGTGAATGATTATGTGCCATATTTTTCCCTTTTATTTATTATTTCTTATTCAATGTAGATTCCAACTGCGGCATTTAATTATATAAACGTAGAAAGAATACTTACTAGTATCAACACCGAAAACCCAATTATTATTTTTCTTTTAATTGCCGACTTGCCGAGAATGATCGCGTAAATCATTTTAATAAAATTGTTACTTGCGGTGGCAATAATAGTAGCGTTTACAATTGTGTTACTATGCAAATTTCCACCGGAGTGTTGAAATAAATTTAAGATATACGGATCGATATCTGTAACCCCCACAATAAACGAGAGAATGTTCACCCCCATATTCCCATAATTTGAAACAACAGCATTAGTAAGAATTGCGAAGAAACCAAAAAGCAATCCGAATATAAGCGCTGTCTTAAACTCCAATGGATTATGCGTGTTATTTACTTTTAACGGTTCATCTTCCGCAGTTTTATTTCTTAATTGCATAATTGTAATGATTGCAGCGCTAACAAACACAAAAACAAGGAAGTAAGGCAACAATATAATTGCGACTTCTTTGTTGAAAATCCACGCCAGAAGTAAAATACGAATATACATCATGCCCGTCGCCGCAATAATACCGGAGGATATTTTTACATCATCATTTTCTTCATTACTTTTTTTAGCAAGGATAATTGTTGTTGCCGTGCTGCTGTAAAGACCAGCTAAAATTGCCGATAAAATTATTCCGGAATTCGGGAACACAAATTTCTTGAGCAAATAACTAAAATAAGATATACCGGAAACCGCTACGATTGACAGCCATATTTGATATGGGGAAATATTAATTTCTTTTGATAAAGGGTTGTGAGGAAGAAGCGGCAGTACAATTCCCGCAATAATTATAAATTTTGCGAGCGTGGTGAATTCATTACTGTCAAATTTTTTAGAAAAGTTGAACAAACTTTCTTTCATTTCCACAACGATGAAGATGGTTACTACAAGCAGCATTACCAACCACGGCGGCTGCAAATAAACGAGCGGGGCAAGACAGTAAGTAATAAAAGCAATTATAAGCGAAGTAGATCCCCATTGGTTTTTTATTTTAATTTTGTTTAAATAATAAATTCCCAAAAACGAGGAAAGCACAAAACCGCCGGCAAAAAACATAATCAAACTTTGCGGCATTAATATGTAAAGAATAAAACCCAATATTCCGATTAGTGTAATAGTTCTGTCTGTCCCGAATAAAGATTCAAACTCCAGCCCTATATGTAATCGCCTCTGTTCAAGTCCGATTAATAAAGAGAAGAGTACAACCAACAAAAAGTTAGTTAAGTCCTTCGGTATTTGTGATATTATTTCCATCTTTAATAATATTGCTATAAAATTTTATCTAATTGAATTATATCCACCTAATACTCCCTTGCTTGATAAAACAATCTGCCATAGTTGGTTTTTACTTCTTGCACGGAACGCCCCGGCGCTTGAAAGTAAAAAGTATTTCCACATTCTATAAAAGCGCTCGTTGTACTTATCTTTTATTTTATCCCAACTGTTTTCATAATTATCATACCAGGCCATTAATGTTTTATCGTAATCTGCGCCGATATTATGCCAATCTTCCATAACGAATATACCTTCTATTGCCTTACCAAGTTGAGCTATTGAGGGTAACATTCCATTCGGGAAAATATATTTGTGAGTCCACGCATCTGTTGCATTCGTAGAACGAACTTCGCCAATTGTATGAAGTAAAAACAAGCCGTCATCTTTTAAATTACTTGCAGCTATCTTAAAGTACTCTTTGTAATTACGATAACCTACGTGTTCGATCATTCCAACACTTACAATTCTATCGAACTTTTCACTTACATTGCGGAAGTCTTGCAGTCTAAATTCAACCGGTAAACCTTTGCACAATTCTTTTCCGAGTGCAACTTGCTCTTTTGAAACTGTAAGTCCAACTACTTCAACTCCATATTTTTCAGCAGCATATTTCCCGAAAGCGCCCCAGCCACAGCCGATATCAAGCACACGCATTCCGGGTCTGAGATAAAGTTTTTTACAAATCAAATCGAGTTTATTTTCCTGAGCTTCATCTAAATTAGCTGCATTCTTCCAGTATGCACAACTGTAGTTCATTCTTTTATCAAGCATATTTTGGAAAAGATCATTCCCTAAATCGTAATGTCTTTCACCAATTATAAATGCTCTGCGCCTTGCCTGCATATTAATTAAATAAAAACCAGCAAGCTGTAAAGCTACTTTATAATTACGCTTTACTTTATTTTGTAAATCTGAGCGAATAATTCTAAAAATCATTTCGTCAAGTTTTTCAACATCCCACCAATTATCCATATATGATTCACCAAGACCAAGCTCAACTTCTGTTACTGCGCGTTTGTAAAATCTATCATCGTGAACTTGAATATCCCAAGAGTTGCTGCCATTAATTTTGATACCGGCGAGTGAGAAAATTTTTTCTATTGTTTTTTTATATCTATTACTCATAACCTATTCCTTTAATAGATAAGATTAAATACATACCCGACAACTATTATTCCCACAGCTACTACACCTACAAAAACAAAAATCAATTGCAGCTTAAGAACTTTTTTTAGAATTATAGCTTCCGGAAACGATAAACCTATTACACTCATCATAAACGCCAGTACGGTTCCAAGCGACGCCCCCTTTTCTAATAACGCTTGAACAATAGGAATTATTCCTGCAGCATTTGAATACATTGGAACGCCAAGCATTACAGCAATCGGTACAGACCACCAAGCGCTTTTTCCCATTAATGAAGCCATAAAGTTTTCCGGCACGTATCCGTGTATTCCGGCGCCGACAGCAATTCCGATTACTATATATATCCAAACTTTACTAACAATTTCTTTTACGGCATCAATACCGGCTGTGATTCTTTCGGAAAAAGAAATTTGTTCTTCTTCCATTTCAAGATGCCCCGCTTTAACTTCGTATACCCACGGTTCAACATATCTTTCTAATTTTAATCTGCCGATTATATAACCGGAAATCATTGCGATCAGCAACCCGGTTGTCATATAAAGAAGAGCTGTTTTCCATCCGAACAAACCGAAGAGAAGAACGAGCGCAACTTCATTTATCATTGGCGCCGCAATTAGAAAAGAAAACGTTACACCAAGCGGAACTCCGCTTTCTACGAATCCAAGAAAAAGAGGAATTGCAGAACACGAACAGAAAGGAGTTACAATTCCAAGCAAACTTGCCGAAACATTTCCGGCAAATAATTTTTTACCTCCAAGCATTTTCCGTGTTCTCTCCGGCGAGAAGTAGCTTCTTATTATTCCAACTCCAAAAACAATCAGCGTAAGCAGTAGAAGAACTTTCGGCACTTCAAAAACGAAAAACCAAACTGCATCTGTAAGATGGGCGCCTTTAGATAGGTTCACGATTTCATAAATCAAAAAGTTTGTGAGGTTTTCAAGATTCAAATAAAGAATAAGCCACACCGGCAACAACAAAAGTGGAATTAGGAATTTGGTTTTTTCTTCGTTCAATTTATTTGAGAGATAATTCATTTTAATACCAATTATTATGGACAAACATTAGGAGCTTTGACAGTTCCTTCTTCAACATTTTTGAAATATTTTTTCTGAAACCATAACGCTACATTGACCAAACCAATTAGAACAGGCACTTCAACCAAAGGTCCAATAACAGCAGCAAATGCTTCACCACTGTTTATTCCAAACACCGCAACTGCTACGGCAATCGCTAATTCAAAATTATTACTTGCAGCCGTGAAGGAAAGCGTTGCCGTCTTGGAGTAATCTGCGCCAATTTTTCTTCCCATATAAAATGAGACGAGAAACATTATCACGAAATAGAAGAGAAGCGGAATTGCAATCCGCACAACATCAAGAGGAATCTTTACGATGTATTCTCCCTTAAGCGAGAACATTACGATGATTGTGAATATTAGAGCGATGAGGGTTAACGGGCTGATCTTCGGAATGAATTTTGTCTGATACCATTCTTTGTTTTTCAATTTGATCAACGAAAAGCGGGTAATTATTCCGGCTAAAAAAGGAATGCCGAGATAAATAAAAACGCTCTCCGCAATTTGTCCGATTGTTATATCAACTTTAAAAGATTGTAACCCGAACCAGTGAGGTAAAATTGTTAAGAAGACATAAGCGTAAACCGAAAAGAAGAGCACTTGAAATATTGAGTTGAACGCAACCAATCCGGCGGCATATTCTGTATCGCCTTTTGCAAGTTCGTTCCATACAATTACCATTGCAATGCAACGCGCAAGTCCAATCATAATTAAACCAGCCATATAATGAGGATAGTCATGCAAAAAGATTATCGCAAGAAAGAACATCAGGATTGGTCCGATGATCCAGTTTTGAATAAGCGAAAGAGAAAGGACTTTTACGTTTTTGAATACATCTCCCAACTCTTCATATTTAACTTTTGCAAGCGGAGGATACATCATGAGAATCAAGCCTACCGCAATAGGAATGTTAGTTGTACTTTCCGGTGATGATTTAAGTGAATCCCAAAATTTTGCAATTCCCGGAAAGAGATAACCGGAAAAAACCCCGATGAACATTGCGAGAAATATCCACAACGTTAAATAGCGATCAAGGAATGAAAGTTTTTTTGTAAGTGAACTCATAAATATTCCTCTTTCTTTAATTGTTCTGTAATGAATTCCTTTATTTGAATAATTGAAGGCAATCCATTTTTATAATAACGGCAAGCAAGATTTGCTTCAATCGGTTCCGGCATATTTTCTAAATCGATTCCGTTGATCAATACAGTTGGTGAGCAACGAAATTTTACCCGCTCAGCTTCTTCCGGTGTTTCAACAAGTATCTCTTCGTATTCAATATTATTCCCGAATTCTGTTATTGCTGTTTTAACTCTTGCTATTATTTCTTTAGAGTTTGGACAACCTTCAAAATGCTGCACTTTTATTTTTACTTTTTTATCATTCATTTTTTATTCTATTGAGTTGCAAGTGCGTTCATTAGCCAATGTGATAAAGTAGATTTTGTTGGCAGTTTGCCACTGAGAACAACTTTACCGTTTATAACCAAGCCCGGTGTGCTCATAATTCCGTAACTCATAATGTCTTTGTAATCCGTTACTTTTTCTATTTCTGCTTCAAGACCATTCTCCGCAACAGCTTCGTTACAGAGTTTTTCTAAGGTTACACAGTTTGTGCAGCCCGGACCAAGCACTTTAATGTTTAGCATTTTTTAACTCCTTAAATTTTCTTCGTAGAATTTGTAAAAGTCATTTTTGATTTCATCTCTAATTCTTCTGAACTCAGAAAGGATTTCTTCTTCCGTTCCGGTCGCATTTGCAGGGTCTTCAAAACCGATATGCAACTGCTTCCCAACTTTACCGATAAATAACGGGCAAGTTTCTTTTGCGTTATCACAAACGGTGATTACAAAATCAAAAGCATCATTTAAGAATTGATCAACTTTCTTTGGGAAGTTTTTGCTCAAATCAATTCCAACTTCGCTCATCACTCGTACCGCTTTTGGATGCACATGTGAAGATGGATTTGTTCCCGCGGAAAAAACTTCCAACTCATTATCAAATGATTTTAGAAATCCTTCAGCCATCTGGCTGCGGCATGAATTACCTGTGCAAAGGATAAGAATTCGTTTTTTCATCTTTTACTTTTTTAATTTAAGTGAATGCAGATCACCATGGTCAATCAGAGCAATCTGCATTTGAATACTTTAGTTTTTATTTGCAGTTACGGTGATGCTGAAAATGCCTACACCGCTTTGCCGGTAGCCGGTTAATTCTGCTTCCGATAAATATTCTTTCAATATTTCATCCGGGAGGTCTATTACCTTTGTTTTTTTAATTTCCGAATTAGTAAATCCGGCGGCGGAAATGATGTTCAAATAATCATCTTGTTGAATTGCACCTGAAACACAACCGGCATACATCATAGCTGACTTTTTCAAATTCCCCGGCAATTCTCCTTTAATTACAATATCGGAGACGCAAAAATGTCCACCGGGTTTTAAAATTCTGTAAATTTCCGTAAATGCTTTTTGTTTGTCCGGAACCAGATTCAAAACGCAATTGCTCACAACAACATCTGCAATGGAATCTTCAAGCGGCATCGCTTCAATTTCGCCTAAATGGAATTCAACATTCTTGAAACCAAGCCGGGCATTATTCGCATTGGCTTTGTCAATCATTTCTTTTGTCATATCAATTCCGATAACTTTTCCGGTTTCACCAACAATTGAACGGGCAATGAACACATCATTACCGGCACCGGAACCAAGATCTACAACAGTATCTCCAACTTTAATTCCCGCGTATTCTGTTGGCAGACCACATCCTAAATTAAGATCAGCTTCTTTTACATAACCATTCACTTTTGAGTAATCGTCTTTCATAATCGAGAAATCAACAGCATTCTCAGTGGTACCGCACCCACAACTGCAACCGCAACCACTATTATCTTTCGCAATTTGCCCATATTTCTCTTTTACCATTTCTTTTATTTCTTTTTCGTTTTGCATGATATTTTTTCTCCTTTATTGAGATTGTTAAAATAGTTTTGAAAATCTTTTGTTACTTTGAAAAGCATTTCGACATTGACGCAGTAACAGACTTTCGGTCCGTCAATATCACCCTGGATCAATCCAACTCGCTTTAATTCTTTTAGATGTTGGGAAACCGTAGCCTGCGCTAGCGGAAGAAGATTTACCAATTCTCCGCACATGCATGCATTCATCTCGGAAAGTAATTTCATTATTTTAATTCTTGCGGGATGCGAAAGCGCTTTGGCAATATCCGCCAAAAAGATTTCGTCATCGGTAAAGTCTTGTGTTTTTGCTGTTGCCATATAATTTCCTAAATCGTTCATCGTAAATATACGATAACGTGATCGGTTTGTCAAGAAAAAAGTTTAAATGAGCAAAATTTTTTTTAACCGAAGAGCGCTAACCTTCTTTGCAACGTAGATTATTTTAATAAGAAGGGGATTAAAGCGAACATCGTCCCGCTTAGGCGCATAGGCGTCAACTTAACAACTATGTTTTCAATTGAAATTATATTTTCAATTGAAATTAAGCTCAGTTGTTTCGATTTTAGAATAAATTAAACAATTATATATCATCCCTAAAGGGATTTTATTTACCGTTTTTAACTATATCTCTATAAATATTTAATCCCTATCGGGATTTGTTTTTCTCATCCCGGAGGGATGAAATATTTATAGAAACATGAAGAAAAGACAGAACAAAATGCCGTAGGCATGACATAATAATAATGCTAAATTAAACTAGAAATCAAACAATTAGCCTATATTTAATTAGAATTTGATTCCCTTAAGTTGACGCATATGCGCTATGCGGGATTGATCTTTGTTCTTAAATCAGATTTAACTTAGGTTTTGGAGGTTATGAAATTTTGAAGTAAGGAGATTCTTCAAGAAGATTAGTTACAAATTCTCCGACGGATGCTTCTTTCGCCATTAAATCTTTTAATGTAGTTTTGGTAACAACCCCGTCAATAGCGGTTTGAACCGCCCTCCAGAGCGAGCGGATGGAGCAATCAATAGTATGTGTACAAACAATATCAACTCCGGAATAGTCACTGCAAAAAGAAGCTTCAAACAATTTTCCGCCAAGCGCGTTAAGCACGTCTGCAACAATAATCTGTTCAGGCGGGCGAGATAGTTTGTATCCACCGGCTTGACCTCTGGCGCTTTCAATAAATCCTCCGATGCGCAGAAGGCGTAAAATTTTTGCGGCGTTTGCCTGCGTAAGTTTTTCCGCGTTACTTATTTCGGGAATTGTCAGTCCGTTTGGGGATTTGCTGTAAGCTATTCGCAGCAGACAGCGCAAACCATATTCTTCTTGTGAATTGAATTTCATTGTTGACGATTAGTTGTTTTGATTCAACGGAATTTTTGATCCGCACGTTTTAGCATATTGCACAGCTTCATACTGCTCTTTTGAAACGGAAGGTCCTTGGCGGTTACAGAATTCATCAAACGCGCTGGTTAATTTTTTTGCAATTTGTTCCGGTGAATAGCCTTCAATTTCAAATCGCGGAAGAAAGAAAAGAACTTTTCCGTTTTTGAAAATTGCAGCACTTGGTGAAGATGGAGTTTCACCAACAAGTAATTCGCGAACTTTATCAACTGCATCTCTGTCCTGCCCCGCAAACACAGTTGTAAGTTTATCTGGAATAACCAAATGTTGAAGCGCAGCAGAAACCCCAGGTCTTGCGCCTCCGGCGGCGCATCCGCAAACAGAATTAATTACTACCAAAACAGTCTTATCGTCATTTACTTGAAGAGTATTTTCAACTGCTTCTTTAGAGCGCAATTCTTCAAATCCAACCGCAGTCAACTCATCACGCATTGGCTGAACAGCAGTTTCATCGTACATAGGTGGTCTTGTTATTGTGAACATATTTTGTATCCTTTTTTTATAAAATTTTCTTAATCTTAATCGTATTTATAATCTTAATCGGAATTAAATGAATTAAGAAAAAGATTATGATTCTTGGCTAATAAAATCCCAATTCTACTTTGGCAACATCACTCATCATATCTTTATCCCATGGCGGATTCCAGACGATCTCAACTCTAACTTTTCCAATTCCCGGAACGGCTTGTAACTTCTGCTGAACTTCAGGCGGTAGCGATTCTGCCACCGGACACATCGGTGAAGTAAGGGTCATGTTTACCTGCAAATTCTTTTCAAGATCGAAGTTCAATTCGTAGATGAGTCCGAGTTCCCAAATATCAACGGGAATTTCGGGATCGTAGCAGGTCTTTAAAGCACGGATGACTTTTTCCTGCATCTCAACTAATTCTGATTTTTGTGTTGCTACTTCCATTTTTACTCAGTTGAAATTTTTTCTTCTTTATTGTTAAGTGCGTTGTGCAACGTATGCCATGCGAGACTTGCGCATTTTACGCGCGCCGGGAATTCCTGAACTCCCTGAAAAACCGCAAGTTTTCCCAACGCTTCAATTTCGTTAGTATTTTTCAATTTGCCGGTCACGAGGTCATGAAACTTTCCAAATAGTTCTTCGGCTTCGTCCTTTGTTTTTCCTTTGATGATCGCCGTCATTAAAGAGGCAGAAGATTTTGAGATTGCGCAACCGTTCCCGATAAATGAAATATCTTTTACTACATCGTTTTCAAGCTGTAAATAAACGTCCAAATGATCGCCGCACAAAGGATTGTGTCCTTCCGCATGGTGATTTGCATCTTCAAGTTTCTTAAAATTTCTCGGACTTTTATTATGGTCTAAAATAACTTGCTGATACAGCTCGCGTAATTCATTATCCATTAGCCAAACACCTCAAATACTTTTTTTAACGCATCGGCAGTAAAATCAATTTCTTCTTTCGTGTTGTAAAAGGAAAGTGAAATCCTAGCCGTTGCCGGAATTCCAAATCGTTGCATCACCGGCTGCGTGCAATGGTGTCCCGTTCTAATTGCGATGCCGTCAAAATCCAAAATGGTTCCAATGTCATGCGGATGAATACCTTCAAGCGCAAATGAAAAAACGCTGAGTTTGTTTTCTGCCGTGCCGATCGGTGTTAATTTTTCGACAGAAGATAACTTTGCATTTGCATATTCGAAGAGATCCTTTTCGTATGATGAAATTAAATCCATTCCGGTCTCATTCAAATAATCTATCGCTGTTCCCATACCGATAACGCCGGCAATATTTGGCGTTCCGGCTTCAAACTTGTAGGGCAGGGAATTGTATGTGGTTTTTTCAAACGTAACTGAAGAAATCATATCGCCGCCGCCTTGATAGGGAGGCATTTCCTCTAAATATTTTTCTTTGCCGTAAAGAATTCCAACTCCGGTCGGCGCGTAAAGTTTGTGCCCGGAGAAGGCGAGAAAATCGCAGTCAAGTTCCTGCACATCAATTTTAAAATGCTGAATTGCTTGTGCGGCATCAATCAAGACAGGAATGTTTTTGCTGTGCGCTAGTTGAATAATTTCTTTTACCGGATTGACGGTCCCTAACGAGTTGGAAACATAAACCACCGAAATAAATTTCGTTTTTTCGGAGATCAATTTTTCAAATGCTTCAAAAATGATTTCGCCTTTATCATTTATCGGAATCACTTTCAACACGGCTTTTTTCTCTTCGCAAAGCAATTGCCACGGTACAATATTAGAATGATGTTCAAGATGAGAGATGATAATTTCATCTCCTTCTTTTATAAATTTCTTTCCGAAAGAAGCGGCAACAAGATTGATCGAATCGGTCGTTCCTTTTGTAAAAATTATTTCCGATAAGCTTGATGCATTGATAAATCGTAAAACTTTTTCGCGCACTTGCTCATAAGCTGTCGTAGCCTTTTGGCTAAGCGTATGAACGCCGCGGTGAATATTTGAATTCAAAGTTTTGTAATACTCTTCTTCTTTTTCGATAACGCATAACGGCTTCTGTGTCGTTGCGGCGTTATCAAAATAAACCAAAGGTTTACCGTGAACCAATGTATTTAAAATCGGAAAATCTTTTCTGATCTTCTGAACATCAAATTGTTTTAATTCTGTAAACATAGCTGTAATACTTTATAATAGCTTTTCTGCAAGCAGCGATTCAAGACGATCGCGAACTTGCAATATTGAAATCGAATGGACAACGTCGCTGGCAAAGGCGTATATGAGAATCGCTTTCGCTTCTTTCTCCTGAATGCCGCGCGCTTTTAAATAGAATAACTGATCTTTGTCTAACTGCCCAACCGTAGCGCCGTGTGAACATTTTACATCATCTGCAAAAATTTCTAACTGCGGTTTGGTGTTCACGATGGCGTCGTTGGAGAGCAAAATATTTTTATTTTGTTGATAGGCGTTGGTTTTTTGTGCGTCCTGCCGGACAAAAACTTTCCCGTTAAAAACTCCGCGAGACGAATCATTTAAAATGCCTTTATACAATTCGCTGCTTAAACAATTTGCTTTCGCGTGATCAATTGAAGTGTGGTTATCAATAAATTGTGTTCCTTCGGTAACGTATAAACCGTTTAATCTGCATTCGGCAAATCCGCCGTTAAACTTTGCGTTCACATTATTTCTAACGAACGAGCCGCCGAAGTTAATATTATAAGAAGAAAAGTTAGTTGATTTCTCAAGAGCAACCGACAGGGTTGAAATGTGAAAAGCATTTAGCTGCTCGTCTTGTATGCGGACATGCTCAACAACCGCATAATCATTGATGACAAACTCGGTTACTTGGTTCGTGAAATAACTTCTGTCGCCGAAACCAGCGTAGGTTTCAATTATTTTTACTTGTGCATTTTTGTTTACTAAAAATAAATTTCTAGGTGAAACAAAAATATCATCTGCTTTGGTAACGTATAAAATTTGGATAGGTTTTTCAATTATCGCATTTTCTTCAACAAAAATAAAAGTTCCGTGGTTGGCGAAAGCTGTGTTCAAGGCTGTGAAAATATTCTTCTCGGAAGAAGCGGATTTTGAAAAATACGTAAGCACTAACTCGGGATGTTTTTTTATTGCCTCGGAAATGGTTTCAAGAATCAATCCTTTCGGTAATGAATCGCTCTCGGAAAATTCTTTGGAGAAATATCCATTAACAAAGACTAGTGTTACAAATTCTTTTTTATCGAAAAGATACTTGTTGATGAATTCAGGGTCAATTTCGGGAATTGAATCTGCCGGTTTGAATGTTTTGCTTAACAACGGATTGATGTTCGTGTATTTCCATCCTTCATCTTTTATGGAAGGAAAGCTCAAAGCAGAAAATTTCTTAATCGCATCTTTTCTAATTTGATGTAGTGGGAGTTCTTTTTCACCGTTCAACGTATTTTCAAACGAATGAAATTGTTTGATGAACAATTCCTTCAATACAGTGGAGGAATTCATACTACACCAACTCCGCGGCTTCTTCGATAACCCAGTCGTAGCCTTTGTTTTCAAGTTCCAGGGCAAGCGACTTATCGCCGGATTTAATAATTTTTCCGTCGTAAAGCACATGCACAAAATCGGGAATGATGTAGTTCAAAAGTCGTTGATAATGTGTTACCACAATCGTTGCGTTCTCGGGCGATTTTAATTTTGTAACCCCGTTTGCTACGATGCGGAGCGCGTCAATATCCAAACCCGAATCAGTTTCATCAAGAATAGCAAGTTTTGGCTGCAGCACTGCCATTTGAAAAATTTCATTTCGCTTTTTCTCGCCGCCTGAAAAACCTTCGTTCACCGAGCGTCTCAACAAATCTTCCGATAATTCAACGAGCGACATTTTCTTTTTTACGAGCGAAAGAAATTCCATTGCATCAAGTTCGTCTTCACCGCGGTATTTGCGGATTGAGTTCAAAGCATTTTTTAAAAGAGTTGTATTTGAAACTCCCGGAATTTCTACCGGATATTGAAACGCGAGAAAAATTCCTTCGCAAGCTCTATTTTCAGCGGGAAGTTCAAGAAGATTTTTTCCGTTGAAAAGAATTTCACCTTTGGTAACTTCATAATCTTCTCTTCCAGCAATGACTTGCGCAAGCGTGCTTTTTCCCGATCCGTTCGGTCCCATTATCGCATGAACTTCCCCTTTATTTACCGTAAGATTAATCCCTTTTAAAATTTCTCTTCCGTCAATGTTCGCGTGTAAATTCTTTATTTCAATCATTCCTAATTCCTTCCGCCGGAGGCGGACTTTAATTCCTAATTCCTAATTTTTAATTCGTAATTCTATCCCACGCTTCCTTCTAAGCTTACGCTTAAAAGTTTTTGCGCTTCAACGGCAAATTCCATTGGCAGTTCTTTAAAGACTTCCTTGCAATAGCCGTTCACTATCATGTTTACCGCGTCTTCGGTTGAGAGTCCGCGTTGATTTAAATAGAAGATTTTATCTTCACCAATTTTTGATGTTGTGGCTTCGTGTTCAACAATTGCGGAAGGATTTAACACTTCCAGATAAGGGAACGTATGCGCGCCGCATCTATCGCCGAGCAAAAGAGAATCGCACTGAGAAAAATTTCTTGCGCCTTCCGCTTTTTTCCCAATGCGGACAAGCCCGCGGTACGAGTTGTTACTCTTCCCGGCAGAAATTCCTTTTGAAACAATTGTGCTTCGCGTGTTCTTCCCAAGGTGGATCATTTTTGTTCCGGTATCAGCTTGCTGATAATTGTTGGTAACTGCAACGGAATAAAATTCTCCAACGGAGTTTTCGCCTTGCAAAATGCAGCTTGGATATTTCCACGTAATTGCTGAACCTGTTTCAACCTGAGTCCATGAAATTTTTGAATTGATCCCTTTGCAAATTCCCCGCTTGGTAACGAAGTTGTAAATGCCGCCCACTCCTTCTTTATTTCCCGCGTACCAGTTTTGCACGGTTGAATATTTTATCCGCGCATTGTCTAAAGCAACAAGTTCAACAACTGCCGCGTGTAATTGATTTTCATCGCGCATTGGAGCAGTACAGCCTTCTAAATAGCTAACGTAAGCGCCTTCGTCGGCGATGATCAACGTTCGTTCAAATTGTCCGGTGTTCTTTGCGTTAATTCTAAAATAAGTTGAAAGCTCCATCGGGCAGCGGACGCCTTTCGGAATATAAATGAATGAGCCATCGCTGAAGACCGCGGAATTTAACGCCGCGAAATAATTATCCGTTACCGGCACCACCGAACTTAAATATTTTTTTACAAGATCGGGATGCTCTTTTATTGCTTCGGAAATTGGAATGAAGATGATGCCGAGTTCGCCCAATTTTGCTTTGAAGGTAGTTGCAACCGAAACGCTGTCGAACACCGCGTCAACGGCAACACCTGCAAAAACTTTTTGCTCTTCAAGCGGAACGCCGAGTTTATTAAAAGTTTTAAGAAGTTCCGGATCAACTTCATCCAAACTTGCTAATTTCTTTTTCTGTTTCGGCGCAGAATAATAAACGATTTCCTGATAATCAATCGGAGGATAATGGACGTTTGCCCATTTCGGCTCTTCCATTTTTAACCAGGCGCGGTAAGCTTTTAAACGGTATTCAAGCATCCATTCCGGTTCAGCTTTTTTTGCGGAAAGAAGACGGATAACATCTTCGCTCAAACCCTTGGGAATTTCATCGGCTTCGATGTCGGTAACAAATCCGTATTTGTATTCCTGCTCGGTAAATCGCTCTAAATGACTAATTTCGTTCAAAATGTTCACTTTCTCTAAAAAAGAAATAATTTCTTATTGAAACTTATACATACTATACAAAAAAGTCAAGATTAAAGTTCCGATCTGTGATTGATATTTTTAAGGAAAGATGAAAGGGTCTGTTTTAGATCAATTGAACTTGATAAGGAATGTTGATTTGGGTAAGAAGATGGTTGACCATTGTAGTTTTCCCAACCTTGTTAGGTCCAAGAATAATCGGATCCTCTTTGTTGGCTCATTTATCCTTGTTTTTAGACCTTGAAGGTGCGCGGTCTTTGATAATTCATATTAGTTTACTCAATGTTCTGAGTAAAATTAAGAGGCATTCTTATTTATACCAAGAAATTACTCTAAATAATATTTCGAAAACTTTATCCTAACGCTCCAGGCAATAATTTCAGCGATCTCGTCAATTGAAAAGTTGGCGGTGTTAAGAATAGAATGGTACAACAAAGGGTCTTCCGCATTTTTATTAAAATGATCTTTAATAAACGCGCTTCTCTTAGCGTCTTCTTTTTTAACAAATGCAACCGCTTCGGTTTTTGTATTTCCATAAAACTCTTGCACGTTATTTATTCTGAATTCGAGCGGAGCTACTAATCGTACATGATACGCGTTCTTTAATGAACTTGTAATAATGTTCGCCCCCCTTCCAACAATGATGCAGTTTCCAATATGAGCAAGATTGAGAATTGTCTCCGCTGTTTTGTGATAGAGTTTCATCAATGGCGGATGAATACCCAGCATTTCATTCAATGTTTGGGTTAGCAAGGGTTTCTTCTCTTCACTTAAAAACTTCGCTATTTGTTTTGGGAGATGATGATCTTCAAGAACCCTTTCAATTAAGTTTTTATCGAAAATTGCCCAAGCACTTTCTTGATTTTTAGCAAAGGGCTGCAAAAAATGGATTATCTTTTCTGCGATCAACCCGGAGCCTGAACCTGCTTCCCGCGATATTGTGATGCACGGACCAACCGTTCCTTTGTTCTTTGCATCAATATCATGCATGTGGGAGTCAACATAATGTTTTGCTTTTACGAAAGCGCTATTCTCAGACATACGACCTCCGTATAATAAATTTGTTAATCTTTACCGCAAAATTAGAAAGATAAAAAGGAATAAAAAAGTAACCTTTTTAATCCCAAAAGAATAGCGTCCTAAACGATAAAAAAAGAGAGAAAGAATTTTGATATTTCAAAGTAACTTTGAAACTCACAACAAAAGACTTTCTCTCATGACAAATATAACTTTGTTTTCTCAGATTATTTCAAAAATAGACCGCGTAAAATTCTCAAAACTCGTAAAAGAGAAGCAAACCGATAAACATCAAAAGGGCTACAACAGTTGGACACACTTAGTATCAATGCTATTCTGTCAGTTTGCCAAAAGTCAATCGGTACGGGATATTAGTAATGGACTCCGTTCAGCCACAGGCAATCTAAATCATCTTGGTATTAATAAAGCCCCGTCTAAGTCCACAATTAGTTATCAAAACAAACACCGCAACTGGGAACTCTTTAAAGAATTCTATTATCAGCTGCTCGGAAGTTTAGGACAGCAGGCAGGGTTTAAACAGGTAAAGTTCAAAATCAAATCCAAAATATTCCTTTAGATGCCACAACGATTAGTTTGTGTTTGAGCCTCTTTGATTGGGCAAAATATAAGACAGCCAAAGGAGCAGTAAAAATGCATCCCGCTTGAGCGGGACTTGATTTTGATGGTAATTTACCTGCATATTACCAATGGCAAAACAGCCGACAACAAAGGCGCTTACGACGTCCCTTTACTAAAAGGAAGTGTTATTGTTGCCGACCGTTTTTACAACGATTTTTCGCTCTTACTTATTTGGGACAGCAAGGGAGTCTATTTTGTTATCAGGCACAAAGAAAATATCCAATACACCGTCATTAAAGAGAATAAACTGCCGGAGAATCGTCACCAGCATATTCTTAAGGATGAAATTATTGAACTCAAAAACGCTTCATCAAAAAAAAAGTATCCTAAAAGATTAAGAAGAGTGGTCATTTGGGATGATGTGAATCAACAAACGATAGAACTCATTACAAATCAATTCTCTTGGTGTGCCAATACGATAAGTGAACTTTACAAAAGCCGATGGCAAGTTGAGATATTTTTTAGAGAGATAAAGCAACTCCTTCACATTAAGTCGTTTATCGGAACAAGTCAGAATGCTGTTATGATACAAATATGGACGGCTCTCATAACCATTCTCATCCTTAAGGCATTAAAAGCAATGGCTAAGTTTAAGTGGCATCTTTCCAACTTGGTGGCCTTTATTCGCTTAAACTTGTTTGTTAAAATAAATCTTCAACAATGGATAGATAAACCCTTTGATACAAGTGATGAATCACCACCCCCAATTTATATTCAGGGGGTTCTTTTTTAGATCGAAGAAATTAGCCGTTTTATTCAATGGATTCGTTATTTTTTATTGTCTTTAAAAACGTTTAGGACAGTATTGGTATTTGATGATACATTGACATTGCTCGAATCAATCAGAAAAGTAACAAAACTTTCATTGGCCCGATCATATTTACAGAGTCCGCTGTTAGTTCCAACCCATAAAGTACCCTGCGCATCGATCATCGTTGAATAGACGAGATTGTTGGATAATGATTTTGGATCGCCGGGATCATTTTTATAAATTTTAAAAGTATACCCGTCATACCGGTTTAATCCATCCGCAGTCGCAATCCAAAGGAATCCGTATTTGTCCTGCAAAATATCCCAAACAGTTGAGTTTGATAATCCGGCTGGAATGGAGATTTGTTCAAAGTTAAACTTTTGTTGCCCAAGAAGTGAAGTAAAGGAAATGAGCAGTAGAAATAATTTTAAACGATTATTTTTCAATTTGTACGCAAGCATTTCGACCTCTTATGTCATCATTTTAAAGATGACTAAATTATTATTAAAAAACTTTATCTATTCCTTGATAAGTAGAGAGCTGTTATGTCGTCACTCTGCGGAGTATTTTTAGTGTGTGTCTTAATATCTGCCATCAGGTTTTCTATAAAGGATTTTGCTTTGGCTGGATTTTCAGATAGGAAAAACGATTCGAGCCTTTGGTCTGAATACTCTTCATCCTCACTATCCATCGCCTCGGTAATTCCATCGGTATAAAAAAGAATTTTTTCACCGGGATAAAGTTGTATCCGGGCGCTCTCATAAGGGAACGCAAAATCAAGCATCCCAAATGCAAGCCCGCCTTTATCTAACTTTTTTAACTTTCCATTGTTAGCATAAAAGATTGGATTATGTCCGGCGTTCAAGTATTCTATTGTGCCTGTTAAAGGATCAAGTATGGCTATAAAGCCGGTAATGTATTTTTCCGGAGTGGAGGCTTTGTAAATAATTTTATTCAGCCGGTCAGCCACTTCGGTTAGCATAAAATCGTTTTCAACATAGGCGTTAAGAGAGGCATTGAGCGTATTGACTAACAAGCCGGAGGCAACTCCTTTTCCTGAGACATCGGCTATAATAAGGAGATATCTTCCGTCTTTTAATTTAGTAACATCGTAATAATCTCCGCCAATCTCTAAAGAAGGAATATTAATCCCTGCAAGATCATATCCTTCAATTTCAGGAAGATGCTGAGGAATAATTTTTCTTTGGATTGTCGCCGCCATTTCAATTTCTTGATGCATACGCTCTTTGTCAATCGCTTCACTGTGCAAATGTTCGTTTTCTAGTGCGGCTAAAACCTGCCTTGCAAAAGCCTGAAGCAATATTTCATCCGTTTGATCAAACGCTATTATTCCGTTCCGGCTCTCTTTTTCTGAAAGCGTGAAAAAATATTTAATGTTTTGGAACTCAACAGAGGTGTCAATCTTATTCTTCGAACTTAAAACTTTCTCTATAAAAATTTCCCGGAAATCCAATTTCTGAAACGATGATGTTCTCTGAAATTATTTGAAGGACACCACTGGAAGCGTTTGTTAATGCTACGGCTCTTTCTAAAGAAAGTTCAAGCAAGGAAGCAGTTTTATGAAGCTTGGAAATCTCAATGCCGGTATCTATAAGACTGTTCAGTTGAACTACTCTGTGATTTAACGAGAAGATTAGCTGCTTTTCTTTTTTTTGATTTGTAAATGACTGATATGCATTATCCAATAACTGTAAAAACATTTGGAGAGTGATTTTATCAATTTCGGTGATTTCGGGTTTATCTATTTTCCTCCCGATCACTAATCCCCAAAAAGATCCATCAGTTGATGGCAGGGTTGCAATAATGCTGAACTCGTTCTCGCTGAAATATTCGATATGAACTTCCGGAGACGGTTTTAAATAAGGAAGACATTCATAGCATTTTTCATTGTGAACAACAACACTTTTCCATTCCGTCGTATCATTCCCTTTGAAAAAAAGGTTTACATCGCTAATAAAGAAGTTGCCCCGTAAAATACGGCAAAAATCGGTTCCAAATTCTTTGAGCGTGCTCGACTTGGAGAGTAAACTGAACCCTTCCTGAAAAGACTTCACGTGAACAGAGAGTTTGTCAATTATATTATTATACTCAACGATATTCATCTTACAAAGAATCTCTTCCGGTTGTTTAAGAATTTAAATGAATTAAATCGGTTTAAAGATATTTTAATGCTTCTTCTAAATTATCTGCTTTTTTTGCAAACTGGAATAAACCCATAATGGTGAATGTTTTTTCGATGGATGGGTCGAGATTTGTAAAGATCAATTTCCCGCTAGACTGGTTTAATTTCTCAATAATCTCGATGAGAAATGAGATACCGATCGAGTTAACAACATTTGAGTTGGCGAGGTTCAGCACCACATTGTTAATGCCATTGCTGTTGTGTTTGTAAAATTCATCCACAATCTTTTGACCGCCAATGTTGTTAATATACCCCGTAGTGTTGATGACAATACAATTATCTTTTGCTTCGGTTACTAAATTAAATTCGGACGACATCATAAAGACTCCTAAACTAAATTTTTTATTATGGTAATTTTTGTGCCGGTTGAACTGGACTCAATGATAAAATTATCCGACATAGATTTCATTAGTTTCAATCCCCAGCCTCTTTTGTTGCTGCTTAATAATTTTTCGTGAATTTCCGGTTCCTCTACATTTTCAGGTTCAAACCCATGCCCAAAATCGGTAACTAAAATGATGAGCTTTTCTTTTGTCATAGTAAATTCAACATTTACATAAGGGTTTTCAGTCCCTGAATGTTCGAGTCCATTAATAATGGCTTCGGTTACAA
>Ga0210053_1000908_pt1 | contig 28539 bp, 29 predicted proteins | sample CryGeymeta201512_FD_185467 | JGI IMG/M metagenome (GOLD analysis project Ga0210053, IMG submission 185467) | Groundwater microbial communities from Crystal Geyser aquifers in Utah, USA - Crystal Geyser metaG 2015-12 (SPAdes) (version 2) | ecosystem: Environmental > Aquatic > Deep subsurface >... | reverse complement strand
AAGGCGCCATCCGGCATGACTTGATACCTTACCGTTTCCCTTTTGCTGCCCTGAATGTATTGAATAACCGTGATCGCCTTGCCATCGTGATCCACTGCAATTTCAACATACTGATAATTCTTGAATACCTCCTCAATGTTCAGCGGCTTCCCCGCTACCCATGGCTTCCCTTCCGGATCAAAACCATCAAAGTAATATTTCGAACCGGGTACAAGTGTTTCGGGATATTTCTCAACGCCAGCGCTCAACGCAAGCTGAGATACCAGCACGAATGAAATGGAAATGCTGCAACTCACATTTTTAACAAGGGATGTACTCATGCGCAAAATGATACACCTCACTCCGGCGCGCGACAGTAAGGCGTCATCCCAAAAAAATACTCTATAATTCTGAAGAGTTGCCACAGTCGAAAAATCACCAAGTTGGAGTACATCTTGTCAGTCACTAGCGATTCAATTGACCGGACTTCAAACCAACCGCTCCGACTTGAACATGTTACGTTCTCAACCTTGGAATAATTAATATGCTGATTCAACTCGCTCTCACAGGCATGATAGTTGCCATGTTGCCGCTTACCATCGTCTGGGTATCTAACGACCCGGACAAATACCGAAAACTGGTATGGATCACCCTCTTCCTTACCTTTGACTTGATCATGTTCGGGGCTTTTACCAGGCTGACAGATTCCGGTCTTGGCTGCCCGGATTGGCCGGGATGTTATGGTCAGGCCAACCCGATACAAGCCCATGCGGATATCAGCGCGGCTGAAGCCGCTATGCCAACCGGGCCGGTGACAGTGATAAAGGCATGGATCGAAATGATCCATCGTTACTTCGCCATGGCTATTGGGGTACTCATCGTTGCGATGATGATCATTTCATGGCGCAGGTGGCTACGATCAAACCGCACGGAAGCAAAATTCTCTCCCACATTTCCGACTTTGTTGTTTGCGTTCGTTTGTCTGCAGGGGGCTTTTGGTGCGTGGACGGTCACGATGAAACTGCAACCGGTCATTGTGACGATTCACTTGCTGCTGGGCATGGCGCTACTTGCTTTATTGGCATGGTTCGGCGCACGCCAGAGCAATCCTCTTCCTATGGCAGCATCAACCTCTTCCTTGCGCATGCCCGCGGCACTGGCCACCATGCTGCTGGCAATTCAAATCGGATTAGGCGGATGGGTCAGCACCAACTATGCTGCCTTGGCATGCACGGACTTCCCACTGTGCAATGGCATGTTTTTACCACCAATGGATTTTGCCAACGGCTTTACCCTGTGGCGTGATCTGGGCATGACCGCCCACGGTGAATACTTGCCTTTCGATGCCTTAACGGCAATTCACTGGACGCACCGCACTTTTGCTTTTGTCGTTTTCGCCATGATCGCATGGGTTGCATTTCGCGCCATGAGATCAGGCGGCTTGCACAAGTCCGGGCGCTGGCTACTGATTCTGATCATGCTGCAATTATTGGTCGGCATCGCCACAATCTTTCTGCAACTCCCCTTATTGCTGGCTGTACTACACAACGGCATCGCGGCCCTGTTATTGCTACTGATGATTATCTTGAACCACAAGTTGCAGCACTGACTATTACCCCGACTCTGACGCCTTTGGTTTTGCTCTGGCAACTGAATAGGGGTGCAGTGATTATTTTGCTGTTGTGCTTTCAACCGGCTTAATCGAGGTTGCGTGCGTCAATCTGACATTCAATGCTGCACTTTTCTCTTCCACATAATCACCTCCATGGTCGAAGCGCCAAACCCATGCACTGGCACGGCGAGTCCTGAAGGTTGTATCAGTCCAGTAATTACCAGCTTTGGACTCGGGGAAATATGCTGTCGGAAGCGTTGGCCCAGGAGGGGAGATGCTGCTGTCAACAATGGTATTCAGCTCAAAGCGGCTTGGCAGATACCAATCGGCATAACCACAAAATTTCCTGGCATTGAACGCCTTGATGTAAGACTCGGTATCACACGCACTACCCGCGCACACCCCCCCATTTATTTTGCCGGCCCAACCGCCATTGGTGGTCTGATCAGAGTCGTACCAGCTGTATGTGTTGTTTATGTCATGCAATCCCGGTTCGGCTGTTTTGACTTCCCATATCAGGCCCGACTGGTTATCCAGCACACATGCCCAAGGTTTTGTTGCGTAGTCCTTGCCGTCATTCACGCTGCCATCCTGATTGATGCGTGTCATATCGAAAACAAAAGGCTCGGGTTTCAGTGCATCACCGCAGCCGGCGATTCCCAGCGAACACAGCAGCAACACTGCCACGCTTTTACGAGAAGTGAATAAGCCCTGAAGCGGCTTGGCGTTCTTGATCAATTTTTTCATTTCAGAAATCCGGAAGTGATTGTCGGGATTACCCAGCAGAGGGGCTGGATTATCACGGAACACTGCATGATGTTCAAGCAGAAAGAGACGATGGATGTTGAGACAATTCACCCCGGGACTGGCGTATTGATTTCCAGGATGGAACAGGTAGCATGTCAAGCGACGGTCGGAAAAATATTAATCGGTGGAACCCTCTGCTATGAACAAAATTACCCTGTTGTACATCTTGTCGTTTGCGCTCTTGACCGGGTGTGATGGCAAAGATGGCAAAGCCACGGGATCCAATGCCTCCTTCGTCAACCCCAACGCTCCCAAAGCGCCAGAAGTCGTAGTTGCGCCAACGCACCTCAACTCCCCCACATCAGAGGTCTTACCTGATACAGCAACTTTGTTGCTTGGTGAAAGTGTCTACAAAAGTACGTGCAGCATTTGCCATCAATCCGGATTAAGGGGGGCGCCTCGAATCGGAAGTGCGCAAGATTGGGAACCTCGACTTGCCCAAGGAAAAGAGATTCTTTACAAACATGCCACGCATGGATTCAGGGGTGAAAAAGGCTCCATGCCATCGCGTGGTTCAAATGCAAAACTTTCGGAAGCCGATGTCAAAGCTGCGGTAGATTACATGGTTGAGCATGCAATACCGGCATGGAGCGTCGGAAAATGACTCTGTGACAAGGCCGTATGCACCCTCAAGTGCCTTGGCGGATTGAAGGTAATCCGGAGAGATCCGCACGAAAGGATTTTAACTCCATTGCCAGTGCATCCAGGTCAGAGGAGGAAGCCCAATATTCCCTGATTCGCTCTCGCTTCACACGGCTACGCAAGCGCGGCTCTCTTTCGGCCGCCAAACGCTTCACGGTCCACAACACGCCCATACGATGGAGACAATCACCATCCCTGCACCCCGTAAGCAATACACCGTCCATGTAGCCTTCGCGCAATACATACTCAATAAAAGTGGGGGGCAACATGGCGATACATGGCAGACTGAATACGGCAACATATTCACTGCGCAACTCCTCGACATTCGCCGCATTATCACAGCCGAAGACCATGATCCGCAAATCGCCCTTTAACCTGGACATTTCATTCATCACTGCGGCGCGCAAGTCCGACATCTGCAAAGAGGGCATTTCGATGCCGCTAATGTATTGCTCTTCTCCCCTGAATGGATTTGATGAGGGACACGCACCTACACAAATACCGCAACTCACGCACCGATCCGGTACAACAACCGCCTCCTCCATAAAGTTCAAGCCGTCACTGCGGGGTCTCATTACCACTGCCTCATAGGGACAATCTGCAACACAAAGCCTGCACCCGCTGCAATCCTTCAGGCTCACCTCGGCCACCGGTATCTGTTTATTTTTGGCGGGTAGCCATGGCAAAACGCAGAGCAGGAGTGTGATTCCGGATACCAATGCCCAAACCTGCCCCGCAGACCACACACCAAGCAATGGGTAAACCCATAAATAGAACCAGTCGATCTGCAAGACGCGTGGTTCTACAGCCATATCTGCCAGTCCCTGGCTCTGCACAGGCAAAATCAATGACAGAACCAGCAGCATCAATAGCATCCCGATTGCCAATCTTTTTCTTGGATTCACCACCGGGTAGCTGATACGCATGATATGCACCCAGAGCATAAACAGAATCAGCAACGGTATGGTCACATGTGCGAACGATATCAGCGTGAAGAACCGGTCGTTCAACGCTTCGTACGTGATAAAGGTGCGCGCCAACGGTTCGCTGAATATCGGCAACCAGTCGAACCATTCAACAGTGGTCACGACACCATATTGAGCTAATTTATCCCACACCATCCAGTAACCATTAATGCCGGCGGTTAATATCATCCATATAAGTATTACGCCGGTAACCCAAGCGAACCAGCGTGCGCCGCGATAGCGCCCCAGAATATATTCACGCAGCAAATGAAGAAACATCACCAGCACCAACGCATCTGAAGCGTAGCGATGCATGCTGCGCATGATGCCGCCCAGGTACCATTGTTCATTGGTGTAATACTCAACCGAGGGATGGGATAGCTCTATACCTGTTTTATAGAAAGCGTAGATGTAAGCACCGCTTACTGCAACGACCCAAAAGAAATAGAATCCCAGCGCACCTAAATGGTATAGCGGATTGAGGTTGTTACCGAATATTCTGTTAAGGACGCCTTCAGCCCACAGCAACCCCTTATGCGCGAAAGAAATTTGATTGTTAATGCTCAATTCGGCATCCTTGCATCAGTACTGCTTGCAACAATGTCGAATATAATGCGCAGCAAGAATCTGTGCATATCGCGCGTTGGCATCAAGATTTTGAACTGAAGTTAACTTAAAATAATGGGGAATAAAATTGGAAATCATTTACTACACCTTGATCGCCGGAGGCCTCTACCTTGTATCAAACTGGACACTTGACCGAATAGAAGTTTCACGCGGGAAGCGTTTCAAATATCGCAGCGTCATTTTCTTTTTTATAATGCTCACGCTGGTCTTTATCACGTTTGAACTGATCAATTCGGTTTTACTTGCGCCTTCTGAATGATCGGTGCCGCCGTATCGCGAGACTGACGCACAATCCTGTTAACAGTTGATCGAGTTAACAGGATTTGCTGGGGAAGCTTACCCAACCCGCCGCATGGATTTAAAAACCACTACCAGAAACATGATGCCGCCGATAACGGCGATCAACCCTCCCAGACCCATCAATCCCATTCCTGCCGTTTGAGCGAATCCGTGCAACGCTTGTGCAGCACCGGCAACCTTGCGCTGCACACCATAACCGCCAGACCAGAGAAGCCCGATGATGTGCAGTAACTGCCCCGCACCATATACGTAAGGTACGAGTATGGCCCACTTCAGATTCGGCTCGCGATAACCAAGCCGTGGCAATAAATACAGGGTAAGCCCCATGAAAGCCAAACTGATCGCCCCGCCCGTTCCATGGTAATGCGCGGTGATGATGGTATTGCTATCCTGGATCAACAGGCTGATACCTGCGCCAAACGCAAACAGGGCAATTGAACAAAACAGAGTCGCCCGATACGGATTGGTTGCTGCAGACCCCTTTACCGACAAGGCGCCGAAAAGAACCGCCAAGCCGATCGGGACAGGCGCAAAAGCCCCCCCCACTTTCATCAGCTGCGTGAACTGCTCAACGTAATCCCCCATCATTCCGACGAACGACAGGTAAATTACAGGAACATAAAACACCGGCACCAATCCCAGCAGCAGTAATCCGGATGCTACGCGCGGACTTAACGGAATCCTTGCGCCACAGGCATCAGCCAGCCACAACCAACCGGCCAACATCAGCAACAGGTAGGTGAACTGAAGGACGTGTCCCCCGCCCCAAAATACAAGGTCATAGTACTGCGTGCTATCGTATGACTCCGGAATCAAGACGTATGACCAGACAAAAGCCGCCAGCGCAAACAGGGTTGTTACGGCTGCCGAATAAAATCCGATGCGTATCGAACCTTCCCCGCCGCGCCAATGCTCGAGTGATGGCACGGCTACGAGGCTACGCAACACCAACACCGCCACACCGACAGTGAAGATGATCAATCCGCTAAAGAAAAAAGTGCTTTGAATAACCGGCACGTAATTACTCATCAGCGGTTTGCCCACATCAACAAAAGGGGACAAGACGATCGCCACTGCGCCAATCCAGGCCAAAATCAGCGCCAGCCAGCCCAACCTGATAAATTGTGGTGACGAGTTCAGACTCCACAGCACTCCTGCGAATGCCATGAACCACAACAGCACAGACAAATCAACGTGCACCACCAGTGCGGAGTGAAAAAAATCCACCCACGGGAAAATGTCCTGAATATATGGGGTGCGCGAAAGCACCAGCAGAATGGCAAATACCCCCGCACCGACCAGCGACGCAATACCGAGCTTCAGCCAGCCTGAAGCCAGCCTGCGACTCGCTTCAGAGGGTATGGCAAGCGTGAATCTTCGCACACCCTGTGCTTCAGTCTCGCTCACGCCGCTATTACCTACTCCTGCCTGCTCATTCAATAAAGCCATTCCTCTTCCTCACGAGTTATTCTTGTTCTTGAAGATAAATCCACCTGTTGCCGCATTAAAATCGATCACCATGATACGACCCGGTGCCAGGTCAATCGTTGCCTCGTGCTCATAGTTGAATTCTTCGCCGACGTGATCTTTCAAACGCGCCTTCAGAGTATGCACCCCGGCCTTTACGGGAATGCGCCGGTAAATATTTGAAGTGCCGCTATGTGCGAATCCATTCGGTTTCATTATTACATGGTAAAGCTGCGTCCCATCCATCTCCAATTCAACCACCACATCGGCACGTTCCCGGCTCGGGCAGATCGTGGTTGCTTTGCGCTGGTACATCGGCAGCTGGGCAAGCTCTTCCGGGGTACGCTCCCGGCATGCAAGCTTAAGTTGGCCGGCATGGCTGAAGCTCAATTTAATCAGCGTTTCATCTGCCTGAATATTGGTGTACGTAGGAAACGAGGAAAAATAACCGATCGTTACCGCGAACAGCGCATAGACCAGTCCCTGGCCAATATATTGCAGTGGTTTAACCATGGGTCACCTCCCCTGCTTTTGCGGCATCGGGTGGGTAACGAGTAACGACAAAAGCATCCGCAAAAAACTGATCCCCCGGCAATCCTTTAGCCATGAATGGAGCGCGACTCGCCTCGACCATCCCCGGTGAACCGCAGCTATACACCTGATATTCGTCCAGTCTTTCGTGGTCCTGCAGAATGGCCTCATGCACCAGACCGGTTCTGCCCTGCCAGCCATGCTCCGGTTTTGGCTCGGACAAGACCGGTATAAATTTGAAATTCTCATGTTCCTGCTGCCATTTCTCCGGCAAATCCGAGTACAGATCGGTGGGCGTCCTGGCGCCCCAGTACAGCACCATGGTGCGGGTTATGTCGACTCTGAAGGCATGCTCCACAATCCCCTTGATGGACCCGAAGCCACACCCCCCCGACATAAAGATAATGGGCTTCTGACTGTCTTCGCGCAAATAAAAGTTGCCATACGGCCCCTCTATTTGCAACACATCTCCTTCCTTCATCTTATTGAAGACGTGCCCGGTGAATTTGCCACCTTCCACCCGGCGGATGTGTAGCTGCATAGATTCCGATTCATGCGGGGCATTGGCGATGGAGTAACTGCGTTTACTACCGTCTTCCAGCAGCACTGCAACATACTGACCCGCGATAAAGTTCATATGTTCATCACCTTCAGGCACCAATTTCAGCAACATCACATCAGGGGCCGCCCGCTCCATTTTTTTTACGCGGAAACTCATGGTCTTGACCGGAAATCGTCTGTCCTGATCAACTTCATGGCACTCTATATCCAAGTCGGATAAGGGCTTGGCACAACAAAATAGTGCCTTGCCCTGCGCTTTTTCTGCTTCGGTAAGCACGCCTTCCTGGTAAGTTCCATAATCGACTGTGCCTTTCAGTATTCTGCCCTTGCATTCCCCGCACGCTCCGTCACGGCAAACATAGGGCAGATTCAATCCTTGGCGCAGTGCGGCTTCGAGTACGGTCTCTCCCTCCCTGGCGATTAACTTGTGCCCACACGGGATTGTGTTGATTGTATGTTCACCCTTGCCGCGTTTGGACCAACCCCAAAAGGGCAAAAGTAAAATGAGGAAGGTAAATCCACCGGACAATGCCCACACCTTGCCCGCTCCCCATGAATAAAGCAGGGGGAATGTCCACAAATAGAACCAGTCGAGTTTTAGAACGAACGGTGCAGAGTTCAAATCACTATGCCCCTGGCTCAAGGCAGGGTAAGTCAATGAAAGGCCGATCAGCGCCAGAATCAAACCTATCGTAAGCGGTTTGGGCGGGGATGTTTTTGCCTGCGGAACGCGTTGGGTATGAATCCAGATGAGCCCGAAAATAGCCAGCGGAACACCAATGTGGATTAAGGAAAGCAATGAGAAGAAGCGATTACTCACGCTGCCCGATTCAAGAAAGTTTCGCGCCAGTGGTGCACTGAATATGGGCAACCAGTCCAGCCATTCCGCACTGGCAACGGCAAGAAATTGTGCCAGACTGTCCCAAACCAGCCAGTAACCATTGATGCCGGCAATATAAACCAGCCACAGCAATGCAACGCCCGTAAACCATGAGAACCAGCGAAAGTTCCGGTAACGGTCAAAGACAAAATTGCGCAGCATATGCAAAACGCCGGCGACTATCATCGCATCGGATGCATAGCGGTGCAGGCTGCGCATGATGCCGCCCAAGTACCACTGCTCATGAGTTATGCGCTCCACCGAAGCAAAAGCATCCTCCACGCCGGTATCGTAAAAGATATAAATGTAGAAGCCACTGACCACGATGATCCAGAACATCAGATAGGTAATCGCCCCTAAATAATAAAACGGGTTTGAGGTCGCCCCAAATACATGGTTAAGCGTACTTTCTACGCGCATAAAAACACTCTGGCCGATTCGTTGCAAAAGTTTGATCATGTGGAAGTCCATCGGGAAATAATTTCAGGCGACATGAGCATCAAGCCCGTGAGAATATGGGCTGCGCTTAATATTAATCATGAACGGGGTGTTCTCGCTTTGGGCTACGACGATACTCAATCACGATCCACCATATAACGAGGAATGAAAAAAAGAAACCCAAGCCGAATCCAATGATTTCATTGTAATTTACGACATACTTACCAGTTTTTGGGTCATAAACCGTGCAAAAAAGCTTCACTTTGTTCATCGCCCCAACCAACCCTGACTCTGCCGTTTTAATGTTGTAAATCATATCCCTCATGGGCTCGAGCAGCGTCTTGTTAGGAAATTCCTCGCCATAGACTTGACGGTAGACCTTACCGTCCTGGTCAATAAATGTTGTCTGCGATATATGGTTAAATCCGCCTTCATCGCTTGGCACAAAGGTAAATCCCAAATCCTTGCTTATCTTTTTTATGGTTTCAGCATCTGAACTGACAAAGTCCCAGTTTTTCAGGTCAACCCCCGTCCGCTGGGCAAACATATCCATCGCTTCCGGGGTATCGTTCTCCGTGTCGAAGCCTATCGTCAACACCCCAAAGCTATCCACCCCAAATGCGGATTGAGACAACTTGAGTGCAGTCAAACTTTTGGTTGTGGTGGCACAGATGAACGGGCAGTGCGTATAGATCATGCTGATAACCAGCGGCTTTCCCCGGTAATCGGAAAGTCGTACTTTGCGTCCGCTTCTGTCCAGGAAGGTATAGTCGCCAATCTGGTTGCCTGTCGCCGCCTGGCTTATGCGCAAAATTTCTTTTTCATCAGAAATCTGCGTGTTCGTTTTCCCGGGCTGGACTTGTGACTTTGATGCAGATGATTTCTCCACCCTTACACGCCCGTTATCCCAGTCCTGCGACAAATAAAACAGCATCCCGGGTAACAAAACTCCGAAACTAAAAAAGGCCAGACCTATCGGTAAAAAATGGCGACGCATAATCACATTCTCATGAGTGTTCGACTTGTCAACATAATGTCACTTTATTACTACCAGGATAAATTGAATAATACCCGACTATTCTGATGCGGAATATAACAACACAAGTTACCTGGCATTCGCCTGATAGTTTTCAAAAGGGTGAAAAAACAAGAAAACCCATCCAGACTTGCACAGACGGGGAATTTTCTTACGATGAAATCAGGCTCCGAAATTAACTTCAAGCATCAGGGCTATCACCAATACAGTAAATTGCACCAGTGAAGCAACAAAATTGGCCATTGCCGCTTTTTTTGTCGGGTTACGCAGCAGTTGCACACTTTTGACTAAAAAGTAAGTCCCTCCCAACAAGGCACCAGTGAAATAAATCCAGCCTAAACCGTAAAATACAGGCATCAGGGAAACCGTCACCAGAAGAATGGTGTGCCCCAGTATAATGCGTGCCGTTTTTTTCTCACCTTTTACCACTGGCAACATCGGGATTCCCGCCGCTGCATATTGCTCACGGATGACGATGGCAAGGCTCCAGAAGTGAGGGGGTGTCCACAAAAATAGCACCAGTGCCAGCAACCAGGGAAGTGGTCCGAAGGAAGGATCGACTGCTGCCGCACCGGCAAGCACTGCAAAACTACCCGCTAATCCACCAAACACGATATTCAGCCACGTACGCCGCTTCAGCCATGCTGTATAAACAATAGCGTAGGTGAACGCCCCAAGGAAAATGTTCAGTGCCGTCATTGCATTGAATGCGAAGGCGGCGGATGCCACCGCAATCGCCAACATCGATCCGATGATTACCAGCCATTTTGGGCTATGCTCAAAAAAACCATTCACGAAGGGACGGTTCTCGGTACGCGCCATTTTTGCATCAATATCACATTCGTAATATTGATTAAAAGCACCCGCAGCCGCAGAAGCCATCATGACCGCCAGCGACAGGATCAGAACTTGCCAGCTTGACAGAGACGCTCCCGGTGTAATCGCCATTCCGCCCAACGCTGCCAGTGTAATCACCACTCCTATGCGCAACTTGAAGACATTCACGTACTGTTTTACGGCCATCATCGTTCCCATACTCACCCCCTCTTCCCTGCAGCGCATTGATTGGTTTTCTTGGCGTATTTTACAATTGAATACTTCTAACTCAAGTCGTCCCGATTAGGTAGTTGCACCTTTCCGACTTGAATTAGAGGTATCCCCCTAACTTTGATTCGATTACTTCGACTAAAAAATCCGGGAAGGACACTGAAGCATCCTCCCCGGCGTTTTGGTCACTTTAAGACAGGCCCCAGATGGTGGACAAGTACTTGAAGTTCACGAAGTAGTACAGCACGATCGTTGCGAACAGGATCATGGCAAGGACGAAGGTTCCGGGTGCTTCCATCCCCCACAGACCGACATGCTTCTTACCGGTTCTTTCGGCCACCACGTCGGCATCTTCCACTTTCGGCCAAGGCGCAGAGTCTTCCGCGATGCGTTCACCGGTAAAGACGGACGCCAGCACGACCAGGATATACATGATCGCACCGACTGCCATGATGACAGCGAAGATCTCACCCAAGTCCATCAAACCTTTAGCAATCTCCGGATATTGGTAAGCCAACGGTTGACCGGCAAAGGTGATATCCGCATGGCGGCGTTGCACACCCAGCGTACCGGCACCCATGACGGCGATCGAGAAAACCCAAGCCCCCAGACTGAAAACATAGGGTTGCAACCTCGCCACGCCAGGCAAAGCAATCTTGCGCTGGAACACGACTGGAATCAGCCAGTAGGTAACCGCCATGAATGCCATGGTCGTACCGACTACAAGGGTGCCATGGAAATGGCCCGGCAGATACATCGTGTTGTGGATGATCATGTTGATCTGTTCCACGCTCATCACCACGCCGGTAACACCACCGATAAAGCCGAAGCCCACCAGCGACAGAAACATACCGGAGAATACCGGATTACCCCAAGGCGCCTTGCGCAGCCAGGTGAACAAGCCGGTATCAAGCCCTTTCCTGCGCTGCGCAACTTCGATGGAGCCTGGGACGGTCAAACCGTGGATCATACTGGCCAACACAGCGAGATAAATCATGTAGCTGGTATTGACTACCTTCCAGGCAGAGGTCAATCCCGGATCGGACAGCAGGTGATGCACGGAACCCAGTTGCAGGAACAGGATATACAGCAGGAACGCAAAACGGCTGACCTTTTCAGACATCGGCTTGGCACCGAATACCAGTGATGCGATGAGATACCAGATAGAGATATGGGCCACCACGTTGATTTGTTGTGAAGAGTGACCAAAAGCCCACCAGATGACCCGATACATCATTGGGTCAATATAGCTGATCAGTCCCACCGACCACAGAAAAGTCGGAATCAGGATCATTGCGCCGGAAACCAGGGTGAAAACCGCTATCACGGTGGCCGTCACGCCACCGAACACCACCAGCGGAATCGATCCCTGATAAGTTTTCTCTCTCTTGGCAACCACCAGCGTACCCAGGAAAACGAAACAGCCGATCAACGCACCCACAGCAAATATAATCAAACCCAAGTAGAAGTGCGGGGCCGCCTGCAGTGGCGGGTAGGAAGTCATCATGACGCTGGAATTGCCTTGCAACACCGCTACAGCAACCATGGCCGCACCGACAAGCATCAGCCAGAACTGCGCCCATGCCCAGCGTGGCGTTGCAATTCTGCTGCCCAGCACATGTGACGCCAAGAAATACAGCACAGCCATTTCAAAGAAAATGATCCACACCGCCAGATTTACTAGCCCGTGCGCTGTCAAAGCCATGTAAAACAGGTCAGGGCTAAGCAGTTGCACACTGGGCATGCGGGTAAGCGCCACACCCAGCCCAAAAATACCGCCAACCAGCAAAAATACTACTGCCGCAAAGGCATTCCACTTAACCAGCGTGTTGGCCGTTCTGTGTATCTTGAGACCGGATACCGGATCGACACGAAAATCAGACATTGTTGTCGTCGCCATTATTTTCTACTCCTTTACGTAAATTCTGCCCAGCATCGAATGATGCCCGATACCGCCGGCGCCGCCACAGTATTCACCGCATACTATGGAGAATGTGCCTGATTTATTGGGGACTATGGTCGTAACCTGCTCGTAACCGGGATAGACCTGAAAATTGATATTCTCCGGTTGCAGCGAAAAACCATGCCCCACGTCGTAGGAGGAGATATGCAAGCGGTATTTCTCCCCTTTTTTCAGCTCCAGAATAGGACGCCACTGCCACTGCATACCGGCCAGATAGACGTCGCTACCAGGTGGCGGAGCCACCACATCTTCACCAGTAGCCTCATCTGCGCGGATTTTATACTGGGCCGTCATTCCATCCACCTTGGCGGAATAGGCTTCCAAGGTGGTTCTATAGGCCTCGTTGCTCATGTTTTGCGGGCCAACAAAGTGCCAGCCGACCATCCACGTGAACATAAAAATGCACCATGCAAATGCGAGCACAATCCACCATATCTCGGTGCGTTCGACCGGTTCGCGCCACCAATCGGGGTTTGTTGGGGGGGTATAAGCGGTTCCCATGGTTATATTTCTCCTTGATTAATTTAATTAATTTGAATATTCAAGTGTGACGTTTTCATGGGGCTGGCGGAATGTTGATCACATCCCACAGTCCCCAAAACGTATAAATCACCATCGGCACAATCACCCCCAGCAACAACATGAGCCACTGGTTATCCAAAACCTTTTGCATGAAATGCGGGCTTACCCCACTTGAATTTGATTCGGACATTTTTACTCCTCCCTTAAAGTTGATGAACTAGCCCAACCGACGACTTACGACAGCAAAAAACTCAATAAATCAAGATACTTAATTCCCGAGTAATGCGAACATGCCAATAATGAAGTAGAGCAAAGCCCCAACCGCCATCAAAACTGTCAATAAAAAAATACCGCTCTGCCTTAATTGCCTGACAAACGCCGTAACAACACCTACAGACTGATATTGCTCCATGTACATTCTCCATGTTATTACCAATTGATGGGATATACGCCCTCTACAATTACCCATCAAGCAACCAAAAATCACACCCCTCACGACCCCAAAGGGTCTTCATACAGAATGATGAGCCAGACACAACTGCACAACCCGTAAAAATGAGCCTACACAACCCTCTCCAACACACAAAATACATGTATTCAAAATACCTGTTTAAAACATTAATCCCGACAAAAGCGATTGTCAAGCAAAACTGCGTCAAATTGTCGCACCCCTTCTGCCTCAAATCACTGTAGTCCGTTTTAGCTTGATCCAAGCCTGTGCAAATTGACGAATGTCCCCATTGTGGCTTAACCTCCTGCGACCTTTATGCAACATGAATATTGATCCTCGCCAAGTCAGCGGCTCCATCTGGCGTTAGCACCACAAAGCACCATCCAATCTGCGGCCATTCGACATGAAACTGAAAACTTCTGAAAAATACAGCGTACTTTTGCTCTTGTTGACCTTCCTGCTGTCTGCTTCTACAGCCGATGCAGCACCAACCATTAATGGCTGTCAGATCAAACGAAAAACCAACTGTCCAGGCATCGATCTTGCGGGTGCGAATTTAAGCAATTCGAATTTAGCCGGTTCGGATCTTGCGGGCGCCAATCTGGCTGGTGCCAATTTAACCAATGACAGAATTTCTGAAGCCAATCTGATCAACGCAAATTTATCCAGGGCCGATCTATCCAATGTCAATCTTTCGGATTCATATTTAACCGGTGCAAATTTGTCATTGGCCATTCTCAAGAACGCCAACCTGTCCAATGCAAGCCTCGCTGGTGCGAATCTTTCAGATTCAAATTTGAATGGCGCGAATTTATCCCTGACCAATCTCAAGGGGGCCAACCTGACTGATGCTGATGCTACAAATGCCGTTTTCATCATAAGCAGCCTGGTCGGTACTAATCTGACTCGAACTAACCTTACAGGCGCCACATTGGTAGGATCTGATTTGCGCAACGCCACTTTGCAGGATACCCTGTTCTGCAAAACCACCATGCCTGATAAAAGTATCAATAACAGTAGTTGTCCAGTTCAACGCTAGTTAATAGGATTCCATTAAAAGATGTACTTAAAACTTGTTTTGACGGGCTGCATACTGGCATTCATCGCTGTCGTGTTAAGCGCCTATGTACGGCTTGCCGATGCCGGACTAGGCTGCGCAGACTGGCCTGCCTGCTATCAGAGCAACGCCTTGAAGGAACGACAATCACTGCAAGCAAATGCGAACCAGGGCTATACCACGTGGCAGCGCAAGCTGCACAGCCAAGTAGTCATGCTGATGGGTTTCCTGTCTGTTGCAATCAGCGGCCTTGCATGGCTGAAACGCAAGGAATTACGGCAATCCCCCTTACTGCCAAGTTTGCTGACTGGCTTGATGGTATTTCTTGCAGTGTTTGGCATCTGGGCATTCTCACACCTGCCGCGGGCCATTATTGTTCCAGTGCATCTCGGTGGCGGGATGCTCATGCTGATCATGCTGCTATGGATGTTGCTTCGCCAGATACCCCATGCAGACGGTATCGACTCCAACCATGCGCGGCAATGGCAGTTCTTTTCGCGCTTGGGATTGGCTTTGGTCATCATGCAAAGTCTGCTTGGCGGCTTGGCGAGCGCGAACTTTGCCGGCATTGCATGCACGGATTTCCCTTTATGCAATGGCCATCTGCTGCCTCAGATGGATTTCTCATATACGTTGGGCAACCCAGGTGAACCCCTGGCTGAAACAAGATTGATCGCTATTCACTGGCTGCATCGTCTCGGGGCGATCATCTCGCTGGCCTATTTGATTTGGTTATCTGCGACCATCATGGCGCACGACAAAACGAAGATGATCGGCATAATCATTCTCGGTTTGGTCGTCGTTCAGTGCGCGCTTGGTGCTTCAAATATACTGCTTGGACTGCCACTTGCCGGCGCAGTATTGCACAACGCAGTTGCAATGATGCTAATAGCCGCACTGGTCTGGTTAAACTTCCGCTTGCAATACGGCGCACATCACAACGTGTAACGCCTGCTCGGCCCAGGCTACATTCCCGCCTTTGCCTGCCTGATTTCCACTTTCACATCGATCGTAACAAGATGCTTGTCCGCCTGTTCGAACTGCAATACAAGCGGCACAACTTTCCCGGCTTTTAGGGGCGATTCAAGATCAATCAAAGTCAGATGGTAGCCGTGCACGCTCGTCATATCGACCCGTTTATTGGCGGGAAAATCTATGGACGACACCTTGATGGTCTTCATCATGCCGCCCTTGTGCAGCATCGTGCGCAACTCGACTGCCTTTGATTTCGGACTGCTGGCGCCGACTAAAAATGCTGCCTGTTTACTGGTGACGTACATATACACATTCGCCGCATCCTTGCCGGGCATAGTAGAAAATGTCCACGCCTCATCAATCTCAATATCGCCCGCATAAGCCCCCGCACTCAATACCAGCGCCATCACCACCGCCAACTTTCCCAGCATCGAACCCAAGAGTTCGTTCATAACGATTTTCCTATTTGACCGAGTTTAGAAAAAGCATGCCGGTTCTGAATCATTAAAACAGGCATACCTCCCCGGCAACAATCTGCTCATCCGGCAACATTTTTTTGCCCGGTTGGCGGCCTATGGAAACTGATCACCGACTCGCCTGGAAAAGGAAGCAAAGCTATTTCAATCTCGTTCCGATTTCTGACCAGATCAGCCAAAGTGACTTCCCGCAGTTTTCTGAAAAACGCCTCCAGTGCCGCATCAAACAAGCTATTCAGCTTGCACACTTCATAAATTACACATTGGTTCGATTCCGGATTAAAACACTCAACCAGATCGAAATTATCCTCAGTGGCTCGCAACACCATTTCGACATTAATCTTGTCGGGCGGCAACGCCAGGCGTACTCCGCCATTGCGACCACGTACACTTTCGATCAGACCGAGCTTGGTTAATTGGTGTGAGATTTTGACAAGGTGATTTTTTGAAATTGCAAAACGATCGCTCACTTCCCGTATGGTGACCGTTTGATCATTACGCATTGCCAAATACATCATCAGCCGAAACCCCAAATCTGAGTATTGCGTCAGCTTCATAATTCACCCTTCCATGAGAATTGTTGAATCGGACATTGCTCATCCATCCGCGAACATCCGCCCACAACGTTATCATTGCGCTCTGCGCACTTCTAATACCTGTTTCAAGTATACCTCTTTATGTGACTTTGTATCATGTGCCCGATCCAGATTCCATCAGCCACTCTTCAATAGTCAGGATGGAATGCAAACCCTATTTCGAAGACAGGAAACTCATGCCATGCAGGACTGACTTGAAGCAAGCAACTACAACTGCCTCGGTGATCGGTGCCGGGCCCGCCGGCCTGATGGCCGCCGAGGTGCTGGCGCAGAACGGTGTGCGCGTAGCGATATATGACGCGATGCCGAGCGCTGGACGCAAATCCCTGATGGCTGGAAAAGGCGGCCTCAATATCACCCACGCCGAAGCGTTCGATGATTTCCTTGCGCGCTGCACTGGATCAATCACCTCGGAATTCTCCATGCGCTTGGCAAGGAAACGCAGCCTGCGGTCGATCTCGCGCAGACGCTTCTTACCATAGATGTAGTCGTCGTTCTCGCGGGTGAATGCTTTGCTCGCGGGTGCTGCGCGACCTTTAGAACGGAATGTCGTCGTCAAAGTTGTCGAAGTTGCTCTTGGCTGCTGGCGCGGCGGGCTTGGCAGCCGGGGCGCTGCGCGCCGGAGCCTGTGACTGGTTCTCCACGACTTCGAAGCTGCCGCCGCCGGGCTTGCCGCCCAGCATCTTCATTTCGTTGGCCACGATCTTGGTGGTGTAGCGATCCTTGCCTTCTTTGTCGGTCCACTTTTCAGTGGTAATTCTGCCTTCGACGTAAATCAGCGAACCTTTCTTCAGATACTCTCCGACAATCTCCGCAAGACGCTTGAAGAAAACGATGTTGTGCCATTCGGTCCTTTCCTGTTTCACACCGCTCTTGTCTTTCCATGTTTCGGATGTTGCCAACGTCACATTGGCAACCGCCTCGCCGCTTGGCATATATCTCACTTCGGGATCCTTACCCAAGTGTCCAATCAGAATTGCCTTATTCACCGACATGTCATGCCCCTTTCACCATGTTTTCAATCGCGTTCTCGTCGAACCCGCCCATCTCAACCTTGAGGCAGGCGATCTGTTCCCCTGCCACCACCAGCACTTCTTTTACACCGCGCAATTGTGCCAGAGACTGCCGCAACTTGCCCGCTGCATCTTCATCCATCTCCGGCAAGTGATACATTTTGGTCAGCAGCGCTTGCGGCGGACGCATGGACGAAGCCACGACCAGCCACAGCAGCAGCATGAGCACGGCGAACACCAGCACCGCATTGCCGCCGTAGCGTTGCATCAGCAAGCCACCCATGGCCGAACCGAAGAACGCGCCCAAAAACTGCACACTGCTGAACACACCCATCGCCGTGCCCTTGGCGGCCAGCGGCGCGATCTTGCTGACGATGGAAGGTTGCATCGCCTCCAATACGTTGAATGCGGTGAAAAACACGATCATCGAGAGCGCTATGCCCCACACGCTGTCATGCAAAAACAGGATACCCAGTTGCCCCAGCGCGGCCAAGCCAATCGAGAACATGAAAACCTGTTTCGTCATCGCTTTCTTCTCCGCGATGATGAACAGCGGCGCCATCAACGCGAAAGCGATCAGCATTACCGGCAGATACATCTGCCACTGGTGCTGCGCATCCAGTCCGTCGGCACGCAGGATGAACGGCACCTGCATGAATACCGACATCAGGATCGCGTGCAGGGTGAACACGCCGAAATCCATGCGTAGCAAATCTTTGTTGCGCAACACCTCTTTGAGCTTGCTGGTGTTGGCTTCGGTATCGGAATGAAAGCGCGTGATTCCCGGTTTGGGGATGAACCAGATCACAACCGCGATGGATACGAAGGCCAGCACGCCGACCATCGAGAAGATGCCGGACATGCCGATGAGCCGATAAAAAATCGGCGACAGCACCATTGAGATCGAGAACGTGATACCGATGGAAATGCCGATCAGGGCCATCGCTTTGGTGCGCTGTTCTTCTCGCGTGAGATCGGCGGTCAGCGCCATCACTGCCGCATTGATCGCCCCCGCGCCCTGGATCACCCGCCCGGCAATGATCCAGTAAATATCGTCCGCCGATGCCGCGATGAAACTACCCGCCGCGAACAACAGCAGGCCGACGATGATAATCGGCTTGCGCCCGTAACGGTCGGACAGCCAGCCGGCAGGAATCTGCAGAATCGCCTGCGTCAGGCCATATGCCCCCAGCGCGACCCCGATCAGAAAATGACTCTGCCCGCCCGGCAGTTTCTCGGCATACAGCGCGAAGATCGGCAGGATGATGAACAAGCCCAGCATGCGCAGGGCATAGATACTCGCCAGGCCAATACTGGCGCGGCGTTCGAAGGGGGTCATGGACGAATCTGAAGCGGACATGAAACTGCGGGTGGTGATTTTCTAAAGGGCGTATCTTAACAGTTTAGTCAGGCTTATGCCCTCAGTGCAGCACTGGCGGCGCGCCGCAGCACTTCTTGAACTTCTTGCCGGAGCCGCAAGGGCATGGCTCGTTGCGCCCCGCCTTGAAGCGGGCGTTCGGCATCTCAACCTCATCTGAAACGAGCTTGCCGGGTTGCGCCATGCGTTTTGCGGTCTCCGCCTCGCGCTGCTCGCGGAAATAATCGTTGAGCAGCACCACGCATCCGGCGATGGCCTCGTACGCCTCCTGCGTAGCGCGCTTGTTATCGCCACTCTTTTCCAGCACATCCCAGCCCGACTTCGTACCGAGCAACACCATGGGCGTCAACAACTGCGGTCGGCTCTTGAACACCGCGTCCCATGGTTCATTGAAAAGCGTCACACCTAGCATAAAGCCCGCACACCATCCTTCCGCGTCGAAAAACTCACTACCGTCTTCCTGCAACAGGATGCCGAACAGCGGCTCGAATTGCACATTTTCGATGGCGGCCAACACGCTGTTGTAGTGACGCATGATCAAACCCAGAATGCGGTTCGCCTCGTCCAGCGATGAAAAATCAGGTTCATCTTTCCCCTCATCTTCATCCCATATCCACCGCAAATAATCGCTGGGCATGAAGAGTTGCGGATGCAATACGATTGAGGCAAAGAAACCGTCCAGAGTGGAAATATCCATCGTGTTTTCCGACACGCCTTCCGACATTAGAAAATCATCCAGCTCTTCAATCTCGTCGTCACTCAGGGGAAGTGTGGGATTTTTCATTTTCTCTCGTCCATGCAGTCTAGTATAGAAACATATAAATAACGAAACATGTATTATACTGTCGCATGCTTGCCCAATGACGAGGAGACAGTAATGCGACAGACCGAACTGCATCTTACCGACGAGGATCGAGAGTTAATCGAATCATATCGCGCCAAGGGATTGCACCATGCCCGAGAAGTTAATCGGGCGCATACCTTGTCCGCCCTTGATCGCGGAATACCAGAAGCCCAGATCATGGAAGTTCTCGGTGTCGGACGAACCGCCATCTGGCGGACGCGAAGCGCATATCTTGAGGGGGGTGTCGAATACGCGGTGTGCGATGTCGCACGTTCAGGCAAGCCCAAAGAATACGATACTGACGTTGAGGCGCAGATTACCGCTTTGGCCTGCTCGGAGCCACCAGAAGGTGCCACGCGCTGGACACTGGAGTTGTTGGAACAGGCAGCACAGAAGCAGGCGGCTATCGGCTCGATCAGCCGCGAGACGATTCGCCGACTGCTAAAAAAAAACTGCCTCAAACCATGGCGCAAGGTGATGTGGTGCATTGGCGCGCTGACTGAAGAATACCGGGAAAGAATGTACGATCTGCTCGACCTTTATGCCCGCCCGTTCAGTCCGAAAGAACCTGTTGTTTGCCTGGATGAGAAGAGCAAACAACTGCTCAAGGATTCGCGCCCGCCTTTGACAGTCCAGCCCGGCTCTCCCGCGAAGCAGGATTACGAGTACGAGCGTGCCGGCACTTGCAACCTGTTCGTGGCTGTCGAGCCAAAAGAAGGGCGACGAACGGTCGTGGTCACCGACCATCGCGCGAAGACCGATTTCGTAGATTTTGTGCAGCACCTGCTCAAGCAGGTTTATTTCACAGCGCGACGCATCCATCTGGTGATGGATAATCTCAACACCCATTTTCGTAAGTGCTTCGAGGAAGTGCTCGGCATCAAGAAAACAGAAGCACTGCTGCGACGTGTCGTTTTTCACTACACGCCGAAACATGCCAGTTGGCTCAACATGGCTGAAATCGAAATCGGCATTCTTGATCGCCAGTGCCTTGATCGACGCTTGCCGGATCAGGCCACGATCATCACCGAAGTGAATGCTTGGCAGACGCGCCGCAACACGGAGCAACGCGGCATCGTGTGGTCGTTCACTCGGCAGGATGCGGATACGAAAATGGCGCGGCATTATGTTTCGTAATTTATAGGTTCAGATACTAGTGTCGGCATTCAGTTTGTCCCCAGCAGCACGGCGATCTTGGCGCGCACTTCTTCCAGTTCTTCAACAGTCGCTTTTCCCTTCGGTGTTGCCTTGCGCGCTTTCCAATCCAGGTTCTTTATCTGGTCGGACAGCACCGCGCCGCTGACGCCCTTCGCCTGGATGATGACCTCGAACGGGTAGCCTTTGATCTGGGTGGTCATCGGGCAGCACAGCATGGTGCCGGTTTTGCCGTTGTAGGAGGCGGGGCTGAGTACCAACGCGGGGCGATGCCCGGCTTGTTCGTGCCCTGCCTGCGGGGAGAATTCGAGCCAGACGATGTCGCCCGCATCCGGCACGAAGCGGGTTGCCATTACCAGACTTCCTTGCCGACCGGCACACCCGTGTCGACGGGTTTGTGCAGGTTGCTGACGGTAATGCCACCGATAAGCTCATCGAGTTTGTATGACTTGCGGCGTACTGGCTCGATGACGATGCGGCCCTGCTCTTCACGCACATCGACGGACTGCTCAAGATCGACATGCGCTGCAGCCATGATGGCCGCCGGGATGCGCACTGCCGCGCTGTTGCCCCATTTTTTGACGATGACTTCCATGATGTTTTTCTCCTGAGATTCAATAAGCCGCAGTTTAGTAAGCCATAGGGTGTGTGTCAACATTGTTGATACGTCCGCAACCACTTGGTAGAGGTGCCTTAAAACCTGCGCAGCCACCATCTCACGCCTGCTCGTCCAACGCCAGTTTCATCATTGCTTCCATCCCCTGCCAGCCGAACACGGGTGTTGCGCTGCGCGGCTGGTTTTCTTGTCCGCCGTAGATGATTGCCGAGGTCGGTGCGCCGGTGGCTTTGCAGAATGTTTGCAGCGGTTTGAACCAGTCCGATGACACAGTCTGCCCGGCTTTGCATTCGATGGGGAAGGCGGTTTCGGGACCGTTTTCAACCAGCAGGTCGATTTCGCTGCCTGCGCTGTCGCGCCAGAAGTAGAGGCGGTTGGGCATTGCGTGGTTGCACAGGTGTTTGGTGGCTTCGCTGACGACCCATGTCTCAAACAGCGCACCGCGCATCGTGCCCAGTTCCAGATCGCCGGTTTTGCGCACGCCCGCCAGCCATGCTGCCAGGCCGGTATCCAGAAAATACAGTTTGGGCGTTTTGACCAGCCGTTTGCCGAGGTTGCGATGCCAGGGGGGCAGCAGTATCACCAGGTAGCTCGCTTCCAGTATGGATATCCAGCTTTTGGCGGTGTTGTGGGTGATGCCGCAGTCGGCTGCCAACGCGGAGAGATTGAGCATCTGGCCGGTGCGCGCGGCACACATGCGCAAAAATCGCTGGAAGGTGGAGAGGTCGCGCACGTTGATGAGTTGGCGCAGATCGCGCTCGATGTAGGTAGCCACATAATCGGCATACCAGATGTGCGGCGGGATGCCCCGGTCGAACAGCGGGGGGTAGAAGCCTTGCAGCAGCATGGCTTCGAGTTTTTTTGGAGCAAATCCTTGCTGCAATTCGCCGTGCGTGAAGGGCAGCAGGTGCAGGTATCCGACCCGCCCGGCCAGCGATTGGGAGATGGATTGATTCAGGCTGAATTGCTGCGAGCCGGTCAGGATGAATAGACCCATGCGGCGCTCGGCGTCCAGCCTGGATTGCAGGTAAGAAAAGAGTTCCGGAACGCGCTGCACTTCGTCGAGGATCGCTCCGTCCGGAAATTGTGCAAGGAAACCGCGCGGGTCGCTCACGGCATATTCGCGCTGATCCGGGTCTTCCAGCGAACGGTATGGCTTGCCCGGAAATGTGGTTTGCGCCAGCGTGGTCTTGCCCGCCTGGCGCGGACCGGTCAGCGCCACGGCTGGGTACCATGCGGCAAGTTGCTGCAGGGTGGCGGTTGCGGAACGTCTGAGCATGGCGGGATTCTGACGGGTTTTTACAAATTGTCAATTGTAATTACAATTTGCATTAGCAGCCGCTAAATCCTCCCTCACCCCACCCCTCTCCCCGAGGGAGAGGGGGTAAATCGCTGGTTGGGAAAGCAGTCGTTTTCGCGTATATTGTCAGGTCGTTTTTCACCTCGCTGCCTGGCATGGAATACATCAAAATACGCGGTGCGCGCACCCACAATCTCAAGAACATCAGCCTCGATCTGCCGCGCAATCAGCTGGTGGTGATCACCGGCTTGTCCGGCTCCGGCAAGTCCTCGCTCGCTTTCGATACGCTATATGCCGAGGGGCAACGGCGCTATGTGGAGTCGCTTTCGGCGTATGCGCGCCAGTTCCTGCAGTTGATGGAGAAGCCGGATGTCGATCTGATCGAGGGGCTTTCTCCCGCCATCGCCATCGAGCAGAAAGCGACTTCGCATAACCCGCGTTCGACGGTGGGTACGGTGACGGAAATTCACGATTATCTGCGGCTGCTGTTCGCCCGCGCGGGCGATCCGTATTGTCCGCAACACGACATCGTGCTGCAGGCGCAATCGGTGGGACAAATGGTCGATACGGTGCTGGCCCTGCCGGAAGGCACGAAGGTAATGATCCTGTCGCCCATCGTGGTGGAGCGCAAGGGCGAGCAGGCTGATCTGTTCGACGAGCTGCGCGCGCAGGGTTTTGTGCGCCTGCGCGTGAACGGCAAGGTGTGCGAGATGGACAATCTGCCGAAGCTGGCGAAAAACCAGAAACACACCATCGAGATCGTGGTGGACCGGCTGAAAGTTTCGCCCGACATCAAACAGCGTCTGGCGGAGTCGTTCGAGACGGCATTGCGCCACGCCGACGGGCGCGCGCTGGCGGTGGAGATGGAGTCGGGCAAGGAGCATCTTTTTTCGGCCAAGTTCGCCTGTCCGATCTGCAATTACTCGCTGCAGGAATTGGAGCCGCGCCTGTTCTCGTTCAACAGCCCGATGGGTGCGTGCCCGAAGTGCGACGGTCTGGGCGTGATCTCGTTCTTCGATCCGCAGCGCATCGTGGCCTTCCCGCAACTTTCCTTGAGCAGTGGCGCGATCAAGGGCTGGGATCGGCGCAACCAGTTCTATTTCCAGATGCTGGACAGCCTGGCGAAGCATTACGATTTCGATCTGGAACGCCCGTTCGAGTGCCTGCCGGAGAAAATCCAGCAGGTGGTGCTATATGGCAGCGGGCGCGAAGAGATCTATTTCCAGTATCTGAACGAGCGCGGCAAGAAGATGCTGCGCGAGCATGCCTTCGAGGGCATCGTCAACAATCTGGAGCGGCGCTACAAGGAAACGGACTCGCCCACGGTGCGCGAAGAACTGGCGAAATATCTGAACTCGTGTTCGTGCCCGGAATGCAAAGGCACGCGCCTGCGCGTGGAGGCCCGCCACGTGCGCGTGGCCGAGCGTACGATCTACGAATTGAATGCCTTGCCGCTGAAGCAGGCGCTAACTTTTTTCCGGAACGTGACGCTGCCCGGCAACAAACAGGCCATCGCCGAAAAGATCGTGCAGGAAATCGCCAACCGCCTCACTTTCCTCAACAACGTCGGACTGGATTATCTGTCGCTGGAACGTTCAGCCGAGACACTCTCCGGCGGGGAATCGCAGCGTATCCGTCTGGCCTCGCAGATCGGTTCCGGCCTGACAGGCGTGATGTACGTACTGGACGAGCCCTCCATCGGCCTGCACCAGCGCGATAACGACCGCTTGCTGGATACGCTGAAGCGCCTGCGCGACATGGGCAACAGCGTGATCGTGGTGGAGCATGACGAGGATGCCATACGCTCTGCTGATTTCGTGGTGGATATGGGACCGGGTGCCGGCGAGCATGGCGGTACGGTGGTGGCACAAGGCACGCCGCAGGAAGTGTGCGCCAACCCGCAATCGCTGACCGGCGATTATCTGACCGGCCGGCGCAGCATCGCTCTGCCTGCGCAATATCGCAAACCTGATGCCGAGCGCCGCCTGAAGATCAGTGGTGCCTGCGGCAATAATCTGAAGAACGTCACCCTTGATCTGCCCGTCGGTTTGCTCACGTCCATCGCGGGGGTATCCGGCTCCGGCAAGTCCACGCTGATCAACGACACCTTGTACAAGGCGGTCGCACAGCATCTGTACGGCAGCAATGCCGAACCTGCTCCTTATGCGGAAATTGAAGGCCTGGAATTTTTCGACAAGGTGATCAATGTCGATCAATCCCCCATCGGGCGCACGCCGCGCTCCAATCCGGCGACTTACACCGGGCTATTCACGCCGATCCGCGACCTGTTCTCCGGCGTGCCGATGGCGCGCGAGCGCGGCTACGGGGCGGGCCGCTTCTCCTTCAACGTGAAGGGTGGACGCTGCGAATCCTGCCAGGGCGACGGGGTGATCAAGGTTGAGATGCATTTCCTGCCCGACGTGTACGTACCGTGCGATGTCTGCCACGGCCAGCGCTACAACCGCGAGACGCTGGAGGTGCAATACAAGGGTGCAAACATCAACAAGGTGCTGAACATGACGGTGGAACAGGCACATGAGTTCTTCAAGCCCGTTCCCGTGATTGCGCGCAAGCTGAAGACGCTGCTCGACGTGGGTCTGGGTTACATCACACTGGGCCAGAGCGCCACCACGCTGTCCGGCGGCGAGGCGCAGCGGGTGAAGCTATCGCTCGAACTGTCCAAACGCGACACCGGGCGCACGCTGTACATCCTCGACGAACCGACCACCGGCCTGCATTTCCACGATATTGACATGCTGCTCAAGGTGATTCACAAACTGCGCGACCAGGGCAACACGGTAGTGGTGATCGAACACAATCTGGATGTAATCAAGACCGCGGATTGGGTGATCGATCTCGGCCCGGAGGGCGGCGACGGCGGTGGACGCGTCGTGGCGCAAGGCTCGCCCCGGGATATCACAGCGAACAAGGACAGCGTAACGGGGCCGTACCTCAAAAAACTCTTAATGTAATGATGTAATTAGAAATTAGCAGCCTTCCGCCTTGGCGGGGAGGCCGTTAATCTTGACTTTGTTAGTTGGTTATTGTTAGATGGCGGTGTGTTTCCTCTGGTAATTCACATAAGGAGAACGATCATGAAAACTTGGCTTTTGATTCCCCTCTTCCTGGCGCTTGTGTCCATCCAGACTCTGGCAGCAGACGGCAGGATCACCATCAACTCTCCCACCAACGGCGCCATGGTCAGCAGCACCGTGACGGTTCCGGTCAACTATGAGGCCATGCTCGGCCCCAAGGGCGACCACTTGCACCTGTATGTCGATGACAAACGCATCGATGTCTTGCGCCAGCTCAAAGGTAGCGCCGAGCTGAAACCGCTGGCACCCGGCAAACACAAGATATGCCTGACCGAGAATAGCAAGTGGCATATGTCGACCGGGCTGGAGACTTGCGTCGAGGTGATGTCGCAATGATCTCCGCGCAAAACCTGATCTACGCCGTCATCCAGGTAGTACATAACTTCGGCGCGGTGGCGGTGATTGGCGGTTCGCTGCTCGCGCTGGTGTTGCCCGAACGTGCTGCACGCAAGCGGCTGGCGGTTCTGACGCTGCTGGGCTGGCTGACACAGGCGGCGAGCGGCGCGACCTTCGGGATGACCACGTTCTATTACTACCATGAACTGCCGGACATCTCGGGGATCGCGACCTACGCGCTGGGCATTAAGATGCTGTGCGCTTCGCTCGGCATCCTGATGCTGGCCGCCTACCTCTGGCAGGGCGAGCGCTGGAAGGAACAGCAAGTGCACGGGGTATGGTTATCTTCTTCCGTGCTGGCGGTTACCGCGCTCACGTCTGCGGCGTTCCTGCGCTGGTTTTCGTGAACGGCGGCACAAAAACAACAAGGCCGGGGTGACCCGGCCTTGTGATTTGCTGCGTTTGCCCCGAGAAACTTATTCGCCTGCCACTTCAACGGGTTGCGCTTCAGCCGGACGATCCATCAGCTCGACCAGTGCCATCGGAGCATTGTCGCCCTTGCGGAAACCAAACTTCAGGATGCGCGAGTAGCCGCCATTGCGTGCCGCATAGCGCGGGCCGAGTTCGTCGAACAGCTTGCTGACGATCTCGCGGTCGCGCAGACGGGCGAATGCCAAACGGCGATTGGCCAGACTGGGGTTTTTGCCCAGGGTCAGGATAGGTTCGGCGACGCGGCGCAGTTCCTTGGCCTTGGGCAGCGTGGTCTTGATGACTTCGTGCCGCAGCAGCGAAACGGTCATGTTGCGCAACATCGCCAGACGGTGGCTGCTGGTGCGGTTGAGTTTTCTAAGTCCTAAACGGTGACGCATGATTTTCCTCTCTTGCTTTCTGACTTGGCAAAGGCCAATCAGGCTTTATTTCTCGGCCACTGCCGCCCAGTTTTCCAACTTCATGCCCAGCGACAGATTATGCTCGGCGAGGATCTGCTTGATCTCGTTAAGCGACTTGCGACCCAAATTCGGGGTGCGCAAGAGATCGGCTTCAGTGTACTGGATCAGATCGCCGATATAGTGAATGCTCTGCGCCTTCAAACAATTGGAAGAGCGCGGGGTCAATTCCAGATCATCCACCGGACGCAGCAACATCGGGTCAACCTTCGGCACTTGCGGTTTCTCGACCGGAGCCGGAGTTCCCTCCAGCGCAGCGAACACGGAGAATTGTTCAACCAGGATGCGCGCCGCATAGCGGATCGATTCTTCCGGATCGATCGCACTGTTGGTTTCGATATCGATGATCAGTTTATCCAGGTCGGTGCGTTGCTCGACGCGGGCACTTTCAACAGCGTAACTGACTCGCAGGATCGGGCTGAACGAAGCATCCAGTGCGATATGTCCTACCGCCTTGGTTGCGCCGGGTTGCTGGCGCGAAATGGCGGATACATAACCGCGGCCCTGCTCGATCCTGAGTTCCATGTCCAGCTTGCCACCCGCCGTCAAATGCGCAATGACGTGATCCGGATTGATCACCTCGGTATCGGCATCAACCTCGATATCCGCGGCGGTCACGACACCGGCGCCCGACTTTCTGAGATGCAGGGTAACTTCCTGCTTGCCGTGCAATTTAAGCACCAGCCCTTTCAGGTTCAGCAGGATTTCGACCACATCTTCCTGCACGCCATCGATCGGCGAGTACTCATGCAGCACGCCGGCGATTTTGACCTCGGTCACGGCATAGCCGGGCATGGAGGAGAGCAGGATACGACGCAGGGCATTACCCAGCGTGTGCCCATAGCCGCGTTCAAACGGCTCCATCACCACTCTGGCCTTGGTGGCGGAGATGTTTTGCACATCGATAATGCGCGGCTTCAACA
>Ga0210053_1000897_pt1 | contig 28718 bp, 20 predicted proteins | sample CryGeymeta201512_FD_185467 | JGI IMG/M metagenome (GOLD analysis project Ga0210053, IMG submission 185467) | Groundwater microbial communities from Crystal Geyser aquifers in Utah, USA - Crystal Geyser metaG 2015-12 (SPAdes) (version 2) | ecosystem: Environmental > Aquatic > Deep subsurface >... | reverse complement strand
TCCGGCGCAGGCCGTCGGCGTTGTACGTGAACGTCAGGTTGCTGCCGTCGTGCAGGACGGTCAGCTTCTTCTCCTGATTCCAAGTCATCGTCACCGTGACCTGGTTGGTCGTCTTCGCCACCTGGTTGCCGTTGCTATCCCAGGTGTAGCTCGTGTTGCCGTAGGTCAGCAGCCGGTTGTCGGCGGAGTAGGTGGCGTTGGTCGTGCCGACCACGTCGCCGTTGCCGTCTTTCTGCACGAACTGGGTGCGGTTCCCCGCGCCATCCAGCGCGTATTCGTACCAGTACGGGTGGCTGCCGGTGCGCTTCTCCAGCGTCAGGCGGTCGATGTTGTCGTAGCCGAACGTCCAGCTCCCGGCTTCCCAGGTCTGGTTGTCCGGCAGCAGAAGCTGGTCGGTGATCTGGGTCGGGTTACCGACGTTGTCCCGTGCGTATGCCATGCTCAGCACGATGGTGTCATCAGACTTGCGGGTCTGGACCTGAGACGCCTGCCCCGCGGCGTCGAAGCTCCACATCGAGTACGTGCCGTTCGCGTTGTCCTGGCGGACAAGCCTACCCAGCACGTCGTCGACGAAGCCGGTGGTCTCGTTGAACGGATTCGTCAGGCTGGTCAGCCGGTTGGCACTGTCATACTGGTAACTGGTCACTCCGCCCTGCGGGTCGGTCATGCTCGCGCGCTTCCCGACGGCGGTGTACGTGTATTGTAGCGCCTTCGTCCCGCTGGCGACAGGCTGGACGACGCTGGTGATCCTGCCCAGAGCGTCGTAGGTCCACGTCGTGGTGCCCGTTGCGTCCGTTACGGCCGTTCGCCGTCCGACGGCGTCATACGTCAAGGTCGTGTCCGTTCCGGTGGGGTAGTCCTTCTTCACGAGGCGGTTGCGGGCATCGTACTCGTACCGAATCGTCGCCCCGTTGCCGTCGTGCTTGGCGAGCTCGCTGCCCAATGGGTCGTAGGCGTGCTTCTCGACGCGACCGTCGGGCTGGGTGAGCTGGCGCATCCGACCGTGCCACGTGAACGCGTAAGTCCACGTCGCCCCCTTCGGGTCGGTGACGGTCGTGCGGTTGCCGACCGGGTCGTAGCCGTACTGGGTCACGCCGCCGAGGGCGTCGGTCTCGCTGGTGCGCCAAGAGCGCGAAGAGTACGCGAAGGTTGTGGTGTGGCCGTTGGCGTCGGTGTCGGTGAGCTTGTTGCCGTTCGGGTCCCACGTGTAGCTCGTGACGTGGTTCAGCGCGTCGGTGACGGACACCAAGCGGTTGTGGTTGTTGTAGGCATAGCTGGTGGTCTGGTTGAGGGCGTTCGTCTCGGTGAGCCTGTTGCCGGCCAGGTCGTGGGTGAACGTGGTGGCGTGGTTGAGCGGGTCGGTGACGGAGACCAAGCGGTTGCGGGTGTCGTAGGCGCGTGCGGTGGTGTGGTTGAGGGCGTCGGTGATGGTGGTCGGGTTGCCGGCAGCGTCGTAGCCATGGGTGGTGACGTTACCAAGGGCATCGGTAACGGTCACCAGCTTCCCAGCGTCATCGTAGGCATAGGTCGTGGTGGCGCCGAGGGCGTTGGTCTCGGTGAGCTTGCGACCGGCGAGGTCGTAGATGAACGTGGTCTCGTTGCCCAGAGCGTCGGTGACCTTGGTGGTCTGGCCGCGGGCGTTGTACTCGTAGAGCGTGCCGTTGCCGTTGGCGTCGTATTCCGCGGTCACCATGCCTGCGGCGTTGTAGACCGTGCGGCTCAGGAAGAACCGCGTGCCCGCCGGCGGGTCATCGAACAGGGCGGCGGTGGTGAGCGTCTTCGCCTGGGCTTCGTTGGATTGCTCCACGACCTGCTGGGCGGTGTTGTAGACGAGGAGGCGGAAGTAGTAGTCGGTATCGGGCTGGAGAGGCTGCAGCCGGAAGACGGTGTTGACAGGTTGGGCAACCTGTCCTACGAGGGTGCCGGGGCCGGGGGTGAAGCCTTGGGTGAGGGACTTGTGGATCTCATACTTGCCGAAGTCCGCCTGGCCGGTCTCGGTCCACACGAGCGTGACGGCGGCGTCGGTGACGTTGGTGGCTTCCAGCGAGGGCGGGGCGGTGCCGGCGGTCTTCGCGGAGACCTCGTTGCTGCCGGTAGACTGATCGACGGTGTTGACAACGAAGACCTTGTAGTAGTACGTGGTCCCCGGCGTGAGGCCGGTGTCGGAGTGCGTGACGGTCGTCTGCTGGGTGATCGTCCCAGCCAGCGCGGAGGCCAGTGTCACGCCGGGCGCTGTCGCGCGGCGGACTTCGTACCGGGCGAAGTCCGGGTCCTGGTTCTGAGTCCACGAGAGGTCTGCGGTCGTCTCGGTGACATTGGTCGGGTTGTTCAGCGTCACCGCCGTCGGCCCGCCGCCTCCCCCGCCTAAGGTCGTGCCCTGCACTTCGTCGCTGCCGGCCGATTGCTGCATCTGGTTGAAGACGAAGACCCTGTAATAGTAGGTGGTGCCCGCGGCCAGGCCCGTGTCGGTGAAGGTGGTCATGCCTTGATTGGGGATGGTCGCCACCAGTGTCGAACCCAGGGTCACGCCCGGCGTCGTGGACCGGTGCAGCTCGTAGCGGGCGAAGTTCGGGTCCTGGTTCTGGCTCCACGACAGGTCGAGCTGAGTCTGCCCCACGTTCGTCGGCGCGTTCAGCGCCACCGGCGTCGGTCCGCCGCCGCCCCCGCCCAGCGTCGTGCCCTGCACCTCGTTGCTCCCCGCCGACTGCTGCATCTGGTTGAACACGAAGACCTTGTAGTAATACGTGGTCATCGGCGTCAGGCCCGTGTCCGTGAACGCCGTCATCCCCTGGTTCGGGATGGTCGCTGCCAGCGTCGAGCCGAGCGTTACGCCAGGCGTCGTCGAGCGCCGCAGCTCGTACCGGGCGAAGTTCGGGTCCTGGTTCTGACTCCACGACAGACCCAGGGAACCCGGGGTCGCGTTGGTGGGGTTGTTCAGGTTGACCGGCGTGGGCTGGGCATGAAGGCAGGAGGCGATCAGCAGCAAGCAGCCAATAGTCAGGGCAAGGCGGGATGACATCATCAACGACCTCCTTGAGCGGTAGGTGGTGGGAGCCACCGAGTCACGCAGAGCACGGAGAAGGGCGGGAGGATCTCAGATTCGCGATTCCGGATTTGGGGCTGAAGGGCTTGAACCGCGAAGACGCGAAGGGCGCCAAGGTTGGGGGGACAGGTCAGGCGACCTGTCCTACGGATTCGGGTTTGGGATTCCGGATCTCGCGTCTCGGACTTGGAGCATGTTTGGTAACCGGTAGAGTAAAGAGCAGACGTGCTCACGCACGTCTGCTCTTTACTCTACCGGTGAGGAGCGCTTGCCAAGCACGCGTTGCAGGGACTCTGGCGGACGCGCGGCCCTCAGGGCGTCTCCACGAAGGTGCGCACGCGCCGGTTGAGGGCGTCGTACTCCTGCATGGTCTTCACGCCCCGGGCGTCGGTCTTCATTACCAGGTTGCCGTTCGGATCGTAGGTGTAAGTCTCGAAGGCGCCATCCGGGAATGTGGTGCGCGTGCGGCGGTTCTCGGCGTCGTACTGGTATTGCGTCACGTTGCCGTTGGCGTCGGTCTCGGTCAGCACGTTGCCGGCGTCGTCATACGTCCGGGTGATGGTCATCGGGTCCGGGCTGATGGTCGGATCGGGCGGAAGGACGGTGGTGACGAGGCGGCCGTAGTCGTCGTACTGGTACTCCGTCCGGCGTCCCAACGGGTCGAGGCTCGCCGTCTTGCGGCCCGCCGCGTCGTACTCGAACTGCTCCTGCGCGCCATCGGCGTAGGTGATGGTCGTGAGCCGGTTCGCAACGTCGTAGGCGTGCGCCGTCGCGTGGCCGCTGGGGTCGATGACGGTGACACGGTTGCCGTTGTTGTCGTACTGGTACTGGGTCTGGTTGCCGAGGGGGTCGGTCACCTTGGTGAGGCGACTGTTGGCGTTGTACTCATAGGTCGTCGTCTTGCCGTTCTCGTCGGTTTCCGCTGTCTTCAGGCAGCAACTGTAGGTGGTGGTGCGGAACGCCCCGCCGGGGTGGGTGACCTTCGTGACGCGGTGGCGGGTGTCGTACTCGTACTGCGTCGTGTTCCCCAGCGGATCCGTGACGCTGGTGCGGTCACCGGCGGTGCTATAGGTGAACGTGGTCGCGTTGCCCAGCGCGTCCGTCACTCCCGTCAGGTTGCCCGCTTGGTCGTACTGGTAGCTCGTCGTGTTGCCGCCGGCGTCGGCGGCGGTCAGTTTCTGGCCCTGGGGGTTGTGGGTGAAGGTCTGGGTCGCCAGCACCGCGCCCTGGCTGTCCTTCTTGGTCACCGTCAGGACGTTGCCCTTGCCGTCGTACATGTACCAGGTGGAGGCGCCGCCCGGGTCCGTCTCGCTGACGACTTGGTTGAGGGCATCGTACGTGAGCGTCGTGGTGAGCGCTCCCTGAGCGATCGAGGTCGCATTGCCGCTGGCGTCGTACTGATAGCCGGTGGCGGCGCCGACGGGTGCGGTCTGCTGGGTCAGGTGGTGGTCGCCGTCGTGGGAGTAGCCGTACACGTAGCCCAGCGGATCGGTAACCGACTGAATGCGGCCCCGGCCGTCGAAGTGGTAAGTCCAGACGTTGCCGTTGGCGTCGGTGACGGTGGTGTCGTAGCCGTCGCAGCCCGGGTCGGCGGGGTAGCTGATCGTCAGCGTGTTGCCGGCGGGACCGGTGAGCGTGGTCACGCGACCATCGTTGTCGGCGATGAAGCTGTAGGTGTGCCCGGTGCCGTCGGTGTAGCCGGTGAGGTCGCCCGACTCGTTGTAGCTGAGCGACTCGACGCCGCCATCGGGATGGATGAACCCGCTTACGACGCCCACTGCCGTGTAGTTGATCTGCCACGTGCGGTTGGCGGCATCGGTCACGGAGCCGAGGCGGTCTTCGCCGTTGACCGTCGTCCACTGGAGCGTAGTCGCGCGGTTGGCGGGGCTGGTGATGGTCGTCAGGCGACCATTGCCGTCATAGGTCAATGTCGTCGCATTGCCGTTGCGGTCGCTGACCGATAGCAGCCGGCCATCGCCGCCCTGAAGGGCTGCTAAGGCGTAGCGTTCGGTTGTCCGCTCGGGCAGTGTCAGCGTCCAGTCCACCGGCTCGCCCATGCCGTCGCGATTGACCGCCAACGCGTAGTTCGCCGCCCAGCCGAGGGGGATAAAGAGATCGCTGCCGGGGTACGACTCCTCGAAGCTCACCTTGCGCTTCAGCCCGCGAGCGACCGTCACCTGCTTGGCGCCGTCGCCGTCTTCCCAGTACGACAGGCGGGCGTTGTAGTTGTGGTTCCAGCCGGGGCCGAGCGGACCGTCGGTGGCCGTCAGGTCGCGGGCGACGTCGAACAGCACCGGGTTGAGCCCGTCGCTGCTGTGGGCGGACGGACCCATTCCTGCCGGTTGCCCGTTCGGCAACGTCACACACGGTCGCTGACCAGAGAAGCCCTGGGTGGTGCACGAACCGTCCGAACAGCCCCCGCCCCCGCCTTCAGACGTTGAGTCGCCGGCGCAGCAACCGACCGTGCTCACGCCGCCCGACTCGTCCAGACACACCTGGATTCGGCAGCACTGCTCGGGGTTGTCGATGGTGAAGAACGTCTGGGCCGGCGGACCCCAGTCTCCGGGCACAGGTTGACAGCAGTCCGGAGGGAACCCGAAAGGGGTGGCGATCTCACTCGTCACGCCCTGCCTGAAGAGGTAGCACCACTCCGTTGTGTCGAGCGTCTGGACCTGCAGGGGAGCGACTACACCGGCTTCCCACCACACATCCGTCCAGTCGCTAGGCCAGGAAACGCCGTTCGGCGGACACCTGAAGAAGACCCAACTGGCCATGCCACTCGGGCATCCCCCAGGTGGGCCGGACGTGATGTGCAAGTCGCGCTCGATGGCAATGGCGCCACTCACGGTCGGCATGCGCCCGGTCTGCGGGTCCGGCCGCGGGCTTGTCACCTCATGCCAGGCCGCGGGGTTGCAGTCGGGTAGCTGTTGGGCAGCTACCGTGCCCGCGGCCCGGGGCAACAGGATGAGCAACACCAGCGCGACCACACGGGCCGTCGTCTCTCTGGGGCACGAGCTCCGACACGGGCTGTGGGGTGCATACGGCGGGTGGGTCATCGCGGACAGGAGTTTGGACATCGTGGTATCCCCCTCGGACGACGGTCCAGTGTGGGTGGCAGCAGACGCCCCCGTCAAAGCCTCTCCGGCACGGGAATGTGGAACTGCACTTTCCCTTCGCGCCAAAGACCTTTGCGCCAGTCCTTGGTGCGGTCCATCTTCTTGCTCACTAACGCCGAGGCGAGCGCGCGCTCTCGGACCGTGTCGAATGCAGGCGCTTTGCCCGTCTTCGGGTCACTGAACGCTGCCGGGTAGCGCGCGCAGAACTCACGCGCCTCCTGCTCCGTGACGGCAACTCCCTTGGTCAGCTCACGCATCAGGGCGCCCTTGAGCGCCTGCCGCTGCGCCCACTCGTCCCGCGTCCCCCTGGTGGTGGGATGGGCGCGACGGAGGTCGGCTTCGTTGGGGTACGCGCGCCGGACTTCGTTGAGCGCCTTCTGGAGCGATCCGGGGTCCACAGCGATAGCGCCTTTGCGCTGTGCCTCCTTCGCCGCCTGGGTTTCCAGCACGTCCGTGACCATGGCCCGGAGCGTCTTCCATTGCAGTCGTTCGTGCACCCGCGCGGCTGCCGAGGGCTCCATGGTCACCGTTCCCTGCGGCCGCGCCGCCAGGCGAGCGCCGACGGCTTCGTCCAACTCCGCCAGGGTGATGACTTCACCGTTGACAGTGGCGGCGGGGCGGGAATCGGCACTACGCTCGGCTCCGGGTGGCCGAGCGCTCAGTCCAAGCAGGGCGAGGCCGGTCAGTACGAGCCGAAGGTGGCGGGAAGTCATGGGGACACCTCTTTCGGATTCGGAGTGTGGAGTGCGTGGCGAACGGCGAGTGGGCGAACATCGAACACCCAACACCGAACGTCGAGGGGGCCGGCGAGGGACCGGGGGCGCGGGAGGCGGCAGGCACGTGGACGAACGGACTCGGGAACGGCGGAAGGGGCGGCGGAGGATGCGGGGGAGAGGGTGACCCGGTTCGCAGAAGGCGTTGCCAGTGGTCAGAAATTGGCAGGTGTCTTGTAGTTGGGGGGGGTAGGCGGAGGGGATTGGGCCGCGACGGATCGGATCGCGAGCCTTTGGCTGGCTGTCTCAACCGGAGCCTTTGTCGGATCGCCCATGATCCGCTGTCCTGCCTGCGCGCCTGAGTGCGAGCACTGCTGAACTGCTCGCGTGACGCCAATGATAGCAGATCTGCAAAGGTCTGTCAAGCGCGCGGCGGGATTCCGCCCGGTTGTGAGGAAGCGCCGCCCGCGTCGTCGGTTTGAAGAAGCGGCGTAGACGTAGTATCCTCTGGAGTGCGGACGGTCCGCCGCCCGCAACATTCTGCCGCGGAATGAGGGGAGTACCATGGGAAATCGTGACCGAGCCAAACCCGAAGCCAAGAAGAAGAAAGTGAAGACCATCAAGGACAAGCGGCAAGAGAAGCGCGAGAAGCAGAAGGACCAGTCGTTTGAGATCTAAGGTCCGCCGGCTTGGCGGCGGCCTTCACGAGTTGCCACCGTCCCGGCCCTGCTGCGCGCAGCCATGACCGAAGCCAGGTACTGGAAGCCGGCCTCCGAGCACCGAGTCGACTGCTACCTATGCCCACGCCGGTGCCGAATCGGCGAGGGGCAGATGGGGTTCTGTTCGGTGCGCGCCAACCGGGGCGGGAAGCTGTACTCGCTCGTGTACGGCAGGCCGTGCGCCGTCAACGTTGACCCGGTCGAGAAGAAGCCGCTGTTCCACTTCCTCCCGGGTACCGAGATCCTGTCCATAGGCACGGTCGGCTGCAACCTCGACTGCAGGTTCTGCCAGAACGCGTCGTTGTCCCGGGGCGACCCCGCCAGCGACCGCGCTGCCAGTCTCTCGCCGGCCCAGGTTGTTCAGCTTGCCCTCTCCCGCGGCTGCCAAAGCGTTGCCTACACCTACAACGAACCCACGGTATTCGCGGAGTACGCGGAAGACGTGGCAGCCCTCGCCAGGCAGAACGGCCTGCGCAACGCCTTCGTCACGAACGGCTATGTGACGCCAGAAGCATTGCCTGGCGTCTACGCCAATATCGACGCGGCGAACGTGGACCTGAAGGCGTTCAGCGAGGACTTCTACCGTCGATGGACGCAGGCCGAACTGCAGCCGGTGCTGGACACGCTGGTGGCCCTTCACCAGCGCGGCGTCTGGATCGAGATCACCAACCTGGTAATTCCGACCCTCAATGACTTCGAGTCGGAGAGCCGCCGACTGTGCGAGTGGATCCTGGAGAACCTGGGCGACCGCGTCCCGCTGCACTTCACCGCCTTCCACCCCGACCACCAGCTTACCGACAAGCCACCGACTCCACAGCAGACCTTGACCCAGCTCCGAGACTTGGCTCGCGAAGTCGGGCTGAAGTACGTCTACGTCGGCAACGTGCACGACGACGCCGGCAGCAGCACCTACTGCCCGGAGTGCAATGAACTGCTGGTGGCACGGTCGTGGCACGCGGTGCGGCAGCTCCATTTGGCTGGGGACCGGTGCGGCCACTGCGGCGCCCGGGCCGACTTCCTCGTGGCGCCGTAAGCAGCAGCGCGGACCCGGAGCGCAGGAGTGCTGTAGAACCCGCAATGAATGTTACTCAGCTTTCCGTAACCCTCGAGAACCACGCCCCTCAGCTCATGCGCCTCACGCGGTTGCTGGCCGACGAAGGCGTCAACCTTCGCGCGCTCAGCCTTGCCGGCTCCTCCGACTTCTCGATCGTTCGGTTCGTCCCCGACTACCCCCAAGCCGCCCGAAGCGTGTTAGAGGGCGCCGGGATCGCGACCGTTGCTTCAGAGGTGCTTGCCGTCTGCCTCGACAATGAGCCGGGGAGTTTCTCGGCCTTGCTCGCCGCCCTCGTTCCCGCCGAGATCCACGTGGAGTATGGCTACCCGCTGTCGAACCAAGTAGGCGACCGGCCCGCCTTGGTGCTCCGCGTGAGCGATCCCGCGGGCGCGTCGCGGGTATTGGCGGAACAGGGCTTCGTCCTCCTGTCCCAGGACCACCTTGCCCGCAGCGGGTAGCGGCCCGGCCGACCTCCACTCGCCGGCCTTCGGGGACGCGCGTTTGCGGGGTGTCGGCTCCCGGTTGCGCAGCGCATACTCGCTTTGAGCCATGCCAACCACACAGACCGCCCAACCCACAGAGCTGAGCTATGCACCCATTCAGCTCGCCGAGGAGTACGAGGAACTCCTGAGCACGGCACTCACCGAGGCCATGCTCATCACCGGCGCGAACTGCGGGCACCTGGCACTGGTCGACCTGGAGAACGGCGAGCTGGTCTTCCACCAGACCGTGGGCGAGGCGTGGACGCAAGAACGGGCTCGGCTGCGAATCCGCCTCGTCAACCAGGAAGGCCGGGGCATCATCGCCCATGTCGCCACAACCGGTCAGTTGTATCGCACCGGCGACGCGCCCAACGACCCGTACTATCTGGCGCTCTTCGGCGACGTCCGCAGCGAGCTGTGTGTGCCGATTCTCGACCGCAACAAGCGAACCCTCGGCGTAATCAACCTCGAGGCGGGCCACCCGGACGTCTTCGACGAGAAGGACGAACAGCTCGTGGCAGAGCTGGCCACGCGGTGCGGGCTGGCGCTGTCGGCCGCGTTCTATTCGGCGCGCCTGCAAGCGCTCATCGAGGTCGGCCGCCAGTTGAGCGAGGAGCGCGACATCCGCGACTTGCTGCAGGCGGTGGCGGAGGTGGCCACGCATATATTGAGCGCCGCCGACTGCTCGGTCTTCCTGTTCAGCGAAAGTCGGCAGCACCTGGTGCTGCAGGCTTCTCACGGACACCTCGCGCGCGCCCTGGACTCGGAGCCACCCGTCTACCCGGTGGGTCTGGGCCTGACCGGGTGGGTCGCGCAGAACGCCCAGTCCGTGAACACCGACGCCCCCGCCGTTGACCCTCGCTGGCGGGGGCTGCACAACGAGCTTCCCCCCGACCAGATTGGCTCCTACCTGGCCGTGCCCATTGTGGGGCGCGACGAGGTGCTCGGGGTGATCCGCACCGTCCGCCGCCGATCGCACGCGCAGGCATTCCTCCCCGACGAGTTCACCGAGAGCGACGAGCAACTGCTCTGGACGCTGGCCAGCCAGGTCGGCGTGGCACTGGACAACGCGCGCCTCTTCGACCGGGCGTTGCAGGCCGAACGCCTGGCTGCCTGGGGAGAGCTGTCGGCGCGCGCCCAGCACATGATCGGCAACGTCGTCTTCGGGCTGAAGGGCAACCTCGGCGAACTGGGCTACCTGCTGTCGGGCGACGAGGTGGGCCGGCCAGAGATGCGCGAGGTAGCCCAGCGGGCGCAGGCAGGGCTGTGCCGCCTCGAATCCATCATGCAGGAATTCCGGGACTTCGTGATGGCGACGCGCCTGGCACCCGAACCCCTCGACATGAATGCCCTGGTGCGCGAGACGGTGCGCGCCACCGTTGGTGGTCAGACCGGGGTCGAGGTGTCCCTGGAACTGGCCGACGGGGTGCCGCCCTTGCGGGGCGACTCCGGCAAACTGCGCGCCGCCCTCGGTGAGCTGCTGGAGAACGCGATGGCAGCACAAGGGGCGCCCCTCCGGATCTCGGTGTCCACACGGCGCGCCACGCTTGCTGACCTGAAGCAGTTCGGGCTGGCGGCTCAGGAGGAAGGCTTCTTGCGCGTGTCGGTGGCCGACACCGGGCCCGGCGTCCACGAGAGCGCGCGCCAGCGGATCTTCTCGCCGTTTTTTTCCACCAAGAGCCAGGGGATGGGGCTGGGGCTCTCAATCGTGCGGGGGATCGTCGAAGCCCATCGGGGATACATCCAGGAACTCGGCGAGGCAGGACAGGGCGCCGATTTTGTGATACTATTGCCGCTCAATAGCGGCCCCGCTCGCCCCGGGGGCGGGCGCGGTGCCGTCAGCACCGCCAACCCCGGTGATTGAACAAACCCGAAGCCTACCGCACAGAACGGAGCAGACCCATGTGCAGGATACTGATTGTAGATGACGAGCAGGAGGTACGCGACACGTTGACGCGCCGCCTCGAACGGGAGGGTCACGCGGTCGAGTCGGCCGCGAGCCAAGAGGAGGGCGCCACGAAGATTCGAGAGGCGCCGCGGCCCTATGACGTGGTGTTGACCGACATGCTGATGGAGGATGCGGATTCGGGGATCGCCATTCTCCGGGAAGCCATGGCGCGGGACCTGTTCACGGAGGTCATCGTGCTCACCGCGTACGGCAACGTCACCAACGCTGTCGAGTGCATGAAGCGCGGAGCCTTCGACTACGTGGAGAAGAACATCCCGGGAGTCGACGTCTTCGACCTCATCGTGTTGAAGATCGACCAGGCGATGGACCGGCGGCGGCAAGCCGCCACGACGCTGCGGCGGCTGGAGGACTTCCAGCGCGCCACCCAGGAGTAGGCGGTCTCTGGCTGCTGAGGAGTGTATGCGCCGGAGAAACCCCGAAACCATCCGTCGGCTCGTGGTAGCGGCAGGCGACTGGCTGCTTGTCGTGGGTTGCTGCTACCTCGCCTACTGGCTACGGTTCGTGTCCGGGTGGATTGCCGCACCCAAGGGGATTCCTGAGGCGGCCGACTTCGCCGGTCTTGCTGTGCTTGTCGCCTGTCTGTGGCTCTGGGCATTCCACTGGGCCGGGGTCTACGCCGGGCGACACACTGCTTCCGCCGCCGATGAGGTCTACGAAGTACTGGTGGGCATCGTGGTCGGCTCGCTGGCCCTCGGCGCGGTGTCGTTTCTGATCCAGGCTTTCTGGTACTCGCGGCTGGTGCTCGGCCTCACGGCCGCCGGCGCGGCCGTCGTCCTTCCGACTTGGCACCTCGCCATGCGCGCCGTTGCCGACCGGCTGTCTCGCCGCGGGGTCGGCTGCCAGCGGATCGCCGTGGTTGGCGCCAATGTCACCGGCTCCACGGTGGCACAGCAGGCCCGTGAACTGGGATCCTCACACGAAGTCGTGGGGCTACTTGCGATCTCGGCGGAGGAGTCGGCGAAGCCCGCACACGGCCCGGTGTTGGGGAGCCTGTCGGAGTTGGGTGACGTTGTCCGCCGGCACGAACTCCATGAGCTGTGGGTGCCGCCTTCGGCAGTGTCACCGGCGACGGGGCTGCAACTGGTCTCCGAAGCAGAGCGCGTCGGCGCACGAGTGAAGTTCCTGCCGGACCTGCTCGATCTCCTCAAACACCGAGGAGCACTCCAGACTCTGGGCGGGGTGCAGTTGTTGAGCGTCCGCTACGCCCGCATTGCCGGCCTCGGTCGCGTGCTCAAGCGCGCAGTGGACCTCGGGGGATCAGCGGTGTTGCTGCTCTTCCTTGCCCCGCTGATGCTCGTGCTCGCCGGGCTCGTCCGGCTGACCTCGCGCGGCCCCGCGCTTTTCGTCCAGGAGCGCGTCGGCATGAAGGGTCGCCCGTTCAACATGCTCAAGTTCCGCACGATGCGCGTTGACGCTGAAGCCGAGACCGGGCCCGTGTGGGCGACGGACAGCGACCCGCGCCGGACCACGATGGGTGCCTTTCTGCGACGCACCAGTCTGGACGAGTTGCCGCAGTTGCTGAACGTGCTCGTCGGCCAGATGAGCCTCGTCGGCCCGCGGCCCGAGCGGCCGCACTTCGTCGCCCAGTTCCGCGAGCGCCTCCCCCGCTACGATGAGCGACATCGGGTCAAAGGCGGGATCACCGGCTGGGCGCAGGTCCACGGGATGCGCGGGAACTCCTCCATCATGGGCCGGACCCTGTACGACCTCTACTATGTGGAGAACTGGTCGCTCGAACTGGATCTCGAGATCCTGGTGAAGACGGCCTTCGAGGTCCTCTTCCACCGGACGGCCTACTGACCGTCAGCCGGCGCCGAGTCGTCCTTTGCGGCATGCCACACCAACGCCGCGCCGCCCAGAATGCCGGCGTCATCGGCCAGCAGCGAGGGCACCAAGTGGATCGAGCGCGACCGCGCGGAGAACAGGTGCTTCTGGAACGCTTGGCGGATGATCGGCAGGAGCTCCGCTTCCATGGACTCCATTACCCCGCCGCCGACGATGACCGCCTCGGGCGCCAGCACGTTCGCCACGCTGGCGCACACGATGCCCACCCGCTTCGCGGCTTTGGTCATGATGCGCGTGGTGACCTCGTCCCCCGCTCGGAGGGCCTTCACGAGTAGCCCGCTCCGCAGCCGGTCCAGGTTCTTGGCGCGCACATTCTGCCAGTACGTCGCCTTGCCCTTGGCGACGGCGTACCGCACCTGGCGGGAAATGCCGGTACGGCTGGCGAGGGCCTCCAGACAGCCGCGGTTGCCGCACCCGCAGCAGGGGCCTCCGGGCTTCACCACGACGTGGCCGATCTCGGCAGCCATGCCGTCGCCGCCGTGCAGCAGTTCGCCGTCGCAGAGGACCCCCCCGCCAATCCCGGTGCCCCAGAAGACGCCGACGACGTGGCGAAGCCCGCGCCCGATGCCGAACCGACCTTCCGCCAGCGTACCGATGTTGACATCGTTCTCCAGGAAGACGGGGCAGTTGGCCGCCAGCTTCTCTTCGAGAAGCCGTTTGAGCGGAACGTCCCGCCAGCCAAGGTTGGGGGCGAGCACCACTTCGCCTCGTTCGTAGTTGATGGAGCCGGGCGCGCCAATGCCCACCCCCTTCAACTGCGCTGGCTCCGCGCCCACGGCGGTCATGGTCTCCTGGACGGCTTCCGCCAGGCGCTGGACAAGGGTGTCCACCGGGTCTCCCGCCCCAGTCTTGACTTTGGTCCGCACGAGGATGGCCCCGTCCTGGTCGACGCCGGCGGCCAGGATCTTGGTGCCGCCCATGTCCACGCCGATGGCCAGCGGGGCGCCCTTTGCCAGCGTTCGGTCTCCCGACTCGCGCGCCTGCCGCAGTGCCTGGTAGGCACAGGTCTCCACTTCGCGGGCGCGCCGCAATGCCTGCTTGAGGTTGGTCCCGGCCGTCAGTGCTGACTGCGCCGCTGCAGCAACGTCCGCTGCTTCCGCGCGCACTGCCGCGACACTGTCAGCCGATTCGGCCAGATGCTCCTGCACAAATGCCAGCGCCGCCAGTTGGCAGCGGAGGGCGTCCTGCTGCTTCTCTGCTTTGAGGTCCATGTCTGGTTCACCACCTGCGCTATGCGATCGAGTGTTGTGCGCCTGGCCGCAGGGCGTAGGGGCGGTGCCTGCGCGCCCGCCCTCCCGGGGGCCGACGCCCGAGGGGCGATGCTTGGGAGGGACCGACGCCGGGGGGCAGACACATGGGTCTGCCCCTACGTCGCCCTCGCGTCTTCGACTGCACGAGCGATTCCCGCGAAGACTTCGAGGCTTGGATCAACAGAGCGCTAGCGTGTTGGGGCAGGCCACCAACATGCCCGCGCTTCATGGGTTTGGTCGCCGTGCGGTCGCGAAGAGTCTACCCGGCCTGCACAGCAACCCGGAGTTCGAGGATGAGGTCCTCTACCTTGGTGGTCTGCGGGTCGGTCTGCGCGACGAATGCGATCTTCTGGCCGGGCAGTTGGCCGTTCTGCATTATGTAGCCGATCAGTAACTGGAGGGTGAGCTCGGCGCCCTCAAAGCCGCCTTGGTGGAACGTATACGCCACCTTGGTCGGTTCGAGAGCCTTCACCTTGACGCCGCCGGCATTGCCGCCCTGCGGCACCTCGTTGACCACCGGCACTCGCGCTTCCCATGCGACCATCGTGCTGCCGTCCATGGTCTGCGGGAGGTCGATCTCAAGGCCGTACTGGGGCAGGGGCGTCAGCCCGGCAGCCCGGGCGTCTTGCGCGAGCTTCGTGATCGCCTCCTGCGCAATTCGCTGCAAGTCATCCAGCCGCGCTGCCCCTTCCGAGAAGGCTATGACCTGCGCTTCAGTCATCTTGATCCCGGACCGCACCGCAGCCTTCTTCGCCGCGGGCTGTGCCACCGCCAACCCGAACGTTGTGCTCACCAAAACGACTCCTGCGATCAAACACCGACAGATCCTGGACTGCATAGAAGAAGCCTCCGGTATCGTTAGTTGCCCGCGGTGCTCTGGGAGGGGAGACCGGGCCGGTCACCCCTGGAGACTGGGCGATGGAGTCATTCTACCCTCACGCCGGGTTTTCTGCCGCTGCTGCCGCCAGCAACGAGCGTACCGGCAGCTTGGAGGCGTCGCTGAACGGCGGACCGGAACGCGCAGACCTCTGCCCTCCGCTCTTCGCTTGCTTGTGGTTGCGGCCGTGCTGCGATGGGCTACAATCCTTTCGTCTATTGTCTCAGGGGTCCCAACCCGTGTTGGGGTGTAACCCGATCGAGGGAGCAGTCAGTGCCGGCAACTCGTCCTTTCCGCGCAATCCGGTACGCGCCAGCCGCCGTCGGCGACCTGTCGGCGGTCCTCGCGCCACCGTACGATGTTATCTCACCAGCGGACCACAAGGACCTGCTGGCGCGCGACTCGCACAACGCCGTGCGCCTAAGCCTGGCCGACGACGGCGACCCGCCGGAGTGGCATGCCGCCGCCGCCGCGCGGTTCGCCGCCTGGCAGGACGCTGGCGTGCTGGTCCGCGACGAGTTGCCCGCCTTCTACGCCTACTCTCAGACCTTCACGCGAGGCTTCCGCACCTTCACTCGGACCGCGCTGCTGGGGATGGTCCGGCTGTCGGAGTTCGGCCGAGGCGAGGTGCGCCCCCATGAGCGCACGCATTCCGGCCCGAAGCTGGACCGCCTCAAGTTGCTGCGCGCCACGCGGGCGAACATGAGCCCGATTTTCGCGCTCTGCCCGCCCGCGCCTGACGTGCAGCAGATCCTCGCGCGCCTGCAGAGCGAGCCACCACTGGCGACAGGCACGGATCATGCAGGGGTCGTGCACGAACTGCGGCAGACAACCAACCCGCGAGAACACGCAGCCATTCAGGCAGAGCTGGACGCCCGTTCGCTCTACATCGCCGACGGCCACCACCGCTACGAAACAGCGCTCAGTTTCCGTGACGAGAGCCGAGCTGGCGGCGCCGACGCCCCGACCGACTATGTCCTGATGGCCCTCGTCGCCATGGACGACCTCGGGCTGGTCATCCTCGCGGCACACCGGTTGGTCCAGTTGCCGGCCGGACTGTCAACGGCGCAGCTTCTGGAGAGACTTGAGCAGCGCTTTCCGGTCCGGAAGATCCCGGCGCCCGGGGGAGACTTGCTGACGGCTGTCGATGCCTTGGTCCGGCGGGAACCGGCGCACCACCAGTTCGGGGTGTACCTCGGCTCGGAGGGTTGGCGCACGGTGCGGGTGCCCCGCGCAGAACACTCGCCATCGGCGCTTGCAGGTCTGGACGTCGTGGCGCTGCACCGGGACCTCCTGGAACCCCACGTCGCTCTCGACGCCGCGGCACTGGACCTCGCGGAGCGGATCGCGTACACGCAGGACCCGGCAGACGCCGTCCGGCGCGTCGACTCAGGCGAGTTCGGCGCCGCGTTCTTCCTGCGGCCGGTTGACGTCGCTGAAGTCCGTGCTGTGGCCGATGCCGGTGAGTGCATGCCGCAGAAGGGCACCTACTTCTTCCCCAAACTGATCAGCGGTCTCGTCGTCGCCGACCTCCGGGCGTGGTAGTGGTGCCGCCCCGCGCCGGCAGAGAACGTCGGGAACTCACGTTCGCGGCTCGGATCGACACCGCATTTTCGTAGAAGGAGGACTTCGCGATGCTGTCCATGTCCGACAAGGAGATGTCCATTGAGCAGGCGGCCGAGATACTGGGGCTGACCCCCCACGAGCTTAGCGTTCTCCTGAACAAGGGTGTGCTGCCTTCGCGCATGCACATTCGTCCTGACGGGAAGCGCGAGAAGCTGCTGCCCACCGATGCGGTGCACGCACTCCACGGCACCGGCGCGTACCGGTTGCTCATCCGCGAATCAGCACCCACCCCGCCACCGGCCGAGAGCGCCCCCCCCGCGCCGTCGGCTGCTCCGTCGCCGACACCCGCCGCCGCGCCGGCACCCCCATCCGAAACGCCGACAGCACCAGCCGTGACACCCGAGCCCGCGTCAGAGGTGCCGCAGGGCGGCGACGCGCTGCAGGTCGCAATCCTCCAGAGCCTCGCGGCAACACAGGAGCGAGTGGCGACCATCGAGCGGCGGCTGGAGTCGCTCTTGGGGACCATCGCCACCGATACCGCGGTGAAGCTGGCCGCGCTGGCTACCCGAGACGAACTGCGAGAGGCGACTGCGCAGTCGAGCCGAGAGCTGTCCGGCGCAATCCAGCCGCTCACCGCAGAACTGCACCGGCTTACCGAAGCGCTGGCGAGTGCAAGCGCGGGGCAGAGCCAGACCGCCCAGAGGCACGCAGAAGAACTGGCCCTGCTCCGCACCGGTGTCGCCGAAATAAAGGCCACGGCGGACGGGCACAACAAGGGGGTTGACGAGAAGCTGGCAGACCTCTTCCAGGTGCTCGAAGCGCTGCCCGACATCCTCGAATCTCAAGGCGAACACCTCGGCCGACTGGTTCAGTGGTCCGCAGAAGAGCAGGAGAAGAGCCCGCTCAAGCACGTGCAGCGGATCGGCAAGCTGATCGGGGACAGGCGCCGCGGCGGCAAAGGCGAGGAGTAGGGCCGGCAGCCGCAGAAACGCTGCCGGCTCGCCCCGCCGCCCCTCGGGAGCGAACAGCCGGCAGCGCTACGAGCGGGGCAACGCCGCTGCTACTGGCGCTCCTGAAGGCCCGCCTTGATCTTCTCTCGAAGGGTTCTTGCCTGGTCAACTGAACCCTCCGCCAAGTCGTTGACGGACTTCTGCACTTGGCCGAGCCCGGCGATCAGATCGTCCATCAGGAGGCGATCCTGGTCATTGGCGGACGCGTCTCTTGCGGTCTCGAACAGGGTCGAGAGCTCCTCGATTTTCTTCGAGGCTTTGCCGAAGTTCTTCTCGCCGAGGAAGGCGATGACTTCGGAGCTAACCGCTGCGGTGTCGGAGAGGGCCTTCTTCAGGGCTTCGCCCGAAGGCACTGCTGTCGCCTGTTCCTTCACGATCACCCGGGTGGGCCCTTGGGAGTCGTCTGAGGTGGTCGAGCGGGTCGCGAGCCCGTATGCCAACACACCGACGACCACGCCCAACACGAAGGACACCAGAAATCCTGCCGGGGCAGGCTTGCGGGGCGTGATCTGCGGGGAAGGCGATCGCTGGGGCGTCGGGGCCGGGCTGGGCTTCTCGGCAGCTTTGGCGGACTCGACGGCAGGCGTCTCAGCGCCCTCGGCAGGCGCGGCGGTCTCCTTCGCAGGGCTCTCCGCTGCCGGCTCTTCAGCCGGCGCCTCGCAACTCGCGCACTCAGCCGGTTCGCAACAGGTCGTCTCGGTCGGTTCCGTCTTCTCTTCACTCATGGACGCACTTCCTTTCTTCTGCAGTCAATCCGGAGGGGGACAGGTTGCCGCCTATCACCTTCTGGTAGTTCGTCCCCCCTGGCACGGGTTCCTTTTCGCGCCCAGCCTGTACAATCCTTCTCGTCGCACCGCAGGCACTGCCAGCGCAAGTGCCGCAGAAGGGAGCCCTCCATGCTGGAACCCATAGCCACTGCCGACGCCCCCGGCGCAGTCGGGCCCTACTCGCAGGCCGTTCGCGCCGGCGACTTCGTCTATGTTTCGGGGCAGCTCCCGCTTGACCCGGCGTCGGGCGAGTTGCTCACCGGCGCACTGGCGTCGCAGACTCGACGCGCCCTCTGGAACGTGGAAGCTGTCCTCCAAGCCGCCGGAGGCACGCTGAACGACGTAGTCAAGACCACCGTTTACATGAGCGATCTGGCCCACTTCGCGGAGATGAACGGAGCATACCGGGAGTGCTTTGGCGAGCACAAGCCGGCGCGGGCGGCCGTTGAGGTCGCCCGCTTGCCCAAGGACGCGGGGGTTGAGATCGACGCAGTAGCGTATCTGCCGCACGGCAACTGAGGCGGCAGCACTGCTGTTTCGCGTCAACGCTCCTTGTCCGTCTTCGCGCCCTGCTCCACCAGCACCACCAGCGTGTTGTCGCCCAGAGTGAACGCGCTTTCCACTGTGCCGGTGATGGTGGCTTCGGCTCCGTTAGCCCGACTGGTGCCCGCAGTGATGACGGTCAGTTCACCGGTGCCGTCATCCAGCTTGCACACGCCGTGCCCGAAGAACTGCAGCGGCTCGCGGAGCGTCCCCTTCACCGAGAGCGGCTTCCCTGCGTACTTCGCGGGCTCTTTGAGGATCTCCGCCACCGTCGGCGGCCGGCTGAGCTTGCACCCGCCGACCAGCGTGGCGGCCGCCAGTGCAGCAAGCACTACGCACGAACTCCGTCTACACATCTCGATCCCTCCAGTGGGTGTTCGAACTACGCAGTAAACGGCCAGCCGGCGTCGGCGTTTCGCGCGCCTGCCTCGCGGGGCGCCGACCTACCCCTTGGGAAGCCGGAGCCTGTCCAGTTCCTCGCGGGCTTTCGCCACCATCATCCGCGCGTCGGACCCCAGGGCCAGGAACTGAAACCCCTGGGCGGCGCGCAAGTTGACGTCGTCCGCCTCGGTGCAGTGGATGCCCGCGGCGACGCCTGCTGACTTCGCGGCTTCCAGTGTGCGCTGGATCGCCTCCTCGTGCGCAGGAGCGCCGAGCTCGGCGCCCATGGAGGCAGCCAGATCGTTGGGGCCGACGAAGCAGGCGTCGACTCCGCTCACTGACAGGATCGAGTCAACGGCGTTGACCGCCTTGATGTGCTCGATCTGGACGACGACCAGGATCTCCTCGTTCGCCCGGGCCGGGTAGTCGGCGCCGTACACCATGGACGCTCGGGCACCGGCCTTGGAGCGAATGCCCTCGGGCGGGTACTTCATGGCGGCGACGGCGTTCTCCGCCTCTTCCACGCTGTTGACCATCGGCACGACGATCCCCAATGCCCCGCCGTCCAGTAGCCGCTTGATGAGCATGGGGTCGTTCCACGCCACGCGCGCCATCGGGAGGGCACTGCCGCTTGCCATGGCCTGAAAACAGTGCACTGTGGTGCCGAGGTCAACCGGGCTGTGCTCGGTGTCGATGACGAGCCAGTCGAATCCCTGATGCGCGCAGTATTCGGCGGACATCGGTGAGCAAAGGCTGATCCAGGTGCCAACCGACACCTTGCCCTCTCGCAGTTTCTGCTTGACGCTATTCGTTTCCACGAGTCTCCCTGCTTTCTGGTGACGCCAGCCGCCGGTCTGCGGCAGCCGTCGGGTCTATCGGTCACGACAGCCCGAGTGGTTCATTCGGTTCGACGCTCGCCAAGTCCTTCCCTGCTCCCACAGCGGCCGGTCGGTTGCCGATGATCGGGCGACCGACCTTGACACTCAGCTCACCGGTTGCTACCTTGCCGAGAGTGATCACGCGAACCGGCGGTATGGCCATGCGACACCTGACGACGTTTCTGGTGACCTGTACTCTCGCGGGCGGGGGGCGTCGACTCGCCTGCCCCGATCAGGCGGCGGCGGCGGCGACCGGTGTCGCCGGGACGGAGTACCTCTGCCGGGCAACGGCGCAAGCGCCCGTCATCGACGGGCTGCTCAGCGATCCGTGTTGGGCGAGCGCGCAGGACTCGCCGGCATTCCACCCGATTGGACCCCACGCGGCGGCCGAGCCGTCGCGGATGCAGGTGCGCTTCGCGTGCGACAGCGAGAACCTGTACGTCGCCCTCGACGCGCTGTCGCGCCCGGGCAGCGTCCCTCGGGCGCAGGAGGCGCGTCTCCGCGATGGGCCGGTGTTCGGTGATGAGTCCGTCGAGTTGTTCCTCCGAACGTCGCCGACCGCGAGGGAGACGTACCAGCTTGTGGTCAACTGCGGCAACGCGATCTACGACGCGCACGACGTGCCTGACGCCCGTGCCGAAGAGAACCCGGGGCCGAAGTGGGACCCGGAGTGGCAACACGCCACAAAGACCCGACCGGGTGGCTGGACGGCGGAAATCGCGCTGCCCTTCCGGGCCTTCGGTGTTGAGGCGCCGCGGCAGGGCTTCGTCTGGCGCGTGCAGGTTGGTCACAACGCGCCCAACCAGCCCCACGAGATGTGGCCGCGCAACCCAACGCCGTCCTTCCCTGCGCCCGGTCATGCCGGCTCCCTGATCTTCCGCGACCGGAACCTGCTCACGAACGGCGACGTGGAAGGGCCGGTGAACAGCAAGGGGGTCCCGGAGGGGTGGGGCTTTTCCTACAACGACAAGGAGGGCACTGGGGTCATCAAGGCATGGGAGACCGACGCCGCTCAGGGCAAGCGGATGATCCGGTACGAGAAGACCACCCCCGAGATGTGGTTCCCGCAGCTCTGGTTGGCGCCCTTTGCCATTCAGCCTCACTCGACCTACCGGTACTCGTTCCTCGTCAACTCCGAGAAGCCCTTCGTGATGCGGCACAGCTTGTTCGCGGAAGGAGGCGCCCGGACCAGGAAGTTCTCTGAGGGGCAGGAGGCGACGAGAGGCTTTGAGCCACGCGAGGTCACCTTCCGCGTGGAGGACGAAGGCCCCGACGCAGCCATCGGCATCCAGCTCTCGCAGCGAGCTGGGGTGATGTGGGTGGACGACGCCCGGATCGAGCGCGTCAACGGCGTGGAGTTCACCCGCGTCGAGCCGCCGCTGGCGCATTGCTGCCACCGGCTGGAGCGCCTCGCCGCGCGACGGCCGTTCAAGCCCTACGCGCAAGTGACCGAAGGCGACCCGATCCAGTCGGAGCGGGTCATCTTCCGTGATACCGGCACCGGTGCGTGGGTCTGGCGCGTCACCGACACGCCCGGCGGCTCGACCCGGCACTACTACATGGAAGCGTGCCCGTGGAACGGCGACGGCTCGCGCCTGTTGCTGTCCTCCTCGGAGTGGGACCTGCGCGAAGACCGACTGCTGCCCGCAGACTGCAGTACGATGACGCGCCCGCCGGTGCGGACCAGTTGGTTCGCCTGGGACCGGAAAGACCCGAACCGTCTGTACTACTGCAAACCCCTCGAGGGTGACGACACGAAGAGCGGCGCGTTCACCTACTCCTACGCCACGGGCGAGGACAAGTTGCTGAAGACCTTCGCCGGCAGCGCGAACGCCTGGGTCCTCAGCCAGGACAACAAGTACCTGCTGCTCAAGGAGTACTTCCCCGAGGCGCCGCTTGAGAAGCGGACAATGGTCCACCTGCTGTCGCTGGACGGGAAAGAGGATCTCGTGCTTGACCCGAAGGGTCAGATCCATCAGCTCTGGTTCACGAAGCTGCCGGACCACTCCGTGGAGTTCGAGTACGAGCACGGCGGGTTCAAGCCGGGCGACTACCTCGAGGGCAACTTCGTGATGAAGAAGGACGGCACCCTCAGCCGCATCTATGGCGGGGAGGCGACTTGGGCCGGTCACCGTGCCCATAGTCCGTCCGGCAAGCGCATGTGCCCGATCGGGCGGCTGCAGGTTGTGAACAAGCTTACCGGGGAACTCACGTCGTTGGGATCGGGAAGCAGCAATCACCAGTCGTGGGAGACCGACGATTCGTGGCTCGCCGCCAGCTCTGGGTACGACTTGATCCGCTTCGCCGCCGATGGTCGCGACTTCGTGGAGCGCCTCGGTTCGCACAACTCGGGCATCGGTCACTCGACCTACTGGACGGAAGCGCATCCGGCCATGAGCCCGGACGGGACGAAGCTCGGGTACGCTTCGTCGATGCTGGGCGACCTCGACTTCCACTTTCTGGTGATGGGGCTGCCCGGCCGCCCCGAGGCGCTGCAGGCGACACGACAGGGGGACCGCGTCGCCCTGCGGTGGCAGCCGCCAAAGCACGCGAAGGAGATTCTGGGCTACCACGTGTATCGTTCGTCTCGCAGCGGCAGCGGGTTCGAGCAGCTCACCACCAAGCCGGTACGCGAGTGCTCGTTCACCGACACGCCGCCTCGCGGGAGACCGGTCTACTACACAGTAACCTCACTGGAACGGTGCGGGCTGGAGAGCCTGCGGTCACAGGAAGTGTGCACCGATCCTGAGTGGCCGGGTCCCCTCGTCCGCGTGTTCGAGGCGGAGCACGCGCGGGTGACAGCTCCGCCTGCCATGGAGGCGTTCGACCCAACCGCGGCCGGCTTCTACTGCCTGAACCTCGGCCAGAACAAGGCGGCCGAGGAAGTGCTGCTTCCGTTCGACGTGCCGCGGTCGGGCACGTTCGCGCTCTGGCTTCGCGTGATGAGTGCTGACAACGACTTCGTCCTGCTCACAGGCCCGGACCAGGCGCACCTGACCGAGACAACCGGTGACAAGGGACCGTGGCGGTGGGTGAAGGTCGGTGACGGCGCCAAGCTGGCGCGCGGCGAACAGCGCTTGTTCCTGCGTGCAAATGTCCCCTACGTGCTGGTGGATCAGTTGGTGGTGACCGACGACGCGTCGGTCCGCTTGGTAGACGCGGCGGACGCCGACACTGCGTCGCCGACTGCGCCCACAGAACTGCACGTCGAAGCGACGGGGAGTTACTCCGCCAAGCTGACGTGGCACGCGGTGGAAGCGCTCGACTTGCACCACTACAACGTCTACCTGTCAGAGTCCCCCGACTGCCCGGCGGTGCAGGAGAACCTGCTGGCGTCGCCCAGCTCGCTGTCCTACGTGGCTTGGGGGCTCCGGGCCGGCACGAAGTACTACTGCCGCGTCACGGCCGTCGACCGCGCTGGCAACGAGAGCGCGACCCCGGCGGCAGCCGAAGTGTCGACCACACCAATCCCACGCCGCCTGTTCGCGCAGTTCGATCAGCAGTGGCGGAGCACGGAGAGGCGCCAGACAGAGGTGGCCTTCGAGTGTCCAGAGGACACGAACGTCGTCCTCTGGACCAAGTGGCAGAGCCTGGACCCCGACAAACAGGGCACCGGCGGCCGCTTCGACGTGGGCTTCGATGGCGGACCGGCGAGCCCGCAGGCGATTCGCTTCGGCTACCTCTGCCTCGGCCACGGCGGTCCGGTCGCGGGCGACTGGCTCTGGAACTGGAGCGCCCCGCTCAACAAAGGGGAGAAGACGCCGGGATTCGGCTTCCACCTCAGCAAGGGCAAGCACACGATGCAGCTTTCCGTTCCCGCGGAGGCCGACCTCGAATGCGGCGGCATCCTCGTCACGCGCGATTTCGGCTTCCTGCCGACGGATGGCTACACGAGCTTCCTGCCGCTGACAGGCAAGGCGGAGTAGAATCTCAGGAGCCGTAGCCGCAGCCGCGGAGGCTGTGGACTGGCTTGACGGGACCACGCGCTTGGCGCGCGCGGCTACAAGCGTGCTGCTCATAAGGAGATTACCGATGCCTCTCACACTCAAGGGAATCCACTGCGCATTACCGTCCGCCTGCCTGGTGCTGTCCATGGTGTTGCTGACTTTCACGCTCGCACAAGCTGAGGAGCCCGCGCCTCCCAAGCCCGGCGACGTTGTCTTCCACACCGACTTCGATACGCCGGAGGAACGCGCGCCGTGGTCGCAAGCCGACTTCGCCGCGTGGGCAGCGGGCTACCAGGGCACGACTTCGCTGCGGGTCACCGTGGGAGCCGACCAGCCGAAGAGCGGGTCCATGATCCGCCTGCCGTTGGACCTGACGCGCTATCGCGGCTGCCGACTGTTGCTGGAGTGCATGGCGAAGGCCGACGGCGTCACCAAGCCGTCGCAGCCATACCTCGGTGCCAAGTTCATGCTGCATTACACTTCCCCGGCGGACGGGCCGTTCTGGCAGAACGAGAACGACGTGTTCGGCACCTTCGACTGGCGGAAGGTGCAGTTCACAGCCAGCATTGCACCCGACGCCGCCGAGGGCGACCTCAACCTCGGTCTGCAGGACAGCACCGGGACGGTGTGGTTCGATGCCCTAAACGTCGTCGTCTACAAAGCGGCGCCGCCCAAGCGTCCGCAACCGCCGGCCAACCCCGGACCCGTGTTCACAGGGCATAAGGTGTCTCGCCTGCGCGGGGTGATGTCGCCCAATCAGTTCCGCGACGAGGATCTACGCAACCTGGGCATGGAATGGAAGGCGAACGTCATCCGGTGGCAGCTCACCCGCAACTGGGGCAGCACCGGCACCGAGCGCGACCTGGACGAGTATGACCGCTGGCTCGACGGCAAGCTGGACGACCTGGACAAGACGCTCGGGGCCTGCAAGCGTTACGGGATCAAGGTGGTCGTGGACATGCACTCGCCGCCCGGCGGCCGCCACGAGAACCGGGACCTGGCGATCTTCCACGAACCACTGTACCAGAACCACTATGTCGCCCTGTGGGAGAAGATCGCTCGTCGCTACAAAGGCAACACAACCGTCTGGGGCTACGATCTGGTCAATGAGCCAGTGCAGAACGATCCCTCTCCGCCCGGGGTGGCGGACTATCTGGGCACACAAGCGCGCGCCGCCAAGGCCATCCGCGCCATCGACGCGAGCGTGCCCATCTTCATCGAAGCCAGCGAGTGGGACTCGGCCGCCGGCTTCCCAGAACTGGAACCGGTGGACGTGCCCAACGTGATCTACCAAGTGCACATGTACGTCCCCGGCGAGTTCACCCACCAGGGCGTATACAACAAGGTGACGGGCATCGAGTACCCCGGCAAGATCGGCAACACGGTGTGGGACAAGGAGCGGCTTCGGAAGGTTCTGCAGCCGGTGCGGGAGTTCCAGCTCGCCTACAACGTGCACCTCTACGTCGGCGAGTTTAGCGCCATCCGCTGGGCGCCAGGCGCGGCGAAGTACCTGAGCGACTGCATCGACCTGTTCGAGGAGTACGGCTGGGACTGGACCTACCACGCCTACCGAGAGTGGGACGGCTGGAGCGTGGAGCATGGAAGCGACCCGGAGGACCATGCGCCCACGAAGGAGCCGTCCGACCGGAAGAAGCTGCTGCTTGGGTGGTTTGCGAGGAACGAGAAGTGAGAAGCGAGGCGAGTGACGGTGCGGCATTGGCGCCGCCGGCGGACTATCCGCTCAGCGACCGCGACCAGACTCACAACTTGGTCCTGTACGCGTCGAACATCAGCCTGATCTACCTGTCGGCGCCGGTCCTCTACGTGGGCATCGTGCAAGCCGCGCTGTGTGAACGACTGGGCGCCTCGGACACTATCTCCAACCTGCCGAGCACCGCATACCTGGGGCTGGCGGCATTTCCGGTGCTGGTGGCGTGGTTCCTGCCGCAAATCCGGCTGCTCCGACCCGTGCTCACCGCGAGCTTCGCAGGCCTCGCCGCCATGGGCGCAGGCGTCGCCATCGCGCTCGTGCTGCCACTGCCCAACTGGCTGAAGATTGCCGCGCTGGTCGCGCACGGCGCGGTACTGGGCTGCGCCAACGGCGTCGTCGCCACGTTCCAGTGGGAGGTGCTTGGCCGGGGCGTCGCCGAGTCGCGCCGCGGAAAGGCGTTCAGCCTGGCGTTCGGGGCGGGGCCGATCCTGGCTGTCCTCGGGTCGCTGGGGTCGCAAGTGGTGCTGACGGGGAAGGCCGGCCCGCTGACGGTGCCGGTGCCCGCCTATCCCTGGAGCTTCGCCCTGCTGTTCGCCGTCACGCTGCCGACGATGGGGCTGGCGGCGTTCCTGTCGAGTCGGTTCGTGATCCCTGAACCGGCGGTCGAGGTGACCCGCCAACCCTTCGTGTCGGGCGTCTTCGGCGGGTTCGGCGAGTACTTCGGCTATCGGCTTATCTTGCTTGCCACCGTCGCCTACATCCTGGTCTACTCCGGCCACATGATCATGCCCAACATCTCGCTCTTCACGCGGGAAGCCATCGGGCAAGCGGCCGAGCAGTACGCTGGCTACCAGAACGCCCTGCGCTTCAGCTTCAAGGTGGTCGCGGGCTTCCTGCTGGGGTGGATTCTCACCCGGACGCACGCCAAGGCCGGTCTGCTGATCACCGCCGCACTTTGCGTCGCCGGGGTGGCCTGGGCGCTGCTTGTGCCCGGCAAGTGGTTCCTGGTGAGCTTCGGCATTCTCGGCGCCGGGGAGTTGTTCGGCGTCTACTTCCCGAACTACATTCTGTGCTGCTCACCCAAGTCGCGAATGCGTCGAAACATGGCGATTGCGAGCATGATCACGGTTCCCGTCGGGTTTGCTCCCGTGCTGTTCGGCTGGCTCTCCGACACCTTCAGCCTGCGGGTGAGCTTCGGTGCCTCGCTGTCGCTCATCGTGGCGGCACTCGGGCTCGTGACGTTCGCCCTGCCGGCGCGGCCGCAGCCGCGAGCAGCAGACTTGGACGCCTCGGACGACGCCTCCCTGGCAGATGTAGCGGGAGGTCGCTGAAATGAGAAGCGGAGGTTCTCAGATGATGATCCTGTTTAGCGTTTGCCTTGCGGCCACTCTCTGTGCGCTGTGCGCTGTGACTGCGCACGCGGAGACGCCCCCCCTCGAAAGCGGCTCCCGGCTGGAGCTGTTCGTGGACGAATTTGTGATCGACCGCCTGACCGGCGCTACCCGCGTCCTGCACTCGCCGGAGCCGCAGGAGGTGGCGATCGTCTACGACGCGCCGTGGGAGGGCAAGGCCTGCCACTACGTGACGGTGTTCCAGGACGGCCCGCTCTACCGGATGTACTACCGCGGGCTGCCCATCATCGACTTTACCCGGGAGCAGACCGGCCCCGAGGTCACCTGCTACGCGAAGAGCACCGACGGCATCCACTGGACCAAGCCGAAGCTCGGTCTCTTCGAGTCGCACGGCAGCAAAGACAACAACCTGGTCTGGACCGGCACCGGCGCGCACAACTTCGCCCCCTTCAGAGACGCCAACCCCAACTGCCCTGCCGACCAGCAATACAAAGCGGTCGCCGGCGGGCCGCTGGTGGCGCTGGCCTCGCCGGACGGCCTCCACTGGGCGAAGATGCAGGAAGCGCCCGTGATCACCGAGGGGGCGTTCGACTCACAGAACGTCGCCTTCTACGACACAGTCCGCGGCGAGTACCGCGCCTACGTGCGCGACTTCGCCGACGGCGTGCGGACCATCCGCACCTGCACTTCGCCCGACTTCCTGCACTGGACCAAACCCGAGTGGGTCGGCTACGGAGACACGCGCAAAGAGCACCTCTACACCAACGGCACCACGCCGTACTTCCGCGCGCCGCACCTCTTCGTGGCCTTCCCCAAGCGGTTCATCCCCGACCGGGTCAAGCACCCCGAGCTGCCGCCCAGCTACGCTGGGCTCTCCGAGGGCGTCTTCATGTCGACCCGCGATGGGTACAACTTCGACCGCAGCTTCATGGAGGGGTGGATCCGCCCCGGGCTCGACCCGGAGAACTGGTGGCAGCGCACCAACGGTCCCGCCTGGGGCGTCGTCCAGACCGGCCCGACAGAGCTGTCCGTGTACTGGGTCGAGCACTACGAGAACCCGCGACACGAGTGCCAGCTCCGACGCGGCACACTGCGGCTCGATGGGTTCGTGTCGGTCAACGCGCCCTACGCTGGCGGGGAACTGCTCACCAAGCCGCTGACCTTCCTGGGGCGCGAACTGGTCCTGAACTACGCCACCTCCGCCGTCGGGAGCGTGCAGGTGGAAATCCAGGACGCCGCCGGCAAACCGGTTGACGGCTTCGCGTTGGCCCAGTGCCCGAAGATCTACGGAGACGAGGTTGAGCATGTCGTCTCCTGGGCAGGGAAAACCGACGTAAGCACGCTCGCTGGCCAACCGGTGCGGCTCCGGTTCGTGCTGAAAGACGCCGATCTGTACTCCCTCCAATTCCGTCCCTGAGCGACCCTCGTAGCCGCCGGCGCGCAGCCGGTGGACTCACGCGCTGGCGCGCGCAGCTACGGCGTTCACTCCGTCTCC
>Ga0210053_1000893_pt1 | contig 28813 bp, 30 predicted proteins | sample CryGeymeta201512_FD_185467 | JGI IMG/M metagenome (GOLD analysis project Ga0210053, IMG submission 185467) | Groundwater microbial communities from Crystal Geyser aquifers in Utah, USA - Crystal Geyser metaG 2015-12 (SPAdes) (version 2) | ecosystem: Environmental > Aquatic > Deep subsurface >... | reverse complement strand
ATTGTGTAGAATACTAACACCTCACAAAAAAATTTGGTTTCCCGTAACATTCGATACCCATTCGACCTGCCTAACGATCCATCGTATATACCCCTCAACATCTCATATCTCATCTATACGTGATAATTATGTGTAACGTAAGTAAATATACATTATCATGCCACGATAACGTACAGGAGAACTATAATGAGTAATAAGGTAGAAGAAAGATACAGAAGACGAGGCGGAGCTGTAAATGAAGCATTTGAACTAACGTATGTCAGCTTCCTAGTAATTCCACGTACACTGCTAATGGGTATGCCAACAGATGGGCAGGATAGGTTTGTAGTACTGCTGGATGAGTATGATGAAGCATGTGGTAAGCTAGTACCTGATAACGAGTTGGGTATAAATGTAACGTTCAAGAAAGATGGTAAGTTCTGTAGAATACCAGATACGTATGCTAACTATAAACATGTAAAACATGAGGATGTATTATCGCTGGAGAGATCTAATAATAACTAATGCTACATGTGCTTATGTGTCTATGAGGACCTAGAAAGTAGTGGGTAAGTTAGTTAACAATACGAAGGTGCTACTAGATAGAAGGAGAGATTAGGTATGTTTGTAGGGTGCAAAACACACATACCAGCAGAGTTCCCAGAGTACCATTTCCTAATAGAGTGGATAACTTACATCCATGGCACATTGAGGAGAGCGCTGATGAGCTAGTCGCATTCCTCAATAACAACCAATTTGAAATAGTAGACACTATAGAGTTTCTAATGAGTAGCGATGGTGGAATAGTATGGGAAGCATACGATTAATAATAGGTTAAGTTAAGTGGTAGTGCAATATTGCTTATAAATAAAAGAGGAGAGTACTATGGCAATTAATGGTGTAAAGCCTATTGCTACAGCAGTAACACATAGTATGAGTTATAGTACCTTTTATTTCCAGGGTACTACACTATAAAGCAATTCTTCACTCCGAAGAGCTACTGGAAAGTAGCTTCTTTGGAAGCACACCCAATCAAACTACTTACAGAAAACAAACAAGTAATGCGGCATAGAGTACTGGTAACTCAGGAGTTTCATACGCTTCGATATACAGGTTCAAACCCTGTTGCCACAACCAACGGGGAATTAGCTCAGCTGGGAGAGCGCCTGCCTTGCACGCAGGAGGTCAGCGGTTCGATCCCGCTATTCTCCACCATATATGCTGAGTAAGCCAACTAAGTAGAAGTACTAGCCAGTTCGCAGCTTGCCATCCACACTTAATGGGCACCTATAAATAATTATGATATAATTCAGTACAGTAAACAAAAAGGTTAAAATATGAAAGACAAGTATGATGTACTAAACGATGCTATAGAAGAGTTTATTCAGGATGCTAGCTTAAGTAGTTAGTAAAAAATGTGTGTTGAGTGCTGATGAGGTTTTAGGTAAGCTAGATGAAATAGCTCTCCCATATGAAAAACAATGTGCAATTGCAGTATATAACTATACAAATAGAATACAATAAGTGGGTATGCCGGACTATTTATACGGTATGGCAGAAGTAGTTGTGCTACAACTCGTTTGGTTCATGTGAACTAATGGCTACCTTTAGTTGGTTTAAGGTTGTGTTATGTACACTTATAAAGTAAATTCATACCACACCATAAAGGACATAGATGAAACTTGTACTAGAACCGGAAAGACCAGAGATAGACTCAATTTGGGAAGAATACGTTCCCATCCTCCAGAAAGACAACAACTACTATATACACCTCACAGAAGAAATAGTCTCACCAAGTGAATACAACAAAACATGTTACTTACTAGAGAATGCACTAGAAACAGATGTAGTGCACTTGCTAATCAACTCGCCTGGTGGGCTATCCGATTCTGCGTTCATGGTAATCAATAGTATGATTAATTCAAAGGCTAAGATAATTGGTAGGATAACAGGCAATGCGTCAAGCGCTGCTACAATGATAGCGATGTACTGTGATGAGCTGATTGTAGGTAGATTTTCTACTATGATGTGCCATAACTATAATCATGGCGCACAAGGTACAGGAAACCAAGTTAAGACATACGTAGACTTTATAGACCCAGAATTCACAAAGGTGGTTAAAGAAGTGTATAAAGACTTCCTTACACCTGCAGAGATGAAAAGAGTGTCATCTAACGATAAAGAGATATGGTTGAATGAGCAAGATATTCGAGCACGTTGGGATAATAAATTAGCTAAAAGAGCTATAGATAAGGTTGTGTAATGTCTAAGATATCCGTGGATACAAATATACTTATTAATGATAGTAGTATCCTATTCGATACTACTAAGGAGTTCGTAATTAGCTTCCAGGTACTCAGAGAACTGGATAAGCTGAAACGTAACCCAGATTTAAAGCGTAGTGCTCAAACAGCTATCAAGAACGTAAAGGTACAGCTACTTGCAGGTAAGATAAAGATCCTCAACGTGCCAACACTAACTGAACTGGGTGATTCACCAGATGAATGTATATTACTTGATACATACAATAGTGGTGCTAACTTTCTGAGTGAGGATATAAACGCCACAGTTATAGCTATGGCTTTAAGTATACCCTTATCAGATATGGATGCTGAGGCAGCTATAGACTATGGGTATACAGGGTATAAAGAAGTAACTATAAATGATGAGTACATTAAGACATTACGAACACTGAAAGAGATGCCACAGGCAGAGTTCGAAACAACTATGTCTATAGTGCTGGGCATCAATGAATACTGTATAGTGTGCGATGGGACAGAACTTCCTGATATATGGAAAACTAAAATAGACATAGTTAACGGGGAAAGTGTTAGTAAAGTGGTTCGCATATCACAAAAAATGTCACCATACACCAGTGCTGGGGTGTGCGGCGTACAACCATTGGATACTATGCAAATGTGTGTGCTAGATGCTGTGTTTGATACAACATGCCCTTTAGTAGTGGTAGACGGTGTATTAGGGACTGGTAAGACTATGCTCAGTATGATGGCGGCATTGGCCACTACACAAGGTGAGAAAAGGTACCAACACTACGACCAAGTGTTCGTAACAGCATCACCGGAGTCAGTTAATAAGAGCCTATACACTGGGTACAAGCCCGGCAGTAGCGAAGATAAGTTATCAGGTCACTTATCAGGGTTTAAGTCGAACTTGAAGTTCTTACTAGACCCTAAAAGAGTTAAGGAAAACAGAAAGATTAAGAATCCAGACGAGGAGGAAGAAACTCCTTCTGAGAAGGCGTGGCGAAGTAACTTTAGTGTAGTTGAGATTGATGAGATGCAAGGTATGAGTTTACATAATAGCATACTGCTTGTGGATGAGTCCCAGAAACTAAGTGAAGATAGCTTAAAGTTGATACTATCTCGTATAGCTGAAGGCTCTAAGGTTGTGCTTATGGGAGATACCGTAGGACAGGTATACTCACTCAACCGTGGTCACGAGGGGTTTAAAGTACTCCTAAGGCATTTAGGTAAGTCACCAGAGATGTGTTATATCAAACTTGCGAATATCTACCGATCAGAGCTAGCTAAGTTCGTTGCTAAGATATTCAATGACTAAGTAAGGTATTGTTTAAGTGTAATGTAGTATACTACTACACTTAAACAATACAGGGAGTTACGATGGCTTGTAAGTCTAAATCTCCTAAACCGAAAAAGTAACTAAGTAAACACACCTCCTCCACCTCTTTACAATGTGCCAACGAGGGGGTTTTCCAGTATAAGGTTCCCCAAATGCTTCCCAAACGAAAACAACATAAAATTAGAGAGAATGGAACTGTTTACCTAATAGAAATTACATTAGGAGACGACATAGTGTATAAGGTTGGTGCAACAGCTAATAGTGCGAGGTATAGGGTATTACAATTGATAGCTGGTATGGAGAAGGAATATGGATACTTCCCTCTGGTTAGGTTACTTAAGGAAGAGCGATGCGCAAACTACTACCAAGTAGAGAAACGAGTACATAATCAGTTATCTGAGTATAGGTACATAAGATGCAGGACATTTGATGGTAGCACAGAGGTATACAAATGTGGAGCTGAAGATGTACTTAGAGTATACAATACAGAGCTATTCAATAGTAATGATATAGTAGAAAATGATGAGCTGTTAGAGTGGTAATGGCGAATACTTCAATACGACTTCAATATAAATATGGTATACTACATAAAAATAATATGTAGGAAGCACTAAATGAGTGAAATAAAAGCAAAAGATATGGCGAATTATCCTGTTACAGATGGTATACCGTTGGATAGAGAGACACTAGTTAAACATATGCCGAAGGGGTTTAGTGGTAAGATAACCGATGAAATACTAACTATGCTAAATAATGTCGAGAATGACACAGGTATGAGTAAGGAGCTATTCAGTGAGCAGTTATACTCATACACCCACTTACTTACAGGTGGGGTAGGGATTGAGACACTATCCAATGCTATAAAGTTCGTGAACTTACGTATGCTTCCAAAGATGGGAGCTGCTAAAGCATTCTCTATAGTGTTCCCGGAGAAAGCTAAAGAGATAGAGGATAGAGGTGCAACAGTAGACTCATTCGCATCTATGTATGCTGGAACTAAAACGGTTGTAGCTGTACAAAAGTTAATACTAGTTCCAGTATATATATCACATGCTCCCATACATAATGCTATGTTAAAGAAGTTATTTGACTTGAGCAATGGCATAGGTGCTAAAGCTGATGATAGGGTAAGCCCCACTGTGCAGATGAATGCTGCTATAGCACTCCGTGATGCAACTAAAATGCCAGAGGATAATAGTGTAACACTCAAGATAGGTATGACAGATGACGCTACGAAGATACAGCAAGGACTGTTCGAACAGCTAGCAATGAATAGTGAGCTGCAGTTAGCTGCATTGAGGTCTGGTAGGAGTATAGGTGAGATTCAAAGGATTGGTGTAAGCACCGATAAAATCCTAGAAGCGGAGATTGAGTAATGGCTGAGAAAACAGAACTAGAACTATGGGATGAACTGCCTGGCGTAACAGGTGATGAGGATAGTATACCATACAAGAATTGGCAGGAATATGAAGTAGCTGTAGCAGAGGGTAAGGACACAGTACCAGATGTACCAGTAGTGAGAAAGCTGCCAGGTAGAAAGGAGTATGAGTTCAGTGTGGATAAGGCACTAGATTCAATCGACTTGACGTTCAATGGATACATACCAAGTAAAGAGGCTATAGAGTTCTTCAATATAATTAGATTAGTACTCGGGGAAGACCCAGAAGTTAATAATAGCTTAATGCATTATTTCCTAGTAGATTTACTGTTTGGGAATATAGAAAGAAATCAGTACCCGTACAGCAAAGAGATACAAGATAAGCTTAGGATTAATAGCAGAAAGGTGGCAATCATTGCGGCCAGAGGTAGTGCAAAATCGACAATAGTTACAGCGTTCTTCCCGATATATGTGGCTATAACAGGTAAGGTACCAAACTTTGGTAGCTTGATGTTCATGGTAGGATTTGGTGATAGTCAACAAGCGGGGGCTAAAGTACAAGCTAACACCATACGTGATATATGCGAAGATAGCGCCTTCTGCAAGGAGTACTTCGAGAAGATGAGATTCACTGACGAAGAGTGCGAGTTTATAAGAAAGGGTCCAGAGAAAGTGCGAAAGCGGGCATTCATGTATAAAGTAAAGGGAGCTGCAGGAGGATCAGTGCGTGGTATTCGTTACAAGACTGAGCGTCCAGGTATGATACTATTTGATGACATCATCAAGAATGAAGCAGACGCTAATTCAGATGTAATTATGGCTAAGTTACAGAGTATGATATATCTAGATGCAGAGAATGCGCTAGGGTCAATGAAAGGTAAGGTAGTTATCATCAACACTCCGTTTAACAAACGTGATCCAGTATATAAAGCACTAGAAAGTGGAGTATGGACACCAATATGTTTACCTATATGCGAAAAGATATACTCAGGTATGCCCCGTGAGCTATATAGGGGTGCATGGGAAGAAGCACATAGTTATGATAGAGTAATGGAAAGATATGAGGACTCAGTAGGTACTGATACACTACGTGGATTTAACCAGGAGCTAATGCTTAGGATTGCAGATGAAGGTAGTAAGCTAATCAAAGATGGACAGATACAGTGGGTCAGTCGGAAACTGCTTGAGAAGAATTTAAATAACTACAACATATACATAACAACTGACTTCACGGCTAGTAATAGTAAGAAAGGCGACTTTAGTGGTACATTCGTTTGGGCACTAAGTAGTGGAGGTGATTGGTTCCTATTAGATATGAGCTTAAAGAAGTTAGGTATTTCGGAGCAATATGAGCCGTTATTCCATATGGTTACTAAATGGGGTGGTAGGCACGGTAGGCAAGTTACTGTTGGCGTAGAGATAGACGGACAGCAGCAGATTAATTTACACGTGTTAAAGAAGATGATGATTGAAAAAAATACATACTTCACATTCGCTAGACAGATTGGGCAACCATTCGGTAGCGAGGGCATTAGCAGACGGCGAGCGGGTGGTAAGAAGCATGAGCAATTTATGCGAGTACATCCACTATTCCAAACTGGTAAGATGTTCCTCTGTGAAGAGCTACAAGATAGTCCAGATATGGCTGAACTGCTAGAGGAACTAGGATACGTGACGTGGGAGGCAATCACTAGCACACACGACGATGGGCTGGACTGTGTAAGCATGCTACCACATATGGAAGTTATATTACCAGCTAAAGTTGTAGTCGCTATGCATAAAACAAGCGCCCATCAAATGTGGGGATTTGAGGAGGAAGATACGCAAGAGGTTAATGGGTATGCTGGATACTAAGGTGTAGTAAAGGATAGTTAGTGTACTATACTATGTAAATAAATAGGAATGTAGCATGACACTAAAACGACTTAAAGCAACTACTAATGGACTACTAACTGCTGATAATACTTTAACTGAAGATCCTGAGGCTGTTTTAGGCTTACTAGAAATGGCGTTTAGTGATGTTATCGCACATGCAGATGCACTACATCTCATGACATTAAATAGAACCGGTAATATCTTTCGATTAGCACAAGGTAAGTATGTTGTTAGAATGCCAGAATTACCTACAACAGACGAAGATGAATTAGATCTTGATAATGAGCTATGCTTCGCGGTTGCACGTTTTATGGCCAGCTATATGAGCGAGAAAAAGAGTAGTGTGCATTTCACTGAAGCAAAAAGACTTATACGTAATTACAATAGTAAAGTCTTTGAAATACTAGAAACAATTAAAGACCAAGGAGACGGTACATATGACACTAGCCCAACTCACTACGCTTAATGATAATAGTTCCGAGCGTGAGCTTACTATTGATGACGGTATAGCGTTTGCTAAAGAGTTACTACATGCGGAAGAAGCGTATTTTAGAGAAGATGCCATACTTGGTGCAGGTTTCTACACATGGAATGAGAATTTCATAACACTAATTCAACAGTCATTAGCGGAGAATAAGATAGCCAACTTCAGTAAACCACAACGCGTAGTATTTGATAAGTATATATTATTACTAACAGATGGTATAACTGGGAATGAGTCAGAAGACATAATTGAACTAGATACATACCTCGGAGGGTTACAAGGATGATAGGAAAACAATTTACGGATAGTGTAAACTACTTGGCTGGGCTAGACCACTCGTATGGTAAAGCGTTTAGTTTAGTAAAAAATAATATATCTATGCAGACTGGTAAGGTATACTCATGTACCGCTACACTTAATTTATATGATGATACAGATAAGTTGATACACCCTGTGGTCTTGGCAGATGACACGGTAACCCTAGCAACTATCGAGGCATTTATAGCATCTATTAAAACAACTATAGAAGCATCATACCCAACTGTAACAGTGGAAAGTTCTGCTGTTGGTGCATTACAATTAATAACTATTAAAGTTGCTGGGGCTACAGATGATACTCGCTATCTAATTAATGGGTTTACGTTAGAGATTAAAATAGATGGGTCGCAGTTGTATACTGTAGATGCAGATATACTCAACCCATACAATGTCATACCCTCATTAGTTATGAATATGGACACAATGGTCACATCTGGTATGGCGATCACTAACAACATAGCAGATATACAGTCTGTAATTGATAATATTGATGTCGTAAACACAGTTGCACTGAATTCTATAGATGTAAATCTGGTAGCAGGGAGCATTGCTAACGTGCATGCAGTTGGCGAAAACTTACTAGACGTAGGAGTAGTAAGTAACAACATACTTGATGTAAATATAGCAGCAGATAATATAGCTAGTATTAATACTGTAGCAAATGATTTAGCATTAGGAGTAGATAGTAATATAGTTATTACATCTACAGGTATGGATAATGTGACGATAGTAGCAACCAATATAGATGGCACTATAAGTGCAGATATACCTTTAGTGGCTAATAGGATAACTAATGGGGATTTAGATAAAGCATTAACAAACATAGACCATTATAATGCTACTAATCTTGGGCCGTTAGCTATTGAGCCTACAATACTTACACATCCGTTGCTTAGTGTGGGAGACTACTATTTCAATACTGTGACATTGCAAGAGCACTACTACGATGGGGTTATATGGAATACTAGGCAGTATACAGATAGCGCTATAAATACGTTTACTAATAAGACTATAGATAGTATAACTAATAGCGTAGGTGCTAACCACATGTACTATAAAGTTAGAAATGAGAGTGGGAGCACTATCCCAAGAGGGACTGTTATAACAGCAACAGCTACCCAACCAGGTACTGACTATCTAGAAGTAGAACCTATAGCAGATACAACGACTCAAATCGCGCTTGGCATTACACGTGCAGATATGCCCACTAATTCCATCGGGCTAACTACGAACTCAGGGCTGACTGAGGATTATGTGAACACTAGTGCCTGGGCAGAAGGGACTATACTGTACCCGTCCAATGGTGGTGGACTAACAAACGTGCAACCAACTAGCGGGGCTTACCAAGCATGTGCACTAGTTATGCGTAGCCACGTAACACAAGGAAGATTGCTCATAAGATTCAGTAATCCTATATATATAGCAAGTACTACGCAAAGTGGGTATGTTCAGCTAAACAACACACTTACTAGTACTAGTACTACCAAGGCATTAACAGCTGCTCAGGGCAAAGCACTACAGGATACTAAGGTAGATGAGAATGCACCCATAACAGCCGGAACTGCTACAAAGATTACGTATGATACTAAAGGTTTGGTAACAGTCGGAGGTATGCTAAGTGCTGAAGACCTACCAAATATAGATGCCTCCAAAGTAACCACTGGAACGTTGGGCGTAGCACGAGGTGGTACAGGTGCAACTACTAGTACAGGAACAGGTAGTGTTGTACTGAATACTGCTCCAACATTAGTAACCCCAAACATAGGAGTAGCTACTGGAAGCAGCTTTAACGCTATCACAGCGTTAGCCGCTACACCATCTCCTATGGATGGTGTAGCAGGTACAGGGGTAAGTACGACGGTTGCTAGACAAGACCATGTACATCCAAGTGATGTCAGTAAAGCAAATGATTCTGCGGTGGTTAAACTTACAGGTAATCAAACCAAAGCAGGTGTATTAAATCTTACGTCAAGCCCAATAGTGCCAGTACCAACACTAAACTTTCAACCTACCGTAGCACGAAGCACAGGAATAGTAGTACGAGTGCCCGAAGATTACGAAACTATAAACCTAGCACTAAAATACTTAAGTGGCTTTAGACATCTATATGTAAAAAATGGTGTACGGTGTGAAGTAAGTCTGGCAAATGGCTATGTTATAGCAGAACAAATATTTGTGAATGGTATAGATTTATCGTACATAACTCTAAACAAGTAGAAGCACAACGGGCCAGGATACGAAAATGGAAAGCACTTAGTGGATAGAGCAGCGTTAACTACAGAGTTTAGTGTAGCAGATTATGGTATTACAAGTTACCCTGTTATAGGAGCAAAAAAAGACGGGAAAAGCCCTGTACTGAGCTTTGTTTTAGATTGTCAGGTTGTGCTAGGCAGTGAGACTGCAGCCGACCTTAAACATGGCCTCTTTGCTATAGGTGGTGGCAGCATATCTTGTACACACACGGCTGGAGCTATACAATGTTCAGGCCATGCAGCGTTTACACGAGCAGGAGGTACAATCTCAGCAGAGAATATGACAAATAGTTCAAATAGTAGCTTTGCAGCGTACGCACAAGAAGGTACAATCTCAGCATCTACTATGACAAATAGTTCAAATAGTAGCTTTGCAGCGTACGCACAAGAAGGTACAATCTCAGCATCTACTATGACAAATAGTTCAAATAGTTATCATGCAGCGTATGCACAAGCAGGTACAATCTCTGCGTATGCTATGACAAATAGTTCAAATAGTTATCATGCAGCGTATGCACGAGCAGGCACAATCTCTGCGTATGTTATGACAAATAGTTCAAATACTGGCTTTGCAGCACATGCCCGAGCAGGAGGTACAATCTCAGCAGAGAATATGACAAATAGTTCAAATAGTAGCTACGCAGCACATGCACGAGCAGGCACAATCTCTGCGTATGTTATGGTATGTTCAAACACCACAGCGAGTACGGTAGAATTAGTAAGAATTTTAGCTGGAGGTATAATAACGAACGACGCTGGAGTTTGGACAAACTTAGGCACTGGTGCAAAATGCAATGTGGCGGCAGGTACAATCTCTGCCAACGGCTATATAAATAGAATAGGGTAAAAAATGATAACAATAATAAATAAACACGGTAAATATACGGGAACACAGTATGGAGAGATATCTAAAGAGGCTCTAGATTGGCACGTTAGTCAGGGAGATACTTGGATAGATTTGCCTAAGTTTGAGCTTGATTTTATAGAAGGGGAAGAGCCAGATTATGGTGCTCCAGCTGCAATAGAATTGCTTAGCATTACTTCAAGAGAGGCAAAAGCAGCCAAGCAATTAGCCCTCAACTCTATTACAGTAACTGTAAATGGTAAGGTATTTGATGGCAGAGCTAAGGACCAAGTGAATATAATGGCAGCTATACAAGCAGCTACATTACTAAACATTACAGAAACAGAATGGGTTATGAGTGATAATGTTCCTACCTTAGTGACTTTAGATGAGCTAAAACAGGCATTAGTTCTCTCTATACAAAAAGTTGGTGAAATTGTTAAGGGTTTAGTATGATAGTAGTAATTAAAGATGCTAATGGTAAAGCAGTAAAAGAGATAAAAGTTGAATCAATTACTAATGGTATACTACGAAATTACCCAACAGGTTACACAGCTGAGGAAGTAGTGTGCAAGTAGTATTCTATGGGAACCATTATGGTCATTTAGGTAATAAACTGATACGTTGGTGGACTTCAAGCACTAAAGATAAGTTTAATGGTAAATGGAGAGATTCAGTAAGTCATTGTGAAATACTATTCAGCGATGGTATGATGTTTAGTGCTAGTCAGTATGAAAATACTACTAGATTCAAGAAACATAGCATGACTGGTAAAGCTTGGATAAGATTACCTCTAAGTGTAACTAGTGAAGAGGAAATAATAGTAAGAAGCTTCTGTGAATCACAAATTGGAAAAAAGTATGACTACTTAGGGGTTTTTGGGTTTGTGTTTAAAAACGCAGACGATCCTGACAAGGAGTTCTGCTCTGAAGTAAGTACTAAAGCACTACAACAAATTGGGTTGGTAATGGATCTGGTGCCTAGTAAAACTAGCCCAAATGCACTATATTTAGCAATAACAGAGTTAATAAGTTATACAAAATAACGAAATAATGGTACAATACGTGTACGATAAGTTTAAGTAAGGATATTAGAGTGATGGATGAGCAGCAACGGTTATTATATGACCATGACAAAAAGATAGATAAACTGGAAATATCTATTGAGCAAGTAGCTAATAGTATAGACCAATTGGCAAATGGCATCAGCTCATCTAATCGAAAGGTGGAAGGTATAACAGGAATGCTTAATACACAAAATATCCTTATGGAGAGATTCTCCAATATGGATCTGTCCCTCAAAGAGTCATTTAGTGGAGTGTGCACAAGGGTAGGAAAACTAGAGACAGCTAAAGAAAAACATGAGCTAGATGGGTGCCCGGCCGCTACCTCTGCACATAAGCGAATAAGTAGAATTGATAGTGCGTTAGGGTGGGTCAATAAATTAATTCTCCTTGCAGTGCTAGGAGCTGTGTTAAGTCTGGTGATAATCAAATGAAGAAGTGGTACAAGAGTAAATTTCACTGGTTTAATATAAGCTTGGGAATAATAGGCATGGTTGAGATTAACTTACATCTGCTGCAAAATACATTAGGGAATTACTATGGGTTTGTGCTTATGTTGATATCTGGGATTGGAATAGTCCTTCGTAATGTGACAACTACCTCAATTGAAGGAACAGGTGATGTTCGATAAAATACAAATAATAGCAGCAGTAGGAGTACTGCTAGTGTTCATAGTTAGTGTAGTCACTTACGAGAGTAAACTAAGCTCATTAAAATCAGAACTGTTAGAGACTACGAAAGACCTAAGTGATATGCAAGCAATCAGCAGAACTTGTGAGCGTAACTATAAAGCCCTTAACACAACCCTAAATGAAGTGAACGAGGCTAATGAGCAGTTGGGCGCTATATACAACGATATGGATGAGAAGTACAAAGCGGAAGTTTTAAAGCCACCAAAAGTACGCTATGAAGTGCTATACAAATTTATAGAGCAGGAGGTAAAGAGTAATGAGATTGAAGCTGTTACAATTAGGATTAATAATGCTGTTAACTACATTAACAATGGGGGGATGCACTAGCAAGCAAATTATTTATGAAGATAGAGTAGTTAAAAAGATAATAGCTACACCATGTGTCCTACCAGAAGTTAAATGCTACATAGATAGTAATAGCACGCTAACAGAAAAGGTTGACGGGATAATGGAGTGCCTTGCAGAGCATGAATTAGTACTAAAAACATATAGGGCAAAATAAATGATGTTATCTAAAAACTTCTCACTAAAATCGTTCGTAAAATCAAATACTGCTATAAGATTGGGCATAGATAATGTGCCTACATCAGCGCACATAGAAAACATGAAATACTTATGTGCAAAGATACTACAACCAGCAAGAGATAACTTCGGAATTATAGATGTAAGTAGTGGGTACAGAAGTGTTAAGCTATGTGAAGCTATAGGTTCAGACAAAACGAGTTTTCACGCAATAGGCTGTGCTGGTGACTCTGAAATTAGGTATGAAAAAGTCAGTAATTTTGAGTACCTACTATGGGTGTATGAGCACTGTGAGTTTACTGAACTAATAGCCGAGTACTTTGATAGGAATAACAACGAAGCTGGCTGGGTACACTCTGCAATTCAAAAAGGTAGGGAGAACGAAAGAACTCTAAAGCTAAAAGATTCAAGGCACAACTACCAAATAGTAACCATAGACTATTTGAAGAAGCTATACCAATAGCTTACTATAAACAGCGTGCCGAGGTTACTACTGCTATTAATACCAATGAAGAAGTTAGTGCTGAAATCCTGTAAGATAAGCTGGGCTTGTATACACTAAAGGTAGTTGAAAGCAGAAGTAGGCTAAAATTTGCATAACTAATACTTAGATAGTATAGAAGATGGTATAATTATACTAGAAGTAATGTAATACCGACATGAAGACAATTGGAGATACTTATATGAGTACTAGAAAGAAGAGTGACGTATTGCAGCCTGGATGGAAAAACTGCCCTGATTACCTCAAGCTAAATGCGGATGTAGAGGCTAGTTCTGGTATACAGGATGAGATACGATCAGACTTAGAAACATACAAGATACTAAAACAGGGTGGAAAACCTGTTAAGGTGAAACCAGGTAAAAGTGCTATACGTCCTAAGATGGTACGTAAGCACCAGGAGTGGAAATACCCTGCACTAGAGGAACCCTTCTTAAACACACCTAATATGTTCCAAATAATGCCACGTGGTCCTAGAGACGCTGCTGCTGCACACCAGAACTCAATGTTAATTAACTACCAGTATGAGACGTTGATTAATAAAGTAAAACTAGTTGGGGATGTAGCTAGAGTATTCGAAGATGAAGGTACTGTAATAGTCAAGACTGGCTGGGAATCCAAGTACGAAATGAAAATGGTCACTAAGCAACGCCCGATATTTGCGTCTGCTGAGGATAGTTTACAGATAATAGATGCCGCGGTACAGTCAGGCCAAATGACACCTGAACAGGCACAGGATATGATTACTAGTGGCCAACCAATGGAAATCGGTGTAGAAGACTACGAAGAGGAAGAGGAAGTACTTACTAAGAATCAGCCTACGCATACAGTACTGGACGGCGCTAACGTAGGTATAGACCCAAACTGTGAGGGAGACTTAAACTTAGCCGGGTTCATATGGCATGAATATGATACTAGTTGGGCAGAGCTAATTAAGAATAAGTATGAAGAGCTCCCAGATGGTTCAACTAGAGGGTACTACAAAAACATAGATGAAGCAATTGCAGCCGATTCAGATGTAGCTTACTTTGAGAATAAGTCCAAAGATTACAGTAACTTCGTATATAGTGATAAGGCTAGAAAGAAGTTCAAAGCAATCGAGTACTGGGGCTACTGGGATGTGCAAGGTGATGGTGTATTAGTTAGTATAGTTGCAGAATGGGTGGGAAGTACTCTGATTAGACTAGAAGAGAACCCATACCCACATAAGAGACTACCATTTAGTATAGCATACTATATGCCAGTGCTGAGAAGCACTCGTGGGGAGCCAGATGCTGTACTACTGGCTGATAACCAAGAGTCAAATGGTAAGATGACTAGGGCTATGCACGACATAACTAGCACAGCGGCTACTGGGCAGGAGTTCATAGATGCTAACTTTTTTAGTACTATAGCAGATAAAAATCAGTATGAGAAAGGTAATACAGTATACTTCAATAGTCACATGGACCCTAAACGTGCTATACATAGGCGCTCAGTAGATCCAATAGACAGTTCAATACTACAAGTTATGCAGATTAACACACAAGAGGCAGAGAATCTAACAGGCACTAGGCCGTTTGGGGGTACCAATGGCGCACAGGGGCTAGGGCTAGCTAAGATGTCATTAGATGGCACAGCTAAACGTGAGCTATCTGTACTACGCAGAATGAGCACACTATTTGTGGATATGGCTAAGATGGTTATTAGCATGAACCAAGCGTATATGGATGAAAAGCAGACTATTAGAATAACGGATACTGAGTTTGTAGAGATAGCCAGAGATGACTTACAAGGCGACTTTGACTTGCGAATTAGTATCAGTACACCTGAGAAAGATGACCAACAAGCTCAGTCATTAATGATGCTACTACAGACTAATGCTGCTAGTATGCCTCCTAAGTTGTATGCTAAGACTATGGGTAAGATACTTAGATTACAGTATCAGCCAGACTTAGCAGAAGAATATGAGAAGTACGAACCAGAGCCAGATCCAATGCAGATTAAGATACAAGAGATGCAGTATGAGAATACTAGGCTCCAAAATGAAATGCTGAAGATGGATATGATTGCTAAACAAAGTTTAGTAGAAGAACGCACAAGCAGAATGATAGAGAATACGGAAGCTGATATTAAGAACAAACTAGCACAAGCAGAGTTAAGAGCGGCTCAAGCTGAATTAGCGTTAGCTATGGCTGAGAAAGCTAAGAGTGAGGCAGATGTACTAGATCAGAAGTTTATTGATGTAGATAGTGGCAGTGCCCGTGAGAGGGAAATTCAAGATTTAGAGTATGCTGCTACTGTTAAGAATCATCTAAAAACGGTCGGCACACGTAACCAAAAAACAAGGTGGTAATTAATATGGTTGGAGATATGACAGAGCAAGGGCTAGGGCAACTTGGTGGGCAACCACAGCCTCCACAAGCAGAGTTCACAGTAGACACCGCTAATAGAAAGAATGCAGAGATAGTGGAGAGAGTTAGAACAAATAGTGGTACAGGGCTTGGGACAGTACGTCAGGTAAATGATGGCATGGTACCACCAACGGTCCAACAAGGATTAGGGCAAGTGGTCCCCACTATGCGGTCAATGAGTCTAGATCAAGATGCTATAGAGGCTGTACGTAGTGGGCAAGTTAATCCTATGGATGTTATGAATGATCCAAACATTAGTGGTGGGGCAAAAGCTACTATACAAGGGATGATGTCCTAATAAAGAATTAAGGTTAGCTCTAGTATAATTCTAGTATGACAGCTTAGGGTTGGATAATTAAAAGGATACGGGATGAGTCAAGCAATGGATGCAACTGCAACTAACTTCGAATCAGATACTACTATGGGGCAGTGCATTGATGCATTAGTAAAAGAAATAGAAGAGCTAGAAATTAAAGCTACGTATGCTAAAGCATTTAAAGAATTATATGAAAATGCTAATTTCAAAATAGTTATTCTTGATGGGCTTCTAAAAGAATATGCAGCTGGTATAGCTGTTAAGCTTACAGACCCTACCATAACTGAAGAGTTAGAAACTGAAACATTAGTTGAATTGAAGTCATTACGATATCTTAGTAAATTCCTGCAGATGCAGTTAACTACAGCAGCTAATGCTGATAGACTTGTAGCAGAAAATAAACAATTACTACTTGATATACAATCAGGTAAAGAGGGTATATAATAATGGCAAAAACATACGATAGTGTAGCAGATGAATTAGATGCAATGATAAGAGGTAACCATGAACATGACTCCTCTGAAATTACTGAGGATTTAGATGCTAACAACGAGGACACAGATCACACTGAAAATGATGATACTGGAGCAGAAACGGATGGTGAAGCTGCCGAGCTTAGCCAGGATACTGATGAAGGTGCTGAAAATGAAGGTGAGGAAAACACTCCAGTAGATGCTGATAGTTTAGATGTGGAGGATGAAGGTACGACTAAGGAAGCCTTAACTACTACAGAAAACAGCAAAGAAACAGATACGACTGAGACCGGCTCAGCAGTAGAGACAACGGAAGCTGTTGACTACCAGAAACAGTATGCAGAGTTATTAGAGAAATCTAAAGAAGCTACTGAGTTCTATGAAAAAGTCGCTGGTGTAAAGTTCAAAGCTAATGGTAAAGAAGTTGAGGGATTCAAAGACCCCCAAAAGATTATCCAAGCGCAGCAAATGGCATATAACTATAGTGAAAAGATGGCAGGATTCAAAGCGTATCGTCCATACATGGGTCCGTTAAAAGACCGTGGCATGTTAGATGATCCGACAAAGTTTGATCTTGCTATGAGCTTGATAGATGGTGATAAGGAAGCATTAAAGCAGCATATGGCTAACATAGGTGTAGATCCAATGGAATTGGATATGGACTCTATTAAGTATGCGGCAGCTCCTAAAACTTCTAGTCGAGATGCCCTAGCTATAGAAGACGCATTAGATGTAGCTAAATCCTATGGAGTTGAAGATAAAATCTATACTACTGTATTAAAAGAGTGGGATGATGATAGCTTCAAAGAGTTCATTGGTAATAGTGCTGTACAAAAAGACCTTATAATGCAGATGGCTGATGGCACCTATGATGTAGTTATGGATAAGGTGTCCTCCTTATCCGTACTCGATGATAGGTTCGCAGGCATGAAGATGGTTGATAAGTACAGAGCCGCTATCACTGAGCTTAACCGAGAAACAGCACCTGTACAAAAAGTGGTAACTCCTCCTGTAGCAGTAGCAGCTGATACACAGGCTATTGCTGCTGCTAAAGCGGCTGAAATAGCCGCTAAAGCTGTTGAGGAGTACAAGGCCAAGGTGAATAAAAATCGAAATGAGAAGGCTAAAGCAGAGCGAGAAAAAGCAACCGCTGCTAGCAAACCTAAGAGTACTGTCACTACACCTAGTAAACACGATCCTATGGCCTTAAGTGGTAAAGAGATTGCAGATATGCTAGATAGAATGATGATGGGAAAGAAATAATATAAAGGATCCATAAAATGGGTATCACAAGTACATTTAATGATGGTGGAACAACTTCAAACACGATTGAAAGACAGTTTACACCAGAGTTCGTAACTAAAGCTATAGTTGAAATGCCAGCTCGTAAGAGATTTTTCTCTAACCGTTCTAACAAAGTGGCTATGCCAAAAAATCATGGTGACACGTTGACTAAAGAAGTAAAACTTCCAATGCTACATAAAGATAATATGGTAGATGGTGGTGTTGATGCTACTGTTGCATCTATAATCAAGAACGAGTATGCTCGTGTTGTTTCTGCTACAGGGTTAGTTGTTCAACGTTACAATGTAGAGAATTACCTTGCATCTGATGGGTCTGTATCACTTGCTGATGCTAGAACTGCTGCACGCGCTGCTGCTGTTGCTGCTTTACAAGCCGGTGAAGAAGTTAAGTCTACTGCTGGTTCTATCTTGAATGGTGCTGCTGGTTATAACACGTCTACTGGACCACTTGCCGAACTACCCGAAGAGGGTGGAGTTGTTAACTTACTAAATAGTTCTAGTAAACTAGTTAGTGCTAAGATTTCGTTCCATGGTATTGCTTCTAAGTATACTGTTCGTTCTGTGGAGCTAGACTCACGTATGGGCCAAGTAGCTACTAAGATTAAAGATCTTTCTCGTGCTGTTATTGAGCTTAAAGAAATGCAAGTTCAAAACTCTGTTTTAGCTGCTGCTGAACTTAACATGATGCCATCTACAACTAAAGCATATGTTGTTGATATGTCTGATATGGATGGTATGGATACACTTACATATGAGGCACTTACTGCATTCGAGCAAGAGTTACAGCGTGATGATGTTCCATTGGATACTGAAATCCTACAAGGTGTAGATTTGATTGATACTGTTACAGTTGAAGATGCGTACATTGCATATGTGAACCGTGAAGCAATTCCAGTTTTACGTAGAATCACAGGTCCTGGTGGAGCACTTGTATGGGTTGAAAAATCTAAGTATGCTGCTGGTACTACATTACTTGAAGGTGAGCAAGGCTCAATTGGCTCATTCCGTTTTGTTGTTGTTCCTGATCTTGCTGTATACCGTGGTGCAGGCGCTGCTGTTGGTGGCACACTTACTACTGTAACTGCTGGTGCATTCATTGTGGGTGATACGTATGTAATCAGAACTGTTGGTAGCACTGACTTTACATTGATTGGTGCGCCTACCAGCGCCGTGGGTGTTCAGTTTATTGCTACTGGTGTAGGTGCTGGTACAGGCACAGCTGACTCGTCCGATGGTGACTTGGCAAATGCTGCAACTAGATCTGCTGCATACAAAACAGTTAAGACTGATGGTACATTTTATGATGTATTTGCAATGGTAGTTGTTGGTGATGACAGTTACTCAATCACTGGTTTTGGTGGCGAGTCTACTTCTGCTAAGCATATCATGCCTAAAGCTGATGTACATAACGACATGTACGGAGAGGTAGGTGGAGTTTCAGCGAAGTGGAGCTATGGATTCCTCCCATATAGACCAGAGCGTATCAAGATGCTCGCTTATACTGCGACACGAACAGGCGTAACAACTGCAGCTTAGGCTGTGGTTCTGTGCTTATTTACGTAGCAAGCTTCGGCTTGCTTCGGCTACACACTCATAAACTTCAACCCAACTTAAGATAAACAATAGTATAATAACGGAGATATAGTAGTACTAGATGTAGTACCATAGCACCAATAGGTATGTTGACTGTAATGTATACATGTCAAATTAAATAATGGCAATGAGTATAGCTCAACCAAAAGGACAGATAGATAATGGCACAAAAAACATTTGATAAAATGAACAAGACCGAATTAGAGGGTGCGATTGCGTTTCTAAAATTAGAGGATGTAGCACTAGCTGCAGCTAAAGACCCTGAGAAGATTACTAATGCAGAGTACGTTGCAGTACTAGAAGCATTTAAAGCTAAGCAGGACATCAACAATGTAGATGTAGTTAAAGAGACTACCGCAAATGATACTGCCTCAGTTAAAGTAAATAACAGTGTTGAAAAGGCATTAGTTAAAGCTGATGACCTACATACAATGATACCGGTAATAGTTACTGACCATGATACCTCAGTTGTAATAAACGAAGATATAGAAGGCCGTACGGTAGCAATTCGTTGGGGTAACCCCGTTATTGGTGGGTATACCACTAATGTACCAGTACACGGCAGAATGCAGTACTTACCTAAAGGGGCTGTTATCAGACTGAAAAAAATTACACTTGCACAGAATGTAAAGAATGCTGATGGCCAGGAAGTAGTTAACCGTAATCGTAAACGCTTTAGTATAGCACATACAGAAGGTTGGACAGAAGCTGACTTCGAAGCGCATAGACAAGAGCAGTTGCTCAAACGTATCTAGTTATACAATCCTCTTAGGAGGGTTGAACTAAACAGATAATTAAAATTATAGGACTATACATGGCAGACTTTATTATACCAAAGAACCAAGCGTTTGATTTTAGAATAGAAGTAAAAGAAGCTAACACGTTTATAGCACAAAACCTGGATGCCTGTATATCTGCTACAATGGGGATAATCCCATTAACTGATCCTGATACTACTACACATACTATAACTATGGTAGTACCAGTACCTACTAGTGAAGACTCTCAAAATGGTGTACTACGAGGGGCTATTACAGAAGCAGATAGCATAGCAGTTAATAATGGTACAGGATTCGAATCTAAAAGAGCGACTAAGGCTGATGGGTATTACTTGAAACCTACATATCAAGGAATTATAAAAATAGCATTTAGTGATAGCACCCCAACTATTACCACTATACTTGATAAAATATATGTTATACCGACAGGCGTGTAAACATGGAAGTGGTTGCAGATAGCGCATTAGTTACAAGTGGTGCTACCACTGAGGTAACTACTGAGGTAACCACCACTGATGTAAATGTAGCTACTCCTAAAATAGCTGAGGTATCGACTAACACATACGTACTGAGTACAGGTGGTGTGTACAGTGGTAATATCCACAATGGGGTACCTACATGGCTTACAGATGCAATAATAGCGCAAGTAACAGCTGGTACGCTTAATATTAGCCAACTAGTGAATGACTTGTACGTACTAGTTCAAAGTATAGAGCTAGGTGTAAATCAAAGTATTGCCAGTGTACAGAATGAGGTGGTAAGTCAATCACAATACTTAACTACAGTTAAGAGTGAACTACAAGGTGATATAGCAGTAGCCATAGAGCAGTATGATACAATTGTATCTCCTGAGCTAGCTAAAGCAGTAAAGACTGATGCATTAGGGGTAATTAAGGGCCAGGTGGAGGCATGGGCATTAGATGTAACTGATGTGTATGCAAGTAATAACTTAGCTAGTGCTACGCAAGTTGAGCTACTCACATCCACGCTAACTGATGTAAATACAGGTACAGTTGCAACAGCTACGAAGTTGTATGAGGGATATACGACAATTGGGATAACACCTGATGGTACAGGTATTGCATCTGCAGGATACTTAGACACACTAAGTGCTAGTGTAGATGATGTAAATACAGGTACAGTTGCAACAGCTACGAAGTTGTATGAGGGATATACGACAATTGGGATAACACCTGATGGTACAGGTATTGCATCTGCAGGATACTTAGACACACTAAGTGCTAGTGTAGATGATGTATCTGTTGCGCTCACTACTGTTGAACGAGTGGCTGTTGAGGCTAATGAGTGGTCTGCAAGTTCTAGTAAACTTATAACAGGGCCTGATGGAAGTATCACTGGATGGGGGTTCTCAGATGGTAGTAATGAAGTTAGTAATTTTCAGATAAAAGCTACAAACTTCAGTATAAGCGATGGTCTTACAGGACATACACCATTCAGCATTGTTGGTAGTGATGTGAATTTTAATGGTAAAGTAACATTTAGTAGTATTAGTGATTCTGGTACATATATACCTACGATATCTAGTGTCGCAGCAGCACAGACAGAAGCCGCAGATGCTAAAGAAAATGCTATAGCAGCACTTACTCAGTTAACTGACATAGCTTCAGATAGTGTGCTAGATCCAGGAGAAAAAACTAGTGTAATAGCTGCTAGAGATGTGATAGTAGCTGAGAAGGCGGGGATAGACACACAAGCTACTGCATATGGAATTACAACTGAAAAAACTACTTATGACAATGCTGTGGGTGCACTAACAACGTACTTAGCAACATTGACTAGTCCTGTTCTATGGAGTAATCTATCAGGTAATACTACAATAGTAGGTACTACCTTTAGGTCTAAATTTAATAATGTGTACACAACAAGACAAGCACTATTAGATAAAATAGCTATTATTGCAAAGAGCCTTGTAGATACAGCACAAAGTACAGCTAATAGTAAACCAAATGTGTACTATCAGACTACGGCCCCAAGTAGTGTAGGAAGAGTATTAGGAGATCTATGGTTTGATAGCGATGACAAAAATCATCCGTATAGATGGTCTGGTGCCGCATGGGCAAGTATTAGAGATCTGTCAATAGCTGATACTGCAACTGCTTCAGCTAGCGCTAATACTGCAGCACTAAATGCTATGACTGCTGCTCAAGCTGCTCAAGCCACTGCAGATGGTGCAACTACTACGTACTATCAAAGTGCTGCACCAACAGGATTAAACTCTAGTACTGACATAGGCGATATGTGGTTTGATACTGATGATAACCAGGCATACAGATGGAGTGGGACAACCTGGCTAACAATTCAGGATAAAAGTATTGTTGTTGCTCTTGCTGCTGCACAAGATGCACAGACCACAGCTGATGGAAAGATAACTTCATTCTACCAAACTGCACAACCTACAGGAGCCAATATAGGAGATTTATGGTTTGATATTGATAATAAGAATGAAGCGCACTACTATAACGGTATGGCATGGACCACGCTTAGGGATGGTACAATTGCAGATGCATTTTATGCTGCTGAGCTAGCACAGACAGAAGCCGCAGATGCTAAAGAAAATGCTATAGCAGCACTTACTCAGTTAACTGACATAGCTTCAGATAGTGTGCTAGATCCAGGAGAAAAAACTTTAGTACGTAAAGAGTGGGAAATATTAGTTACTGAGCAAGTATTAATAGCCGACCAGGCAGCAGGTCTAGCAGTAAGTGCTATAGATTATAGAGAGACCTTAGAGTACTTAGGTACTTACTTAAATGCGGGAGTTGCGTGGTTAGTTAGTAACCCTATAGTTCCTACATGGCTGGCAGATGTAAACTTGACGACTAACACACCTATAAACCGCAGCACCTTTAGAGGTTCATTTAGAATGTACTACTCAGAAAGACAGTTGATTCTTAATGCTATTAGTACAAAATTAAAAGAAATAGCTGATAGTAAGGTGCTGCCAGCTGATGTGGCTACCGCTATCAATACCAATATCACTACAATTGATGGTGGTAAGATTACTACAGATGCTGTGTTCGCTAATAGGGTATTTGCTGAGAATATAACTGCTACTGGCACTATTACTGGAGCACGCATTAATAGTGGTACTATTACTGGAGCACGCATTAATGGTGGTACTATTACGTCTACTGATTTAGTTAGTTCTACAATCAGGGTACGTGATTTGCAGGTAGTTACTGATGCTGGGTACCCAACAGTTGCCATAGGTACGCTGTTCTTTACTAATACCCTCACCAGTTATAGTGAGATGGTAAGTTACACTAATCTCTATGCGTACAATGCCACGTCAGTTGTTAGTACGTACGGAACTCCTATCAGAGCAGCATCATCACTCATAGGAACTAGTATAAGTATATACAGCCCTATTCTATTGTGTATTGTTACGAGTAACATGGGGACGAAGAATGCTATATATGTTGCGATATATATTGGCAGTACGCTACTTGGCACTGGCAGGATAAACGGTAGGGGAGGAGAGGTGGCAGGAATTACTTTCTCACGTACTACCAGTTATAGTAGGAATACTGAGCAGTACACTGACTCCATGTATGTTACATCATTCACGGGGGCTTTTACATTATCTGGGGAAGGACCCCTAAAGGTGGTAGTAACATGTAGGTCTGCTACGATCCAACCAGCTAATGTAACTGACAATAGAGCTTTACTCTCAAACCTATAGATGGTAAGTCACATTGTAACTATGGTATAATTACAACAACAGATAAAAGGAACAAGATATGTCACAACGAGTAGTAAAAGAAACACTACCTAACTTAGATGTAACCACAATCTATGAGTCACTGATGGAAACATCTACAGGTAAGCATAGTGCGTACATAAAGGCTAAAGAGAGCCTACTAGAGTACTTCGGTGCTATAGAAGGTAATGCATCTATAGATGGAGTAGGTATAGGTAACCAGCTCTCAACTAGAGAGAAAGCGGATATGCTTGCTAAGCTAGTTAGTGAGATGGCTGTGAGCATTACAAATGCTGCTATGCAAACTGCTGTTAGTGTAGCTAAGGAGAATAGAGATGCTCCATACGTGCTTACTAAGTTAAGAGTTGATACAGAAGCTGCTCAAGCTAATGTGCTCAAAATAGAAGCAGATACCACAGCAACTAATAAAGCAGTTGAGAGGGCAGAAGTTGATAAGCAACTTGCTGTGATACAAGGGTGGAAGGTACAATCAGACATGGTACGTGAGAATGGACTAGTGCTTGCTAACCTACCAGCAATAACAGAGACTAAATTACCTACAATAGCTATGTCGGATAAAGGGTCAAAATGGGAGCAAGAACAGCAGGTTAAGATGTCTGTGTATGCTACACTAGCTAAAGCTTATAGAGAGAGTGGTGTAATTACATGGACAGTGGACAACACTACTAATAAGATAGATGTAATTACCGACCTAGCTCCTAATACTCCAGGGCTCACTAAGGCTCAAGAAAATGTTGCTATTAGACAAGAGATAGCGTTCGATGACAACATGCGTCAGCACGTTGCAAATAGTTCAGCAAATATGGTTAGTTTACTAACTAGTACAGATAATATCGACAAGACTACACCCGCATTTACTGCGTGGTCCTTAGCTGTTGATTACTTAAATGAAATAACACCTGCACCATAGATAAGTAAAGGTAGCTACGATGTATATGACTTTTGATATAGCCTCCCCGATCGTAGGTGATTGGGTTAGTAATCTGCGGTTCAAGAATACATTTATGCGATACTTCCCCACTAAATTTATAGAAGGTGTGGAAGTGTTTAGTGAGATATCTCTACACCATACTTCCATAGACCAAGCCACGATAGACGTACAACCTACTAACATAAAAGCTATATATAAAATGCTAGGACTATCAAATGATACATTGCTTGAATATGGACAAAGCGAGATAGATGAAGCAGACTTATACTTAAAACCATATAACATAGCAGCACCTACACTCACTACTCAAGATGTAGTAAGCTACATTAATAACAATTCAGTTAAGCGAGAGTACACAGTTGTGAACGAAGGCTTACCCACAGAAAGGTTAGTGCATACTAACAAGGAGTTATCAGATGTGTCTGTTGATGTAGTGTTTACGACTAGATTATACAAAAATGCATCTAAGGTTCTGCATACTACAGGCGTGCATAGCATGACAAGTTCAGCTATAGCAGAAGTAGTACTCGGGGGAGTCACTGCTGTGTCCAACACATTCTTGCAGTATCTCGGTAGCGGTGGGCGTGGTGAGCGCATTCCTCCACATATGCCATTCTTATTTCTGAACGGACAGATAGAGTATGACACCAACTCGTCTAAAGTAGTATTCGCAGCACTACACGATACTGAAAATACACTGTTTACTAGAAGTGCTGATGTAATTAGCCAAGAGGTAATTAGCACACACTCGGGGAGCCGTCCCGCATACGATGTACTTGCAACGGTTAGGTTTACATTCGCTAGGGAAGTAGATGCCGGTGATCCAGCAGGCTCTGCTGTAATACAAGAAATACTTGATAACTTAAATCTAGTCCCTAAAAAAGTGGTAATTACAGATCCCTCTGATGGTACTACATTTACCCTGGCCTATTATCTAGGAACTACTGTGAAGTCCAGTATGGTTAACCAAATTGATGATTGTAGACATACCATACAGCCTGTTATTGGCAGCGATTTGGTGCTGGTACCAAATGATGGGTCCCATAGGGGCTACATAAAAAAGGATGTCGCGGCACTGCTTACAGGGGAACAGTTCGTTGGTATGGTGCAAGAATCACTAGATGTCGATGTATCTTGTCATCGAGAGGGAGGGGGATTCTTTATATTTCTATTAGCAGTGGCACTTATAGCAGTGGCGATAGCACTGGCAGTACCATCTGGCGGTGCTACACTTAATGGGATTCCAGCAGTAACTGCTGGGTTGGGTGTTGCGGGGGCAGAGTTAGCATTCCTCACTGGTATAGCTTTAGTGCTTACACTAGAGACTCTGGTATTATCCGCTATAGCAGTAGCCTACCAACGAGCTGGTGGCACGTATCAGGCAATGATGATAGGAAGCGTTCTAACAATAATAGGTATGGCTCAGCAGACCTTTGGGATTCTGCTTATGGCAATGGGTGTAGCACAAGTACTTACTAAGCTAGGCGAACTCGCAACTGCAGAAGCTACAGCGACGCTGGTGTCAGAGCTAGGTGCTTCTGGGACTGAGTACGTAGGCACTATAACAGGTGATATACTAGTAAATGGTGTGGTACAACCAATAGCACCTACATTAAGTAACTATGTTACTGCTACGATTGAACTAATGCTGCCTAATTTTGGTGGGTTTACTAATATGAGTACACAAGACCTACTAATGGCTAGTATAAAGAATGTTACCACAGTAGGTAACTTATACTTAGCATACGTCGCACCTCATACTGACCCAGGCACCATGCCAGATCCAGTAGAACCAGTCAGTACAGAGGCTGTCTTGTTGACACAGGTGTACTTAGACGATAACTACTGCTACGAGCTAAACACTGTAATGGAGTTAGCTCCATATAACATGACGGAAGGGCTGATTGTTAACTCATTCAATAAGTACTATAAAAATGGGTAGTTAAACTAGAATACAGTTTAACTCTGGTATACTACAAAGCGTATAACTACGATAACAAGATAAAGGATATAAAAATGAACTCAGAAGACTTCCTAAAAAGTAAAACTTACGAGGGTGCAGCTGCTGTAGTGGGCCCATGGAGTCCCTCAGTTAATACGCTGACTGATGGTGTACGTAGGGATATTGCCTCTATTAGCAATATTAAGCAACTAGGAAGCACTCCTATATATGGCGCTGGTGCTCCTAACTCTGCAGTGCAGGGCTTAGGTGTTGCTAGTATGAAAGATGGTAACTTGTACTTTGGAGATAAACTTGCTACAGGTGACCAGGTATTTACCTGGGGAGAGGCCAACCCAGAACTTGCAACAAAGATAAGCGGTGCGCAATTTGATGCTGCTGGTAATCAAGTAGGTGGCGGATTTAGAGGTAGTACCACAGATAAAGGGCCAGGGTGGGGAATGGGAGGTTATGGGGGACTATTACTAGGTGCTGGGCAACTCGGACTGGGCGTACTCAGCTACTTAGATAATGAGAAAACAGCTAAGAAGAATAGAGCCTTAGTAGACCAACAAATAGCTGCAAATAAATACGTAATGGATAAAAGTGTTAAGAATGATGCAGCAGGTACTGATGTGTATAACAAGGTGTTTGGTGATAGGTATGGTAAACTATAACACTATTCATGATAAGGATAAGATATGGCATTAAGACAGGATTTTAGTAGAATGGCCCCAAGTAATACTGGTGCTGGACTACAAAGCGCGCTAGATAATATAGGTAACATCATGGCAGCTAACCAAGTTGCTGCGGACAAACGAAATGTACGAGACTTAGAGCGAGCTAGAACCAAGGTACTGGATGATAGAGCTACCGATATATACAATAAAGGTGTGGCCGAAGAAGCGATAACAAAGAATATATTTGCAGGTGCTGCGAAAGGACCACAAGCAAGAGATAATTGGTTAACAAATGCAGTCGCCAGCCCTGATGGGCAAACATTCTTAGACTCTATATCATTGGAAGGGTTCACCAAGGGAACTGCTGAGTACAAAAGACGTTCAAAGGCGCAAGAGGAACTAGGGTCACATGCTATGGACCAATTAGAGTCTCAACCAGAGATGTATAATAGGTTAACTAGACAATATGGGACATCCATGAAAGGGGTTGAGGCAGCTGTGGTAGCTCAAGCTGCTCAACAAGCTAAAGAGGATGCATTACGTGCACAGTACGGAAAAGAAATAAATGATATAGAGCGTAAGAGAGCAGAATACTCGCTAGGAGCTATAGATAAAAAAGCATCTTTGATGAATAGGGTTGGCGGCACTGTAGTTGGTGGAGATGGTGAAACATACACTTCTAGCGGAGGAGGTAAATCTGCTAAGTTCGACCTCCAAAAGTCTAAGGAGTTGGCTGATAGCCTGATAAGTGGTCAAGGTACTGCTTGGTACAACCTAACGGATGAAAATAATGCCCCCGAAATGCGAAAAATGCTAACTGCAGCTGCTAATACAGGTGGACTAACTCCAGCATTACTAAATCAAGTAGCTACAGAATTTACGTTGACCAAGAAGAAATTAGGTAAAGATGAGATCAATCAAATGGGTAAAAGACTTGCAGAACTTGTTGGGCAGTCTGGGAAAGGTACCACTACTAGACCGCTTGATCTATCTGGTGTGGATGCGCGACGAGAGATGGCACATAGACTAGAGGCTCAAAAGTTACAGGCCCAAGACAAGTTAACTAAACTGGGAATGGGATACAATGAGCGTATGGATATGCAAGCAAGAGAAAAACTAGCACCACTATTCGCTGAGTATGTTCAGCGGGCTACGGA
>Ga0210053_1000891_pt1 | contig 28820 bp, 25 predicted proteins | sample CryGeymeta201512_FD_185467 | JGI IMG/M metagenome (GOLD analysis project Ga0210053, IMG submission 185467) | Groundwater microbial communities from Crystal Geyser aquifers in Utah, USA - Crystal Geyser metaG 2015-12 (SPAdes) (version 2) | ecosystem: Environmental > Aquatic > Deep subsurface >... | reverse complement strand
TCTGGAAAAAATTTTCCACTGAGTCTATGTCAGCCCCATTCTGCAATACAAGAAAGACCAGGTCAACATGCCTGGTCTTTCTTGTATTGAGGCGCTTCTTTTACCTTCGAGGCAGATCTTAAGCATGACAGCAAATGTCATCATACCCGCGGCAGGACTGGGGCGGCGCATGGGCGCAGGGCGCAACAAGCAGTATCTGCAACTTGCAGGCAAGCCAATTGTTGCCCACAGCCTCGAACTCTTTGAGCAAAATCCCCTGATCGAAAAAATTTATCTGGTGCTGCCAGGGGCTGAAATTGATTTTTTTACCGAGAAGATTCTGCCGCAACTGCAATTAACTAAACTCGCGCGGATTGTCGCCGGAGGGCACGAACGGCAGGATTCGGTCAGTAACGCCCTGCAACAATTGTCGTTCGACCAGGTTAAGGCCGACTCCATCGTGCTGATTCACGATGGTGCGCGCCCCCTGTTCAACCCGGCGAAAATTGCCGAACTCATTGGCTGCGCCGCAACCCAAGGTGGCGCAATTTGTGCGGTTCCGGTAAAAGATACGATTAAGCAGGTCGAAAATGACCGCATTTGGACAACTCCCGCACGCAAAAACCTGTGGCAAGCCCAAACGCCCCAGGCTTTTCGGTTTGAATTACTCTTCAGAGCCTATCAGAACGCGACGGCAGAAAATTTTCGGGGCACCGATGATGCGTCGTTGGTCGAACGCCTGGGACTCAAGGTAATGGTTGTCATGGGGGACTATCGCAACCTCAAAATTACCACGCCCGAGGATCTGTGCATTGCCGAGGCGTTATTTAACCGGGGAGAAAAATAGGTATGCGCATTGGCCATGGTTACGATGTTCACCGCCTGGTCGCTGGCCGCAAACTGCTGCTCGGCGGGGTCGAAATCCCTCACGCTGTCGGCCTGCTGGGCCATTCTGATGCCGATGTGCTGTTGCACGCCATCTGCGACGCCATTTTGGGGGCAGTGGCCGCGGGGGATATCGGCAAACATTTCCCCGACAGCGATCCCAGGTATCGCGGCATTGACAGCCGCCTGCTCCTGCGCCATGTTGTGGCACTGATGCACCACCAAGGCTACCGGTTCTGCAATCTGGATGCGACCATTCTGTGTCAGCGCCCCAAACTGGCACCCCACATCGAAGCAATGTGTCACAACATTGCCGCCGATTGCCAGTGCTCACGCGGGCAGGTCAATGTCAAAGCGACCACCACCGAAAAACTCGGCTTTGAGGGCCGTGAAGAAGGAATTTCGGCCCATGCCGTGGTTCTGTTGCAACCCGAAAAGCCAGGAAAACAAACAACATCTTCTGCTTGAGGACAGTCCCCACCCATGAATCAGGAAAATATCAGCAACTTTATTCATACCATCATTGATGAAGACCTGGCTGCGGGCCACAGCCCCCAGATTGTCACCCGCTTTCCACCTGAGCCGAACGGATATCTGCACATTGGCCACGCCAAAAGCATTTGCCTGAATTTTGGCCTGGCCGCTAAATACGGCGGCCGCTGCCATCTGCGCTTTGATGACACTAACCCAGCCAAAGAAGCGCAGGAATATGTCGAAGCCATCAAAGAGGATGTCCGCTGGCTCGGATTTGATTGGGGAGAGCACCTTTACTTCGCTTCTGATTATTTTGAGCAGCTTTATCTCTGGGCAGTCGCGCTCATCAAGGCCGGCAAGGCCTATGTCGACAGTCAAACCGCTGAAGATATGCGCAAAAATCGCGGCACCCTGACCGAACCCGGTGTCGACAGCCCCTATCGCGAGCGTAGCCTAGCTGAAAACCTGGAACTCTTTGCCGGGATGAAAAATGGCGAGTTTGCCGACGGCACTCATGTTCTGCGGGCTCGTATCGACATGAAGTCTCCAAATATGAATTTGCGCGACCCGGCCATGTACCGCATTCTCAACGCCAGTCACCACCGCACCGGCAGCAGATGGTGTATTTATCCCATGTATGATTTTGCTCATGGTCAGGAAGACTCCATCGAAGGGGTCACTCATTCTATCTGTACCCTGGAATTTGAAGACCACCGTCCCCTTTACGACTGGTTTCTGACTGCGCTGCAAATTCACGCGCCCAAGCAGATTGAATTTGCGCGTTTGAACCTGTCATTCACCGTCATGAGCAAACGCAAGCTCTTGCAACTCGTCACCGAGAAGCATGTCGAGGGCTGGGATGACCCCCGCATGCCAACTCTTTCAGGAATGCGTCGCCGCGGTTTCCCGGCAGCAGCCATTCGCAATTTTTGCGATAAAATTGGCGTTGGGCGCAGTAATTCGTGGATAGATATGGCGGTTCTCGAAGAATCTGTCCGCGAGAGCCTTAATGAGCACGCACCAAGGAGGATGGCAGTTTTAGATCCCCTGAAAGTAACTATCACCAACTACCCCACCGGCAAAATTGAAGAGCTGCACGCCGCCAACCACCCGAAGTATCCGCAACAGGGTGAACGTGTGTTGCCATTCAGTGCCGAACTGCTGATTGAACGCGAAGATTTTATGGAAAATCCCCCCGGCAAATTTTTTCGTCTGGCCCCCGGTCGCGAGGTACGCTTGCGCAATGCCTACATTATCCGCTGTGACGAAGTGATTAAAGATACCCAGGGGCAGATCTGCGAACTGAAATGCACGGCCGATCTTGAGACCCTGGGAAGTAACCCGACTGATGGCCGCAAGATTAAAGGAATCATTCACTGGGTTTCTGCCGCCCACGCCGCCCAGGTCGAGGTTCATTTGTATGATCGTTTGTTCAACCAGGAAAACCCCGACAAATCAGCAGATTATCGCGAGGCCCTTAACCCTGAATCGCGACAAAAAATCACCGCATACCTTGAACCCGATCTACTCAATGCCTGTGCAGGTGAAACTTTTCAGTTCGAGCGCGTCGGTTATTTCTGCGTGGACAGCCAACACAGCAAACCAGGCCAGCCGGTTTTTAACCGCACCATCAGCCTGCGCGACAGCAATCAAAAATAATTGACCACACCCATCTCAACCAACGGAGAAAACCTGGTGAGCTTACGCGTTTACAATACCCTCAAAGCACAGAAAGAAGCCTTCGTTCCTCTTGAACCAGGTCAGGTCAAAATGTATGTCTGCGGTGTCACTGTCTATGACTACTGCCACATCGGCCACGCTCGGGCCAACATTGTCTTCGATATTATTTACCGCTATTTGCAGTACGCCGGTTTTCAAGTGACCTATGTCCGTAATTACACCGATGTGGATGACAAAATCATTAAACGCGCCAACGAACGCGGCATCAGCAGCAAGGAATTGGCGGAAGAATTCATCCGTGCCTTCGATGAAGACATGGCGACCCTCGGGCTGGCCTTACCGACATACCAACCCAGGGCGACGGACTATATCCCACAAATTATCGCAATTTGCCAACAACTCATCGCCAAGGGGTTGGCCTACGAGGCGGCGGGCGATGTTTACTACAGCGTTAGTAAATTTCCCGGTTACCTGAAATTGTCCAAACGCAATATGGATGAAATGCAGGCCGGAGCACGCATTGCTCCCGGTGAACAAAAACGTGATCCCATGGATTTTGCCCTCTGGAAAACGGCCAAACCCCATGAACCGCAATGGCCTTCGCCCTGGGGCCCAGGTCGACCAGGCTGGCACATCGAATGCTCGGCCATGAGTAGCTCACTTTTGGGTGACAGTTTTGACATCCATGGCGGCGGACGAGATCTGATTTTTCCGCACCATGAAAATGAAATCGCGCAATCAGAAGGTGCCAGCGGTAAAAGTTTCGCGAATTATTGGCTGCACAACGGTTTTGTTAATATCAACCAGGAAAAAATGAGCAAATCCCTGGGGAACTTCTTCACCATTCGCGACATTTTAAAACGTTATAATCCGGAAGTTTTGCGCTTCTTCATTTTAAGTGCTCACTATCGTTCACCCATCGACTTTTCTGATCAGAATCTCATCGAAGCCGAAGCGGGTCTCAGCCGTTTTTATGAAGCACTCCTGGCTGGCGACGCTGCCATTCGCGACGCCGAATGCGGCCAGCCCGGCACCGAAGCTTCCGACCTTGAAGCCGCCTTTTGCGCCGCGATGGACGACGATTTCAACAGTGCCCTGGCAATTGGGCATCTGTTTGAAGCCGTGCGCACCATCAACCGCTTGATCGCAACCAAAAAATTCCGCAAAAAGGCCGAACTCGTCGCCAACGTCAGCGCACTGCTGGACCGGGTGCGCACTCTGGGTGAAGTCTTAGGAATTTTGCAATCCGACCCGGCCCAGTGGCTGACCCAGCAAAAAATGGCGGGTTTGCAGGATTTAGGCATTGACCTGGACGAAATAGATCAGGCCATCGCTGAACGCCTTGCTGCGCGGCACAAAAAAGACTTTGCACGCAGCGATGAAATTCGCGAGGAGCTTGAGGCCCGGGGCATAATGCTCCTCGACACCACCGCGGGAACCAGCTGGAAGCTGAAATAGTCACCGGTTGAGAATGATTCCCCTGTCGTGGGAATTTCTATTATAACTTCAACCTTACAAAAGGGGATCTCTGCATGCGAATTCTAAAATTTTTATTGTTCGGCACTCTGGCTTTTTTCTCAGTGAGCGCCTTTGCCCTTGAGATCCCTGAAATTATCAAAATGTCGGATGTCGAAGAAAAACCCGTGCTTTTTCACCACGGCGAACACCAGGCCGCGGTCAGCGATTGCAGTGATTGTCATCACGCCGGCATGGAAAAACCACGCTGCAACAGTTGTCATGGGGCCGATCGTCTGATTCCACGACTCAAAAGCGCTTTTCATCATCAGTGTCGCAACTGTCACATTAAAAACGGCGGACCGACCGATTGCAGTGGTTGTCACAAATAAGAAAAACATCAAACCGATCTAAAAAACGGCTTTTCAACCCGCGAAAAATGCGAAAAGTTATTCTCTTCCAGAAACGCTCAGCTTCGCGTGAGCCACTGCTTTTTTCGGGTGAATTTTGGTAGGGGAGGGAAACGACCTCAGCAAAGGGTCGGACGCTTTACCCCAGGCTGAGATGCCGGGCAACCAAACGACTTTGCCGGAAAGTCTCTACCGAATAGAGCGCCAGCCCACACCAGATAAACACAAAACTGACAAGTTGGCTGAGAGTAAAGGGTTCCCGGTACAGAAAGACCGCCAGCGTGAAATGCAAGCTGGGCGTGAGATATTGCAAAAAGCCAATGGTCGCCAGGCGCAGGCGTCGCGCTGCACCGACGAAGAGCAGCAATGGAATCGCCGTTACCACCCCGGACAGGGGCAGAAGCAGATTCAAACGCCAGGATCCGGCCGCAAAAACCCCGAGATGTTGGGTCTCCAAAGCGAGCAAAAATCCCAGCGCCAAGGGTGCCAGCAGCAAGGTTTCGACACAGAGCCCAAGCATGGCATCGACCCTGGCAATTTTCCGCAGCAGACCGTAGGCGCCAAAGGACAGCGCCAGAGTCAGGGCAATCCAGGGAACGTGACCATGCTGAAAAATCAAAATCATCACCCCCAACAGGGCACAAAAGACGCTAACCAGCTGCCAAAGGCGCAAGCGTTCGCGCAAAAGAACAAAACCAAGGAGCACACTCACCAGGGGGGTCATAAAATACCCCAGACTCGACTGCAAAACTTCACCACGCTGGATGGCGACAAGAAAGACCAGCCAGTTGGTTGCAATCAACAGGGTCGAACAGCACAGAGTTAGCAAAATTGCACGATTCCGCATCACCTGCCACAAGGCCCCGAGTTTGCCCTTAGCTCCAACCAGAATCAGCAGAAAAATTGCCGACCAGAAGATCCGGTGACAAACAATTTCCAGAGGGGTTGCACCCGCCAGCGCTTTAAAAAATACCGGGAAGCACCCCCAGAGCGTATAGGCCGCTAAACCCAAATAAATCCCCCGGCGCGGGCTGAGGGCATCGCGAGGTGAAATGTTCAAACGCCGGCCTGATCGGCGGGCATAATTTTCCCGTCTGGGTGCACATAACGCACTTCACAGCGCAGATCAAAACCAATGTTCGCTGCGACCTGACGGCGAATCTGGGCGATGAGGGCCAGAACATCTGCTGAGCGCGCACCACCGGCATTGACGATAAAATTGGCATGCTGTCGCGAAACTTCGGCATTCCCAATGCGCAAGCCCTTGAGCCCGGCTTCTTCAATAATTTTACCTGGAGGGCCAACCGAAGCATGCATTTCACCAGTACTGAGAAACACCGAACCGCAGTTGGGACATTTGCGTGGGAATTTGTGCCGGCGCTCACGCAGGTCACAGACCATTTCTTGCCGGATGGCGTTCACCGTCCCGGCCGCACATTGCAGTTCGACCCGCACGATCACGCAGCCTCGACCCTGAAGGGCGCTGTGACGGTAGGAAAATTCACATTCGCTGCGATCTAAAACCCGGCGGCGGCCATCGCTGTCAACAACTTCGATTCGGCGCAGATTTTCACCGATACTGCGCCGGTGACTGCCGCCGTTCATCAACACCAAGCCTCCCAGAGTGCCGGGAATCCCGATACAATGCTCCAGCCCCGTCAACCCGGCCCGCATGGCCAAACGCGCCAGTTGCGGAACCCAAAGCCCTGCATCGGCCCGAATGAACAGACCATCAATCTCAATCCGCGAAAAACCAGAGCCGAGCTTCAAAATTACCCCCCGAAAACCGGCATCATCGAAAAGTAAATTCGTCCCCTGGCCGATCACCAGCAAAGGCAAGGGTTTATCGGCCAGAAACTCGATCAGGTTGACAATTTGTTCGACTCTGACCGGCTCAACCAAGACATCAGCCTTGCCCCCGATTTTCCAACTGCAATGAGCCGACAGGGGTTCATTCCAACGAATGGTCCCAATATCAAGGCGAGATAAATGATCCAAAATTTGCGCGGGGGATAAAGTCAAAACAAAAAATCCTTTTCAGCAGAACCAGCAGCGCTGAATGATAAGCCCCTCTACGGCCTGTTGCAAGGATTGACGTTGAAAAAGGGTTGCAACCATTCATCATGCAGAGCTCGAGGCCGCCATGGAACGGGTATCTGTCGCCCGGATGGCGACAGCTAAGCTCCAGGGAGGAATTCATGCGGCCCGTGGAATGGCGGTCTCGGGCTCTATTTTTACGGAGCAGAAGACACAAAGGATTATCAACCCCGGAAGACCAGATTTCCCTTGTCTATGAAAAGCAAAAACCGCTAACCTGACAGCAGTTTTTTTTTAAAATCTGCTTCGCACTCCCCAGACGATGGGAATCGCTACCTTATGAATCTTCATTTGAAGCCAATTGGTATTTTGCACGCGCCCTTCAAGGAAAAATTTGCCGTGCCGCGCCAAGCGGGTCTGGTGATGAGCGTTGAAGCGCAGTTGGAACTTTTTGCGGAATTTTCTCAGGGTGAAACCCTGCGAGGATTGGAAGACTTCAGCCATATCTGGTTAATTTTTGCTTTTCATCAGAATCAAGAGCGCGGTTGGCACCCGACGGTGCGCCCACCCAGACTGGGCGGGAATCGCCGCGTGGGGGTTTTTGCCAGCCGTTCGCCCTTTCGACCCAACCCCCTGGGCCTGTCGGCGGTGGCCTTGACGCGCATAGAACCGCGCCCCAAAGGAGCTATTTTGCACCTGCGGGGGACAGATTTAGTTGATGGCACCCCGGTCTATGACATTAAACCCTACCTGCCTTACAGCGATGCCTTGCCCGACGCCCAGGGGGCGTTCGCGCCACAGCGCCCGGCACGGAGGGAGGTTTGCTTCAGCCCGACAGCCGAAATCGACCTTTTACACCACAAAGAACACTATCCACACCTGCGCCAACTGATCACAGATGTGCTGGCACAGGATCCGCGCCCGGCGTACAGAAGCAGACAACGCGACGAGCACAGTTATGCTGTCAGGATTTATGATCTTGAACTCAGGTGGGAAGTTCGGGGTGAGATCCTGTACGTCAGCAGAATCTCACCCTGGCGTGAAGAAGCAGAAGTCGTCAAAAATCAACGACAGTCGTCGTGCCACAGGCAGTAGGGCTGCTCACAGGAACGTGACACCCCGGTATTAAAACACGCCAGATTACCTTCCTGGGTTTGCAGGGTTCGGATCAATTCCGCCTTGCGCAGGCGCCCGGGGTTGATGCCGCGATCTTTTGCCAGCTGTTTAATATCTGCCAGATTCATACTTTGCTCTCCCATTATTTAAAATTCAAACCAAACGACCCAAAACATAGTTGAGTATACCGCCACTCAGGTAATAAGCAACCTCATCTTCGGTGTCAATCCGACAAAGGACATCAATCGCAAGGGCTTCACCATTGAGACGTTCGATCCGCAGCTTCAGAGGCATCTTTGGTTGCAAAGATGCTGCAACTTCGAGGCTGAAGGTTTCTTCGCCATTGAGCCCCAGCGTTTCGGCATTCTGCCCGGCGCTGAATTGCAAGGGCAAGATCCCCATTCCGGCCAGGTTTGAACGGTGAATGCGTTCATAACTTTCAGCCAGCACCGCGCGCACCCCCAGCAATAATGTGCCCTTGGCTGCCCAGTCACGGCTGGAACCCGTGCCGTATTCCTTGCCCGCCACCACCACCAGGGGCATCTGCTCGGCAGCGTACTTCATCGCCACATCGTAAATGGGCAGGGGGGTTCTTTCCGGCGGATAATAGCTGAAACCACCTTCGGTACCCGGCACCATTTTATTGCGCAAGCGGATATTGGCAAAAGTGCCACGCACCATTACTTCATGATTGCCGCGCCTGGAGCCGTAAGAATTGAAGTCGGCTTCGACCACGCCATGCTGCTGCAAGTAACGCCCCGCCGGACTATCGGCCTTGATCGCCCCGGCCGGTGAAATATGATCGGTGGTAATTGAGTCCCCCAGTAAAGCCAGCAGACGCGCTTGTTCAAAACCATTGAACACTGGCTGCCCATCGGGAATGTGGAAAAAGTCGGGCCGCCGGATATAGGTCGATTTTTCATCCCAGGCATAGGTCTGGCCTTCCGGCACCGGCAATTGTTGCCAGCTTTCATCGCCATCGAAAACCACCGCGTATTCTTTGTGAAACATCTGGGCATCAACTTTTTGCACCATGGCGGCAACTTCGGCGTTAGTCGGCCAGAGATCTTTCAGATAAACCGGCTGGCCCGCCTGGTCGCTGCCCAGGGGTTCCCTGGTCAAATCGATACGGGTGGTTCCCGCCAGGGCAAAGGCCACTACCAGAGGCGGAGAAGCGAGCCAATTCGCCTTGGTTTGGGCATGGATACGCCCTTCAAAATTACGATTGCCCGAAAGCACGGCCCCAACCGTCAAGTCGCCTTCTTCAATCGCAGCGGCAACAGGGCCGGTTAATGGCCCCGAGTTACCAATACAGGTGGTACAACCGTAACCGACAACCTGGAACCCAAGCTCATCGAGATAAGGCTGTAAACCCGCCGCCGCCAGATAGTCAGTGACAACTTTAGATCCCGGGGCCAGAGAGGTTTTCACCCAGGGTTTTCGTTGCAGGCCTTTTTCTCTGGCTTTTTTGGCCAGCAATCCTGCCCCCATCATGACCGCCGGATTTGAGGTATTGGTGCAAGAGGTGATCGCCGCAATCACCACATCCCCATGGCTCAGAGTTGCCGCACTGTCGGCAATCGCGATCTGCTTATCCCTCTCTGCTGCGGGCAGAATTTTTTCGGTCTCTGCGCGCATATTTTCGAGCAGAACCCGATCCTGAGGACGCTTGGGCCCCGCCAGGCTCGGGCGGACACTAGCCAGATTCAAGGTCAAAATTTGACTGTATTCAGCCTCCTTGCCGGAATCCTGGTGCCAAAGCTGCTGCGTTTTACAATAGGCCTCAACCAACGCCAAAGTCTCGGCGCTGCGTCCGGTCAGCTTAAGATAATCGATGGTTATTTGATCAATGGGAAAGAAACCACAGGTCGCACCATATTCGGGGGACATATTCGCGATGGTGGCACGATCTGCCAGGGGAAGAGTGCTGAGACCCGGCCCGTAAAATTCGACGAATTTTCCCACCACCCCGTGGCTTCGCAACTGTTGGGTGACGGTCAGCACCAAATCCGTAGCGGTAACCCCTTCGGCCAGATTGCCCTCCAGACGAAACCCCACCACTTCAGGAATCAGCATAGAAATCGGCTGTCCCAGCATCGCCGCTTCCGCTTCGATTCCGCCAACGCCCCAGCCTAGAACCCCAAGGCCGTTAATCATGGTTGTATGGCTATCGGTTCCCACCAAAGTGTCGGGATAGGCCAATGTCTGCTGCCCTTGCTGACGCGTCCACACCCCTTTGGCCAGATATTCGAGGTTGACTTGGTGGCAGATACCGGTCCCCGGCGGAACCACGCGGAAGTTTTCAAAGGATTTCTGCCCCCAGCGCAAAAAAGCATAGCGTTCAAAGTTGCGTTCCATTTCCCGTTTTACGTTGGCGGCAAAAGCCCCGGGATTGCCATGCTGATCTACCATTACCGAGTGATCGATAACCAGATCAACCGGAATCTGGGGGTTAATCCGCGCCGGATCCTTACCGGCCGCTGCTACCACGTCGCGCATGGCTGCAAGATCCACAATCGCCGGCACCCCGGTAAAATCTTGCATCAGAACGCGGGCCGGGCGAAAAGAAATTTCTGCCCCAACCCGCCAGTTGAGCAGATCGTCAAGTTGCTGACCGGCATTGGGGTCGGTCTTCTGGTGACGCAACAAGTTTTCGAGCAAAATTTTAATCGTCTTCGGCAGCCGTTCAAGGGCCACATTTTTTTCCTGCGCCAAGGCTTGTAAACTGGCATAGGAGTAAGTGTCTGCGCCAACGTCAAGGTTCTTATAATAGGTTTCAGCCATAAGTATTCTCCCGTTGCAAAGGTCTTATTGCAGTTTACTCCTGCGTTAATCTCGAAGGATAGGCTGGTGCAAAAAAAACCGCTACGGTCTCATTCTCCGGCCGCTGATTCGGTCTTTACCCCTGAAGCGGCAGGGTGACGGTAAAAATCGTTCCCTTGCCAGGAGTGCTTGCTACCTTTATTTCACCACGATGGGCCTGAACCGCATGCTTTACAATTGCCAAACCCAGGCCGGTGCCACCCAGTTTACGGCTGCGCGCACGGTCAACCCGATAGAAGCGCTCAAAAAGGCGCGGCAGATGTTGAGCCTCGATACCACAGCCCCTATCTTCGACTTGCAACGCCAGTTGCCCCGTCTGCATCTTGGCCCGGATGAAAACCTGCCCGCCAGGAACACTGTATTTAATGGCGTTGGTTAACAAGTTGATAATCGCCTGCTCAAACAAGTGTGCATTCAGGTGCGCAACCAGATGGGTATCGACATCGACCTGTAGGTCAATCTGCTGTTCTCTGAGGAGGTTTTCACATGCAATCTGGGCATTGTGGACAATCTGGATCAACGCACAACGCCGCAACTCATACCCTTTTTCCTGGCCCTGTTCAATGCGCGACAATTCAAGCAGGTCGTCGACCAGAGTGCTAAGACGCTCACTCTGTTTGAAGATAATGCGTAAAAAATTCACCATTGTTGCGTCGTGGGCATCTTCGAGCAAGGTTTCAACCGCACCATGGATGGCAGTTATTGGCGTTTTCAATTCATGGGAGACATTAGCGACAAAATCGCGGCGCACGGCTTCAAGCTGCCGCAAGCGGGTCAGATCATGCAAGACAATCAGCGAACCGATTCTTTCCCCCGCGCCTCCGAGCAAGGGAGTTGCCATCACATGCAGGTAGCGTTTGTCGGGGACACTGATGACCAGTTCTTCTTCAAGAATTTCATGCAAATCAAGGGCACGACGAATAAACGCCTGTATTTCTGCCGGTCGAATCACTTCTTCAACCAGCCGCCCATGAACAGCGCCGTCATCGACTCCAAAAAAACTGGCCGCCGCGCGATTGAGTCGAATCATACGTTCATTATAATCCACCGCGACTATGCCCTCGACCATGCTGACAAGAATGGCTTCGGTTTCGCCGCGTTCTTCTATTTCGCGTTCAATGCGCCCGGCAAAATCCACCGCCATGCGCTTCATCGCCTCGGCCAGACTCAAGGTTTCCTGAGGGCCTTTCTGTGGCAAAGGACCGGAAAAATCACCACGTGCATAGCGTTGAGCGGCCTGAGTCATCACCTCAAGGGGGCGGCTGAGGCGGCGCGCCAGCAGCCAGCAGGCAGGAACCAACACTAGGGCAAACAATACCCCCCCCAAGACGAATGACCACAAAACGCGCCGCAAATTTTGCTCGACGTCGCTCAATGGTTGTGCAACACGGATCACTCCAACCGGCCGCGCGGCAATAACAAGGGGTTGCGCCACATAGATCATGGTCACCCCGAGAGAACGGCTGAAACGTATTGACATGCCATCACCCTTATCCCTGGCGGCGATAACCTCTGGGCGCTGCGCGTGATTATCCATCTGGGCAATATTTTGATGGGAGTCAGCCAAAACCCGGCCATCGGGTGCAATCAACGTAATCCGTATCCCCGCATTTTGACCCAATAAACTGATGTGGCGATTTAGTTCTGCGGCAGAACTCTGCTGAAAAGCGCCTTGAATTGCGGCTTCAACCAGGCGGGCGCGAGCAGCAAGATTCTCGCGAGTTTGTTGATAATGGAAATTACGCAGTTCGTGGGTCTGAAAAAAACCAAAAAAAAACAAAACCGCTATCATCAACAAGAGGAAAGTTGGATAGATATGCCAGATAAAACGACGGGATTTCATATTTTTTCCTGAAAGCGATAGCCGACCCCGCGCACGGTTTCAATATAGAGCCCACAGGGTCCAAGCTTTTTACGCAAACCAGCAATTTGGACATCGACGGCCCGGTCGGTCACCGCATAATCCTCGCCACGCACCATATTAACAATTTGATAGCGCGTAAAAACCCAACCCGGTCGCATGGCCAAGGCTTCGAGAACCTTGAATTCGGTAAAGGTCAGCTCTATCCGCTCACCCTCGACCCTCACCAGACTGCGTCCCGGACTAATACTGAGAAGACCATGGGTAATTTCTTCATTGCAGAGGAAGGGGTTGTCGGTCTGGCGGCGCAAAACAGTTTGAATGCGCGCAATAAGAATTTTCATACTGAACGGTTTCGTCAAATAATCATCTGCCCCCATCTCCAGTCCACGCACGACATCTTCTTCCTCGCCACGCGCCGTCAGCATGATAATTGGTATCGCGGCGGTTTCCGGCGTGGTGTGACTACGCAGTTGTCGGCAGATTTCCAGCCCGTCAATGCCGGGCAACATCAGATCAAGAACCATAAGGTCTGGAACCTGACCCCTAATTTTAGCCAGAGCCTCTTCGCCACAAACGGCGGTCTCAACTTCATATCCCTGCCGGGTCAGATTGAATTGAATCAAGGCGAGAATATCTTCCTCATCTTCAACTACCAGAATGCGCTGCTTTTTTTCTGCCATCTCAACTCCTGTTTTTTTGCCCCACAACCCGTGTCAGTGACTTTTAGCAACGCCTGTTCGCGGGCACAAATCCGCCACGGAGCACTGGCTGCACCAGGGGACAGGAGCCTTACAGCAGGCGCGCCCATGTTCTATCAGGGTATGACCACACTGTACCCAGCGAGCAGCGGGCAGCAGCAGCATCAAATCTTTTTCGATCTGAACGGGCTCTTTGGCTAAAGTCCAACCGAAACGCCGACTCAACCGTTTGACGTGCGTATCGACCACCATCGCCGGATGTTTGAAAATATTTCCCAGCACGACATTCGCCGTTTTACGGCCGACACCCGGCAATTTCACCAGATCGGCCAACCGGTGAGGCACCTGCCCCTGGTGCAGATCCTGAATCATTTCAGCCGCAAGCAGAAGGTGTTTAGCTTTAGTGCGATAAAACCCTGTGGCGTGGATTAATTCTTCAATCCGCGCCGCAGGAGCCTGTGCCATTGTCTTTGGCGTCGGAAACTCCGCAAAAAGTGCAGCAGTCACCAGATTGACGCGCTTGTCGGTACACTGCGCCGAAAGGAGCGTAGCCACTAACAGCTGCCAGGGTGTTTGGTAGTGCAACGCACATTTTGCTTGTGGATAAACCTGCTCAAGACGATCAAGTAAGATGACGGCCTTACGGGTGGTGGCTAACATAGGCCCCTGCCGATCGATTGATGTGGAGTTATAAACAAGTTTCACAGTTTATCAACAAAATCATCCAACAGCCGGCCGCATCTGTTTTTCCTGGATCTTGTTAATTTTCAGATATTCACGGGTGTCGGTCAACTCAAAGGAAACCACAACCGGCAGATGGCGGGCAATTTTTTTTGAAGCCGGTGTGGTAATCACCTGGCCAGCAAGACTTTTAATTGGCCCACGTAAATAGAACCGGTCACGGGCCCAGAGGGGAAAGCTGGCGGGATAATTCGTTTGGCCACCGGCAAACTGAGCCAGGGTCAGTTTGCGCCGTAACAGCCATTGGCCAGCCCCCAGAAGAGGCAGTGAAAAATCCCCTGCGGCCAAAACAGCGCAAGGCAATTGATTAGACAGAACATTCGCGCCAAAAAGACCGGCAACTTGCCTGGCCCGTAAACCGGGGTCGCAAGCAAGCTGCACATTAAACAAATGAATCCGTTTACCGAACAGGTCGAGGTCGGCTTGTAAACACTGGCCGCCCCCCTCTAATGAAAAAGGGCGCTCTGCCTTGAGGGGATAACGACTCAAAAAACCGGTTTGGTTGGCGCACGCCCCAGGTTCCATAGCGGCGGCTTCACCAATGATTTGCAGCTGCCCTGGTTTGAGGTGCTGAAGAAAAACCAGATCCGGCCGCTGGTCACAAATAAGGTGACCGGTCTCTGTCAGATAATTCTCAGTGCAGCCCTCAAGGGCATAGGTCATTGCCCGTAAAATTGTCATCGATCCTCCCGCATCACCACGCGTGAAGTCGAGTATAAAAGCTGGTGGATCAAAGTACAATCAAACAATGAATCCCTTGCCCCTCAGCGGAACCTCACGGTACGACACGCCTAATACTTTCAATAACCACCAGGGGTTCAGGTAAATTTTGGAAGAGCATATTGCGTTTAACGGTACGGCTGTGGCCGATCTTGTCCACCACCTCCATCCCCTCAACAACCCGGCCAAAAACAGCATAGCCGTAGGTTTGGGCATCAGTTCCGCGATTATTTAAAAAATCATTATCGATCAGATTAATAAAAAATTGACTGGTTGCGCTGTTGACCGCAGAGGTTCTGGCCATCGCCAGAGTTCCGCGTTCATTTTTAAGCCCGTTGGTTGCTTCGTTGGTAATCGGATCAGCCGTTGGTTTGCGTTTTAAGTTTTGATCAAAACCGCCCCCCTGAATCATAAATTTATCAATCACCCGGTGAAAAACGGTGGTGTTATAAAAGCCCTTGTCGACATAATCGAGAAAATTTTTCACCGTTTGCGGCGCTTTTTGCGCATAAAGTTCGATTTTTATAACTCCGGCAGACGTTCTCATTTCAACTCTTTCGGCGGCAAAACCGGCAGTGGCCGAGACCAGAACAATCAAAAGCAACAGGAGTGTTTTTTTCATCCGTTTTTCCTTTCGCAAGGTATTTTTTAATGACTGCTAAGCCCTGCCGGACTCAAAAGCTCGGGCCCTCCGGAGTTTCCACAGGGACACTGCTTCAGCTGACAAAAAAATCAGCTCACAACCTCAGATTTAAGTTCCCGCGACATCAGATCAATAACTGCCTGGCGGGGGTCTTTATCTGCATATAATATGGCGTGCATCTGCTGGATAATCGGCGCATCAATGTCCAGGCGCTGCGCAAGCTGATAGGCTGAAAGGGTGGTTTTAACTCCCTCGGCAACCATTTGCATCGTCGACAAAATTTCCTTCAGCTTGCGCCCCCGACCCAATTCTATACCGACAGTTCGGTTGCGCGAAAGGTCGCCGGTACAGGTTAAAACCAGATCCCCCATACCGCTCAGTCCGGCAAAAGTGGAGGCAGAGCCGCCAAGGGCTATGCCCATGCGGGTCATTTCTGCCAAACCACGGGTTATAAGTGCCGCTCTGGTATTATGGCCGAAACCCAAACCATCTGAGACCCCGGCAGCGAGGGCAATAACATTCTTGATTGCCCCTCCAAGCTCAACCCCTACGATATCGTCGTGGGTATAAACTCGAAAATAATCCGTACTGAAAATCTGCTGGGCTTCTGCAGCAAATTTCAGTTGAGCGCCAGCGGCCACGACAGCCGTCGGTATTTTTTCTGCAACTTCGCGAGCAAAAGACGGCCCAGAGAGAAAAACCATCCGGCGATAGAGTTTTTCGGGAACAATTTCGGCAAAAATTTCCGACATCAAATTGAGACTGTCATTTTCTATGCCCTTGGCCGCCGAGACAAGAAAACAATCATCAGGCAAATACTGACGAAGAGAGAGCAGAACGGAGCGCATCGCTTGTGAGGGGCAGACAAACAGCACCATTTGCGCTCCACTCACCGCATCGGCCAAGCTGGAGGTCAAAAAAAGATTTCGATTGAGTTCAAAATCAGGCAAATACAGATCGTTGACGCGATTTTCCTGCATCCGTCGACAAAGATCTTCCTCATAAACCCAGAGCCGCGTGGGTAATCCCTTCGTTGACAGAAGGTTTGCCAGCGTTGTGCCCCAACTCCCGGCACCGATAACCGCGCACTGAATAAATTTTTTGGAGGACATTATTTAACTCTCTTTTTTTCGGCAATTCGTCTTTTTATTTGATCGATTTTCAGTTGAATTCGCGAAGATTTTTCTGCGGTATTTAATGCAACATAGGCGTCGAGGGCGGAAAAATTGTCACCTTCTTCCTCGCGCATCTCGGCTAAACGGAACCCCGCCTCCCTGGCGAGCTTATGTTCAGCATATTGGGTTATCACCTGTTCAAACGCCAAGCGCGCCGCATCACCTTGCCCGCTTAAGACTAAATTATTTGCATAGCGATAAGAAGCCAGCGGCAAAAGATCGGTCTGCTCATAGGTATTTATTAAAGTTTCAAATTCAATTGCCGCCTGAGCCCAATTTTGCAACCTGACATAACAATCAGCAATTTCATACTGAGAGCGATCAGCTAATGAACTCTTATGCTCAATCAATCGTTGGTAAAAAGGGATGGCCTGTTGACAATCTTGTTGCTGAAACTTTAGTAAATCTGCCGCTTCCATACGTGCCTGATTGATATATTGCGTTTGTGGGTATTCTTTTTCGAGTCGCAGATAAAAAAATAAGGCTGTTTGATAATTTTTCTGTTCGTACTGATAAATTCGGGCGATGCGGTAAAGTGCCGTCGCTTTTTCCGTGCGGGGTAACTTGGTTTTCAGCAACTGCTTATAGGTTAATAGCGCTTGGTCAAATTGTTTGCCCTGTTCAAAGGAAATGCCCTGTTGCAATAAATGAACAGGGCGATAATTTTCCCAGACGTAACCACCGACAAAGACAAACAAGAGAGCTGAAAAAAACAAAGCTGTTTTTTTTCTATTCCGGGGTTTCTTCAAATCCTTCTGGAGATGCTTCTTCAAGGCCGTCAAGTTCTTCAGGTTCATGCTCAGCTTCTTTCTCTGCCAAACGAGCAACTGATACAATTCTCTCGCCTGGCTCCAACACCATTAAGCGCACGCCCTGGGTATTGCGGCCAATAGTTGAAATATTTTTGACCCGGGTGCGCAAAACCTTGCCCCCATCGGTAATAAACATAAGATCAGAATCTTCATCTACCAACTTAATATCAACGACTCGTCCATTTCTTTCGGTCGCCTTGATGGTGATAATTCCCTTGCCGCCGCGACTCTGGGTTTTATATTCATCCAGAGACGTTCTTTTCCCATAGCCTTTTTCGGTGACGCTGACGAGGGTTGCGGCGGTATTTTCGCTAACAACCTGCATCCCAATAACCTTATCCTCACCATCAAGAGTAATTCCTCTAACCCCGCGACCAACTCTACCGATAGCACGAACATCTTTTTCGGGAAAACGAATTGACTTACCCTTATGCGTCGCCAATAAAATTGCCATGTTACCATCGGTAATCCGGGTGGCGATCAAGGCATCACCAGGATCAATATTCAGGGCGATAATCCCACCGGCACGTGGTCTGGAATACGCCATCAATTCGGTTTTTTTAACAATGCCATTTTGAGTTGCCATCACAATATACCGTTCTGCAACAAAATCCTTAACTGGCAGAATAGTCGTAACCATCTCCTTCTCTTCAAGTTGCAATAAATTAACAATTGCCTTGCCGCGAGCCGCTCGGCCACCTTCTGGAATTTCGTGAACCTTAAGCCAATAAGCTCGGCCAAGACTGGTGAAAACGAGAATGTAAGAATGTGTCGAAGCAATAAACAGCAGCTCAACAAAATCCTCATCTTTGGGACGCATACCCGTACTGCCTTTACCACCTCGTCGTTGTGCACGATACAGGGAAACGGCATTTCTTTTGATATATCCACCATGCGACACAGTCACCACCATGTCTTCATCGACAATCATGTCTTCAAGGGTTAAATCTGCGGTTCGATCAATAATTTCCGTGCGGCGGGGGTTGGCAAATTGTTCCTTTATTTCGAGGAGTTCACCGCGAATAATTTTCATAATTTCAATTTCGCTGGCGAGAATTTCCTTTAAACGATTAATTTGAGCCAAAACATCTCTTAATTCACTCAGAATTTTATCGCGTTCCAGACCGGTCAAACGGTGCAAACGCATATCAAGGATCGCTTGTGCCTGTAACTCACTGAAGGCAAAGCGCACCATTAATTTATCTTTGGCTTCAGGAGAATTTGCAGAACTCTTAATCAGCGCAATAACTTCATCTAAATTATCCAGAGCAATTTTCAAGCCATCGAGAATATGAGCGCGTGCTTCGGCTTTTTTCAGCTCAAAGACACAGCGACGCGTAACAATTTCACGCCGATGATCAATAAAGTAGTCAAGGGTTTCCCTCAGGCTGAGAATTTTAGGCTGTCCCGAAACTATTGCTAGCATAATAATTCCAAAAGATGATTGCATTGCCGTCATCTTATACAACTGATTTAAGATAACTCCAGGAACCATCTCTTTTTTTAATTCGATAACAATTCTCATGCCGTCACGATCCGATTCATCGCGCAGATCAGAAATACCTTCAATTTTTTTATTTTTAACTAACTCTGCAATTTTTTCGATAAGGCGAGCCTTATTAACCTGATAGGGAATTTCAGTAATAACAATTTTTTCTCTGCCACTACGTCGATCAACTTCAACAGAAGCGCGAGCGCGCATTTGAACAATGCCGCGCCCGGTTTTGTAAGCTTCGATAATTCCTTCGCGGCCATTAATAAAACCCGCAGTCGGAAAATCTGGTCCGGTAATAATTTTTACAAGTTCTAGAAAATCAAGGCGTGGATTATCAATAATTGCAATAAGTCCATTGATAACTTCAGCAAGGTTATGCGGAGGTATTTTAGTTGCCATACCTACAGCAATACCTTCTGAACCATTCACCAATAAATTCGGAAACTTACAGGGTAAAACTAAAGGTTCTTCTAGTGAATCATCATAGTTAGGCCCGAAATCTACAGTTTCTTTATCAATATCTGCCAGCAGCTCAGCAGCGAGTTTATCCATCCTGATCTCGGTATAGCGCATAGCCGCCGCAGAATCACCATCAACCGATCCAAAATTACCTTGACCATCAACCAGGGGGTGTCGCATGGAAAAATCTTGTGCCATACGCACAATAGTATCGTAAACGGCGGTATCACCATGCGGGTGATACTTACCGATAACATCACCGACAACACGCGCGGACTTTTTATAAGGTTTATTATATTCATTGCCTAAATCATGCATCGCAAATAAAATTCGACGATGAACGGGTTTTAAGCCATCTCGAATATCTGGCAATGCACGTCCGACAATGACACTCATTGCGTAATCCATATAGGATTTACGCATTTCATCTTCGATATTTACCGTTATTTTATTTTGATCGGTCAGCATTCATTCCTCCAAAGCCGTTCAAATGAACGCCAAATTACACATCAAGGTTCGCCACATAAAGCGCGTTTTTTTCGATGAATTCACGTCGTGGTTCAACCTGATCTCCCATTAATATGGTGAAAATTTCATCAGATTGAACAGCATCTTCTATCGTAACCTGTAATAAAATTCTTTTTTCTGGATCCATTGTTGTTTCCCATAATTGATCTGGGTTCATTTCACCAAGACCTTTATATCTTTGGATATACTGACCTTTTTTTGCTCTTGTTATGAAATAATCGAGTAAATTTTGTCTGTTGTAAACTTTAATGTCATTTTTATCTTCGTAAGTAATATCAATTTGTTGATTATCTTTTATGTATTCGACATTTTTGTAGGCTTGTAAGAGCAATTTATATTCATGTGACGACATTATTTCGGCGCAATGCTTATCTATTCTGGCATGTAAATTTCCATAAGAAACAATAATCCTTTGTGGATTTTCTAAAACTTCACATTTTATGTCTGGCTGTGCTTCTTTAAGTTTTTCTGCCAAAGGCTGCAAGGTTTCATAATCAGAAAAACCATTTTTTACTTGTCCTTCAACTAAAATTTTTAGAATTTCACCAGGAAAACCTCGATTGACGACTTTCTTAAAAATCTCATTGAATTCAATAATATTTTTCAATGTCGGAAGTATTTGTTTTCCACGTAAAATTTTACTTCCATCAATATTTAAAGCAGCACCTTCAACACCAGTTTCCAATAAATAATCTAACAACGATTCGTCGTCTTTTATATATATCTCTTTTTTACCTTTTTTGACTTTATAAAGCGGTGGCTGTGCAATATATAAATGGCCTCTTTCAACTAATTCCGGCATTTGTCTGAAAAAGAACGTCAATAAAAGTGTTCTAATATGTGATCCGTCGACATCAGCATCAGTCATTATAATGATTCTATGATATCTTAATTTTGATACATCAAAATCATCTTTACCTATTCCTGTTCCCATAGCCGTAATGAGTGTTCTTATTTCATTGGACGTAATCAATTTATCAAAACGTGATTTTTCAACGTTAAGTATCTTGCCTTTTAATGGCAGAATAGCCTGGAATTTTCTGTCTCTGCCCTGTTTAGCACTTCCCCCGGCCGAATCACCTTCAACAAGATATATTTCACACAAAGCAGGATCTTTTTCCTGACAGTCGGCCAATTTTCCCGGTAATGAAAGCCCATCTAAGGCGCCTTTTCTCCGAGTTAAATCACGTGCTTTGCGTGCTGCTTCTCTCGCTCTGGCTGCATCTATTCCTTTTTCAAGAATTTTTTTTGCAACCTGCGGGTTTTCTTCCAAAAACATGGAAAGCTTTTCATTCATTAAAGACTCAACAAAACCTTTAATTTCTGAATTTCCGAGCTTGGTTTTAGTTTGTCCTTCAAATTGAGGATCTGGAACTTTTACCGAAATAACTGCCGTCAAACCTTCACGTAAATCCTCACCAGAAATAGCAACTTTCAAATTTTTCATCAGATTATTGCCCGCAGCGTAGGTATTCATGGTTCTTGTTAAGGCTGCTTTAAAACCACTTAAATGTGTACCTCCTTCGTGTGTATTTATGTTGTTTGCGAAGGAAAATATTTTTTCATCATAACCATCGTTATATTGCAAAGATATTTCAATATCTACACCTTCTCTTTCGCCTCTGAAGTAAATAGGGGTTGCGTGCAGTGAAATTTTTGCTCTATTTAAATATTCTACAAAAGAAAGTATTCCACCTTCATAAAAAAATTCATTTTTTTTCTCGGAGCGGTCGTCATAAATATTAATTTTTACTCCAGCATTTAAAAAAGCTAATTCTCTTAAACGTTGCGCTAGAGTTTCATAAGAAAATTCTGTGGTTTCAAAAATTTCATTGTCAGGCCAGAATGTTATTTTTGTGCCTTTCTTTACTGTTGGACCATTTTCTTCCAGTTGAGTAACAGGAATTCCTCTTTCATAATCTTGTCTATATATTGTTTTATTGCGTCTTATTTCCAATTCTAATTTGCTTGACAAAGCATTGACGACTGAAACCCCAACACCGTGTAAACCACCTGAAACTTTATAAGAGTCGCTGTCAAACTTTCCGCCGGCATGCAAGACTGTCATAACAACCTGAGCAGCTGGCATATTTTGTGTTGGATGCATATCTACTGGTATGCCGCGACCATTATCTTCTACTGTTACAGAATTATCTTCGTGAATAATAACACTGATTTCGTCGCAATGACCTGCAAGTGATTCATCAATTGAATTATCGACAACTTCATAAACAAGATGATGGAGACCCATAGAACTAGTAGAACCAATATACATAGCTGGTCTTTTTCTAACAGCTGATAATCCTTCTAAAACTTTTATATTTACAGCATTATATAGATCAGACATATAACCTCACATATTAAATTAAAGTCTCATTGGCATTATTACCGATAAAAAATTACTATCATCAACAGGTTCTATCATTCCTGGAGATAAGTTATCTTTAAGATGGAAATTAATAAATTCATCTTCGATAGAATTCAAAATATCCAAGATGTATTTTGAGTTAAAACCTATAGAAATTTCTTCACCGCTATATTTTATATCAATTTCTTCTTTAGCATCACCATAATCTGGATTTGATGATGTAATTATTAATTTGTTTTTTTCTAAATTAAATTTAACTCCTCTTAATTTTTCACTGGAAAGTATCGAAATCCTTTTTAGAGCATGCAAAAAATCAAGTTTATTGATAGTAGAATAGTTATCACATTTTTTTGGAAGTACTTTATTATAATCTGGAAATTCCCCATCTACTATTCGCATAATTAAAATAGCGTTGTCGTTTTTTATAGTAAAATTATTTTCATTCATACCAATAAATAGTGATTGTTCTTTATTTACGATTTTTTTAAATTCATAAATACCTTTTTTGGGAAGTATAATTCCTTGATCGAAAATTGTCATATTTTTAAATTTCTCATTACAACAATATGAAAGTCTATGCCCGTCTGTTGCAACCATAACAAGTTTTTCTTCATTTTTCAGAAAAATACCATTTAAATTATATTTAGATTCATCATTAGAAACGGAAAAAATTGTTTTATCTATCATTTTATTGAAATCTTCATTATCAATTTCATTCAAACTATTTTCATTTATATCGGGAAAATTTGGAAATTCATCCGACGATAAACCAACAAGATTAAAAACAGACTTTTCACATGTAATTTCTATCCAAAAATTATTTTTTGCTGTGAAGTTAATAGTTTTATTTGGCATTTCCCTTATTATTTCGTAAAGTTTTTTTGCTGATACTGTGATTTTTCCTTCAGAATAAGTTTTAACCTTTAAAAAAGATCTCAGCCCTATCTCTAAATCGGTTGCTGTGACTATTAATTGATCAGATTTAAGTTCTAATAAAACATTTGATAAAATTGGTATTGTATGTTTTTTTTCAATAATCCCCTGTATTTTCGTCAATGTTTTCAAAAATGACTCTTTATTCGTTTCAAAATTCATTTTAACACCACCTAGTTCTTTGTTTTATGTTTAATAAATAATAGTAGTAGAATGTTGTTGAAATTGTTTATAACTTGTAACTGCTTGTTTTCTAGATAATTTTTGTTTTCTATATTTTTTTTATATCAACAGTTATTTTTTAAAAAAGAAAATTTTAGCAAAAAAACATAAAAAAATTGACAGTTTGTCAACATCTTATACTTCAATCGTAGACATGAGTTTATCAACTGTTACCTTAATATGAACATCTTTATCTATGAGTTTTTCTATTTTTTTAATCGCATAAATTATTGTGCTGTGATCTTTTCCCCCAAAATTGGCTCCTATTTCTGGATAGGATAAATCAGTTAATTTACGCGTTATATACATAGATATTTGTCTTGGCAATACGAGTGATTTGTGTCTTTTAGAAGATTTAATATCAGAAATTTTAGTATTGAAATAATTTGCAACGGTTTTTTGTATTTCTTCTACGGTTATTTCTTTATTTTTTTCAATTAATACGTCTTTTAAAACGCTCTTTGCCATTGTAATGTCAATTGGTGTCGAGGTTAAACTTGAAAAAGCACCTATCCTAATTAAAAGTCCTTCTAATTCTCTGATATTACTTGTTATTGAATTAGCTAAAAAATATGCTATTTCATCTGTTATTTTAATATTGTTTTGATCTGCTTTTATTTTAACTATGGCCAGCTTTGTTTCAACATCTGGAGCCTGTATATCTGCAATGAGTCCCCATTCAAATCTTGATCTTAATCTTTCTTCTAAACCTGGTATTTCTTTAGGAAATTTATCGGAAGTTACTATTATTTGTTTGTGGGATTCATATAATGCATTAAATGTATGAAAAAATTCTTCTTGTGTCCTCTCTTTGCCAGCAATAAATTGTATATCATCTATAAGTAATACATCCATATTTCTAAATTTCGTTCTGAATTCTTCCATTTTTCCATATCTTATACAATTAACTAATTCGTTCATAAATTTTTCTGAACTATAATAAGATACTTTAAATTTTTTATTATTTTTTATTATTTCATTTCCAATTGCATGTATTAGATGTGTTTTACCTAAACCAACCCCACCATAGATAAATAGTGGGTTATATGTTGTTGCTGGATTATTTGCCACAGCTAGTGATGCTGCGTGAGCAAATTGATTTGATGGGCCGCATACAAAATTATTAAAAAGATATTTGTTATTTATATTTGTAAAAGTATTTACACTTATTTCTATTGGTTTTTTAGATTTAATTTCGTTATTATTTTTATTTTTTTTGGTAATTTCTTTTTTAAATTCTTCAATATTTATGACAAGATATTTTTTTTCCCCATATTTAGTTTCGTATATTCTTTCAATTCTTTCTTTGTAATTTTCTCTAATCCAATCTGAAAAAAATTTATTATTTACCGCTATATTGATATTTGTGTTGTCTATATTTTTAAATTTGATGGGTTTTAGCCAGGTAGAAAAATTTTGTTGGCTCGTTTCTTTTTCCAATATTTCCAGAATTTTAGACCATTTATTACTTTGCATTTTTAAACCTTTATTCTCTTTAATAATCTTTTATTTTAGCAATTATATTGTGTGAGTGCAATTTTTATTTATTTGTAAAAAAACTTGACTTTTTAGAAAAATTGAACATAATTCGAAATTTCGCTTTGTTAAAATTACGTACACAAAAGAGGTCATTTTATGTCTAAAAGAACTTATCAACCCAGTAGAATTAAAAGAAAACGTACCCATGGTTTTCGCAAAAGAATGCAAACAAAAAATGGTAAAAATCTTATAAATCGCCGTCGTTCTCGCGGGCGCAAACTTTTAAGTGTAACAACCCCACAAAAATGATTTTTTAAAATTTTTTAAATTTATATACTTAACTCTATAAACTCTCAACTTTAATGTGGGCAAAAATGGAGTGAAAAATTGTTTTCCTTCGCGCTATAGATTATTGAAGCGTTCAGATTTTTTACATGTTGCAAATATGGGGTGTAAAATTGTTACACCTCATTTTATTATTTGCTATATGGAAAATGTCCATTCTCATGCGCGATTAGGTGTGACTGTTAGTAAAAAAATAGGTAATGCTGTATTGAGAAATAAATTAAAAAGGTATTTACGCGAATTTTTCCGCAACAATAAAAATATTTTCAAAAACAATTATGATTTTTCTATAATTGCTAGAAATAAAATTTCCAACATAAATCACGAAAAATTAAACCTTCTTTTGACTAATACGATTAAAAATGAATTTAATAAACATCTTTAGATTTTTAAGCGTATTACTCATCGATATTTATATATATTGTATTTCTCCTCTTTTCCCGCCTAGGTGCCGTTTTTATCCTTCATGTTCAAGTTATGCACGTGAATCTTTTTTGAAACACGGTTTTTTGCGTGGTTGTCTTTTGTCTGCCAAGAGAATTTGTAAGTGTCATCCTTATAATTCAGGTGGCTATGACCCCGTGCCACCCTTTATAAACAGGTCATAAAATGGAAAATCGGCGTACAATTATCGCAATCGTTTTAATTGCAGTTATATGGTTTATATTTAATAGTTTTATCACTCAAAAAGTTAATAATAAAACCGAAATTGTAAATACTCCCGCTAATATCTCTGAAGAAAAACAATTAAAAAACAAAATCAAAGAAAAAACTACTACCGATTTACCCCAGTCTAATTTACTAGTTAAACCTCTTCCTGCACAAGAAGTCTATTCTTTCTCATCACCTTTGTATAAAGTTTCTTTTTCTTCTTCTGGTGCCGGTATTATTGAATATGAGGTCAATAACTACAAAGATAAAAATACCCAAGACTCAGAAAATGTTAAAATTATCAGTCTAAATGATCACGTAGGTACTTTTCTCTTTTATGGATCTGAGCACCATGGTTTTACAAGTAACGTTTATTATAATTTAATTTCAGATGTAACTAATAATTACATCGATAAAGTGACAAATATTGTTTTCGTTTCTGAAATCAACAATAAATACAAAATACTTAAAAAATATACTTTTTATCCCGATGTCTATGATTTTGATCTGGATATCACTATATCAAATTTAGATTCAAAAGAAATCTCTGATGTTTTTAGTTTGAGTCTTGTGACTCCTTGGTCAAAAGATAAAAATTCTGATCGTTATAGTTTTATTGGCCCCGTTTCTTATGTCGATGATAAATTACATGAGGATGATCCCAAAGACTTGTTAGAAGAACCTGTCGAGTATAATTCTTCTTCTTTATGGACTTCCTTTACTTATAAATATTTCGCCACTATCGTTAAACCCACAAATAAGGCTTCTACTACTTTAAATATTATTTATGATTCTAAAACTTCCAATATCCTAAATACTATTGCAACCGAAAGGGTTGTTATAGAATCTGGAAAATCCGCTAATTTTAAATATCAGGCTTATGTCGGACCACGTGATTATGATTTACTCAGTAAGTCAAAATTTTCTTTTGAAAAAATTATTAACCTTGGTTTTTTCGGTTTGATCGCACATCCCCTTTTGATTGCACTGAACTTCTTTTATAAATATCTCGGAAATTACGGTTTTGCTATTGTTCTGTTGACTATTTGTATAAAAGCGGTTTTTTGGCCTTTGACACAAAAAAGCTACGCTTCAATGAAGGATATGCAAAAACTACAGCCGCAAATGCAAAAATTAAGGGCAAAATTCGGCAAAGATAAACAAAAATTAAATCAGGAAATGATGTCTCTCTATAAGGAAAATCGCGTCAATCCTTTTGGGGGTTGTCTTCCCATGTTGGTTCAAATCCCGGTTTTTTTCGCTTTATATAAGGTTTTGCTCGACGCAATTGAATTACGTCATGCCCCGTTCTTGTTTTGGATTACGGATCTTTCCGCCGCAGATACGTTGTTTAGTGATGCTATGAATTTAGGCTTTGCTTTAGGCCCATTGCCTTTAATCATGGGGTTTACAATGTTTTTGCAGCAAAAAATGGCGCCAACAAATATGGATCCAATGCAAGCAAAAATCATGCTTTTTATGCCAGTCTTTTTTACTTTTATTTTTCTCAGTTTTCCTTCCGGGCTGGTTGTTTATTGGCTGGTTAATAATATTTTGACCATCGCGCAGCAATATCTCATCAATCGAAAGTAAGGTTTTCTTTTGCGTGTATAACAAAGATATTATTGTTGCACCGGCAACCCCACCTGGAGAGGCAGGGGTTGCGATCATTCGTCTCTCGGGTTCGGGTTGCTTACCGCTGTCAATGCGTTTTTTCCGCTGTTCCACTTCTCGTTTTACCCCACTTTCCCATACTTTTTTTCACGGGTTTTTCTCTTCCGCGGGCGGTGATGTAATCGATGAAGTTTTATTTGTTTACATGGCCACCCCGCGTTCTTACACTGCGGAAGATGTGGTTGAAATCCACTGTCATGGTGGAGGTCAATGTGTTGAGCAAATAGTGCAAACTTTTTTAGCTGCGGGTGCGCGCTTTGCTAAGCCGGGTGAATTTTCTTATCGGGCTTTTTTAAATGGCCGAATTGATTTGATCCAGGCAGAAGCTACTGCTGCTTTGATTCGCGCTCAATCTCAACTTTCACATCGTTTGGCATTAGCCCAGATGGGCGGGGGCTTGTCGCGTCTCTTGTATTCAGCCTGTAGTGAGCTGCGAGAAGCCCTGGCTTTTTTTGAGGCCTGGATAGATTTTCCGGATGAAGAATTACCAGAATTAGATTTACAGCAGATTGTGGCACGTTTAACGAATCTCAAAGCACGTTTGGTTTCTTTGGTCGAAACTTATAATACCGGCCGACTGTATACCGACGGTGCCACGGTTATATTGGTAGGGCGACCGAATGTGGGTAAAAGCTCCCTGTTGAATGCCTTGCTGAGAGAGGATCGCGCGATTGTTACGGATATCCCTGGCACAACAACGGATCTTATTGAGGAAACTCTGCTTATTAACGGTTTAAAAATTCGCTTAATCGATTCTGCCGGCTTAATTGAGACCCACAACACCATAGAAATACAGGGTGTTTTGCGTGCGCAAAAAAAAATACAGACGGCGGATATGATTCTTTTTCTGATTGATGCAAGTTCTGGTTTTACCCCGGCTGATCGTTCAGCCTTGGCTTGCTGCGAAGACCACCAAGAGCGCCTCGTTTATGTTTTGAGTAAGTCAGATCTCCCTTTTTCTTCTTGTTTACCCCAAAATTTACTCACCGATGCTGTGTGCCTTTCTTCCTTGACCGGTTCAGGTTTAGATCTTTTAAGAAACAAAATTCACGATTTTCTCATTGGTGATAATCTTTTATCGGATTCTTCCGTTGTCTTAACTGACCTCCGGCAGCGCGATGCAGCTAATCGCACACTCTTGGCCCTGGATCGTT
>Ga0210053_1000886_pt1 | contig 28889 bp, 27 predicted proteins | sample CryGeymeta201512_FD_185467 | JGI IMG/M metagenome (GOLD analysis project Ga0210053, IMG submission 185467) | Groundwater microbial communities from Crystal Geyser aquifers in Utah, USA - Crystal Geyser metaG 2015-12 (SPAdes) (version 2) | ecosystem: Environmental > Aquatic > Deep subsurface >... | reverse complement strand
AAAGGTATTGACTAGGAAACGTAGGGCACCGTATTTTCCTTTCTAGAAAGGAAAAATCCCCACCCTTATCGAGATGGGGAAGTTCTCTCTTGGAAATCTTTTCTTCTCTCAATTAGCGAAAGAAGGAGAGGAATTTTCCGAAGATACTAAACTGATTTCCTTCAGAAGCAACATAAGCAGAGAGCTTTGACGCTTCACTACGAAGAACAGCAGCACGGTCTACGAGGATTTGTTTCACATCTGGGTCAGTTACCTGAGTCGAAACTATCATAAGAGCATCAGCACGAGTCATCATCGCTGTCGTCTGAGCAGTCAAGCTCTCAAGAGCGTTGAAATCAGGACCAAAGACTGTTTTGATAAATCCACTGCGATTTTTGATATCACCCAAACTGGTTGCGATAACGGCTGTGGATGAACGATGTTCACGAGCAATCTTCTTTACTTCTTGTGCGATACCATTTTCATCGCCGTCTTCGATTTCGGCCACATCGTTCAAATCATCTTCGAGATCATCTGAATCTTCTTCGTGATCCGCGAAAAGATCATCATCTCCATCAGATCCACCAAGAGCAAAGATGGATTGTTCTACGAGATTTTTCAATCGTTCTGCTTTCTTCTTCACTGCTTTGAAGGCCTCTCTGGTAACGATATCCGATGCTTGCAGAATGGCAAAATCTGCCCGCAGTGTCGAAAGCTGTGCCTTGAATGCAGAAGCATCCCCACCCAATGATTCGAGAATGACGATCTTCTGAGAGGCTTTCGTCAATTTCTTCGAAACTTCTGCTATTGCTTCAGCAGATTTTTTGGTAAATTCCAAGTCTTTTTCGGTAAAATGAGCTTCCTTCTTGATTTCTTTCGCAAGTTCCTTGGCTGCTTCGAAATTATTCGCATCGAATGAAGACCCTACTTGAGCAATACTAGCCTCAGCAAGAGCCAAGCGTGCCAAGGCAGCCGTCACATCTGCTCCTTCTACCCGCTTTTCTAATATGTTTTCTCTTGCTTTCGCTATCTCTTCTTGCAGTTTAGTCAATGTCTTATTTCGATCTTTAAACATACCATTGTCATCTCCGTTCACATCTTCTGTGTCTTCTACATCATTCACATCTTCTGTGTCTCCATCAGTATCCTCTCCTTTATTGGAGTCGTCATCAGAATCATCATCGTTTTCAGAACTTTTGTTCGAGCGCTCAAGCTGTTTCTTGGCGTCTTCCCGTTGTCGTTCTGCTTGCTTTTTGACAGATTCATTTTCCTTCTTTTTGTCACTATCATCATTTTCATCTTTCTGATCATCTTTATTGTCTCCATCATCATTTTTGTCTTCATCTTTCTGATCATCTTTATTATCTCCGTCATCATTGCTATTTCCACTATCATTACTGTCGTCGGCCAAGCTCACCGCCGTGATTTGTGACTGATTCTTCGTAATAATCGATGCCAGTGCTACGAAAACACCAAAAGACATAAGAGCTATGACCAATGCCGCGCCTGTTCCCATTTTTTTTGTGTTTGTTTTTTCCATATACTTTTTTTACCAAATCAAAACTATTTATCTTATGAAAAACCCTACCAAGGAAAACTTCCATTTTCCCCTCTGCTTCTTGAGACATATGACTCCTTCTTTTCTTACACTCTACAACTTCTCGACCTCTTTTTATTATACCACAATTCTTTGCAAAAAAAAATGAAGCTGTCAACCCCACAAAAATAACCCTCAAGCCAGTTTCCGAAAAAGCTCGATCGTTTCTTGCACGGTTTTTTCCCATTTAAATTTTTTGGCTTGCTGCTCGCTCTTCTTGTGAAGAGTATTGGTGAGTACCGGATCGAGGAGTACTTGTTTCAAGGCTTGGAAGATTTCATCCGGTTGATAGGGATCGATGAGGATACCGGCATCCCCCACTATTTCCGGAAGCGATGAAGAATGAGAAACAATCACAGGCACGCCACAGGCCATCGCTTCGAGCGGAGGAAATCCAAACCCTTCATAGAACGATGGGTAGACGAAAATACTGGCGAGATTGTACAGAGCGGATTTGTCTTCGTCAGCGATGAAACCAGGGAGAATGATTCTCTCTTTATACGGAGAATGAGCGATCGCTTGGAAGGTTTCCTCATATTTCCATCCACGAGTGCCTGCGATAACGAGAGCATATTTACTGAGTGTCGGATGACCCTGCGCCTGGAGCGCATCGTAAGCGGAAATAAGAGCAGGAATATTTTTGCGTGGTTCGAAAAGGTCCAGAGAAAGAATGAATCTGTATGGCAGATGGTATTTTTCCTGCACGCGTACGAGATCCGTATCGTTGTGACTCATCGTATGAAACTGCTCTCCTATACCGCTCTGAATGACGACTACTTTCTCCTCTGGAACGCCATACTGATCGATAAGATCATTTTTGGTCGATTCGGATACGGCTATGACTTTGTCTGCAGACAAAACAAGCCTTTTGAAATGAATGAAGAAATGCCAGATCCTTCTTTTGAATGAAAAGGTGTCCGGAAAAAGTTCAAATGAGAGATCGTGAGCCGTGACTACCAGTTTCGTTTTGCGCGAAACAGAAGCGAAATTCAAATTGGGAAGGAAAAAAATATCCGTACCGCCGATGAGCGTATCCAGTTTTGGAAAACGCAAGTACCAGAGGGACAGATTGAGGAGCTTATTCGGGAAATGAGATGTCTTCAATACAACATTCGGATATTTCGTCGCCCAGGAGAAATCTGGCATCTTTTTCTTCCACGCATTGAAAAAAAGAATGTATTCATTCTCCGGATGCTGTTCGAAAAAGCCTGAAAGAAGAGCCAATGTATATTCTTCCACTCCGGTACGTTTCCCTTCTGCCAAACACCGTATATCGATCCCTATCCGCATCATTTTGAAAAATAATGTTTTATCAAAGCTACCCAGAATCCAACAAAGATTCCGAACATCAGTCCCACAGCTAGAGCGAAAAGAAATGCGATACGCACATCGCGAATCACCGGGTCACTGCCTATCACAACAAACCAATTCGACTCTTTGCTCTCTTTGTTCAGACTGTCCGTATACTGATTGAGAGTGATGATAGTGGCGCCGGAGATCTTTCGCAATACTTTTTCATCCGCGTTGCCATAGGTCACTTCTATCATTTGTGAAGAAAGACGTTTAGCTCTGAAAGTACGGCTGAGTGTCCGCGTACTCAGAGCTTTCGCATCGATGCCAACAGCAGTGTAGATATCCTCTACCACACGTGGAGAACTGAGCCAACGTACCACCGTATCAGAAAATCGCTCATCTGCCTGCAAACGATAAAAACCATCAAACGTATAATCTGGCGTGTTCTGAACACCGGCACGTCCGATGTTGAGGAGCAGTGTCGCCTGAAAATTTTCGGATTGATTTTTCTGCCACACACCGGCGACAAAAACGAACACAAGAACAGTTATGAAAAACCATTTAATCTGTTTTCTGAAAATATCGATATATTCCTTGAGTTCCATATTATCTCTGTTGTAGATGCTTGTTTACGGCATTCTCTATGTAGTCCTTCATTGTAGCCTTAAATCGTTCTTTGTCAAAAGGAACGGCCTTGTTCCTGATATACTCAGGATCATAGTCAGTGTCACGAAAATGCTCTACGGCACGGACAATAGCCTCTGATGTCTGTTCATCGAAGAATACACCCGTCTTGCCCTCCTCCAAATGTTCGACGATGTCCCCCACCCGATATGCGATGAGCGGTCGTCCGGACGCCATCGCCTCGATAGCCACAATACCGAAATCTTCTTCTTGGGGGAAAACAAATCCGCGACATTTGGCATAATACCCTGGCAGATCTTCTTCCGATACCCGGCCAAGAAATTCTATCGTCGATCCGGCCATTTTTTTCAAGCGATCCATCTCTGGTCCACGACCGATGATCTTGAGTGGCAATTTCAAACGATTGAATGCTTCGATAGCAATATCGTGCCGTTTGTAGGCGATAAGACGGCCGACAATGAGGAAATAATCCTCGTGTGTTTCTGAAACGTGAAAACGATCGACATTGACAGGAGGATGGATGACTTGAGCGTCCTGCTGATAATATTTTTTGATACGCTTCGCGACGAAATGTGAGTTCGTCAAGAAATGATCGATGCGATCAGCTGATGATCTGTCCCAGAGACGGATCGGACTCATAAAAAATGGCACCAGTCGCTTGATGAACTCTGGGAAACCGAAGTCTTGGGTGTATTTCTGACAATCATCCCAGGCATACCGCATTGGCGTGTGCATATAGCAGATATGCAGTGTCTCGGGACGAGTGATGATGCCCTTGGCATAGCTCGATGAATCCGACAGCACGATGTCATATTTGCTGAAATCGAATTGCTCGATGGCAAGTGGCATCAGTGGCGGGAAGAAACGATGGCGTTTGCGTGAAAATGGGAGATTTTGGAGAAACGATGTATAGATCCGTTTGTCTTCAAATATCCCATGCATCGCCTCACGATCATAAATCAGGGTATAAATCGGCGCATACGGAAAAAGTTCGGTAAAGGCTTCGAGTACACGCTCTGCTCCACCGTATTGCACCAAATAATCATGCACCAGCGCTATTTTCATACTACAAGAGCAATATCGGCAACTTACAATCCGTAGAGGTTTTTGTTGTTCACGTGCTCATCGTAGGTGACAGAGAAAATAGTTTTCCCTGTTTTTGGATCACTCAAGAAATAGAAATAGGGATTGCTCTCCGGAGCAAGGGTCGCCTGAAACGAAACCAGTCCAGGGTTCCCGATCGGTCCTGGAGGAAAGCCAGTGTTGATGTAGGTATTGTATGGTGAAGGTGTCCGCGTTTCATCGAAAGAATACTGTGTCCTGTCGACACCGAGAATATACTGGAGTGTCGCGCAACTCTGCAATGCCTGACCGACGGAAATTCTCCGAAGGAAGATATCGGCGACTCTCTTGCGATCTTCCATCGATTTTACTTCATTCTCTATGATGCTGGCGAGCGTCACTGTTTCATAGATGCTGTGTTTCTGTCGTATGGCGGACTGACGGAGCGGTACATCAAACTTCTTGCCGAAATTCACAAGCATCTTCTCAATAATAACTTCGGCAGAAGCCTCCGGATCGAAAAAATAGGTATCCGGGAAAAGAAAACCTTCGAGAGATGTATCGGCAGGTGCGTCTGCAAAAAAATCGTATTTCTGTCTCCATTCCGGTTTGGGTTTCTGTACGAGAGCGAGAAAATCCGCTCCGGGGAGATCGTTGGCTGTCAATCGCGCTGACATCTTCTTGCTATTCCACCCTTCGGGAAATGTTACCTTGATATCACGAGAAATTACCTTGCCTTCAGTGATCATAAAAGCGATTTCTGTAACGGTCAAACTGCCATTCAAACTATATGTTCCGGCGACGAGCGAACGAGTCTTCTCTGTGCGAGCGAGGTGCCACATAAAGGTGAAACGTGAAGCGATAAGGCCGGAACTTTCCAAACGCTCTGATAAACTGAAAACATTTTCCCCCTGATTCACTTCAAAACGTTGATTGTCTTTTCTCACGCCATACGAATGCCCTTCTGCGTAGGAAAGATAAAAGAATGCCCCGACGGTGAGAAGCGAAAGTGTCAAAGCGATGATAAGGAATATGCGCACACGCGAAAAAATTAAAATGACTTCTGAATGAGAGGGACAAAAACGAATCCGGGAAATGCTTCTTTATAAAAATCGTTTTCTCCGCGCTTCTCAAGATACACGAGATAATTGTGGATAGGAATGACCATCTTCCCTCCGATTTTCAATTGCTTCTTGAATGCTATGGGAACTTCATCGGCACCGGCAGAAACAAGGATGCGATCATACGGCTGTAATGGTGCATAGCCCTCATTCCCATCGCCCAAGATGCACTTCACAAGTCCGGAACGCACAAAATTGAATTTTTCTACGTTACACTGCGTCATAGCATGCAATTCCGGAAGAATTTCAACAGCTATAACTTTACCCTTGTCTCCGGTAATATGCGCCAATAGCGCGCTCGTCCACCCTGACCCACTACCGATATCCAATATCCGCTGTCCCGGCTTGGGATCAAGCAGTTCGAACATAATCGCAACCGTCGATGGCTGACTGATCGTCTGTCCAAAACCGATAGGAAGAGCTATATCTGCACCTGCCTGCTCCTCGAACTCTGACGGCACAAAATCCGCACGAGTGATCTCGTTGAATGCCCGGATGATCAGTTCTGATTTGAGATACCCATTGCGAATAAGAATTTCAATAAGTCCGCTCTCCATAAATACTGGAAACTATAATCCGATTACCTGGATAAAGATGTCTCGCTTGCGGGAACCATCGAACTCTACGACGAAAATACTTTGTCGCTCTGTCAGGAACAATTTGCCTTTCTCCACGGGAATAGTCTCGCTGTTTCCGAGAAGGATGGCTTTGCAGTGAGAATGGCCGTTGCTCCGTCCGTCTGAAGTGGACTCACGACGAAGTTCGAAAAGATCGTGGGAATAATGATCATCGACAGGAACAGCCTTGTACAGAATACGCATAAAATCCTGGATGAGCATCGATTCATTGTGATTGATGGCAACCCCCATAGTCGTATGGGGCACGAACACAAGCACCTGCCCTTCCCGTATACCCGAACGATCGACGATTTCCTGTACATTGTCAGTAATATCCATAAACTCAATCTGGGTCTTGCTTTCCAAATCGATTTTTTCTTTATGAATTTTCATACTGTTTATTTTTAACGACGAACCTTCGAAACCTCTTGTTTAGAGACTCTCTATTTCGTTCTTCAATTTATCTTTTGCTTGGGCGCCTACGAATTCTTTCACGACCTTTCCATCTTTGAAGACCTTGAGTGTAGGGATAGACATAATGCCGTACGTCTGAGCAATATCAGGGTGTTCATCGACATTCAACTTGCCGATCTTGGCCGTCGTCATTTCAATAGAGAGCTCTTCGATAACCGGACCCATCATCTGACAAGGCCCGCACCACGGTGCCCAAAAATCAACCAAAACCGGCTTGTCACTTTTCAAAACTTCTGCCTCAAAATTCTCTTTCGTAAACTCTATCGCCATAACATTATTCATAAAACATATTATGTCTCTATTATACATAAAATAACCGCAAAGAGCAAAGCCGGAATCATTTCTTGAGAACGGCAAGGAAAGCGCTGCTTGGAATGGACACTTTACCGATATCACGCATCTTTTTCTTCCCTTTTTTTTGTTTCTCGAGAAGTTTCTTCTTGCGCGAAAAATCCCCGCCATACAAGCCTCCTGTCACGTCCTTACGAAAGGCGGAAATCGTTTCGCGGGCGATGACTTTACCGCCAATGGCGGCTTGGATCGCCACAGCAAAATTCTGTTTTGGAATGACTTCCTTCAGTTTTTCCACCACTCGTTTGCCTTCACCGTAAGCATCACGGCGAGGAATCATCCGTGCGAAAGCATCAACGCGTTCATTGGCGACAAGGATTTCCAATTTCACCACATCACTCACGCGATATTCTATCGGTTCATGGTTCATCGAAGCATATCCCGAAGAAGCGCTCTTCAATTCATCATGAAAATTCACAATCACATCCATAAGCGGTGCCTCAAAAGAAAGGAGCACACGTTCTTCATCGATATACTCGGTATTTTTGTATTCCGCACGAATCGATTGTGTCAGGCTGAGAACATTTCCGAGATATTCGCTCGGTGTCACGATAGACAGTGCGACATACGGTTCATATATTTTTTCGATACTGGTCGGATCAGGCAGATTGGTCGGCGAATAAAGCGGAATGCGATTGGAATCGCCGTGGAGTTCGATCTCATACACGACCGATGGTGTCGTAATCGTCGGACTGAGGTCAAATTCACGTTGGAGTCTGGCCTGAATGATTTCCAGATGAAGCAGTCCCAAAAAACCACAGCGAAAGCCTCTGCCGAGAGCTTGATTGCTTTCCGGTTCGAAGGTGAATGCCGCGTCATTCAATTTCAATTTATCGAGTGCATCACGCATCAATGTATAATCATCGCCATCGACAGGATAGAAGCTAGCATATACTTCCGGTTTTATTTCTTTGTACCCGGGCAGACGTTCGGCAAGAATTTTTTCTCGCTCTTTGGGTTTCCATGTCACCGTATCCCCCACCCTGCAATGCCCCACCTCTTTCAGTCCTGTCGCGATATAACCGATATCCCCTGCGCGCAATATATCAGTCGGAACGAGATCCGGATGAAACGATCCGACTTCCACGGTTACTCCCTCTTTCTCCGTACCCAGCATATAGAGCATATCATCACGTTTCACCGAGCCATCAACCACTTTCACATACGCCACCACACCTTTGTACGTATTGTAGACGGAATCAAAAATGAGCGCGCGAAACAGTTTCTCTTCATCTCCATTCGGTGCCGGTACGAAATCGATCACTCGTTCCAATACTTTCTGCACGCCGACACCCGTCTTGCCGGAAGCGAGCAGGATATCTTCTTCTTTGCAACCAAGAATATGCACGATTTCTTTTTTGGTTTTCTCCACTTCTGCATTCGGCAAATCGATTTTGTTGATAACAGGGATGATTTCCAGCCCTTGCTCGACTGCGAGATAAAGATTGGCAAGTGTCTGCGCCTGAACTCCTTTGGTGGCATCGACAAGGAGGACTGCTCCCTCAACAGCGGCCAATGAACGAGACACCTCATAATGAAAATCCACATGTCCCGGCGTATCGATCAGATTGAGATTGTACTCCACTCCCTTATACTCATAATGCATCTGCACCGGCTGAAGTTTGATCGTAATGCCACGTTCACGTTCAAGATCCATCTGATCGAGCAATTGCTCTTTCATCTTACGTACTTCCACCGTTTTGGTCAGTTCGAGAAGACGATCTGCCAGCGTAGACTTGCCATGATCGATGTGAGCGATGATGCAGAAATTCCGGATATTCTGTTGTCGTATATGTTCATTCATTCCGTAAGGGTTCACCCCAATGTAATAGCGTGCATTCCATGCACGCTTACGGGTTGTAAAACAGACCCGTATTACACAGGGTAAAGCAAAAACGCACCAAAAGCAAGCCTTCGTTGTCTATTTTAAGCTCTTTATCTCGATAGCTCTACCACATTCAAGCAATCTTTTTCCGCTCCAGGCCTGTCTGCCGACAGGCAGGCTCACCGGCTTTCCTTGCTCACGAAAAATATTCCCTCACTCTACGGCATCCATAGGAAATTTTTCGATCAAAGAAAGCCGTCTCAGACAAGTGGAGCAACCAACAAAAAATTCTTGAATGGGTAGATCACAGAAACGCAATTCCAATTGCAAAATTCTACCAATCCCCGCGTTCCGGGTGATCTTCGGCGAGGGCGGCTGTTTCCGGCTGACGCAAGATCTTGCACAAGAGGAAGCGTTTCACCATCGTGAGTTCATCCACTTTGAGCCAGTGACAGATGACGACAAATGATACACCGCCTATGATCAGACCGGTCAGAAGCTGTAAGAACACTTTGGCGAATGTATCCAGTTCGTTGATGGTCAAAACGAAAATCGATTTGGAAACCTGCGCGATAAAAGCGGAGCACAACGTAGCAAAAAGAATTTTGAGTATAGGAATGAGAAACTCTCGATCATTCCACATCGCCAACCTTTTACGCAGAGCGATATAGAGAAGCACGAAATTCAAGATGCTACCCACTGAAAAAGCGATGGCCAAACCGAGCACAGAGTATTCCGGTAACAGGAAAGGAATGAGAACAATCTGTATTATCGCGCTCCACAGAGCAATATAAAACGGCGTCTTGGTATTCTGCAGAGCGAAGAATGCCCGAGCGAAGAGAGGTATCAAGCTCTGAGCGAAAAGACTGATGGCAAGAAACTTCAGAACCTCGAAAGTAAGAATCGTATCTTCCCAATCGAAATGCCCCGTACCGAGAATAACACGCACGAACTGGGCGCGGAATATAATGATGAAAAGTGAAAGAGGCAAGACGAAAAAGAGAATACGCCTGGATGTCTCTGTCAATATCGCAAAGAAATCTTCCTCCTTCTTCTTGGCTGCGAAAAAACTGAGAGACGGAAAGACTGCTACGGAAAATGCGATGCCGAACAATCCCAGAGGTACGCTCTGTATATTATTCGCCAGCGTGAATACCGCCAAGCTCCCCGAAGCAAGGGTGGAAGCGAATATCGTCACTGCAAGAAGACTAATTTGATTGACTGCCAGACCGAGCGAACGAGGGATCATCAGCCTGATGACTTTGCGTACGGTAGTATCTTTCCAGATATCTATGGAATGAAGCTTGAAATGAAATCCTGAACGACGGAGTGATGGATACTGAGTCATCATATGCAAGAATGAACCGAGCACGACGCCCCATGCTAAACCTACCGGTCCGATGAACGGAACGAAGAAAAGCGCGCCACAGATGATACCCACATTGTAGAAAATAGGAGCCAATGAATAGGCGGCGAATTGTTTGAAAGAAATGAGTACACCCCCGAATACGGCGCTGACGGCAAGAAAAATCGGTGAAAGAAGCATCACTCGTGTGAGCATCGCGACGGTATCCATTTTCTCCGGAGAAAATCCGGGAGCGATAAGAGCGGTCAGCCACGGAGCAAACACTATACCGAGCAAGGAAAGACCTCCAAGAAAGAGGAGGAGGAGATACAACGTCCCCGAAGTCAATTTCCAGGCTTCTTCTTCTTTCTTCTCGGCCAGGAATTCGGTGAAGATCGGAACAAAAGCGGCACTGAGCGCTCCCAAGACCAAAAGGCTATATAATAAGTCAGGGATACGGAAAGCGGCATAATAGGCATCCAACGTATCACCGGCACCGAACTGGGAAGCAAGAATGCGATCACGCAAGAATCCGAGAAAACGACTGGCTATGGAAGCGATAGCGATAAGAAGAGCGGCACTCCCGACTGTTTTGCTCGGAGTACTCGTCCACGAAGAAAAATTGTTGAACCATCGTTTTACCATACTTTTTTGATCACTATATTCCCGTCTGTGCGAGAATGATGAAATGATATGTATCTCGTGTATCGTATATTACTTGGCAGTACCGAAAACCATTCCGGCGAATACGTCGGTTTTCGAATCAGTTTCAAGTTTCCACTGTCGACTGTACGGTATCAGATTTCCGCTCGTCTGCCAAACTAGCTCGATTCCATCCGGAAATAATACCGACGAAAACAGCTTGCTTCCCAATGATCCTGATTGTTTTTGATAGAGTATCGCGTAGGAATCAGCTCCACCTTGATGAATCTGATTCATATCGATAGTAAACGGCAATCGGTAGCGATATTCGACCGTTACAGATTCTTGCGGACTGACATACACCCAGGCTCCGAATACGGTCTTCCCGGAATCCTGATACACGCGTGTTCCGCTCTTTTCATCGATAGAGAGAGAATTTTCCTCACGCTCCACGTCGACATCCCGCTTAAAACCGAGCGCTTGATAATCGAGTGGTGCTTCCGGAAATTCCCACGTCGCTCCCTGCGCCGATAAAAGCTTCGAGCCCTCTGGAACATACACACGCATATAATCGGCATTCACTTTGTTCCACCATATATAAGGAGTATTGCCACCGCGATGCGTACGCGTGATAAAAACCGTGTCTACGATAGAACCATCCGTGCTGATCTCGGCCGTATGTTTGATCGTCTCATCTATCACGCCATCCGTCTTGTATCCGTTGATATTAGTATGGATGACAGAGAGATAATCCTTGGACGTAGGGAGCACCCGTCCCGACCAACCCGCTCCATCGATCAATGCCTCTGTTTGTGGGTGACGCATATAGAGAAGCATCTGTTTTTCGTTCAGCCCTTTCACAAGCGCATTCGCGATTCTGTACAGAGTCATCTTATCTTGTGATGCGAAGACTTTCTCGATCAGAAGAGCCGTCAGATCAGCGAGCACTTTCTTCGGTTGATTCTCTTCCTTATCATATTTCGTCTCCACCTGCTCTTGGATGATCGGAATGAAATTATCGGCATCCACCGTAAGGCCATACTGAGGAAGCGTAATTGGTCCGGTCACAGAAAGCAGTTGTTGCATCACCGTCGGCGTCAATGTGATCACGCCATCGACTGTCGGTCCCCCCGTCTTCTCATAGAAGAAGATCGCTTTTTCGGCAGACATCGGGAAATCCGGAAACCAATTGCTATCATGTAGACTCCAGGTAGCGCTCACTTTCTGTATGGCTTTCGGAGGAACAATGTTTTCTCTCAGTTGACCGTCAGGATTGAAAATCCCGTCGACGAAAAAACGGCGGACAACACCGTCATTCACATCCATCAGCGCATACGTACCGATGAAACCTCCTGTGGCGCGCATTTCCTGATTATTCTGCAGGAGGAAAAGATACTTTCGAGGACCATTGCCACCCAAGAGTTCTTCAAAGAGTGCCTTATGCTGATCGAAATTCTTGATGAGACCGATGAGCGTAGGGAGGCTTTTGCGAACCAGCAGAAACTTCTCCTGCTTGTCTTTCGGAACACTCTTTATATCGACTCCTTTCAATGCCTGATTCCCCGCTTCAAGTTCGGTAAGCGTCTCTTCCAAAGGTATTTTGACTCGAGACAAAAAATCAAGAAACGAAATTGTATTTCCTTGCATATATGTTTCTTTGGAGAGCGCGAAATCCGCCGTGATCTTGTTGAGAGAGATTCCCGCCGAAGCGAAATGTTTCCCTGCTTCCAAAGCGGATTTTCCTGAAGCTATCTTGGAGAGTCCCGGTACGAATCGTGTCAAAGTAAACAACGACCCTCCCCAGGAAGAAAGGCTTTCTGTTCCGTGTGAAAACGATCGGTAGGCATCATCGAATCGAGACGACGATTCGCCCCATTGCTCGGATTGGATGTCCTCTACGGCCGAGGCAAGGTATCCATACCCACGCTCACCATCTGCAAGCACCATATTCTTCACATTCTCTGCTCTGTATATCACGAATGATATGCCTATCCCCGCACAGAGAAAGAGAATAAACGCGAAAAGAATACGCTTTTGCTTCCTCAGAAGAAATGATTGCTTTTGCATCAAATCCTCTCTAGACCATTTCAAATGATCCGGTTCAAATCGTGACACAGGTGCTTCAAAGAAAAGAGGTGTATACCCCCCATCCGTCTGTCCGTATTCCATTTTTGGTCGCTTCAAAACCTCCGGACGAGAAACGGGTCGAATATCAGAAAGTTGTGATGGTTGCTGCCTAAAAGGAGAAGACATATTATTTTTTACTCTTTGTTTTTGATGCTCTGCGTATAAATTTTCAATGTTTTCTCTGCCATACGTTCGAAACTATACATACGGATCCGGACATACCCACGCCGTATGCATTCCTGACGCGCTGTTTCTGAACAAAGCATTTCAGTCAGTTTCTCTTCCAACGATTCTTCTTTGTGGGGATCAAAATAGAGAGTAGCTTGACCGAGGATTTCCGGCAATGAGCCACAGGAAGAAGCCAATACGGGAATCCCTCGCGTCATCGCTTCGAGCGGTGGCAACCCGAATCCCTCATAGAACGATGGGAAGATATAGCATACGGCAAAACGATAAAGGGAACTCAATTCGGAATCGTCGACAAACCCCGTAAAAATGATATTCTGTATCTTCTGTTCCTCCGCCATTTTCTTCAAACGGGTATAGAAATAGTCTTCTTTGCCAACCAAGACGAATTCATAAAGAGGAAACTTCGGGGCTATTTTCAAAAGAGCTTCCAAATTCTTGTGCGGATATGCATTGCCGACATAGAGGAGATACGGCTTCAGTATATCACGCACTCCTTCTTTCTCTGTATCGGGCGACGGCGCTTGCAGTAATCTGAATCTATCAAAAAGTACCTTCTCTTTCTCCGGAGACAAAAACTGACACCAGGGATCGGCCGCCTCGTATGTCACTGATATTTTCCCTCGGGCGCGAGGATATTCCGCGAGGATATCCTCTGCCGTAAAATAAGAGACGGTGATGATATGTTCGGCATGATGAATAGCGCAAGCGATGATGAAACGATAGGCGAAAAATTTCATTCTGTAGAAAATCCCTGAGTGCGTGGTATTTTGAAGCGTCGGATAATGGAGCAATATCAAATCGTGGATGGTAACCACAAATTTTTTCGGATACAGAAACGGGACATTGAAGTGAGGAAAATGAACGAGATCCAATCGAAAGGAGAGAAGTTGGAGCGGAAAAAAAATCTGTTCCGAGAAACTGTACCACGGATATTCTGCCAAGGCTTTCTTGAAATGTCTGTTCCTCGGTACATAATCATCGAAATTCTCCCGTAATAAAAAAATGATATACTCATTCTCCGTATCCAGAGTTTCCAGACGCTCGATAAGTTTCTCGGTATAACGACCGAGTCCCTTGCCGATCGAACCATAAAATCGAGCATCGATACCTATTCGCATATTCAAGTGAATATCAATTATATCCCTTCTCTTCCAAAAGGATGAGGTCTCTCATCTGAAGCCTCTCAAGCGACACAGTATAAAAGAAGTGCCTGTGAAGCGAGGATTTTGAACATTTCCACATCCTCTATCTGATTCGTCGCTTTTGGAAAAATAATATACACAACTTTGTTCTTTGCTTCTCGTGGAGAACGAACGACCGCACAATCAGGATTTTCCCAAAACACTTTTCCAGATGCCAGGAGTTTTTTCGCGTTGAAAAAAGCGAACTTTTCGGGAGGCCCTCTTTCTATTATTTTTTCCAATTGCCCTGTTTTTGTATTGACAAAACGCAGTGAAACGGATTCTCCTTTGGAAAGAAGCTGTATCGCTTGAATGATCGATTGGAACGTTTCCGGATGCTCCTTGGCCAACGCATCTGAAGTGTCCTCAGGAAGATGAAAGATGAGATTTTTCACGATATCGAACTTACGATTCATCCCACCAATATACGAATACGAATCCGATAGATCTTTCGTGATGTCATTGGTTTTTCTCTGAAGATGAAGTTTTTCCCGAAAAACTTTCAGCAATTCCTTTTCTTTCGCCAAATAAAGGACGAAAGCGAGAACACCAAAACAAAGTATGATGAGTGATTCAATGTCTTCTTCACGAAGGAAAAAAAATCCATCCTGAATGATTTTCGGTGTGAAGATGATAAAAATGAAAAGAAAAAGATAGATCCAATACATAACATCTTTTATCAAAGAGTGAGAAAATGATCGAACAAAAAATTTTTCAACGAACCTCTCAGATCAAAGCGAGAGACCTTTCAGATACGCACGGAATCTCTCCCCTATTTCTGGGTGTTTCAACCCGAAATGAATCGTTGTCTTCAGAAAATTGAACTTGTCTCCGGTATCGAGCCATTCTCCTTCCAACATTCGTCCGTGTATCGGCAATCCTTTTTCGAGCATACTGTCAAAGGCGTCCGCCAGACGAATTTCACCGGATTTTCCTGATTCAATTCCGGCAAGTGCTTTGAACACATCATTGGTGATGATGTATTTTCCAACCGCGACTAATCGGCTCGGAGCATCTTCCGGTTTCGGCTTCTCCACTATGTGCGTCACCTTCCAATCATTCTCATCTACCTTCTCACCAGCCACGACACCGAATTTCGATACATCTTCCAGAGCCACTTCAGAAAGTCCGATAATCGGCGTCTGGTATTCCTCATACGTCTCGATCAGCTGACGGGAAGCAGGAACTTCGCTATCATAGATGCAGTCACCGAAAATCACCAACACGGACTCATCATCATCAATCAAGTGCGCTGCCTGCAGGAGTGCATGTCCGTCACCCAGAGGAATAGGCTGACGCACATAAGAAAACTTCGCGAGCATCGATATTTTTTGGACAACCTCGAGGAGATCCTGCTTATTCTTTTCTACCAATGTCTCTTCCAATTCATACGAAACATCAAAATGATCTTCTATCGCCCGCTTGCCACGACCCGTCACGAAGATAATTTCTTCAATCCCTGATGCCACAGCCTCTTCTACAAGATACTGCACTACTGGTTTGTCTACCACTGGCAACATTTCTTTTGGTTGTGCTTTGGTTGCAGGAAGGAAACGTGTTCCAAAACCAGCAACAGGGAGAATAGCTTTCTTGATTTTTCTCGGTTGATTGTTCTGCATAAGTACGCGTATAGGAAATTACATCATATCGACTATTTTTTCAGAGAAACTATTCCTTTGTATTCGGCATTGAACTCTCGTATGGCCTCGTTGATCATCGGATGGGATCGATCTCCAAGTTTTTTTTCACGTGCAAATACACTCGCTTCGAACAAAGATTCGAATGTCCCCGTATCGAACCAAGCCCCTTCTATAAGTCGTACATCAAGCATATGCTTGCTCAAATAGTATCTCTGCAAATCAGTGATTTCCAGCTCACCTCGTTCTGATGGAGTGAGTGTTTTCGCCCTTTCCACGACATCTTTATCAAAAATATAGATTCCAGGAATAGCAAACTGACTTCTTGGTGCAATCGGTTTCTCTTCGATAGAGATTACTTCATGGTTTTCATCGAACTCCACCACGCCGAAACGTTCTGGGTCTGATACCTCCTTGGCGAAAATACGTCCGCCTTTCTCGAAAGTTCGAATCGCTTCAGTGAAATCATCTTCGAAGATATTATCTCCGAGCACCAGAGTTGATGATTCGCCATCCAAAAAATCTTCCGCCAGAATGTAGGCCTCTGCCAAACCGCGAGGTGATTTTTGTACTATGAAAGAAAGATTCACTCCGAATTTTCGAAACATCGAGCCGAGTAAATTGAGGAAATTTCCAGAATGTCCTGGGGAAACGATGATAAGAATATCCTTGACACTAGCTCTGATGAGCGTATTCAGAGGATAGAAAATCATCGGCCGATCATATACCGGTAGAAGTTGTTTCGAAGTAAGAGCGGTCAAAGGAAGAAGTCTCGTTCCTGTTCCGCCTGCGAGAATGATACCTTTCATAAGAATGGGTAAGAAGAAAGAATTATTTTTTATACGCAGGGAAAGCACGACAAAGTTTTCTTACGACAATCTTCACGGTCTTCAATATCTTGATATCACCACCCGAAGAAAGCGTCATATGAATACAATCAGCTATCACCTTGACTTCTTTCTCCCGAAGTCCTCGTGTCGTAAGAGCCGGCACACCGATACGCACACCACTTGGATCCATCGGTCCTCGCGGATCATCCGGAATGACGTTCTTATTCACGGTAATACTGACATCATCCAGTAATTTCTCCGCTTCTTTACCTGAAATCCCATAATTCTTCACAACATCGAGCATAATCATATGATTATCTGTACCGCCGAAAAGTGGTACTACTCCATATTTGCACATTTCCTTTTCGAGCGTTTTCGCATTCTTCAAGACTTGTTTGGCATACTTTTTGAATTCCGGTCGTAGCGCCTCGCCAAAAGCTACTGCTTTAGCCGTAATCGTATTCATTAACGGTCCACCCTGAAGCCCTGGGAAAACGGCTCTATCTACCACTTTGGCGAGTGATGCTTTACAAAGAATCATACCCCCACGAGGACCACGAAGTGTCTTGTGCGTCGTCGTCGTGATGATATCGAAGTACGGGACGGGACTAGGCACGACTTTCCCGGCCACCAGTCCTGCAATATGTGCCATATCCATCATCGAATAAGCACCGACCTTTTTTGCAATGGCCGAGAATTTCGCATAATCGAGTTGTCGAGTATATGAGGAGAATCCGGCCAAAATCAATTGCGGTTTCTCTTTCAATGCCTGCGCTTCCAATTTTTTGTAATCAATGGTTCCATCCGGTTCTGTTTTGTATCCGACGAAATGATAAATCTGCGCCGGCAAAGTGAGTGGATGACCGTGTGTCAGATGTCCTCCGTGAGAGAGATCCATACCGAGGATCGTATCACCTGGTTTGAGTATGGCAGAATACGCCGCAAGGTTGGCAGGTGCCCCGGCGTGTGGTTGCACATTCGCGTGTTCTGCTCCGAACAATTTCTTAGCTCGGTCTATAGCCAGTGTCTCTACGACATCGGTAAACTCCTGTCCGCCATAATAACGCCGACCAGGATAGCCTTCGGAATATTTATTAGTGAAAACAGTCCCGAGCGCCTCGAGAACCGCCTCTGAAACATAATTTTCTGAAGCAATCATTTCAAATCCTTCTTCTTGTCTTTTCATTTCTCCCCGCAAAGCATCATACGCACGCGTATCTTGTTTTTTTATCACGTTGTATTTCATCATACTATTTGAGTATCATTCCCAATTTATACATCAAGATTCCGGATGGCAGAAAATTTTATTCCATAGAAGTAAGATAGTCTTTAAGGGCTTCGGCATACGGACGAATCGGCGTACGCTTCGTATTGAGAAGCTTCGAATAATGAGGACGTTTAGCAGGACGAGGAAAAGCCTCGCTACCTACAGGTTGTATTGTAACTCCAATTTTGGCCTGTGTATAGAGCTCCTGCACAGCCGTATACCAAGTAACATCCCCACTATTCGGTAAATGATAGATACCGAAAATCGCTTTATCTTCTATCAAAGACTTCGTTTCTCGTGCTAGATCCGGTGCATAAGTAAAACAACTCTTCTCATCATCAACAGCCTGTATCACATCTTTTGTTTTCCCGAGAGTGAGCATAATATCAAAGAAACTCTTTTTCGCTATACTACTCACGGCTGGTTTTCCAAACAGTTTCGAGAGACGAATAATATAATATTTTCCCTCTTCCTTTATCACATTTTCTTCTCCGGCTCTTTTGCTTATCCCATACCGAGAAATCGGATTCGTTTCCGCATCCTCTCTGTATCCTGATTCATCGGAACCGTCAAAAACATAATCTGTCGAATAATGCACAAAAAGAATATCCATTTGTTTCGCAAGATGTGCAAGAAATCTAGGGACTTCGGCATTGAGCATCATCGCTTTCTGATATTCCTCATCGCTCTCTTCACACATATCAACAGCGTTATAAGCCACAGCATTGATGAGGATATCGGGAGCATACAATCTCACTTTTTCTTCTGTCTTGACGAAATCAGTCACGTCAATATCTCCGAAATCCCATCCGGCAACCATATATTTTTCATCACCCGAAAAGATGCTGACCAGCTCTTGTCCAAGCATCCCTTTTGCTCCGAGTATCAATACTTTACTTACCATACTGTTTTCCATACTATTCTTTATATGTTCCTGATTCAATATTTTTCCACCAAGCTTCATTTTCTCGAAACCACTCCACTGTTTTTGTGAGACCGTCTTCCAACGTCACTTCCGGATGCCAACCGAGCTCGCGTTCGATCTTGGAAAAATTGATAGCATAGCGACGATCGTGTCCGGCTCGGTCTTTCACATATTCGATCATACTTTCATCTTTTTCAAGAAGTTCAAGGAGTTTTTTCACAATCCAAATGTTTTCCCGCTCGCTCGCTCCCCCGATGCAGTACGTCTCTCCGATGATACCCTGATGAATGATCAAATCAATGGCTTTACAATGATCTTCCACATACAGCCAGTCGCGTACATTAAACCCATCACCATACACTGGCACTGTTTTCCCCTCAAGGAGATTGGTAATAGCGAGCGGGATAAGTTTTTCAGGAAAATGATACGGACCATAATTGTTCGAACAATTGGAAATCGTCACCGGAAGATCGTAGGTATGAAAATATGAACGAACGAGATGATCAGAGGATGCCTTGGAAGCGCTGTACGGGCTCCGAGGGTCATACTTGGTATTTTCATCGAATGGAGCATCTTCCGGCTCTAAAGCACCGAATACCTCGTCCGTAGAGATATGATGGAAACGTTTGTTGTATTTGCGAGCTGATTCGAGAAGCACAAACGTACCCTTGATGTTCGTATCGATGAAAGCGTATGGATCTACAATAGAACGATCAACGTGTGATTCTGCGGCAAAATGCACCACGACATCAGACTCTGCCACGAGAGGATCAACGACATTCGCATCGGTCACATTCCCTTTGACGAAACGATATCGTTCATCATTTTCCCATACTTTCAAATTCTCCAGATTCCCAGCGTATGTCAGAATATCCACATTGATTATTCGGTACTCCGGATACTTTTTCAGAATATGATGGATGAAATTCGATCCTATGAATCCGGCTCCTCCGGTAACGAGTATTTTCATATAAATAAAGAAAAAATTAAAAAATATATTCCTCTGGAATATCTTTCAGCAACGAATGTTCTCGATCTTTACCGGAAACAATCGGGCTCTCGATTCCCCACTTGATTTTCAGTGCCGGGTCGTTCCATACGATTCCACGCTCGTGTACTTTGGAATACACATTAGTACATTTATATTGGAAAAGCGTATCATCTTCGAGTGCAATAAATCCATGAGCAAAACCTTCAGGAATAAAAAATTGCTTATGATTTTCTCCCGAAAGTTCTACCATTACAAACTGTCCGAACGTCGGTGATCCGAAGCGGATATCGAGAGCGACATCAAGCACCTTCCCTTTCAAAACTTGCACCAGTTTTGCCTGACCAAATGGCGGTGCCTGATAATGCAGTCCGCGAAGCACGCCTTTCTTGGAAGAGGAGAAATTATCCTGCACAAAATGTATGTCCGTACCAAAAATCTCCTGATAACGTTCTTCCTGAAATGTTTCGATAAAAAAACCTCGATCATCCGAAAAGACGTCAGGTTCAATAATCACTACCCCTGCCAATATGGTTTTTTCCGTCTTCATATTTCCTATTATAACGGGTTTCGTTTCAAAGTAAAAGCCCACGATCTCTCCGAGATTATCCAAAAAAAACAGTCGAACCCATCCACGGATCCGACTGCGTCTTTACAAATATTTCAAACAGAAACGCTCTGCTTGAAGATAGATCGGGGCAAGCGCCCTGATGATTAGATTTGGATATCATTCATCACATCGTCCAGAGTCTTCTTTTCTTCTGCAGGCTTCGGCGCTTCGGTAGCTACAGGAGATGCGAAAGAAGTGTTCTCACGCGCTTCGCGAGGTTCTCTCGGCGGTCGTTCAGATCCCTCCGGTTCATTGATTTTCAAATTCACACGAGCATTGTTACGAGCCCCGATCACACGGAGGAGTGTTCGTAATGCTTTGGCAGTCATACCTTCACGACCGATAACCATCCCCATATCTTTCGGATTGACGTCGAGTGTTATAAGTACTCCCATTTCATCGATCTTCCTTTCCACCTTCACATCATCTGGATTATCCACGAGCATCTTCACAGCATACTCGATAAAATCCTTGTCCTTCACATTATCTGTCATAAGACTTGATAGTACGGATTAAACATTACCGAAGAAGATTCATCATCTGCTTCACGGATATACTATAACTTTTTTTCCTCAAGCGTGCAAGCCCACACACCAATTGAGCTTAAGTATAATAAAGAGAATATCTCACTAAATTCCTTCCTAAAAAATGATTATCAAAAATACCGATATATTTCCAAAAATTGAAATTCACTTGGTGTGCGGGCAAGTCACATCATACATTCTCCCACTCCGACGGCCCGATGAACGGACGGCGACGCCACTCTTCTGATTGACAGCAAAGAAGCGTCACACGCGCACTGGGATCGATCAGGAGCGCTTCGGTGATTTTCTCCATCCGCATACCCCTCGAGCCCTTGATGAGAATCAGATCTTCGGAACGAATGATACCTGACAGATTCTCAAGTATCGAAGACGGATAAGGAAACCAGTGTGCTTGACGACTCGGGAAACCTGACGAAAGGAGTGCTTCATACAAGGATCGCATATGCTTCCCGACAGTCACGACGATCTGCGCACCTGAAGCCACGACATCTGTTGCAAGCATCGCGTGTTCCTCTACAGCATCTGAACCAAGTTCCAGCATATCACCCAGAATCACTACTTTTCGTGGCGCCATAAATTCTCCCAGTGTCTCCAGTGCCGCTCTCGTCGAAACTGGTGAAGCATTGTATGTATCATCCAAAAGAGTCATCCCATTCTTCCCCGGAAGAATACGAAGTCGTCCAGGCAAGGGTTCAAAGTTTTCGAGAGCTTCTGCGATTTCCACTAAATTCATTTTCAACGCCACTCCAACGGCTACTCCTGCCAAAGCTCCCGAGATATGATGTCTAGCGATGATTTTCGGCAAACGCACAGGAATCGTCTTCCCCTCGTAGTTCAGTTTGAAACTGAATCCCTCCACTCGTTTCACATCACGATGAAACAAAAGATTATCGGCACGGAGCATCGCATCAAGACCAAAACCATAGGTGAGAGTCTTGGCCCTCGTTTTCTCTTGCATTCGTATCACATTCTTATCATCGGAATTAAGGATGGCAAAACCATCCGGAGGGAGAGATGCAAGTAATTTGCCTTTCTCTTTCGCGATATTCCCAAGCGATCCGAAAAAAGCGATATGGCTGGAAGAAATCTGCGTCACTACTCCGATCTTCACCGAAACGAAACTGAGGAGATATTCCATATCCAAAGGACGATCAATCCCCATTTCAAGCACGAGCACCTCCGGATAACGTATAGGAAAGATCACCATCCATAGCCACTTGCAGATTATCTTTCCCCAAGCAAAAATCGATGCCCCACCGCTCTTCGCACCTATGATGGTGAGCGGTATGCCGATTTCGTTATTATAATTTCCTTCCGCTTTGCGTACGAAATATGCCCGTGACACGATCAGCGCTACTGCCTCCTTAGTCGAGCTTTTGCCTACTGATCCGGTGATACCGATGATAATCGGGTGGTATTTCTCTAGTACCACACGCGCCATAAAACGTAGAATCTTTTCAAGCAGTTTCTTTTTGTTCACATTCATAAAAGGATATTACTTCTTTACCGGTACTTCTTCCGTCGGTTTAATCTTGGCATACTCTAACAAAAATTTCATAATCTGACTAAATGTCGGCGCAGCGCTTGATTCCGCCCATTCCACTTTTTTCGGATTATCCAATTTCACCAATACGACGAAGCGCGGGTCATCAAGCGGCGCATATCCGACGAAGGAACCGATGCTCAAACCGTCTTCATACCCTTTCGCATCGCTCTTCGCTACTTGAGCGGTACCCGTTTTCCCGACGACCTGGTAGCCAGGAACGTCCGCTCGTTTCCCGTGTCCATTGACGACAACACTCCGCAACATCATGCCGATAGTGTGACTTGTCTCTTCACTCAAAACTTGACGGACTATTTCTGGTTGTATCTTTTCTTCTCGACCGTCGGAATGGATGATACGATCGATGATGTTCGGTCTGATGAGTTTGCCCCCGTTGGCAAACACCACATACGCATCAAGCATCTGAAGCGGTGTCGTCGTCACTCCCTGACCGAACGATGCTGTGAAAAAGCTGATGTTGGAACGCGTATTCTCCAAATTCCTGATACTCCCCGCAAGTTCTGCCGGCAAACCTATATTCGTCTTTTTACCGAAACCAAATCGTGTAAAATAATCACCGAACGTTTGATTCCCGATAAGTTTTTCGACATAGATCACGCCCGTATTGATAGACTGATCCAACACTTTCGTCATCGTGCTTCTCCCGTATACTTTATTCTCCGAATTATGAATCACATAACCAGCAACGCTTTCCGATCCGGTGTCGACGAATTCCGTCGTCGGCGATACTTTCCCTTCCTCGATGCCCATAGCCATAACGATAGGCTTCATCACCGATCCCGGTTCGTAGGTCATACTGACAACCGGATTGAGAAATACCGAATAATCTTCTTCCTCGGAATAATTATTCGGATCGAATTGCGGAAACGAAGCCATAGAGAGGATGTTTCCCGTTTTCGGATCCATCACGATCGCACTGGCGCTATCCGCCTCGTATCGCTCGACGGAATCCTTAAGGATCTTCTCAGTCTCATACTGGATGACACGATCGATAGTGAGGAGCAGACTCTCACCGTTCTTCGGAGATACGATCAATCGATCGGAGAGAGGAAGCCATCTGCCGGCGGCATCTTTCTCCTGAGAGACCGTGCCTGTCTCGCCCCGCAAGATACCATCTTTCGATGATTCTATGCCATAACCACCTACTCTGCCATTCTCCCTCAGACTCGCAAATCCGATTACCTGCGAAGCCAATTCTCCCGCCGGATAATAACGATATTTTTCCGGAAGAAAGGCTATCCCTTTGAGACCCAATTCATTGATACGCGCTATCTCCTCATCATTCAAACGTTTTTTAATGATCTCAAAAGGATCGTTCGGACGATCAAGTTTGTTCTTGATCACCCCTGCATCCAATCCCAAAATACGCGCGAGTTCCAAAGCGGCTCGATCTTTTTCTACGACATCTTTCGGCGATGCATAGACCATCTGATACTCACGATTCACCGCCAAAGGATAACGATCTTCACCATCATGAATATATATTTCTCCGCGATCAGCGGAGAGTTCCTGGAAAGCATTGTGCTGATTCTCCGCGATTGCTACCCATTTATCATGACTGACGACCTGAATGAAATAGAGGCGTACTATCAAAAACACACCGACAAGAAAGATGCCTCCAACAATAATACCGACACGACCATACTTTTCTGAAGTACCGACTTCTTTTTTCGTTCTTTTTAATTGCGCATTTCCGGGACGTTGCATATGGCTTTTCTTCTACGAATCATAGATTTTCAGAAAGTCCCCGCGGTTATTTCAGAGCAACCGACCCTCGTTCTTCAAAATAGACAGCGGTATCCACTTTCTCCATCTGGAGATCTCCCTCTACGCTCTCGATGCGATAGAGCGATCGCAAATCCGCTTCGGCAATCTTGAGGTTTGCATTGTCTTGTTTGAGTTTTCCTATTTCTTTTTCCAACGTTCTCATATGATACCCTTGTACCGCGCTCTGATTCACCGAATAAAGGTATCCGCCACCGATAACGAAAACAACCAGAAGCACACCGAGCATCGCTCTATGTACCGAGCCAGGAAGTTCGCGCTGGAACCTTCCATTTCTTGCACGGGTTGTCTCATGGCAATATATCTGCATACAATTTTTATTTTTATTTTTACCTACCTGCCGGCAGGCAGGTTTTTTTTCTGACACCAGGGAAAGAATTTTATTCCCCTGATCAAAGCTTTTCCGCTATTCTCAATTTGGCGCTACGCGATCGCGGATTATCTTTCACTTCTTTATCTGTCGGTATGATCGGTTTTTTGGTGAGTATCCTTATCTTCGGTTCATTCCCACAACGACAGACAGGGAACCCTGGAGGACAAACACATCCCATCGCTTGCTTTTTGAAGAACTGTTTCACGATCCGATCCTCTCCGGAATGAAACGTAATCACAGCAATCCGCCCGCCGACTTTCAATCGTTCTATCGCTTGTTTCAGGAACTTCTCCAAATGCTCTGATTCTTGATTGACTGCTATGCGAAGAGCCTGAAACGTCTGCGTAGCCGGATGAATCTTCATCCTCTGCCTCTTCCCTCTGGGGTAAGCCTTCTCGATAACGTCTCGCAATTCATCAGTCGTCGTGAATGATTTTTCTCCTCTCGCAACAATAATTGCCGATGCGATACGCCTGCTCTCGCTCTCATCTCCACACCCACGAAGGATGCTTTCGATTTTCTCAAGAGAAAATGTATTGACGATCTCTCCTGCCGTGAGTTCTGTTTCCTGGTTCAATCGCATATCAAGCGGTCCGCTCTGTGAAAAACTGAATCCCCGATCACCCGTCTCGATCTGATCCGAAGAGAAACCCAGATCCGCAAGAATCGCATCGACGGTCTCAATACCTTCTCGATCGAGCACTTCTTCCAAAGAAGAATAATTATCGTGCACGAGTATGAGCGAATTTTTTTTCAGTGCCTGTCGAAAAAAATCATCTTCTGCTACCCGAACACGAAAGGCATCAAGAGCAGAAAGATCGGCATCAATGGCAATCACTTTCCCTCCAGGAAGAATATGCTTCAATATCTCCCGCGTATGACCGCCACCACCGAGCGTCGCATCTACGACGATAGCTCCTTTCTTAAGGTACAAACCCTCTCTCGTCTCCTCAAGCAATACCGGAATATGTTTCGTCATACCATTCTTTTCAACCATCAAATATAAAAACTTCGCTCTTGTAAATTTTTATATTTGATATTTGAATTCTTCTCGTGAACCGATCATTCGTTTTTTGTTGACTGTCTAATAGATTCCCAATTTCCCCAGATCTTCTGCGATCTTGCCGGTATTCTTCTCTGCCTGACCCTTATACTTATTCCATCTCGCCGTGTCCCAAATTTCCAATCGGTTGAACAACCCGACAATTGTCACGTCCTTTCTTAGTCCGCCATCTTTTTTCAAATATTCAGGGAGGAGAATTCTCCCCTGGCTATCGAGCTCTACGTCAGTCGCCCCAGCGAGCATCACACGAATGAAACTCCGCGTGCCTGCTTCACCGACCGGTAACGTACCAAGTTTCGATGCCAATTCCTCCCACACTTTCATCGGGTACACGAATAAACAACTATCGAGTCCGCGCGTCACGACTACCTTGCTCCCGAGTTCCAAACGAAACTTCGAAGGAAGCGCCAGGCGTTTCTTGGGATCTATGGTATGTGAATATTCCCCGATGAACATAAAGCATTCTGATGTTATACCGGATCTGATCCAGTGTCTCTTCCAATTATCAGATCCCAAATCAAGTTTGGGACGATTACGTCGTTTCCCCACTTCAACCCACTTTGATTCAACATATCCCCATTCTACGCCACCCTATGGGAACCGTCAACAGAAAAGTTATGCACCAAAAAAACAGCCTTTTCAAGCCGTTTCTTAGTATACTTATGCAATGGAGAAAAATCTGTTTATTTCATTACTATCATAATCAGAATTTTTCAAGGAGTTTTACAAGAAGACGCACTGGTGCGCCAGCCGAACCCTTGGCGAGGAATTCATCAGGAAGTGTCGTCATACGAGGAGCAATATCGAGGTGCACCCACGGATAGGATTTGTCAACAAATTGCTTGAGAAAAATAGCAGCGGTAATTGCTCCGCCATAGCGTGTCTTTCCGAGATTGGCAACATCACCGAACGTTCCTTTTATTTCTTCATCGTATTCATCCCAGAGCGGAAGTGGCCAGACATAATCCCCGCTCTCTTCACCGAGATGACGGAAAAGTGTTTCAAGTTTTTCATCCTGTGTGAACAACGCAGACGCACGTTCACCAAGTGCCACGAGCGCAGCGCCAGTAAGCGTCGCCACATCAACGACGAGTGATGGGTGGTACTTTTTTGCATAAATGAGCGCATCAGCCAGAATGATTCTTCCTTCGGCATCTGTATTCAAAACTTCGATAGTTTTCCCTGACATTGAACGCAGAATATCTCCAGGACGATAACTCGATCCTGATGCCATATTTTCCACAGCCGGAATCAGTGCTACGATATTCTTCTTCATCTTGAGTCGTACCGCTGAAGTGAGCGCGTGAATCACCGATGCTCCACCAGACATATCCATATTCATTCCGAGAATACTATCACTCGGTTTGAGATTGATACCGCCTGTATCAAACGTCACGCCCTTGCCTACGAGTACTATGGGAGCTTTTTTCCTATCCGTCCCAAAATATTCAAGTACTATGAAACAGGACTTCTCTCTCGAACCCTCACCCACTCCGATGATACCACCCATCTTCAGTTTCTTCATTTCTTTCTCACTCAGAACAGAAAGTTTGATCGGCAAACCCTTGATAGACTGCTTCGCATACGAAGCGAGAGACGACGGGGTCATTTCCCTTCCAGGCATCGTGGCAATATAGCGTGACCGATTCACTTCTTCACCGATGATGATACCTTTTTTCAGTCCCTTGGATATTCGTGATTGAATAGCACTCTCAAAAAATATTTTCTCTACCTTCCGAAAACCATCTTTCGGTTTCGTTTTGAATATATCAAAAGAGAAATCTGCCATAAGGGCATTCGTAGCGAATATCTCTGCCATTTCTGATTCATCGATCATAAGATGTGGGAACTGCCATTCTTCCCAATACAGGGCACATTCCTTAACCTGATGTTCTTTGGCAGACATCACCACCCGCCTGACCAAAAGCATCAATTTCCGTCTGGTCATTTTCTCACGAACACCAATACCAAAAGAAAGGATTTTCACGCCTCCTTCTCGTATCATTTCATCAGCCTCCGTATCCACAAGATGAACACGGGTGACTGTTTCAGAAAAATTTTTTGTAAAAAGAAATTGCATAGAAAATATGTAAATGATAAGCATCTCAGTATATCATTTTTTTGATGAAAATAAAAAATCGGTAACCCCATCTTCAACAATCAATTGCAACGCTATTGTATAATTAAGAAAATTAATTAGAAAATAGCTTATGCAAAAAAAGAGAGAATTTAAGCAATTGACCCTGGATGACAGAATAAATATACAGATAAAATACCTAGAAGGGTTGTCATTTGAGAAGATTGCTAATTATCTAGGAGGCGGAAGAAACAAGGGAACCATCTCCAGGGAAATAGCTGGAAAACCAGCCCGAGGAATGGGCAAATATCAGGCACACATTGCTCATGAAAAAGCCTTGAAAAAAAGAATGGGAAAGAAAACGGAAAGAATGAATTACCCCGGAGCAGAGCTCCGAGGTATCAGTGATACTTACAGGTCTGCGAATAAATTAGGTTGTGAACGTTGTATTTGTTGATACTGCTTGCCTTGGTTTTTTACATAGTTTCTAATGACAGACTCGTTGCCGTACTGTCCGACTGTGTTGATGTAGAAACCGCTTGTCCAAAAGCTACCTCCCCAGAGTTGTTTTTTGACTTCAGGATGAGAGAGGAATAATTGTTTTGCAATGATGCTTTTGATCGTTTGCACCATTCTTGTCAGGAGCATAGCTGGGACGCTCTGGACAAGAAAGTGCACATGATCTTCGTCTGTACCAATCTCTATGAATTGTATTTCATAACATTTACTGATTTGTTCACACGTTTGTTTCAGGGTTTCTTCTGTTGTATCGGTCAG
>Ga0210053_1000870_pt1 | contig 29157 bp, 23 predicted proteins | sample CryGeymeta201512_FD_185467 | JGI IMG/M metagenome (GOLD analysis project Ga0210053, IMG submission 185467) | Groundwater microbial communities from Crystal Geyser aquifers in Utah, USA - Crystal Geyser metaG 2015-12 (SPAdes) (version 2) | ecosystem: Environmental > Aquatic > Deep subsurface >... | reverse complement strand
TTAAAAATATTTTTTGAAGGATTTGGATAAATAACAACATCTGTTTTATTAAAATCAGGAGATGAAAGCGTGGTGCCTTCAATAACTAAATCATCCATAATAATACCTTCCTGGTTTACAGCTTCATCTGAATGAAATACAAATCTAAAAATGATATTGGTTTCAGTATTTAAAGCGGCTAAATTATAGCTGTATTGTTGCATGCTTGCATTGGTTCCCGTCCATTGAGCCCCTGGACAATTTTGGCAATCTACACCACCAGAACTAGCATTGGTTCTATCGCTATTATACCAGTTTAAATCGGTTGCGCTTCCTAAAACAGCCCAACTTATACCAGAATCTGTAGAGTATTCCACATAAATAATATCCCAGTTTTCTTCTAGATCATAAGCCATATTAAACTTTAAGCTAGGATTGGCAAGCACACTTAAATCGTAGCATTCTGAAACCAGATAGCTTTTCATGGAATCTGGATAATTCCCACTTAAGTTGGTTCCATAAACATGAGTTCCTGAGGTTGCTGTGTTAAGTAGGTTACCCGTTGGAATACCTCTTTCCCAAAATCCAGAAGAGGCGTTAACACTACCTTCATTATATGTAATAAGAGCTTCATCAATAGTTTCAAAATCATTAACCACATTAACCGTTTCTGAAGTATTTGCGTAAAAATAACTGGTTAAGGTATTATTGAATTGAAAGGTGTCATTCGTTGTTGAAATGCTTATGTCAAGTTGTTGAGTACCCAAATTAGCAACAGATAGACTTGGAATATTAATTAAAGTGGTTTCATTTTGAGCTAAAACACCATTCCAAAGAGTATTGGTTGTCACACCATTTAAAACGGCAGCTATGTTAATTGAGTTTACCGTATTAGAGCCTAAATTTTTCACTAAGATTTTAACGGAATCTATACTTCCACAAACAACGGATTGATTGATGTTTTGAATGGCATCTAAACTAATTTCATTGCTTAATGATTCTGTGGGAATAACAGATTGCCAAATACCTCTTCCATAGGTTGCAGCTGTAATTTTAGCATCGTTAATATTAATTTCTAAATCGCGTACAGCAACCGTTGGTAAATTGTTCCCAAATAATTCCCAATCTCCAATAGTGTCGTCATACCTGTAAACGCCCAAGCTTGTTCCTAAAAACAATGGGTTTTGAGTATGAAGATTTTGATGTTTAATAATGTTTTTGGTTACGTTTGGCAAACTTCCTGTAATGTCAGAAAAGGTATTACCGCCATCAAAAGATTTAAAAACGCCTCCAAAGCCTCCAGAAGTGGTAACATAAACAATATTATGGTCATTATTGTTAACTTCTATAGAAGTGATATTGCTTAAAAAAGATTCAACATTGTTGAATGTAACGCCTTTATCAATACTTTTTTTAAGAGTGTTAAAAACACCTACATAAATGATGTCAGTATTTATGTTATCAAGCTCTAAAACATCAATATTGCTAACACCTAAATTCGTGGACACTTGCTGCCATTTGCCATTTAAAGTATATAATTGTGAATATCCTGCATATAATTCACCGTTCTTATTAATGGCTAAAGGGGTTATCCAATTGCCTCCACTATCATTTGGCCCTGTTTCGGCTTCAGGAACGGCAACAACATTATTGATGACAGCACCAGATTCTGAGGAGATGTATAGTCCGCTACCATACTGTATAAAGCCATACATTACATTGGAATTGTTGGGATGAATGGCTGTATCCATACCATCTGCACCATAATAGTTTTGCCAAGAGGCATTGTTAAGGGCATACCCACCATTATCTTGCAAGCCACCAACCATTTTGTTAGAAGATTGATTGGAAACAGCAACTCTGTAAAACTGACTTATTTGCATGCCAGCTGTTAAATCTGTAAAATTAGTTCCTCCATTGGTAGATTTATAAAAACCCCCATCGGTTCCAGCAAATAAGGCGCCGTTATAAAAACGCAATAAATGGATATCTGCATGAGAATAGGATGCTGTAAATGGAGAACTCCAATGGTTTACTTTTGAAAAAGCAGTCCCTCCATCAAGGGTTTTCCAGATATTTAGTACGCCTGTATAAACTTCATTTTCATTAGTATCTGAAACGGCCATAGCCAAATCAAACCAAGCTTGAGAGCTTTCAAAAATATCTCCAACAGTAGCACTCGTTGCTTTAGTAACAAAGGAATCTCCAGAGTTTGATGATTTATAAAGTCCTTTAAATGTATAATCAGGACCAGGATTGGCGCTCAATGCATAAACAACTTCTGGGTTATTAGGGGTAACATCTATTACGATTCTTCCAGAACTGGTTGGAAAACCATTTATGGATTGTGAAAATGATTCTCCTGCATCAGTAGATTTATAAAATTTATCTGGTGTTACCATGTAAATGATGTTGGGGTTACCAGGTTTTATTTTAATGTCGTTAATAGTGCCAGAGAATTTATTTACCCATGTGATACCAGCATTAGTGGTTTTATATAACCCTTGGTTTGTAGCCACCCATAGCATGTTAGAATCGTTTGGATTCATATAAATATCGTTCATTCTAAAATTAGCCGTACTTGGACCAAGCCCCGTAGTATTCCAAGTGGCACCTCCGTCAATAGATTTCAATACACCAACACTAAAAGAATCTCCGGCATCATCATCTCCTGTGGCTATATAAATGATATTGGAGTTATTGTAGTCAATAGCAATACCAGAAACACCTATTTGTGGCAAATTATCAGACAAAGGAATCCAGTTTAACCCGGAATTTGTTGATTTCCAAATACCCCCAGCTGGAGCACCGGCATAATAGGTTGTTGGGCTATTAGGATCTACTATAATAGAATTTACTCGACCTTGACCCGAAGACCATGAGCCCGTATTGGTGTGCTCAAAAGGACCAACAGCTTGCCAATTACTTTGGTCTAGTAAAGATTTATTTTCTTTGGATTGTTTAACCGTTAACCAAGTGTTCCATAACTCTTCAGATGATGGCAAAGTACCATCCTCTTTTACAAAATATTTCCAAAATTCTTCCCAACGCTTAAAAGGCTTGTGGCCACTTCCTTTAACGTCTTTGTCTCTGGTTTCCCAATAGGCGTCAAAAGCATCAACAATGTCCTTAAAAGTTACGGGCTTTAAAGTTTTAGCCTTTTTGGCATTGATGGATTCCATCCATGGAGCGGCTTGGTTAAACTGTGCTTGAAAGGTTAATGAAAACAAAAAAACACATATGATTGGTAGTTTTTTCAATGGGTATAAATGTTTTGTGAATCTTTTTCAAGCTTTTTATTCATCTGTAAATTTAAGTTTGAAACAGCTTCTAAAAATTCTTTAATGGTTGTGTTTAATTCCTCTTTGGAATTGTTGGATAAATTATAAATACTTTCAAACTTAAAAAGTTTTGTTTCTAAGGCTGTTATTCTAGCATCCACTGAAGGCGTATTAATTGTGTCTGGAATATTTTCTTTAAGTTCTTTAACAAAGGTTTTAATGGCTTCGTGGTTGTCTTTAAAAAAAGACAAATTTCCTTTTTTAATATCGGTTATCATCAGTGCTAATTCATGGTAGGCTTCCCATGTTTCTATGGCTTTTTCGGTTTTACCATCTAAACCAAACTCTACAAAATTCAGTTTAGAAATATCAGCAGCCGTTATTTTGGTAATGGCAGATTGCTCCGTGGTTTTAACTATAGTGTTTTCTTTTTTTTGGGAACAAGAAAACAGTATCAAGATGATAGGAATAAATCTCAACAATAAAAGTTTCATGAAGTGCAATTTTTTTTGAGTTTTACAAATATAGTAGAATACATTATTATTTTTTAAATTATATTCAATCAGTTTTTATTTTTTTTCATTATTATATAATTTCATCAATAAAATCTTATTAATTTTGATGTATTCTTATAAAAAAATATCAATGACTCCTAAAATATTAATTATTGGCGCTTGTGGTCAGATTGGATCTGAATTAACCTTTAAGTTAAGAGCTTTATATGGTGATAAAAATGTTATTGCCAGTGATATAAGTTACAGTAATTTAGAGGTAGTTAATTCTGGAATATTCGAAATTGTAGATGCCCAAGATTATGCTGCCATTAAAGGTTGCGTAGAAAAACACCAAATAGATACGGTTTATTTAATGGCTGCCATTTTAAGCGCAATGGGTGAAAAATATCCTATGAAAGCATGGGATTTAAATATGAGTTCTCTTTTTCATGTGTTGAATCTTGCCAAAGCAAAGTTTATAAAAAAAGTATTTTGGCCATCAAGTATAGCCGTTTTTGGGTCAACAACCCCTAAAGATAATACGCCGCAATTTACCGTCATGGAACCGTCAACCGTTTATGGAATTACCAAGCAAGTAGGGGAACGATGGTGCGAATATTATCATAAAAAATACGCCGTTGATGTTAGAAGCTTACGATATCCGGGCATTATTAGCTGGAAAACATTACCAGGCGGCGGAACCACAGATTACGCCGTTGAAATTTTTCACAAAGCCTTAACAGAAAAAACCTATGAGAGTTTTTTAAATGAAAATACGGCGCTTCCCATGATGTTTATGGATGATGCTATAAAAGCGACGGTTAACATCATGCAGGCCAATGAAGATGATGTTAAAATCCGTTCGTCTTACAACTTATCTGGAATCAGTTTTACACCTAAAGAATTGGCCAAATCCATCAAACAGCAAATACCAGACTTTACAATAACCTATAAACCAGATTACCGACAAGAGATTGCAGATAGCTGGCCTAAAAGTATAGATGACTCTTTTGCCAGAAAAGACTGGAATTGGAAACATGAATTTTCACTTCAAGATATTACTCAGGAAATGTTAATGCAGTTGGGCGAAAAATATAAAAACCCTTAATAAAAAAACTTTTTTAATGCTATATTTGAAAAAAGTCAAACCCCAAAGAATATGTTAGAAAATTTTTGGTTTCATGTAGAGTATGGAATAAACCATGTGCTTGATATCAACGCTTATGACCACGTTTTATTCCTTATTGTTTTAACCGTTCCTTACATATTTAAAGACTGGAAACATGTTCTTTTATTAGTATCGACCTTTACCTTAGGACATACCCTTTCATTGGTGTTGGCTGCCTATGACATTATTAATATTAATGGTCAATTGATTGAATTCTTAATTCCAATCACTATTTTATTGGTAGCTCTTTTTAATGTATTTACTTCTGGAAAAGGCGCTCAAAAAGAAAAGGTAGGTGTTTTGTTTTTTTCAACCTTGTTTTTTGGGTTAATACATGGCTTAGGGTTTGCACGAGAATTTCATATGCTAGCAGGAAAAACAGAAAATAAATTCGTTTTACTCCTCGAATTTGCCTTGGGCATTGAAATAGCTCAACTCATCATTGTATTTACGGTCTTGTTTTTAGGCTTTTTGACTCTAACACTGTTTCGGTTTTCAAAACGAGATTGGATCATGGTCATTTCGGCCATTGTGGTTGGATTGGTAATTCCCATGATACTTAAAAGCGACTTCTTGGTCTAATAACTCTTAAATTTGCTGTTTACAAGGTTAATTTTCGTAAAACTTTAACGAATTAGCATTGTAATTAAAATGTCAACCAACTATCTTCGTTATATTAAATACCTGAAACATATGAAGGTAAACCACCATAATTATTTACAAATCCATGTCAAAAGAAAAACAACTTAGATATGATAAAGCCTATTTGAGAATTGCAGAAGAATGGGGAAAACTATCGTATTGTAAACGTAAACAAGTTGGTGCATTAATAGTAAAAGACAACATGATTATTTCTGATGGTTATAACGGAACACCATCAGGGTTTGAGAATTTTTGTGAAGATGAAAATGGTTATACAAAATGGTATGTATTACACGCAGAAGCCAACGCAATATTGAAAGTAGCAAGTTCAACACAATCATGTCAAGGAGCAACCTTGTACATTACCCTATCACCTTGTAAAGAATGTAGTAAATTAATTCATCAAGCAGGAATTGTAAAGGTTGTTTATTCTAAAGTTTATAAAGATGATTCAGGTTTAAAATTTTTAGAAAAAGCAGGCATAAAACTCAAGCTAATAGAAGACACAAACAGATCATGAACATTGAAAAAAAATATTTGCCTTTATTTTTTGGAATAGCCATTGCCATAGGAATTTTTATTGGCGGAAAATTGGATTTTACAGATTCTCCAGACAGGCTGTTTTCAACGAATAGTAAAAAAGACAAGCTTAATAGGCTGATTGATTATATAGATTATGATTATGTAGATGACGTAAATACCGATAGCATTGTGGATGTTACGGTCAATGGAATTCTTGAAAATTTAGATCCACATTCTGTATACATTCCTAAAGAAAGTTTACAACGTGTAACCGAAAACATGAAAGGCGATTTTGTTGGCATTGGCGTTAGTTTTTACAATTACAGAGATTCTATAGCCGTTATAAGACCCGTCGAAGGCGGCCCAAGTGAAAAGGCTGGAATTAAAGGTGGCGATAGAATTATTATGGCCAACGGAGACTCTTTGTTTGGTAAGTTTTTAAAAAACGATGATATCATTAAAAAGTTAAAAGGGCCAATAGATTCTAAAGTTAATTTAAAAGTTTACAGAAAAGGAGAAGCCAATTTATTGGATTTTATGGTTAAAAGATCCAACATCCCCATAAAGAGCGTTGATGCTGCTTATATGTTAACCAATGATTTAGGATACATCAAGATCAACAGATTTGCAGAAACAACCTATAAAGAATTTAAGCGAGGTATTAACAAATTAAAAAATCTAAAAGCCACAAAAATAGTCCTCGATTTAAGGGATAATCCAGGAGGTTTTTTAGGAATTGCCGAAGAAATTGCTGATGAATTTTTAGAAGAAGATAAGCTCATGTTATTTACTAAAAATAAAAGTGGTGCTATTGAAAAAAGTTTTGCTACCAATAAAGGCGATTTTGAAACAGGAGAAATTTTTGTGTTGTTGAATGAAAATTCCGCTTCGGCCAGTGAGATTGTTGCAGGAGCACTGCAAGATAATGACAAAGGCACCATAGTAGGTAGGCGCTCGTATGGTAAAGGACTTGTGCAACGAGAAATGGAACTTGGCGATGGAAGTGCAATTCGATTAACAGTTTCAAGATATTACACACCAACAGGAAGATCCATTCAACGACCTTATGAAAACGGTGTGCAAGATTATTATGATGAGTATTATGAACGTTTAGAAAGTGGAGAACTTTCAGACTCTTCAAAGATTCATGTAGCAGACTCGTTGAAATTTACAACACCAAAAGGTAAAATTGTTTATGGCGGCGGCGGCATCATTCCAGATGTTTTTGTGCCTATTGATAGAAGTATGGAAAACGAAACCTTAAGCTTTTTGTACAGTAGAGGATGGGTTGGGCATTTTATTTTTGAGGAATTAGAAAAAGACAGAAAAGCTTTTAAAAATATAACGAAACAAGATTTTATTGACAGTTATAAAATTGGCAATGATTTGGTATATGCCTTTGAAGATTTTATAAATGCCAGAACAGAATCAAAAATTACCTTTGTGGCTTATCATGATGAAGTGAAACAATATTTAAAAGCAACTTTAGGAGACCAATTATATGGTAATGGTGCTTTTGAGGAAATTTTTAATCAAAGAGATATTATGATTGAAGAGGTGATAAAGCTGAGTGAAAAAGATTAGGCTATACTTCAACCTTATCATGCACTTTAACATTAATTCCTCTATTCCACAAGGTTAAAATATCAGTTGCTACTTGGGCACCACTTCCTGATGCTATAGCAAACTGGCTTCGCCATCCAGCTAGAGTTCCAGCAACGTATAGTCCGTTTTCAATAAGATGGTCTGTGTTTCTTAACCAGATACGATTTTTTTCTTTAACAGCTCTCGGGTGAGCTTCAATAAAATCTTCTAAACCTTTTATGGTTATCAAGTTGGAATAACCAATTGCAATAACCACAATACCTGCTTCATATGAATTCTTATTTGTTTTTACTGAAAATTTGTTATCAAACCTGATTATTTCATTAACCTTTTCCTTGTCAATTTGTTCAATATGCGGATAAAGTGTTTCTAATTGTTTTATTCCATCATCTAAAATGGATGCACCGGTGGTTTCAGGATTCAAGCCAAGCACATTATTAAACAAAGCGTTTTGTAAATCTGAAGTTTTTTGATGCGTAATAATGCCAATTTTTTTGTTATTGGCTACTGGCAATTTATTAGCAGAGCCTAAAACCAAAGCACATGATAAACCTGCAGCGCCACCGCCAATAATTAAAGCATCAAACATTATTTTTTCTTTTTAGTTTGAACTTCAATGCGTTTAGAAATCCTTAAAATCTGTAACAGTACCAAGGCACAAAGTGCAGCTAAAATGGTTATTAATGCAATAGCACTTTCGTCTTTAAATGGACTATCCAAATTTATTTTAGTGGCATTGAAAGCTATGAGTAAAAAAGCTAGAACGCTGAGTATGATGGTAAAAATCCTCATAATTAAACAAATAATATTTTAATATTGTGTGCAAATAATTTTACGGCAATAGCTAATAATACAACGCCAAACACTTTTCTGATAATACTAATGCCATTTGGCCCTAAAAAACGCTCTATTTTTGATGAGGTTTTAAGAACTATAAAAATAACAATAACATTTAAAACAATGGCAACAATAATGTTTTCTAAATGAAATTCTGCTCGTAAAGAAAGCAAAGTTGTTAAGCTACCTGGGCCAGCAATTAAAGGAAATGCTAACGGAAATATGGAAGCCGTCATGGGGTTGTTTTCTTCTTGTTTATAAAGCGTAATACCCAATATCATTTCTAAGGCAATAAAAAACAAAATAAATGCACCAGCAACGGCAAAAGAGCTCACGTCTATACCAATCAGGTTTAAAATACTTTTACCTAAAAACAAGAACAATATCATGATGATTCCGGCAATAATAGAGGCCTTTTCACTTTGAATATGGCCTACTTTTTTGCGTAAATCAATCACAATAGGAATGTTTCCAACTATATCTATAACAGCGAACAAAACCATAAAAATGGTAAAAATTTCTTTAAAACTTAATTGCATGTCTAAAAGGGTTAAATTTTGCGCAAAAGTATAGTATTATTAATGATTTATTAAGCTAATTAACGCTAAAGTTTCATTAATTTTGCTTGCTTTAAAAGTTAAGCTACCATTATGTTTCAAATAGGAAAAACCATTGTTTCTGAAGATATTATTGAGAAAGATTTTTTATGCAATCTTTCTGCATGCAAAGGCGCATGTTGTATTGATGGTGAAGCTGGCGCTCCTTTATTAAAAGAAGAAACAGAAATTCTTAAAGACATTTATCCAAAAATAAAACCTTTTTTACGCAAAGAAAGTATTAAAGCCATAGAAGAACAAGGCGTTTTTGTGACATCAGAGTATGGAGATTTAGAAACCCCTTTAATTGATGGGGCTGATTGTGCTTATGTGATATTTGATAAAAAAGGAATAGCACTATGTGCTATTGAAGAAGCGTACAACCAAGGTGAGGTTACTTGGAAAAAACCCGTGTCTTGTCATTTATATCCTGTAAGAGTTAAAGATTATAGTGAGTTTTCAGCAGTTAACTATGAACGTTGGGATATTTGTGACGATGCCTGTACCCTTGGTAAAGAATTACAAGTACCTGTTTACAAGTTTGTAAAAGAAGCCTTGATTAGAAAATTTGGGGAAGATTGGTACGCAGAATTAGAAAAAGTTGCTTCCAAGCACAAGTAATGTACATTTGAAAAAATTCTTTATAATTTTTTTCAAATCGATATTTTAATGTATTTTTTTTATCTTTTTTTCAAAATCAAGAACCCTTATTCTATGGGGCTTCAGCACTATGTTGAATTTTTAAATTATTGATAATCAATCAATTAAATTATTAAAAATTTTCCTGTTAAAATTTCAAAACCAAAGACTTTGTTAAAAACTTGTTGACAATGTTTATAACTATACCTTTCATTTCCGAGGTCTTTTTTCAATCTTTGTTAATCCCAAATCGACGTAATTTTTCGTCTAATTTTTAAAAAAAATCTAAATACAATGTCGCAGACAATGGAGCCCATTTTACAAGAGAATAAAGATCGTTTTGTTATTTTTCCAATAAAACACCATGATATATGGGAATGGTATAAAAAACAAGAAGCTAGTATATGGACGGCCGAAGAAATTGATTTACATCAAGATTTATCAGATTGGAATAATAAATTAACAGATGATGAGCGATATTTTATAAAACACATCCTTGCTTTTTTTGCTGCTAGTGATGGGATTGTTAATGAAAATCTAGCAGAAAATTTTGTGTCAGAAGTTCAATATACTGAAGCCAAATTCTTTTATGGGTTTCAAATCATGATGGAAAATATTCACTCAGAAGTGTATTCGCTTTTAATTGATACCTATGTTAAAGACGAAAAGGAAAAAGACGATTTATTTAAGGCTATTGAAGTGTTTCCAGCTATTAAGGAAAAGGCAGAATGGGCATTAAAATGGATAGATTCACCAAGTTTTGCAGAACGATTAATAGCGTTTGCAGCAGTTGAAGGTATCTTTTTCTCTGGAAGTTTTTGCTCTATTTTCTGGCTTAAAAAGAGAGGCTTACTGCCTGGGTTAACCTTTTCAAACGAACTAATATCAAGAGACGAAGGTCTGCATTGCGATTTTGCCGTGCACCTACATAACAATCATATTGTAAACAAAGTTTCAAATGAACGCATTACAGAAATACTAACAAACGCGTTGGATATTGAAAGAATGTTTATCACAGAATCGCTACCGGTTAGTTTAATTGGAATGAATGCGAAATTAATGACACAATATTTAGAGTTTGTTACTGATAGACTTTTAACTGAGTTTGGTTGCGACAAAGTATACAACTCTACCAATCCATTTGATTTTATGGACATGATTTCATTACAAGGAAAAACAAATTTCTTTGAGAAACGTGTTTCAGAATACCAAAAAGCTGGGGTTCTTAATAAAGAAGAAGATAAAGATAAATTCAGTTTTGATGCTGATTTTTAACTAGAATTTAGCCCCGTTTTAAAAAAGAAAGCGTGTTGATTTTGAATCATCAAAATCTAACATTTCAACGAACAAAAATTAACAAACCAAACCAACTAAGTTTTCATCCAATAGGTATTAGGTGAAAAAATTAGAATAACTAATTAACCACTTTTCTGAAGGTGTCTCAGAAAAAAAATAAAAACCGTGTAATAAAATGTATGTAATAAAAAGAGATGGTAGGAAAGAACAAATTATGTTCGATAAGATTACCGCAAGAGTGCGAAAATTGTGTTATGGATTAAACGAATTGGTGGATCCATTAAAAGTAACCATGCGTGTTATTGAAGGATTGTATGATGGCGTAACAACCAGTGAACTTGATAATCTTGCGGCAGAAATTGCAGCAACCATGACCACTGCACATCCAGATTATGCCCGTTTAGCAGCCAGAATCTCTGTTTCAAACTTACATAAAAATACAAAAAAGACCTTTAGCGAGGTTATGCATGATTTATATACCTATGTAAATCCAAGAACAGGCAAAGCTGCTTCGCTTTTGGCGGACGATGTTTATAAGGTCATCATGGAACATAAGGACACTTTGGATTCTACCATCATATATAATCGTGATTTTGGATATGACTATTTTGGTTTTAAAACTCTAGAACGCTCCTATTTACTGAAATTAAACGGTCAGATTGCAGAACGGCCACAGCATATGCTTATGCGTGTTGCTATTGGTATCCATCTTAATGATATAGAGTCAGCTATAGAAACCTATGAGCTGATGTCAAAAAAGTATTTTACACACGCTACACCTACCTTATTTAACGCCGGTACACCAAAACCACAAATGTCATCTTGTTTTTTATTAACCATGAAAGACGATAGTATTGAGGGCATTTATGACACCTTAAAACAAACGGCTAAAATATCGCAATCGGCTGGTGGCATTGGCTTATCCATTCATAATGTTCGTGCTACCGGAAGTTATATTTCTGGCACCAACGGGACGAGTAACGGTATTGTTCCTATGTTACAGGTCTTTAATGATACAGCACGTTATGTCGATCAAGGAGGCGGGAAACGTAAAGGAAGTTTTGCCATTTATTTAGAGCCTTGGCATGCCGATATTTTTGAATTTTTAGAATTGAAGAAAAATCACGGTAAAGAAGAAATGCGCGCTCGCGATTTATTTTACGCCATGTGGATTTCAGATTTATTTATGAAACGTGTGCAGGAAGATGGCCCTTGGACCTTAATGTGCCCCAATGAATGTCCAGGATTATGCGATGTTCACAGTGAAGCATTTGAAGCCCTTTATTTAAAATACGAAGCAGAAGGCAAAGGAAGAAAAACTATTAAGGCACGTGAACTCTGGGAGAAAATTACAGAGTCTCAAATTGAAACGGGTACACCTTATATGCTGTATAAAGATGCCGCGAACCGTAAATCAAATCAACAAAATTTAGGAACTATAAGATCATCAAATTTATGTACTGAGATTTTAGAGTACACATCTCCTGATGAAATTGCCGTTTGTAATTTAGCGTCTATTGCGTTGCCAATGTTTGTTAAAAATGGTGAGTTTGATCATAAAGAATTATTCCGAGTAACCAAACGAGTAACCAAAAACTTAAATAAGGTTATTGACAGAAATTATTATCCTGTAAAAGAAGCAGAGAATTCAAACATGCGCCATCGGCCCATTGGTTTAGGCGTTCAAGGTTTGGCAGATACTTTCATTCAATTACGCATGCCTTTTACAAGTGATGAAGCAAAAAAATTGAATCAAGATATTTTTGAAACCATCTATTTTGCTGCGGTTACTGCCAGTATGGAAGAAGCTAAAGTTGATGGGCCATACCAAACCTTTAAAGGATCTCCAATAAGTAAAGGAGAATTTCAATACAATTTATGGGGTTTAAAAGATGAAGATTTAAGTGGACTTTGGGATTGGGCAAAATTGCGTAAGCAAGTGGTTAAACACGGCGTTCGCAATTCATTATTAGTAGCACCCATGCCAACAGCCTCAACCTCTCAAATTCTTGGAAATAACGAATGCTTTGAACCCTATACTTCAAATATTTATACACGTCGTGTATTATCAGGTGAGTTTATTGTGGTAAACAAACATCTATTAGAAGATTTAGTAGCACTAGGTTTATGGAATGACGGCTTAAAACAAGAAGTTATGAGAGCCAATGGTTCCATTCAAGGCATCGATGCCATTCCGCAAGACATTAAAGAATTATATAAAACGGTTTGGGAGTTGAGTATGAAAGACATTATTGATATGTCTCGTCACAGAGGTTATTTTATAGACCAGTCACAGTCACTCAACTTGTTTTTAGAGGGTGCTACCATGGCCAAACTTACATCCATGCATTTTTATGCCTGGAAAAGTGGCTTAAAAACAGGCATGTATTATTTAAGAACCAAGAGTGCGGTTGATGCTATTAAGTTTACCTTAGATAAGGCCAAAAAAGAAGAGCCAACAGAAGAAGTTGTTCAGGTTGATGAATCTCATTTAGCCCAACAAAAAAAATTAGCGGTTCAGGCAGCTGCTAAATTTGCTCAGCAGAATGCTGAAGTAGAACCCATGACTCCCGAAGAAATGAAGGCTTTAATAGCGCAAGCTAAAGGCGCTTCCGGAGGCGATGATTGTTTGATGTGTGGATCATAGAAAAGTTGAAATCGCTTTTATACTAAAAAAACGAAGATTAATTAAATTAAGTGTTATTAAAGGTGCCTTTTATTAGGCACCTTTTTAGCGAAATATAATTAGCTAAAATAATTATAATGGCTTAACAAGTATATTTAATAAAATTGAAACAAACTATTTTGTTTATACCCTATTGATATTGATTATAATTGGATTTTTTATTTGTAATTAGATAGCATTAAATCTGAAAAAAATTAATATACAGCCTAGTTAAAAATTAATTTATAACAAATAGTTTCTTTAAAATTCATGATGTCGCCTCGCATTTTAGGATTGAGAGGTCTTTTTTTATTGGCATTAATTTTGAAATGATATCTTTATATTGTAAATTATTAACAATGAAGGTTATAAAAAGAATATATTATTTTATTTCACTGGTTTTTATGGTTTTGTTAGTTTCTAAATGCAGCAGCGCTCAAGAGTTACAAGCCAACATACCATTAGAAATTGGAGAGGTGTATTATCAACATTGGATAGCCGGTGTAAAAGGTGGTGGTTCTGGTGTTAATGTATTTATTAATATCATTTCAAATAAAAAAAATATTGAATTAGACAGCGTTTATTTTCAAGGCAAAGTGGCTAAACTAGAAATGGATAACAATTCATTATTTATTGGACGTTTTAAAACAAATGCAAACCAAAAAAATGATTTGATCATGAGCAGCAATCCAAAGGAAGAATACGGAAATAAAGTTCAGTTACCTTCAGAGAAAAGCCCATTTAAAATAACCAACAATCAGTGTGTCATCAGTTATAAAGAAGGCAGTAAAATAAAGTATTTTAAAATTGATAACATGGCAAAAAAGCAATTGCAAGCCTATCCAAGTGCACCACGTAATAAGGAATAATATATTTTTGGTTAAGCATAACTAAAAACGTATTTTTAACCACATAAAGAACCTATCATTGGGCGGATTAAAAACTTTATTTAAACAAACATTCATTTATGGTTTAGCAACGGTGCTTCCCAGAATGTTAAGCTTCATTTTAGTACCTCTTTACACAACCAAAGGGGTTTTGTCCTCTGTAGCTGAATATGGTAAAGTTTCTGTTATTTTCTCATATTTTGTGCTGTTTAATGTGGTTCTGGCCTATGGCATGGAAACGGCTTTTTTTAGATTTTTTAATAAAGAAGAGAATAAAGAACAAGTGATTGGCACCTCTTCAATATCTTTAATTATTTCCTCTTTTGGATTTTTTGCTCTAGCCTTAGCCTTTCAAAATCACATAGCAGCTTTGATTGATATTGATGTCAAGTACATCAATTTAGTTATTTGGATTTTACTTTTGGATGCCTTGGCAATTATTCCTTTTGCATGGTTAAGAGCAACCCAAAGACCCATGCGTTATGCCATTATTAAAATTTTGAATGTGGCTGTAAATTTAACATTGAATGTATTCTTCTTAATAACATTAAAACAGTTAGCAACCCAAGACTCTTTATTTGAAAGTTTTTATAAACCTAACTTTGAAATCAGTTATATCTTTATAGCCAATTTAGTTGCAAGTGGCTTAACATTGCTTTTTCTAATGTCTTTCTACAGCAAGACAAAATATGTCTTTAACAAAGCCTTGTGGAAGTCTATGATGCGTTATGCCTTCCCTGTATTAATTGCAGGAATTGCATTTTCAATTAATGAGACATTTGATAGAATCCTTTTAAAGGAATTACTGCCTGCAAATATTGCTGAAACACAAATAGGAATGTATTCTGCATGTTATAAAATAGCATTATTCATGACCTTATTTGCAACAGCCTACAGATTAGGAATAGAGCCTTTCTTTTTTAGTCATGCCAAAAGTGAAAACCCTCAGAAAAACTACGCTAGAATATTAGAGTTTTTTGTTGCCTTTGGTTCCATCATATTATTATCGGTTGTTGTGTTTGCAGACGCCTTAAAACCATATATAGTTCGAAGTCAAGATTATTGGGAAGCCATGTGGGTTGTGCCCATTATTTTATTGGCTAATTTTTGTTTAGGCATTTATCACAATCTTTCTGTTTGGTACAAAATAACCGATAAAACAAAGTTTGGAGCTTATATTTCTATTGCCGGAGCTATTATTACATTAGTTATTAATGTGTTATTTATAAAAGAGTTTAGTTATAAAGCATCGGCCATAGCCACGTTGGTTGCGTATAGTGTTATGATGTTTTTATCCTATTATTTTGGCAGAAAGTATTACCCCATTCCTTATAATCTTAAAAAGATAGGTTTGTATTTAATACTATCTGTAGGATTTTCAGTAGTATCATTTTATAAATTTAGAGAACAATATTCTGTTGGAATTTCAATGTTAATTGTATTTTTGGTCATCATTTTTATTTCCGAAAAAAAACAACTTAAGCAATTATTAAAACAATAACATGCAGATAAAAATCATTAATAAATCCAGTCATACTTTACCTAATTATGAAACCATAGCGTCAGCTGGAATGGATTTGAGAGCTAACATTTCAGAAACTATTACCTTAAAACCTTTAGAGCGTACCATTGTAAAAACAGGATTGTTTATAGAATTACCCATTGGAATTGAAGCACAAGTAAGGCCAAGAAGCGGTTTGGCAGCAAAAAAAGGAGTTACTGTTTTAAATGCCCCTGGAACCATTGATGCTGATTATAGAGGCGAAATTGGGGTTATTTTAGTCAATCTTTCTAAAGAAGATTTTATAATAGAAAACGGAGAACGTATTGCGCAACTTGTCATTGCCAAACACGAAAGAGCTGAATGGATCCATGTTGAAGAATTATCTGAAACCTCCAGAGGTGAAGGTGGTTTTGGTAGCACAGGAACCAAATGATTAAAGAATTACGATTAACAATTTTAGATATTAGAACGGCATGGCAAAAAACATTTGTGAATTTGTGGTCAAAGAAATAAACAACCAATCAATAAACGTATCGATTAGAGCATGAAAATAATAGTACCAATGGCAGGACGAGGTTCTCGTTTAAGGCCACACAGTTTAACCGTACCAAAACCTTTAATACCGGTTGCCGGTCAACCCATTGTTCACCGGTTAGTAAAAGACATTGTTAAAGTTTTAAACCAACCTATTGATGAAATTGCGTTCATATTAGGGGAACTCACATTTTTTGGAGAAGATGTAGTGGCAAGTTTAGAGGCATTAGCAACTAGTTTAGGCGCCAAAGCATCCATTTACAGACAAGACCAACCACTTGGTACAGGTCATGCCATTATGTGCGCAAAAGAATCATTATCTGGTCCAGCCGTTATTGCATATGCGGATACACTTATTAGAGCTAATTTTAGTTTAGATCCTGACGCCGATGCCGTTATTTGGGTTAAACAAGTAGATAAACCAGAAGCCTTTGGTGTTGTAAAATTAAATGACCGCCTTGAGATTATTGAATTGGTTGAAAAACCCAAAGACTTTGTGAGTGATTTAGCCGTTATTGGCATATACTACTTTAAAGATGTGAGCGTTTTAAAACAAGAACTGCAATATGTTTTAGATAACAATATTGTAAATGGTGGAGAATATCAAATTAATGATGGTATTAAAGGCATGATGGCCAAAGGAAACGTGTTTAAAACAGGACAGGTTGATGAATGGATGGATTGCGGAAATAAAGCAGTAACCGTTGAAACCAATGCTAGAATGTTAAGGTTTTTACAAGCCGATGGCGATGAACAAATGGTGGCGCCTTCCGTCAAAATAATCAATTCTAAAATTATAGAACCCTGTTTTATTGGCGAACATGTGGTGTTAAATAATGCAACCATTGGTCCTAATGTGTCCATTGGGAAAAACTGTGTGATAGAAAACACAACCATTACAAATAGCCTAGTTCAAACCAATTCAACCATTAAAAACGCTCATTTAGAAAATGCCATGATAGGCAATTATGTTTCTTACGATGGAAATTTTAAAGCAGTCAGTCTAGGTGATTATTCCGTTTTGGAATAATTCTGGAGTTTATGCTGAGCGAAGCCGAAGTAAAGGCAGGAACCTCATAAATCTGAGTTTGGAATATAATTTGAAGCTGATACTTTTGTTTATAAATCTGCTGCTCGCGTTAGGGATTGCAGAGGAAAGCCCACAGCGACCTTTTGGGAGCGAGGACTTGTAACGAAAAGCCCGACCCTTGGGTAACGCCCAAATAATTAATTAATGAAACAAAACATTTACATATTATTATTTTTCTTCGGAATGCTCTTGTATCCGCAACTGCAGTTCGCTCAGGTTGATTTTAATAAAAAGCCCACAGATGATTTAGGCGATACTGAAGATGCGTTTCAGGAACTATTTTTTGAAGCCTTAAAACAAAAAGGCATTGAGAATTATGACCGGTCTGTTGAAGCGCTTTTAAAATGTATAGCATTAAATAATTCTCAATCGGTTTTATATTATGAGTTAGGCAAAAATTACATGCGGCTTAAAAATTTTGGAGCGGCAGAAGAATCACTGAAAAAAGCGGTTGACAAACAACCAGATAATGAATGGTATTTAAAGACTCTTTACGATTTATATGTTCAGCAGAATGAACCAGATAAAGCCTTAAAAACCTTAAAAGAACTGGTTCAGTATCATCCAGATTATAAAGAAGATTTGGTGGCGCTTTACATGTCCATGAAAAAATTTAATGAGGCAATAAAACTTTTAGACGAGTTGGATGCCAAATCTGGTATTTCTGCTACAAGAGACTACATGCGCAATCAAATTTATGAAGCAACTGGACGAAAAAAAGATCAAATAAAAAATTTAGAAAAGCGCGTTGATGATCACCCAGAAAAAGAAGTTAATTATTTAGCACTTATTTATAGGTATAGCGAAAACAATGAAAAAGAGAAGGCTTTTGAAACGGCAAAAGAGTTGTTAAAAGCAAATCCCAATTCGCAGTTGGTTCACTTAGCTTTGTATAAGTTTTATTTAGAGGCTAATGAGTCTGATAAAGCCATTGAATCCATGAAAATGGTTATTCAAAGCCCTCAAATAAAACCAGAAGCCAAACTTAAAGTGCTCTCAGATTTTGTGGCTTTTGTTGGTAAAAACCCTCAGTATGAGGCTGCATTAATAGATGCAACTGCCTTAGCAGGAGACACAAAGAATGCCAAAGCCATTATTGAAATTGCACAGTATTATTTAACACAAGGCAATAAAAATAAAGCGTTGCAATATTATGAAGAAGCCTTAGCTATGGAACGTGATAATTTTGGTATTTTACGAAATATACTATTATTGCAAATAGATTTAATGCACTTTGAAGACGCCATTATAAAGTGCCAAAAAGCGCTTGAGAGTTATCCATCTCAACCCATTATTTATTTAATAAATGGGGTTGCTTTTAACAAGTTAAAAAAAGGGAAAGAAGCCTCGAATATTTTAGAAGCTGGCTTAGATTACATTATTGATGACCTTAAAATGGAAATGGATTTTTATAATCAATTAAGTATTGCTTATGCATTACAAAACAATGAAAGTAAAGCAAAAACGTTTAGTAATAAGGCAAAACAATTAGAAACCACCAATTAAATAGTGATATGCACTTAAAAAAACGTTTGTTAGTTTTAGTCATTTTATCCATCATGGTTTTAAGTTGTAAATCAACCAAAAACTTAGGTTCAGGCAAAAGCAATTTAGGGCTATCAACCAAACAGCTTATTAAAGAAAATTTTAAGAATAAAGCTGTTTTTAAAACCTTATCAGCAAGAGTTAAGATTGATGTGTCTCAAGGAGATAAATCAAATAAATATACCGTTAATTTGCGTTTGGAAAAAGACAAGAAACTGTTGCTAATGTCTACGCCCATAACGCTTGTAAAAGCATTAATAACACCAGAAAAGGTTAGTTTTTATAATAAATTGGAAAACACCTATTTTGAAGGAGATTTTAGCTATTTAAGTCAATTGCTTGGAACGGAAATAGATTTTCAAAAGCTTCAGAATTTAATTTTAGGCGAAGCTTTATTCAGTTTGAACAACGAATTTAATCTTTTGGTAAACGAGGATAATTATGTGCTTCAACCTAAAAAACAACATCCGCTTTTTGAACTTTTCTACATCATTAGTTCTTCACATTTTAAGTTAACATCTCAACAAATTTCTCAACCACAAGAACGCAGACATTTGCAAATTGATTACAAATCTTACCAAGAAGTTGATAAACAGATTTTACCTGAAAACATCAAAATCATGGCTGTTGAAGAAGCCGAAGAATTGGTTTTAGAGATAACGTTTAAAGCAGTATCTTTAAACGAAGATTTACGCTTTCCTTTTAAAATACCTTCAGGATTTAAAGAAATTAAACTTTAATGCAGAGAACTTATAGGCTATTTAAATTAATTATTATTCTGGCACTTCTAGTTAGTGTAAGCGGCCTTTCGCAAAACAAAAAGCAACAAGAACTAGAAGAACGAAGACAAGAGCTTCGGCAAGAAATCCAAAAGATAAATAAGTTACAGCTTGAAAATAAATCAAAAGAAAAATCGCAATTATCGCTTATTGAAAGTTATAATTATAAAATAAGCGTTCTTAATAATCTCATAACGGTAACCAACCAACAAGCCAACCTTTTAACCAGAGAAATTAATACCAATCAAAAGAAAATCACCAAACTTCGCGACGAACTTAAAGCGCTTAAAGAAGATTATGCGGCTATGATTGTTAAATCATATAGAAGCAAAAATCAGCAAAGTAGAATCATGTTTTTATTGTCTTCAAACAACTTTAAACAAGCTTATAAGCGTTTGCAGTATATGAAACAATATTCAGACCATCAAAAGCAACAAGGGCAAGAAATTAAAGTTAAAAGTGACGAACTACAGGTAATAAATGCGAATTTATTAAAACAAAAAGAAGAGAAACAAAAACTTATTGCAGAAAATAAAGTGGTTCAAAAATCTTTAGAAGATGAGCGTAAACAACATCAATCTCTAATGGTTTCCATTAAGAAGAATATTAATGTTTATGCGGCACAGATAAGAGCCAAACAGCAAGAAGCTGATAGAATTGACAGAGAAATTGAACGCATTATTAGAGAAGCCATAGCAAAGTCTAACAAAAAAGCTGGAAAAGCTGAAACTTCATCAGGGTTTGCCTTAACACCAGAGGAAAAAGTACTGGCATCCAACTTTATTGCCAATAAAGGAAAATTACCATGGCCCGTAGAAAAAGGATTTGTAACGGTGCGTTATGGAACACAGCCATCTCCTATTGACAAGTCTTTAACGATTAGAAGTAATGGTGTTAGAATTGCTACCGAAAAAAACGCTAAAGTATTAGCCATATTTAATGGTGAAGTTAGTAGAATTGTGGTCATTAAAAACTCCAATCCCATTGTCATGATTCGTCATGGAAATTACATTACGGCGTATAAAAATCTTTCAAAAGTGTATGTTAAAGAAGGCGATAAAGTCACCACCAAGCAAGAGATTGGCGAAGTATTTACAAATCCCTCTAATGGCGATACCATTTTAAACTTTGTGATTTATGATCAAAAAGTAAATACTTTAAATCCGGCAGAATGGATTTATAAAATGTAATTAAACAAATAGGGCTTTTAATTCCGTAGCCTCACTTGGTTTTATTTTTCCTGCTAATAATAAGCTCAGTTGTTTTCTTCTTAAAGCCGCATCATAACGTTCTTTTTCAAGGGTTGTTTCAGGAAAAATTTCGGGAACTTCTGTAGGTTTTCCTGTTTCATCAACCGCTACAAAGGTATAAATAGCTTCATTGGCCTTCGTTCTTTCACCAGATTCTCGGTCTTCAATCCAAACATCAATAAACACTTCCATAGACGTTTTAAAGGCTCTTGATACTTTGGCCTCTACAGACACCACACTTCCTAAAGGAACTGCTTTTGAGAAGGCTACATGATTTACAGAAGCGGTAACCACTATATGTCTAGAATGTCTTCTGGCAGAGATGCTAGCTGCTCTGTCCATTCGAGCTAATAACTCGCCACCAAACAAGTTGTTTAAAGGATTGGTTTCTCCAGGAAGAACCATATCGGTCATGATTGTTTTTGATTGCTCAGGTGTTTTTGCTTCCATCTAGTCGTTTTTTAGAATGCTGCAAAGGTAAACCATTTTAGGTGTTGGTAAAAGGCATTGTTTATTTCATTTACAAGGACTGATTAACCGAAGTATTCTTTTTTACTTTGAAAGAAAACAATGCAAAACAAATGTTTAACTTTAAATTTTAAAAAATGAAAGATTTTGAAAATTTTGGTGTTCAGGAGTTGAGTGCTAATAAAAAAAGAGAAGCTTCAATTTTTAGTTTATCCAAATTTTTCTGTAAAAAAAACAAGAATAAAACTATTAATAAATTTTATGCCCTCTAGTTTTAATTTTTTGCAAAGCATGGTGAGAATTATCATCTTTTACTCTAATTATAAGGCGTTAGTAAACAGTTAGTTAAGATTGCCGTATAAATACAAGCCATGGGACTGTAAACTATTTTGTGTTTTTGCTATTAGATAGTTGAAAAATGATTTTGAAATTCATAGGCAAAAAATTTACTTTTAAATTTTTATTATATGAACTCAGAATTAGAAAAACAATTAGATGCCTTGATAGGCAAAATTAGCAACAAAGAGGACTTTGACCAGGTCAAAGAACAATTGCTTAAACGTGGTATTGAATCGCTGTTAAAGGCAGAAATGACAGCCCACTTAGGGTATCAAAAAGGTGATTCCATTGTAGATAACAATCAGCGTAATGGTTTCTCAGAAAAAACTATTAAAACTCACAATGGCGAGCAACGGATTAAAATCCCTAGAGATCGACAAGCCAGCTTTGATCCTGTAATCGTACCCAAGCATCAATCAATCAGTCAAGAACTGGAAGACTGCATCCAATTGCTTTACGCCAAAGGTATGAGCAATAGCGATATCATTGATTTTATTGAAAGCACCTATGGTGTACACTATTCCACATCGCAAGTATCTATCATTACCAATCAATTATTGGAAGATATCAAGCATTGGCAGAATAGGCCTTTGGAAGATGTGTATCCCATCATTTGGATAGACGCTATCCACTATAAAATACGTCAGGAAGGCAAGGTCATATCCAAAGCCTGTATGATTGTTTTAGGGGTCAATACCGAAGGACAGCAAGATATTTTAAGCATGAGTATTGTAGAAACTGAAAAAGCCGCTGCTTGGATGTCTATATTAGATGATCTGCGCACTCGAGGAGTAAAGGATATCTTCTTTTTGTGCAGCGATAACTTGTCTGGATTAGATAAAGCTGTAGAAGCTATTTTTCCGGATAGTATTCGTCAGATATGTATTGTACATCAAATCAGAAACTCGCTAAAATACGTGAGTTATAAAGACCGCAAGCCAATAATGGTGGATATTAAAGCTATTTATCAGGCAGATAACGAGAAACTTGCATTAGAAGCCTTTGAAATATTTAAACAAAACTGGGAAGATAAATACCTCTCAGCAGTACAATCTTGGGAAAATAATTGGGACAATTTAACGACCTTTTTAAACTATCCAAAAGAGATTAGAAAACTCATTTACACTACCAATATTATTGAGAGCTTTAATGCCAGTCTAAGAAAATACACACGTAATAAAAAAGTGTTTCCCCATGATGATGCGGCACTGAAATCAATCTATTTAGCAGCCCAGAGCATCAGTAAAAAATGGAAGAAAACACGATTTAAATGGGGGCAAATTTACAATCAATTGTATATTTGTTTTCCAGACAGGTTATAATCAATATTATTTTAACCTATGAATTTTGAAATTATTTTTCAAAAACACAAAATTTTGGATAAACTCAAAATTTTCAATTTTGCCAAACAATACAGAGACATTTGTAGGAATTATAATTTTCAAGCAAAATTAGAATCTAATAATGATAAATTAGTATCTAAAATATTTAAATATACTAAGACTAATAATGGTTATGATCCTTTATCAAATTCATTTAATTATGGGATTTATGGTCTATTTGAACCCAAAGTTGAAAACCCTATTGCTTACAATGAAACTAGTTATACAGGAAATTTTAGACAGCTATATGGTTCCTATAATGCAAATAATGACGGATATGGTAAAAAATTAACATCTAAAGACTATTCGATTAATCTTAATTATAGATACTATATCCCCAGAGATAAAAAGTACAAATACGACAAAACTACCAGGCCCTATTTATATGCTCCGCTTAAGCAAGAACATTTAGGTTTTTTAGAAGCTTATGAAAGGAAACATCTTAATCAATTAAATATATATAGCAAAGAAAGTGAAGAGCACTTAAAACCATTTAAAATTAGAGCGAAGCATTTTTATTCTAAAAAGAAAAATCAAGCAGAGATGCTTTTTGAATTTTATACATTACTTGCTTATAAAAATATTAAAAATGTTAATGAGTTTATTGGAATTGAAACTAAAAATCGTTTAGAAAGTTTGTCAGCTTGGTTTACCAATTCTTCATTCTATGAAAGCGAAGTAAAGCTTGAAAATGCAAGTAATACCCAAAGAACCAAAATTTATGAAAACAAAACCAAGCAATTAGAGCTAACTTTTAGTATTGCCCATGCTTTATTGCTTAATGGATATCTCCATGAGAGTGAAGAATTATTTAAACAAATTAAAGATGTTTTAATTTTGAATAGAAACAAATTGAGTAGTTATGATTCCTTTTATTTTGAGGCACTGTCATTTTACATCGCTGTTTTATACCAGCAAGGGAAATATTCAGAAGCTATAAAAAATGAAACCCTTTTAAGAAGCTTAGCCGCAATGATGGATAATTCAAAAACAAAAGGAAAACCAACAAAGCTTAACTCTCTTTATATGGATCCATTGGGCTCTAACAGCAATGCTGAAATTCATGCAGATTATTATACATACTCTGTTTACGCCAGAGGTTTGGCTTACATTGCTGCTTCCTTCAATGAATTAGGTAATAAAAAATCAGCCTTAAAGATATTTGGGGAATTTAAAAAAGAACTTAAAGAATTTCCAAAATTTGACAATTATTATTCTGTAGCTCCCTTTATAGCACAATTGTTTAAAGAGTTAGACCCAAAAACATATCAAAAAAGTATTGCAAATATTGATTTAAGTAAAAATCAACTACCTATAGCTTCCCATATTTCTCTAGCACAACAAAAAGCAAATCCTTCAATTTGGGAAGAAAAATACAAAACTCAAATAGATAGTATTAATTATTATTTTAATTCTAAAAAATACGATAGAGCCATGGTATTGGGTAAAAAGTTACTCCCAACGCTACATTTTGAAGCTGCTAAAAGCAATAATACGTTTCAAGAAACCATGCAAGTATGTGCCGAGGCTAGTTTGTATGAAGAACGCTATGCGTATGGTGTTACTTTCGCCAACTATAGTTTGTCTGAAAACAAACAAGCAAAATCTATGATTTTATTGTTATTAAACGCTATAATGCTAAATTTTGGAGACATACAATTGGCAGACATTAAAGTTGAGGGTATTGATGGTTATAAAAATCCTTATCATTTAGTAGAACTTCTTGAAATATATAAAAAAGAAGATATTGGAGGTTTAAATGGGCAAACCTATTTAATTAATATAGAAAGGGAAATGGCAAACCAAAGAATTAATAATGAATATCTACCTTTCATGTATCATGTAATTTCAAGTTTTTAAATCTGTTATAAAAATTTTAGAAAATTTCATCAAGAAAATTAAAATCTCTAAATACTTTAGTTTCTTAAATAAGTTAACTCAACAAATTACATTTTTAGCTTTTCTAGTTTATTTTGATAAGTTTTAATCTCGTCACGCAATTTGGCGGCTACCATAAAATCCAATGCTTTGGCAGCTTCTTCCATAAGTTTTCGTTTTTCACGGATTTTTTTCTCTAATTCAGGTTTACTAAGATATTTGCTTTCGGGTTCTGCTGCTTTTAAAGCTTCCAGAGTATAACTGTATGTGCTGACAGAATTTTTGGATAAAGCATTGTCCAAACTTTTATTTAATGCCTTTGGGATGAGATTGTTTTTTGTATTGTATGCTATTTGTTTTTCTCTACGGTAATTGGTCTCATCCATGGTTTTTTGCATGCTTTTCGTGATTTTATCGGCATACATGATGGCTTTTCCATTTAAGTTTCTGGCAGCTCTACCTACGGTTTGTGTTAAAGAACGTGCTGAACGTAAAAACCCTTCTTTATCGGCATCTAAAATGGCAACCAAAGAGACTTCGGGTAAATCTAATCCTTCACGTAATAAGTTAACACCAACCAAAACATCAAACAAGCCTTTTCTTAAATCTTGCATGATTTCAACACGCTCTAAAGTATCTACATCACTATGAATGTAACGACAACGAATTTGAATTCTATCCAGATATTTGGTTAATTCTTCGGCCATTCGTTTGGTAAGCGTTGTAACTAGCGTTCGCTCATCTTTTTCAACACGAAGTTGAATTTCCTCAATTAAATCATCAATTTGATTTAAACTTGGTCGTACCTCAATGATAGGATCTAGCAAACCCGTTGGTCGAATCACTTGTTCTACATAAACACCATCTGTTTTTTGTAATTCATAATCAGCAGGTGTGGCGCTTACATAAATAACTTGATTTTGTAAGGCTTCAAATTCTTCAAATTTTAAAGGGCGATTATCCATAGCGGCAGGCAATCTAAAACCATATTCCACCAAATTTTCTTTTCGGCTTCTATCGCCACCATACATGGCGTGTACTTGTGAAATGGTAACGTGGCTTTCATCAATCACCATTAAAAAATCGTTGGGAAAATAATCTAACAAGCAAAACGGACGAGAACCTGCTTGCCGGCCATCAAGATACCTTGAATAGTTCTCTATGCCAGAACAATAGCCCAATTCGCGAATCATTTCCAGGTCAAATTCGGTTCGCTCTTTAAGACGTTTTGCTTCTAAATGTTTTCCTATTTCTTTAAAATAATCGTGTTGCTTAACTAAATCATCCTGAATGGCCTTAATGGCATTTTGTAACACATCTGGCGAGGTTACAAACATATTGGCCGGATAAATATTCAGTTGCTCATATTTTTCAATAACTTGATTGTTTTGAATGTTAAAAGATTCAATCTCTTCTATTTCATCACCAAAAAAATGAATTCTAAAGGCATCATCAGCATAACTAGGAAAAATATCGATGGTATCACCTTTAATTCTAAAATTACCATGATTGAAATCCCCTTCAGTTCTGGAATATAAACTTTGAACTAGACGATGTAATAATTTGGTACGAGAAATAACCTGGTCACGTTCTAATGATATGACATTCTTTTGAAACTCCACAGGATTTCCTATACCATATAAACATGAAACTGAAGCAACTACCAACACATCTCTACGACCTGATAGTAATGAAGACGTTGTGCTAAGACGCATTTTTTCTATTTCTTCATTGATAGATAAATCTTTTTCTATGTAAACACCAGTTACTGGAATGTAAGCTTCAGGTTGGTAATAATCGTAATAAGAGACAAAATATTCTACGGCATTGTTTGGAAAAAATTGTTTAAACTCTGAATACAACTGAGCGGCCAAGGTTTTGTTATGGGCTAAAACTAAGGTTGGCTTTTGTACTTCTTGAATAACGTTGGCAACGGTGAACGTTTTTCCAGAACCTGTTACACCAAGCAGCGTTTGGTATTTTTCATTGAAATTAATGCCATTTACAAGTTGAGTAATAGCTTGTGGCTGATCGCCTGTTGGACTAAATTCTGATTTAATTTTAAAACGCATTTTGCAAAATTACGTAAAATATAGCGGTTATCGTTTTAAAGTAAAATGGTCTCTAAATTGTGTGCCATCTGGTAACATTACTACATACCAAAAATCATCACTTGCAAGGAGCATTCCATTAAAAGTTCCATTCCAGCCTTCTTCTAAAGGGTTTATCTGTTTAATGAATTTACCATAACGGTCAAATATTTTAATATCAATTTCAGAATTAAACTGGGCATTGACACCTTGGGGTTTCCAAGTATCATTAAATCCGTCGTTATTAGGAGTGAAAAATTTTGGAAACCCTAACACAGAAATTTTTTGTTGAACTATTCCGCAGCCATTGGTATCTAAAACATAAACCGTATGAAACCCTGGTTTTACATTGGTAAAAAGGTTATTATCATTAAATATGGTGGTATCTAGAGCGTATTGATAATTGCCTTCACCAGAAACCAATACAGAAACCGTATTATTTGAAGTTGCTTGTTGAATATCAATAGATTCTATAGTAGCAGTATTGGACGGATTAACAATGACATCTCTACTTGAAGAGCATCCATTTGAGAAGTTAACTAACACCGTGTAAGTTCCGGTTTCATTAACTTCAATGCTTGAAGTATTTTCTGAAATAGACACATTATTTAAGAACCATTCATACGTTGGATTATTTCCAAAAGAGTTTAAAAGTCCAGAATTTATAAAGATTGATTCTGGATAGCTGTTTAAACAATACGATGTGTTTTCGTCTTCAGAAAATAATGGAGAATTTAGAACAATCAATTCAACCGTACTTGAAACATAACAATCGATACCATTTTTTATTTTAACCCATAAAGTTTCAGAAAAAGGCACTGTGTTGGTATAGTTTCCGGTAATCTCGTTGGTTTCAGCATTAAAATCCGTGAATGTTCTGTATAAATCAATGGAAGCGTTAACAGGAACATTAGGTTGAATGGCAGATTTCAAATCGTTTAAATCGAAAATTGTAAAGCCATCATCGTCGTCGTCACAAGTTTTAAAATCAGGAATTATTAAGGTATTGGTTGAGATATCTAGCATTACTTCGGCAATAGAAAAACAACCAAATTCGTTTTCAATTCTTGCAAAAACAATTTGTTGAGGTGTTGTATTGCTATAGGTTTCTGGCGTGGTTATTTCATTTAAATGTTGTTCCGCTTCAAATGAGGTTATATAGAAATTTTCAACGGATAATGATGAATTACTATTCGTAATCATTTGTGAGGTTTCCATCAAATTAAAGGTTGTGAGTCCGTCTTGATTGTCATCACAAGCTATCAAAGTGGTATTAAAAACAACTGGATTTTGTGAGTATTCAATGGTTATATTTCCAGAGACAATACAGTTATTATTTAAAGTAATTTCTGCAAGATATGTTCCAGCATCCGAAACGGTAAGGGTTTCACTGGGTTCGCCTAAAATCTCAACAGAATTTTTAAACCATTTATAGGTGTTGTTTCCGGGCTGAAAAGCATTGAGCTGCAAAATCTCATTTTGGCAAAGTGGATTGTTTGTTGCCATTAATCTGTCTATTCCCAAATCTGTACTTAATTGAAAGCTGCCAGCTTCTAGAAACACGGCGGAATCATATCGGTAATTTTGCTCATCCGCAATGACCAATTTTACATGGTAGGTTTCATTAGGAACTGTATTTGCTGTTGCTGTTAAAACGGCCGTTTGTCCATTAAAATTAATAGGCGCA